>Ga0209007_1000380_pt1 | contig 19007 bp, 11 predicted proteins | sample JacPinW_OM1H0_O2_FD_187961 | JGI IMG/M metagenome (GOLD analysis project Ga0209007, IMG submission 187961) | Forest soil microbial communities from Algoma, Ontario, Canada - Jack Pine, Ontario site 1_JW_OM1H0_O2 (SPAdes) (version 2) | ecosystem: Environmental > Terrestrial > Soil > Boreal... | reverse complement strand
CGCGTGGTGGATGAAGCGGGGAATCAGCTGGGCGTGATGTCCCTGTTCGACGCAATGAAGGCGGCGAGGGATGCCGGCCTGGATGTCGTCGAGATTTCGCCGAACGCCGTGCCGCCGGTCTGCAAACTGGTGGACTACGGCAAGTTCCAATACGAACAGAGCAAGAAAGCCCACGAAGCGAAGCGGCACCAGAAAAGCTCGCATATAAAGGAAGTGAAGTTTCGGCCATCGACGGCGGAGCATGATTTCCAGGTGCGCAAGAACCAGATCATCCGGTTCCTGGGCGAAGGACACAAAGTAAAGGCGATGATTTTCCATCGCGGCCGGGAAATGGCGCACCAGGATGTGGGCCGCGCGAAGATGGAACGCCTGCTGAAGGAAATTACGGACCACGCGCTGGTGGAATTCGGTCCGAGGATGGAAGCGAACATCCTGCTGGCACTGCTGGCGCCGAAAAAGGGCGGGGGCGCGGCACCTACGCGACCGTCGCAACCCGCGGCCGGCGCGTAGGAGCCGGGCGACAGCTTTCAGATCGAAGAGGGAATTGTGAAGAAGAACAAGAAAATGAAGTTGAAGACGCATCGCGGCGCGGCCAAGCGATTCAAGCTGACGTCGACCGGCAAGATTATGCGGTGGCGCTCCGGCAAACGGCATTTGCTGGGCACGAAGAAGCCGCGGCGTATGCGCCGGCTGCTGAACAAGATTCAGGTGAACAAGGCGGACGAGCGCAATATCCGCCTCGCTCTGCCGTACGGCCTCGACTAGTTCGAGGTCGCGACGTTTTTTCCGTGTCCGGCAGAGCGTAACGGGTGCCTGCCGACCGGTCGTCCCGCGTGTAGCGGGCAGTGATGCAGTTCAACGAGACAAACCCGTCGTTCTGCCTGCGCACACCTGCGGGCGGACGGCCGCGTTTGTCTCCCCGTTTGGTTGATGTGATTCATCCATTGCATTGAAATCGGGAATCGGAAACTATGAGTGGCGCCTTTCGGGCGCGCACGAGGAGAACTGAACCATGGCTCGAGTCAAACGCGGTACGAAACGTCGCGCGCGGCGCAAGAAGCTGCTGAAGCACGCGAAAGGATTTTTCCTTACCAAGGGCAAGCTGTTCCGGTCGGCGAAGGAAGCGGTGAACCGCTCGCTGCGGTACACCTATCGCGACCGGCGCGTGCGCAAGCGGGATTACCGGACGCTGTGGATCCAGCGCATCGGGGCGGCGGCACGGGCGAATGGCGTTTCCTACAGCCAGCTGATTCACGGATTGAAGGTCGGCGGCATCGACATCGACCGCAAGATCCTGGCGGATATAGCGGTGCGCGACGCGGAGGGTTTTGCAGCGCTGGTGACTTCGGCAAAGGAGCATATGAAGTCCGCTCCGGCGCCGCGGCCCGCAGCTTAGAGCGCAGGTGGCGTTGCGGCCGCGATGCGTCGCGGCGAAATCATCATCCGTAGGGGCGGGTTTGAAACCCGGTCCTACACCGAACCATTTCCTCGATGGCGACTGATCCCACAACACAGACGCTTGCGCAACTTGGCGCGACAACGCCGGATGCGGTCGCGCAGAAGTTTGCCGAAGTGCGCGGGCGGTTCGACGCCGACATAGCGCAGCACGGTTCCGATCCGGGAGATCAGCCAACGCTGCTCGCTCACTGGACCGGGAGAAAATCCGGAGCCCTCACTCAGATTGGCGAAAACTGGCTGAAACCTGCGCCGAAAGAGCTGAAACCCATCGTTGGACAGGAATTTCAGAAGCTCAAGGCGCACGTTGAAGCGACGCTCGAAGCCAAGCGCAAGGAACTGGAAGCGGCGGCAGAGCAAAACGCTGCTGCGCGGGACCAGATCGATCTTTCTCTGCCGGGTGTCGAGCGCGCGATCGGTACGCGGCATCTGATCCGGCAGACCTACGAAGAGCTCGAGCGGATTTTCCTTTCGATCGGATTCACGGTGGTTGAAGGGCCGGAAATCGAGACGCCCTACTACAATTTTGAGGCGCTCAACATTCCCGAGCACCATCCCGCGCGCGACAACATGGATACTTTTTATATGGAGGGCTCGCGCGCCGGACATTTGCTGCGCACGCACACGTCGCCGATGCAAATTCGCACGATGGAGAAGGAAAAGCCGCCGGTGCGCATCATCGTGCCGGGCAAAGTCTATCGTCGCGACAATCCCGATTCGACGCACGGATACATGTTTCACCAGATCGAAGGGCTCGCGGTCGATACGGACATCACCTTCTGCGATTTCAAGGGCACGGTGGAATATTTCGTGCGCGAATTTCTGGGGCCGAAGGCGAAGACGCGGCTGCGCCCGAGCTATTTTCCGTTCACCGAGCCTTCGGCGGAGGTGGACGCGAGCTGCCACGTCTGTGGCGGCGGCGGATGCCGTGTGTGCAAATTTTCCGGGTGGATCGAACTTTTCGGCGCGGGAATGGTGAATCCGGCGGTCTACGGTTTCGTGAAGTATGACCCGGAAAAACTTTCTGGCTTTGCGTTCGGCATGGGCGTGGATCGCCTCGCGATGATGAAGTACGGCATCAGCGAATTACCCGTGCTGACGCAGAACGACGTGCGGTTTCTTCGGCAATTTCCGTGATGACGGCGGCACCGGATTCGAAGGAGCGGTTCTCGAATCGCGTGGCGGATTACGTCCGCTACCGGCCGGGATATCCGCGCGGGGTCTTGGATTTGCTGCGCGATGAATGCGGATTGACGCCTGAATCGGCGATCGCGGACATCGGGTCGGGCACGGGAATTCTGACGAAGCTGTTTCTCGACAACGGGAATCTCGTTTGCGGGATCGAGCCGAACGCGGCGATGCGCGAGGCGGGCGAGGAATTTCTGGCGGCGTATCCGAAATTCCGCAGCGTTGCGGCGACGGCCGAAGCGACCACGCTGCCGGATGCGGGCGTCGATTTGGTGACGGCCGCGCAGGCATATCACTGGTTCGATCCGCGGGCGGCACGCGTGGAATTTGCGCGGATTCTGCGGCCGGGCGGATTGGTGGCCGTGATCTGGAACGAGCGAAAGAAGGATTGGGGTCCGTTCGCTGAGCAGTACGAGCAATTGTTGCGGACGTATGGCACCGATTACGGGCGAGTTTCCCAGACGTATCCGGAGTCGCGGCGGATGACGGAGCTTTTCGGCGGCGGCTTTCGGCATCGCGCGTTTCCGAACGAGCAGATGATGGATTTTGCCGCGCTGCGTGGAAGGCTGCTCAGCTCGTCATACGCGCCTGCGGCGGGACATTCGAATCACGAGCCGATGCTGGCGGATTTGCGGAAGATTTTTGATTCGCACGCTGTAGGCGGTCGCGTGCGGTTTGAATATGAGACGCATGTGTATTACGGGCGTTTGAAATAAATGAAGATCGTCTACAACTGGCTGAAGGAATTTGTGGACGCTATGGCGCCCGCGGCGGAGCTGCGCTCGCGGCTTTCGCTGGCGGGCATGTCGGTCGATTCACTCGAGGAGTCCGGGGCGGGGCCGGTGCTGGACGTCGAAGTGACCGCGAATCGTCCCGATTGCCTGGGGCATTACGGGCTGGCGCGCGAGGTGGCGGCGATTTACCGGCTGCCGGTGAAGCCGCTGGCGCCGAAATTCAAGGAATCCGGCGGAAAAGTGACCGATGCCGCGCGCGTGGAAATCGAGGCACCGGAACTTTGCGGGCGATTCACGGCGCGCGTGATGCGCGGTGTGAAAGTGCAGCCCTCGCCCCAGTGGCTGCGGTTGCGGCTGGAAGCGATCGGGCAGAACTCGATCAACAACGTCGTGGATGTGACGAACTACGTGATGTTCGAGCTCGGGCAGCCGATGCACGCCTACGACCTGGACAAGCTGAGCGGCGGAAAAATCGTGGCGCGGCGGGCGCGGGCGGGCGAAAAGATGCGCACGCTGGACGGCGCCGAGCGCACGCTGACGAAAGACATGTGCGTGATCGCGGACGGCGCCCGCGCGGTGGGAATTGCTGGCGTGATGGGAGGCGCGGAAAGCGAAATCGGATTCGCGAGCCGCAATTTGCTGCTCGAAGCGGCGTGGTTCGATCCGGTCAGCGTGCGGCGCGCGTCGAAGGCGCTGGGCCTGCGGACCGAGGCATCGTACCGATTCGAGCGCGGCGCCGATCCGGAGATGGCGGAGATGGCTTCGCGGCGCGCGGCGGAGCTGATCCAGCAGCTGGCGGGTGGCGAAATTCTCGAGGGAGTCGTGGACGTGTATCCGGGCCGGGCGGCCGCGCCCGCCATCGAACTTTCGCGGAAGGAATTGCTGCGCGTGATGGGCGCAGACGTGCCGGACCGCGATATCGAGGAGATTTTGACCGCGCTGGGGTTTCTGCCGGCGCGTACGGACGCGCATCGCGGCACGCCCGGCTCGTTGCTGGCGGTCTGGAAATGCGCGCAACCTTCGTGGCGGCGCGACGCTTCGCACGGAATCGATTTGATCGAGGAAGTCGCGCGGCACTACGGCTACGAGAAGTTTCCTCCGCGGCTGCCTCCTGCGAAACAGCCCGCGCATGGTCTGCCGCATGCGGAGGCACAGGCGAGCCTGCGCGAGTGCGTGGTGGCGCTAGGCTATCAGGAAATCGTGGCGATTCCGTTGGTGGATGCGCGGCGCGATGAAGTATTCCGCGGCGAGGGAGTTTTGCCCGCGGTGATCGGCAATCCGCTGGCGGAGGATGCGTCCGTGATGCGCTCTTCCGGCGTCGTCAGCATGATCGGGGCGCTCGAATGGAATTTGAATCACGGGCAGCGCGATCTGCGGCTTTTCGAAATCGGCAAAACGTATGAGATGCGCGACGGCGAGCCAGTCGAAACCCGCGTGCTCACGCTGGGCGCGACGGGCCTGGCTCGCAAGAAAACGATTCACCAGGCGGCGCGCGAATTCGGCTTTGCGGATCTGAAGGGCGATCTTGATGGCATGGGCGCGCTTGCCGGCACATTTTCATGGCAGCACGCCGGACCGGCGTGGCTGGCGGGCGGGCGCGCCGCGCGGATTTCAGTCGGCGGTACTGAACTGGGTGTTGCGGGGCAGCTGGCGAGGCGGGTTGCCGATCAGTTCAAGCTGCGGCAGGAAATACTCGTCGCGGAATTACGTTTGGAGCCGCTGCTCAAGGGCATCGAATCGGCTCGAGCGGCCCGCAAGTTCGTGCCGATTCCGAGGTTTCCCGCGGTCGAGCGTGATTTTTCGCTGGTGCTGTCAGATGGCGTGGCGTTTGCGCAGGTGGCGGACACAATCCGGGGCCTGGCGATTCCCCAACTCCGTGGCGTCGAGCCTGCGGATTTGTTCCGTGGCGGGAAAATGCCGGCAGGGAAGTTTTCGCTGATGGTGCGCGTGACATTCCAAAGCGGAGAGACGACGTTTACCGACGCGCAGATCAATGATTTCTCCTCACGCATTGTGTCCGCGCTCGAGACCAAGCTCGGCGCCACGCTCCGCGCGTCCTGAACGATCCCGTTGCGCACCGGGGCGCGATGGCTGACAATGGCGGCAGCCCGGCGACACCCACACGGGGAGAGCGCGCGTGAAAATCGAAATTTACGATCAGTCCTACAACGTCAACGCAGACGGCAACGAAGAGTATCTGCACGAGCTCGCCGCGTACGTCGACGGCAAGATGCGCGAGATCGCCTCCGCTACGAAGATGGTCGATTCGCTGAAGGTTGCGGTGCTGGCGTCGCTGAATATGGCCGACGAGCTGTTCACGGCGCGCGCGCGGCAGGATTCGATTGAAGGACCGCTGCGGAAGCGCGTGGAGAAATGCGTGGCGCTGGTGGAAAAGGCGCTCGAACAATCGAACTGATCGTGCTCACCCTCAAAGGCTACGGCTCTTGAGAGTGTCGTAGGCCTTTCGTGTCCGAGTTTCAGCTCCGACCCCTTAGAAACCCGAGCGGGGCGCGAACCGACGGTATCAACTAGCGCAACCCGTTGGATGATAGCCACATCTCCTATATGATGGGAATTGGGCTTTTGGCAGGGTCTCTTGGTCATGTTCAGGCGAACTGAAACGCGATTTTGGCTGATTCCGGTAGCGCTTCTTGCGCTGCTGCTGGTCGGCATGACGCTTACGAGCGTCATCTGGCATCATCACGACGGCGCGGCGGAGGCCGGCTGCCCGATCTGTCACCTGAGTCACCAGCCCGTCGACAGGCCGGTTGCCGTGAATCATGCGCCCACGTTTGCGCTGGTCGCGCCGACAACTGGAATCCGCGACGCCGGCCTGGCGCCGACTCCCGCACTTCGCCGCGTGCCCGCACGCGCACCGCCCGCCGCTTAACCTTTGCATTTCTCCCTGCCGCAGGCGCGGCACATCCCATTTACGTATTGATTCGTTTGGTCGAGGATGAATTTCATGCGTACACGATTCGTCTACGTGACAATTTCCGTTCTCGCAGTTTCGTTTGCCGCGGGCGCGCAGGATGCTCCCGCGCCACCCGCGACGCCACCCCCGATGCAGTCAACCGGGCAGGGACCGGTGAAAATCACGCTCGACGACGCGATCCAGATGGCGCTGGCACACAACCATACGTTGCTGGCCGCGCGCACCACGATCACGCAGAACGAGGCGCAGGAGGTGACAGCGAATCTGCGTCCGAATCCGGTGCTGCTGGGCGACGCGCAGTTTCTCCCGATATTCAACTGGAACCAGTTCAACGCGAACTACGTGGACGAGGACGCGCAGTTCGACCTGGGCGTGAGCTACCTGTTCGAGCGTGGGAAAAAGCGGCAGCACCGTCTGGCCGCGGCGAAAGATGCGACGGCCGTGACGCGCTCGACGGTGGCCGACAACGAGCGGACGCTGACGTTTCAGGTGGCGCAGCTTTTTACCAACGCGCAGTTGGCGGAATCCACGCTCGATCTGGCGCAGCAGGACCTGAAGAGCTTTCAGAATTCGGTGGACATCAGCAAGGAGCGCTATCGCGCGGGGGACATCAGCGAAGACGACTACCTGAAGATCAAGCTTCAGCTGCTGCAGTTCCAGAGCGACGCGGCGCAGGCGACCCTGGCGCGCGTGCAGGCCCTGGACGATTTGCGGCAGCAGATTGGCCGCGAATCCGTGCCGATCGATTACGACGTGGCGGGGCCGTTCGATTATGTGCCGCTGAACGCGAAGGAAGACGATCTGGAAATGAAGGCTCTCTCAACGCGTCCCGACCTGCGCGCCGCGCAGCAGAGCGTAACGGCGGCGACCAGCCAGTACGAGCTGGCGAAGGCGAACGGAAAGAAAGACATCACCGGGCAGATCAACTACACACACATCGCGGATTTGAGCACCGCGTCGCTTTTCGGACAGATCCAGATTCCCATTTTCGACCGTAACCAGGGCGAGATCGCGCGCACGAAATCGACGATCACGCAGGCGCAGGAGCAAGAAAAGGCGGCGGCCAATCAGGTGCTGACCGACGTGGCCGACGCGTACGACGGCGTGCAGACGAACAATCAGATCATCCAGCTCTATCGTTCGGGTTATCTCGACGACGCGCAACAGGACCGCGACATCAGTGAATACGCATACAAGCGCGGCGCCGCGAGCCTGCTGGATTTTCTGGATGCCGAGCGCAGCTATCGCGCCACGGAGCTTGCGTACCGGCAGGCGCTGGCGGCCTATCTGCTGGCGCTCGAGCAGCTGCGCGAAGCCGTGGGAACGAGGAATTTGCCATGACGAACAAGCTACTCAACGCCGCCGCGTGCGTTTTCGTTGCGGCCGTACTGGCAGGCTGCAGCAGCGAGCACAGCGCGAGCCAGATGACGTCGTATTCCTCGCAGACGTCAAAATCCGACACGCCACAGCTCTTCCGTATTCCGCAGGACCAGGTCTCGCATGTGCAGGTCGTCACGGTCGAGCCGGGAAAAATCACCCGGACGCTGCGGCTCACGGGCGCGGTCGCCTACAACGCATTCAAGACCACGCCGGTGATCACGCAGGTCGGCGGACCCGTGAGCCGGATCTTAGTAGTCCCGGGCGAACACGTGCGCGAGGGCCAGCCGATGTTGGAAGTGGCGAGCCCCGACTATTCGCAGCTGCTGGACACGTATCTGAAGGCGAACGATTCGTTCCGGCTGGCGGACAAGAACTACGACCGCGCGAAAGATCTCTACGATCATCACGCCATCGCGGAGCGCGACCTGCAGCAGGCGGAGTCGGATCGCAACCTGGCCCAGGCGGACCTCAACGCCGCCGAACAGGGCATGAAGATCCTCGGAATCAAGAATCCGGCGGACCTCGAGAAGGCACCTTCATCCGCACAGATTCCTGTGATCGCGCCGATGAGCGGCGAGGTAGTCGAGCGGCTCGTTTCGCCCGGGCAGGTGATGCAAGCGGGACAGACGCAGGCGTTCACGATTTCAGACATGAGCACGGTGTGGGTGCTCGCCAACGTCTATCAGGCCGACCTCGCGAACGTGAAGGATGGTGACGACGTTACGGTGACGACCGACGCCTATCCCGACACGTTCCACGGGAAAATTTCCTACGTTTCCGCGGCGCTCGATCCGAATACGCGGACGCTGCAAGCCCGCATCGTGGTCGATAACCCCGGCGAAAAATTGAAACGCGACATGTATTGCACCGTAACGGTGACGGCGGGGATGGTCTCGAACGCGATCAGCGTGCCCGATTCCGCTGTGCTGCGCGACGACGAGAATCAGCCCTTCGTGTACGTGGCCGAGGGATCGAACCAGTTCGGCAGGCGATCGGTCGACATCGGTGACAGCCAGAACGGCCGCACGCAAATCCTGAAGGGGCTTTCGCCCGGGGACAAGGTCGTCGGCGACGGCAGCCTGTTCCTGCAATTCGCGAATTCATTTCAGCAGTGAGGGTCGCTATTACGTGGTGAACAGCCAAGAAAACATCGAATGATTCATCGCATCGTCCAATTTGCGCTGCGACAACGGTTCCTGATCCTGATGCTCACGGCTTTCGTGGTCATCGGCGGCGCCATGTCGTTCCAGCACATGCCGGTGGATGCGTATCCCGACCTTTCGCCGCCCATGGTGGAAATCATCACGCAGTGGCCCGGCCACGCGGCGGAGGAAATCGAGCGGTTGGTCACGCTGCCAACGGAAATCGAAATGAACGGCGTGCCGAAGCTCGATGTGCAGCGCTCCATTTCGCTTTACAGCCTCTCGGACATCATCCTCACATTCCAGGAAGACACCGACTTTTATTTCGCGCGGCAGCTGGTGTTCCAACGGTTGAGCGAAGTGACGTACCCGAGCGGCGTTACGCCCACGCTCGCGCCGCTGTCGAGTCCGTCGGGGCTGGTCTACCGCTACGTGCTCGAGAGCCCGGATCGCTCGCCGCAGGAGCTGAAAACTTTTGAAGATTGGGTGATCGAGCGCGAATACAAGGAAGTGCCGGGCGTGGCGGATGATTCCGGTTTCGGCGGTACGGTGATGCAGTATCAGGTGCTACTCGATCCGGCGCGGCTCTATGGCTACCACATTCCGGTGCCGCAGGTGATCCAGCAGCTCTCCGTGAACAATGCCAACACCGGTGGCGGATTTTATTCGCAGGGCGGGCAATTTTATTACGTGCGCGGGCTCGGATTGCTGCGCGACACGCAGGATATCGGCAACGTGGTCGTGGGCTCGCAGAACGGCGTGCCGGTTCGTATCAAAGATGTGGGCGACGTCGTGATCGGCAACGCGCCTCGGCTGGGCGAATTCGGCTTTAACAAGACGGATGATGCGGTCGAAGGCGTCATCCTGATGCTCACGGGCGAGCAGACGCAGAATGTGCTGAAGGGCGTGGAGGCCAAAACGCGGCAGCTGAACGAAAGCATCCTGCCGCCGGACGTGAAAGTGGTGCCGTACTACGACCGCAGCGATCTGGTGCGCGTGACCACGGACACCGTTGAGAATAACCTGGTGCGCGGCATGATCCTGGTGCTCATCGTGCTGATCTGTTTCCTGGTCAGCTTTCGCGCCGCGGTGATCGTCGCGTTCACGATTCCGGTTGCGCTGCTCTTCGCGTTCATCTTTCTGCACATGCGCGGCGTGGCCGCCAACCTGCTTTCGATCGGCGCGATCGATTTCGGAATCATCATCGACGGCACGCTGGTGATGGTCGAAAACATCTTCCGCGAGCTCGGCCTGCGCGAAGGCCAAGAATACGACCTTCACGAAGTGATCCTCGCGGCAGCGAAAGACGTGGACCGGCCGATTTTCTACTCGGTCGCCGTGATCATCGCCGGATACATTCCGATCTACGCGTTGAGCGGGCCTTCCGGAAAACTGTTTCATCCGATGGCGGATACGATGTCGATCGCGCTGGTCGGCGCGCTGATTCTGACGCTGACGCTCGTGCCCGTGCTGTGCTCCTATTGGTTCAAGCGCGGGGTGCACGACCGATCGACCAAGCCGTTCGAGTGGGTGCGGAGAAAGTACGCCGGGCGCTTGCTTTGGTGCCTCGACCGCCCGAAGACCACGATTCTGGTTTCCGCGTTGATTTTCGGCGCCACGCTGCTGCTGATTCCGTTTATCGGCGGCGAATTCATGCCGCACCTGGATGAAGGCGCGCTGTGGGTGCGGGCCACGATGCCATACACGATTTCCTACGAGGAAGCCGCGAAATTCAGCCCGCAGGTCCGCAGCATCCTGATGAATTATCCGATGGTCACCGACGTGGGCTCAGAATTGGGCCGTCCGGACGACGGCACCGATCCCACCGGATTCTTCAATGACGAATTTTACGTGGGACTCAAGCCCTATAACGACGCGTCGTGGGGCAAAAGCTCGATCCACAACAAAAAGGAACTGACCGAGGATCTGCAGAAGAAGCTGGCAGCCTTTCCCGGCGTGATTTTCAATTTCACGCAGCCGGCCGAAGACGCCGTGGACGAAGCGCTCACCGGACTAAAAAGCTCGCTCGCCGTGAAAATCTACGGCCCCGATCTGAACGTGCTGCAGGATCGCGCGCTCGAGATCAAGCGTCAGCTTTCCCAAGTCCACGGCTTCACCGAACTCACCGTAGTGCGCGAGCTGGGCCAACCCAGCCTGATCATCCATACGGACCGCGACAAAATCGCGCGCTACGGCATCAACGTGGCCGACGTGGAAGCGGTGGTGCAGGCAGCTGTGGGAGGGCAAGCAGCCACACAGGTGATTCAGGGCGAGAAACTTTTCGACCTGGTGGTGCGCATGCGGCCCGAGTTCCGCGAAAACGCTACGGAGATCGGTAACCTGCTCGTGGGCACGCCCAGCGGCCAGCAAATTCCGCTGAGCGAGCTCGCCGACATTCGCGAGCAGAGCGGCGCATCGTTCATCTACCGCGAAAATAATTCGCGCTACATCGGCGTGCAGTACAGCATCGAAGGGCGCGACCTTCAAGGTGCGGTGGAGGATGGCCAGCGCGCCATCGCCGGCATCCAGAAATCGCTTCCACCGGGCTACCGGCTCGAATGGGGCGGCGAATACAGCCAGCTGCTGGAGGCCAAGCACCAGATGGAAATCATCGGACCGCTGGCGCTGCTGCTGATTTTCATGATCCTGTTTGCGCTCTACGGCAATTTCAAATTCCCGGTCACGATCGCGCTGGGCGTGGTGATGACGGAGCCCGTGGGCGCGCTGATTGCGCTGAAACTGACGGGCACGCCGTTCAGCGTGTCGTCGCTGCTCGGCTTGCTCGCGCTGATGGGTGTGTCGGTGGAGACCGCCGTGATTCTGGTTTCCTACATTAATAAGCTGAGGCGAGAGGACAAGGACATTCGCACCGCGACGTACGAGGCGTCCCTGCTGCGGTTGCGGCCGATCATGATGACGGCGCTGGTAGCGTGCCTGGGGCTGTTGCCGGCGGCGCTTTCCACCGGCATCGGCTCGGACACGCAGAAGCCTTTCGCGATCGTGATCGTGGCGGGCTTGATTTCGCGCCTGTTGCTCGGGTTTTTCGTGAATCCGGTGCTTTATGAGATGGTGGCGCGCGACGGCGACGTACTGCAGGTATAGCGAGCGCGCCAAAGTTGCGGGGTTTGACGCCCTCGCGAATCCCCTGTAGGCGGCGTGAGAGCGCCGGGACTAAGATAGGACGTTCGAGGTTGAAACTTGATTGATTCCGGCATTGCCAAGCGCACCGCCCGGCGGCTCCTGGCCGTCGCGGCCCTGCTTGCGCTTGCGCTGCTGGCTACCCACGCCGTAAGCCACTGGCACAATCAGTCCTACGACGAAGATAACTGCCAGATCTGCCATGTAGGCCACGCGGCAATTCCCCAGCCGGCCCCGCAAGTGGCCATGCAAGCGGCCACGCCCGTCGCGCGTTTCGCCATCGGCGACGAATCGGCGCCTCATCCTGATTTTGTTGGCACCCCCAGCATCCCGCGAGCCCCGCCCGCGTAAACGCGTTTTCTCCCACTCAATTGAAATCTCCCAGCACGCGGCGCCTGTCGCGCGGCGCGTGTGGATATCCACATCCATACCAGGCCCCAGCGCTGAACGCGCCGCGGCCGCATTCATACAGGGGGAAATCCATGAAGATCAGAAGTGTATTTCTTGGGACTCTATTCGCCGCTCTGTGCTTACTTGCGGCAGTTCCGGCCGCTCTGGCGCAGAACGCCGGCAATTCAACTGTCGTCGCAGGGACCGTGGCCGATCCTACGGGGGCGGTAATCCCGGGGGCTACGGTTACGATTCACAACCCGGTCAGCCAGTTCGAGCGTTCGACGACCACGGACGCATCCGGCAATTTCAGTTTTCAGAATGTGCCTTTCAATCCTTATCACATGAGCGTCAACGCGCAGGGCTTCGCCGGCTACGCGCAGGATATCGACGTTCGGTCGTCGGTCCCGCTCAGCATCAAGGTAAGCCTCCAGCTTGCCGGGGCGACGAGCACGGTGACGGTGGAAGCCGCCGGTGATCTGCTTGAGACCGATTCGACGGCGCATACGGACGTGGACCGGCAGCTGATTCAAGATCTGCCACTGGAAAGCTCATCTTCGTCCATCAGCTCCCTGGTGACGCTCGCATCGCCGGGTATCGCTGCGGATTCGAACGGTCTCTTCCATGGCCTGGGCGATCATGCCGAGAATTCGTTTTCTCTTGACGGCCAGCCGATCACGGATCAGCAGAGCAAGGTTTTCTCCAACCAGATTCCGGTAGACGCCGTTCAATCCCTCGAAGTGATCGACGGAGCGCCGCCGGCTGAGTACGGCGATAAAACAAGCGTCGTGATCGACGTGACGACCCGCTCGGGGCAGGGCATGACCACGCCTCACGGAGCCATCACAGGTTCCTACGGCGCGTTCGGCACCTCGAATCTCGGATTCAATCTCGGATACGGAGGGCAGAATTGGGGAAACTTCATCTCGGCGAACGGATTGAATAGTGGCCGATTTCTCGATCCACCCGAGTTCTCAGTGATGCACGACAAGGGCAACGAAGAAAATGTCTTTGACCGCTTCGACTATCAGCTTAGCAAGGCCGATTCGCTTCACCTGAACCTCGGCTTCTCGCGGTCGTGGTTTGAGACGCCCAACTCTTTCGACGCCGAATTTGCGACGCCATGGAACGGAGTTGTGGTGAACGACGCCGGCATCGGACCCAATGGCCTGGCGGTTGGCCCGACAGACCAGCGTTCGCAGATTCGAACTTTCAACGTCGCGCCGACCTGGACGCGGTTGATCAGCACGAATACGGTGCTGACGCTCGGGGCTTTCGTGCGGCACGACCAGTACAACTACTATCCCAGCGACAACCCGTTCGCCGATCTTGGCCCGCAGAGCCTTCAACGGGAAACCGTTTCTCAGCTTCGGTTTCTGACGAATGCCGGCGCTCGAGCGAACCTCTCCTACGTGAAGGGCATTCACAACATCAAGGCAGGCGTCACGTACGAGCAGACGGTCCTGAGGGAGCACGACCGGCTTGGAATCGTCGATCCGACCCTCAACGCGCCGTGCCTGACCGCCAACACCGATCCCACGCAGTACAACATTTCCAGCGCGTTCATCCCTGTTCAGGGTTTCACGGATCCTTCCCAGTGCGCGGCCGCTGGAGACCAGGAGAACATTGCGTCCAATCCCAAGGCGCCCAATACGGCTCAGTTCCCGGTGTTCAATCCGATCTTGCTGCCCTTTGACCTGACGCGAGGGGGAAGCCTGTTCACGACCCAGGAATTCTTTCCGTTGCATACAGACGTGAAGGAAACAGCGCTCTTTGTGCAGGACACGATTACAACCGGGAATTGGTCCTTCAACGTGGGTATCCGGGGCGATCTGTACAATGGCTTAGCAGTTGCCCACCAGGCCGAGCCGCGCCTCGGCGTCGCGTACAACATAAAACATACAAATACCGTTCTTCGTGTTTCCTATGCGCGAACGCTTGAGACTCCCTTCAACGAGAACCTGGTGCTTTCCAGCCTTGGCTGCAACAACGACGTCCTGTCCGTGCTCCTTCTGTGCACCCCGGGCGCGAACTCGATTTTGTCGCCGGGCTTTCGGAATGAATTCCACGCGGGCTTGCAGCAAGCGTTCGGGAGCCACGTGGTGTTCGATGGCGAATACATCTGGAAGGAGACGCATAACGGCTTCGACTTCAGCGTGTTGGGCAATACGCCGATCACGTTTCCCATCGAGTGGCACAGTTCCAATATTCCTGGGTTCGCGGCTCGCGTAAACGTCACGAACCTCCATGGGTTTACCGCTTACGTCGTTATGTCCAGCGTGGCCGCGGTGTTTTTTTCTCCCCAAATCGGCGGGGCCGGCGCTGTTCCAGTGACGGCGGGAAACGGGTTCGTGCCTTTCCGCATCGACCATGATGAACGCTTCAACGAGACAGCGCATATGCAGTATCAGTTTTGGAAGCGCGGCCCCTATCTAGGTTTCAACTGGCGCTTCGACAGCGGGCTGGTGGCTGGTGCGGCGCCGTGTTTCGGCGTGCTCGACTCCAACACCTGCCCCGGATCGGTTCTCATCGGCGGCGTACCCAACGTAAGCATGGTCGCGAGCAACGTGGGTTCGATACCCCTGAGCGCGGATCAGGAATTCGAAGCCGGATTCACCTGCAACGGCGTGCACGCCACGCCGACCACGCCTCTCCCGTTCAACTGCCCAGCGTCTGAATTCAACTCTACCCTCATCAAGGTGCCGGGCATAAATCAGGAACAAGACGACACCGACCCGCCACGAATCAGGTCGCGCAATCTGTTTGATCTGGCGCTGGGCGATGACGATTTGTTCCACGGAGACCGTTACAAATGGAGCGCTCGCGTAACGGTCATCAACCTGGCGAATAACTATGTGCTGTACAACTTCCTCTCCACGTTCAGCGGCACGCACTACGTGACGCCGCGAACGATCACCGGCGAGGTCGGCTTCCACTTCTAGCGAGCTCTTCAGCCGGCCGTTTCACAGTTCACATTGTGAAACGGCCCGAAGTTCGCGTAAGTGCCAGTTGATACAGGCTTGCAAAAGCGTGTTGACATAGTTCGACAACAAGAATACTGTCGCTTGTCTAGTTGAGAGAAGTTTACAACTGAGGGCCCGGGGAATGCGTCGCTGCAAGCAGGCAGTTCTCTCATTTTTCGTTGTGGCGTTCGTCTTCGCGACCACAATCGCCACACGCGCCGGCGTCGGCGGCAGCATTTCCGGTACGGTGACCGACCCCAGTGGCGCGGCCATCGTCAAAGCGAAAGTCACCGCGACGAGCACCGAAACCGGAATCAGCCAGAGCGCGACGACCGACGATCAGGGGTATTACTCGTTCCAGGCGCTCCCCGTGGGACACTACGATCTGCAAGTGGAAACCACGGGTTTCGAGCCCTATCGGAGAACCGGAGTTTCTATCGACGCCAACGGCGCGCTCACCATCGACGTGGTCATGCACGTGGGCGCGAGAACCGACGTCGTGACTGTCGCCGAAGACCAGCTACGCGTGGACACCACCAGCACGCAAATGGGCGAGCTGATTTCCGGCACGCAGATGACCGCCGTGCCTCTCAACGGCCGCAGCTTTACCGACCTGCTCGCGCTTCAGCCAGGCGTCGTGCCGGTTACCTCGATCACCTCAGAGACCGTGCAGGACGTGGGCGCAAGCGTGCTTTCGCCCTCCGGCGACCTGAACCCCGGCACGATCTCGATCAACGGCCAGCGTGAATTCGCAAACAGTTTTCTGGTGAACGGAAGCGACGTCGAAGAGGACGTCAACATGGGAGCGGCGATCATTCCCAACCTCGATTCGATTGCCGAATTTCGGATTCTCACCAACAATTTCGACGCGGAGTACGGAGAATTCAGCGGCGGCCAGATCAACGTGGTCACGAAATCCGGCACGAACCAGCTCCACGGCAATCTTTTCGAATTCATTCGCAATACCGATCTCGACTCGAAGAACTTTTTCTCACCCGATCGTGGTGCATTCGACCAGAACCAGTTCGGCGGCACGGTCGGAGGCCCGATCCGTAAAGATAAGATCTTTTTCTTCGGGGACTATCAGGGAACGCGCTCTACCCAAGGTGTCGACACCGGCCAGATATCGGTTCCCTCGGACCAGGACCGCCTGGGCAATCTGCTCGACCTCGCGAGCTCCTTCGTCACCACCGACGCCGGGGGGAACACCGTGCCGACCAGGGTGAGCGGCCCCTATTTTGCGAGTTTGCTGTCCTCCAAGCTCGGCTACGCGGTGACGGCCGGTGAGCCTTATTACACGTCCGGCTGCACCAAAGCCGCGTGCGTTTTCCCAGGAGCGGTGATCCCGCAATCCGCCTGGTCCGCTCCGGCGATGAACCTGTTGAAATATATTCCGTCGCCAAATAACTCAGACAACACGTTTTCGTCCTCGGCATTCAATCTGAACCTGCGCGACGACAAGGGCGCCTATCGGCTCGACGCCAACACACGCTGGGGCATGCTGTCCGGCTATTATTTCCTCGACGACTGGTCGCAGAACAACCCCTACCCGATCGCGCAGGGCGGCGCGAACGTCCCGGGCTTCAACGCGCTCTACACCGGCCGGGCGCAGCTGCTCGACCTGGGCGACACGAAAACGCTGGGCCCCACCGCGGTGAACGAATTCCACTTCAGCTATCTGCGCGACGCCAACGATCTCGGCAAACCGATCGGCGGGGTCGGCGTGAGCCTCGCGTCGCAAGGCTTCGAAGTGGGACAGGGAACGCCCGGGATCGTGCCACTCTCACCCAAGACGGAGGGCGTGGAAAGCGTCGGATTCAACAGCTACACCATCGGCACGAACACGAACGAGCTGTTTCAGGTGGGCAACACATTTCAGTGGATCGACAGCTTTTCGAAAGTGATCGGAACGCACACGCTGAAATTCGGCGGTGAATTCCACTACGACGAAGTCAACGTCGATGCCATTGCACAATTCAACGGCAGTTTCCTTTTCTTCGGGACCGAAACCGGATCGGATTTCGCCGATTTCCTGCTGGGAATTCCCAGCCAGTACAACCAGAGCCAGCTCCAGCCGTTTTATGGCCGCAACAAATACGTGGGGCTTTACGGGCAGGACAGCTGGCGCGTCACGCACAATCTCACGCTCAACTATGGCCTGCGCTGGGACCGCATCGAGCCCTGGTATGAGAAATACAACCAGATCGCTACGTTCGTTCCCGGCGTGCAGTCGGTGGTGTTTCCGGGTGCGCCAGCCGGCATTCTCTATCCCACCGATCCCGGAGTGTCGCGGACGCTGGCGCCGCCCGGCAATCTCGATTTCGCGCCGCGCATCGGGCTGGCGTATTCACCGAGTGCTTCGGGAGATGGACTGCTCTCTAAGCTGCTCGGCGGCCCGGGAAAGACGAGTATTCGCGCCAGCTACGGAATGTTTTACACCGCGATTGAAGCACTCACGATCGGAGTAATGAGCGCAAACGCTCCCTACGGCACGACGTACACGAGTCCCGCTCCTCCGCTCTTCTCCACACCGTTCGTAACCGCGTCGAATGGAGACGATCTCGGCCAGGTTTTTCCCGTCACTCTCGCGACGCGCGGCTCGAGCGCGAAACACCCGGACAACAATATCGATTGGTCGCAGTTCGAGCCGGTCACCGGCCTGCCGAACTATCCGACGACGAATCGCATTCCGTACACCGAGGAATACATGCTTTCGCTCGAGCGCGGATTCGGCGCCAACACGGTTGTGAGCGTCAATTACGTCGGCACGCAGGGTCATCGCCTGCTCGTTCTGGAAGAAGCAAATCCCGGCGATCCCGCCCTGTGCCTGTTCCTCAGCAACCCCGCGAATCTCGCGCCGGGGCAGACGCCGTGCGGCCCGTTCGGCGAAGACACCACCTACGTCACCTCAACCGGCAAGACGTACAACGGCACGCGCGGCCCGTTGGGTTCGAATTTCGGCAGCAACGCCAATCAGGCGACGATCGGAAACTCGAACTACAACGGCTTGCAGGTGATTGTGCGCCACACCACTGCGCACACGCAGATTCTCGCCGGGTATACCTACAGCAAATCGCAGGATCAGTCATCGAACGTCGGCGAAGAAGTGAATCCGTTCGATGCGGGCCTCAGCAAGGCGCTTTCCGCCTTCGACGTGAAGCACAATTTCGTCGCTAGCTACTCCTTCGACCTGCCGATCGAGCGTCTGTTCCATGCCACGAACCGCTGGACGCAGGGCTGGCAGATTTCCGGGATCACGCACTACAGCACCGGCCTGCCCGTCACGCTGGTGAATTTCGGCGACAACTCGCTGATCGGTTCCGAGCCGAACGGGATCAACAATTTCGGGGTAGACGAACCTGATTTCACGCGCGGACCGCTCGAGCTCAATAGCGATCCCCGCAACGGAAACGCGTATTTCAATACTTCGCTTTTTGGCGAAAATGCACTCGGAACTCCCGGCACCTCGAAGCGCCGGTTTTTCTACGGCCCGGGAATGGACAACTACGACGTCGCCCTTCTCAAGAGGATTCGCCTGACCGAATCCAAGTCCTTCCAGCTTCGGCTGGAGGCCTTCAACCTCTTCAACCACGCCCAGTTCTTCGGCCCGCAGGCCGTCGACGGGAACATCGACAGCTCCACCTTCGGTGACGTCATCAGCGCCGCTCCACCCCGTCTCGTG
>Ga0209007_1000379_pt1 | contig 19013 bp, 10 predicted proteins | sample JacPinW_OM1H0_O2_FD_187961 | JGI IMG/M metagenome (GOLD analysis project Ga0209007, IMG submission 187961) | Forest soil microbial communities from Algoma, Ontario, Canada - Jack Pine, Ontario site 1_JW_OM1H0_O2 (SPAdes) (version 2) | ecosystem: Environmental > Terrestrial > Soil > Boreal... | reverse complement strand
CGGCGGGGACGCCGCCTGCCACGCCGCCGTCGGGCTCGGCCGCGCCGCAGGGCGCGCCCGCCCCGGACAGCACGGCGAGCCCGGCGCCAGGCCCGGACGCGAACGCGCCGCCTCCCAAGCCATGAACGACGTCGCCGCCCCTTACGCCGCTCCCACGCACGTCGCGGACGACGCTCCCGGACGGCGCCTGACGTTCGCCTTCGCCAAGCGGCACGGCGTTCTGGTAAATCGGGTGGTGAATGGCGTCGCGGAATGCGTCTGCCGCGACAACGCCTCGCCGATGGCGCTCGCGGAAGTGCGGCGCTACATGCGCCGCAGCCTGCGGCTCGAGCGCGTTCCGGAGGCTGAGTTCGACCTGCTGCTGCGCCGCGCTTACGAGGCGGGCTCGGACGCCATGCAGGCGGTCGAGGGGCTGGATGAGACCACGGACCTTGCGCACCTCGCCCAGGAGCTGCCCGAGCAGGCCGACTTGTTGGACAGCGATGACGATGCGCCCATCATCCGCCTGATCAACGCGGTGCTCACCCAGGCGGTCAAGGAGAATGCCTCCGACATCCACGTCGAGCCGTTCGAGAACCGCCTGGTGGTCCGCTTCCGCATCGATGGGGTGCTGCGCGAGGTGCTGCAGTCCAAGCGCGCCGTTGCCCCGCTGGTGGTGTCGCGCATCAAGGTGATGTCCCGGCTCGACATCGCCGAGAAGCGCCTGCCGCAGGACGGGCGGATCAGCCTGAGAATCGCCGGCCGCGCCGTCGACGTGCGCGTCTCGACCATCCCGTCCGGCCACGGCGAGCGCGTGGTGCTGCGTATCCTCGACAAGCAGGCCGGACGGCTCGACCTCCACTCCCTCGGCATGGACCCGCGCACCACGGACGCGATGGACGAGCTGATCCACAAGCCGCACGGGATTCTGCTGGTCACCGGACCCACCGGCTCCGGCAAGACCACCACCCTGTACGCAGCCCTCGAGCGCCTCAACGACAACACCCAGAACATCATGACGGTGGAGGACCCGATCGAGATTCACATCGACGGCATCGGCCAGACGCAGGTGAACACCAAGGTCGAGATGACTTTCGCGCGCGGCCTGCGCGCCATCCTGCGTCAGGACCCGGACGTGGTGCTGATCGGCGAGATCCGTGACCTCGAGACCGCGCAGATCGCCGTGCAGGCGAGCCTCACCGGTCACCTGGTGCTCTCGACGCTGCACACCAACACCGCGGCCGGCGCCTTCACGCGCCTGCGCGACATGGGGATCGAGCCGTTCCTGCTCTCCTCGAGCCTGATCGGCGTTCTCGCCCAGCGCCTGGTGCGGGTCTTGAGCCCCGAGACCAAGCAATCCTTCAAGGCCGGCGAGTACGAGCGGCGGCTGCTCAATTTAGCTCCCGACGAGCCCTCGCCGACGCTCTACCGGCCGGGGAGCGACGGCACCGGCGGCTACCGCGGGCGCACCGGGATCTACGAGCTCATCGTCGTCGACGACGCCATGCGCACCATGATCCACGACGGCGTCTCCGAGCAGCAGATCGAGCGGCACGCGCGCCTCAGCACCCCCTCGATCCGCGACGACGGCCTCGCCCGCGTGCTGCGCGGCGAGACCACTCTCGAAGAGATCCTGCGCGTCACCACCGAGGACTGACGGCAGTGCGTCTGCCGCGGCCAATTTAAATGGGTGCCTTCGAGTACACCGCCCTCGACCCGGGCGGCAGGGAACGCCGGGGCATTCTCGAGGGCGACACGCCGCGGCACATCCGCCAGCTGCTGCGCGAGCAGCAGCTGCTGCCGGTAACCGTCGCCGAGGTCGCGCAGAAGGAGGCGAAACGCCAGCGCTCCTTCAGCCTGATGCGGCGGGTGTCGCCCGCCGATCTGTCGCTGTTCACCCGCCAGCTGGCGACGCTGGCGCGTGCCGGGCTGCCGCTCGAGGAGGCGCTGCTCGCGGTCTCGCAGCAGACCGAGAAGCCGCGGGTGCAGAGCATCGTGCTCGGGGTACGCTCGCGCGTGATGGAGGGTCACACGCTCGCGGATGGACTGGGTCAGTTCCCGCGGGTGTTCCCCGAAATCTACCGCGCCACGGTCGCCGCCGGCGAGCAGTCCGGCCACCTCGACCACGTGCTCGAGAGGCTCGCGGACTACACCGAGAGCCGCGAGGAGATCCGCCAGAAGGTCCTGGCCGCGATGCTCTACCCCATCGTGCTCACGGTCATGTGCTTCACCATCGTCTCGGGCCTCATGGTGTTCGTGGTGCCTAAGGTCGTGGCGGTGTTCGAAAGCACCAAGGCGAAGCTGCCGCTGATCACCCAGGTGCTGATCGCCATCAGCGGCTTCTGCCGCGCCTACGGGCTGTACGTCGTCATCGGCGCCATCGTGGCGGTCGTGCTGTTCCGGCGCTGGCTGCGCAACCCGGCGGCGCGCCGCAGGTTCCATCGCGTGCAGCTCAGCCTGCCGCTGCTTGGGCGGCTGGTGCGCGGCTTCAATACCGCGCGCTTCACGCGCACCTTCAGCATCCTGACGGCGAGCACCGTCCCGGTGCTGGAAGCAATGCGCATCTCGGGCGAGGTGGTGACCAACCTGCCGATGCGCGACGCGGTGAGCGATGCGGCGGCGCGCGTACGCGAAGGCGCGGCGATCGGGCGCTCGCTCGCCGTCAGCAAGATGTTTCCCCCCATGACCATCCACCTGATCTCGAGCGGCGAGTCGAGCGGCGAGCTCGAGAACATGCTCGAGCGGGCGGCCATCAGCCAGGAGCGCGAGCTCGACGGGCTGATGACCGCCATGGTGGGCCTGCTCGGGCCATTGCTCATCATTCTGATGGGCCTGTTCGTCATGGGCATCGTTTTTGCAATGCTGTTACCGATCTTTGAGATGAACAACCTGATCCACTGAAGGCGCGGAATCGGCCCTGCATCACAAACTGCGCGGGCCACATTGCAGTCGCGCCGGCTTGTGATTTAAGTTCGCGCCGTCCGATTCCTGCAGGACCCGCGTCTCGCATGAGTGAGAAGCCCGAATCAGACGAGTTCGAGGACGAAGAAGCCGAGGAGCCAGTCTCAGGCGACGGTGACGTCGACCTGGACCAGGTCAACAAGGACCTCGACCTCGCCAAGCGCCGCGGCCAGAAGGCCGGCGACCCGGCGTGGCGGCGCCTCGAGCGGCTGCTCGAGGACAAGCACACCGCCGAGCTGACCAGCGATTTCGAGGACTACGAAATCGGCGATGACGGCGGCGACCCGGCGCGCGCGGCGCGGCGCAAGCCCCGCGCCAGCTGACGCTGCGAGCCGAGCCTCAGGCGAACTTCGGTACCGCGCCGGCCACGCCGCGAGCCGCCGCCTCTCCCTGGCGTGCCTCGTGCGCCGGCCGCGATGCGGTCGCGCCGAGCAGGCTCACGAGCGCATCCCCCGGCACGGCCTCGCTCATCACGAAGCCCTGGATCAGGTCGCAGCCCGCGGTGCGCAGGAACTCGAGCTGGGCCTGCGTTTCGACGCCCTCGGCCACCAGCTTCAGATCGAGGTTGTGGCCAAGTCCGATGATGGCGCGCACGATCGCGGCGTCGTCCTCATCGACCGTGATGTCGTTGATGAACGCGCGATCCACCTTGAGGGTGTCGAGCGGGAAACGCTTCAGGTAGCTGAGCGAGCAATACCCGGTACCGAAGTCGTCGACCGCGAGCGCGAAGCCGAACTCCTTGAGCGCGAGGAGCGACCGCTGCCCGCCCTCGACGTCCTGCATCAGGACCCCCTCGGTGAGCTCGAGCTCGAATAGCGAGGCCGGCAGATGCGCCTCCTCGACCACCCGCGACAGCCGCAGCAGCACCTCCTGGCGCGTGAAGTCGCGCCCGGAGACGTTGATGGCGATCGACGGTACGGCGATGCCCGCGCTGCGCCAGCGCTGCAGGTCGCGGCACACCTGCTGCAGCGTCCAGCGGCCGATGTCGCCGATCAGGCCGGTCTCCTCGGCCACCGCGACGAAGTCGGCCGTGGCGATCCGGCCGCGCTGCGGGTGGAACCAGCGCAGCAGCGCCTCAGCGCCTGCCACCCGCAGCGTGCGGGCGTCGTACTGCGGCTGGTAGTACACCTCGAGCTGCTGGTTTTCGAACGCACGCCGCAGCTCCATCTCGAGCGACAATCGCTTCACGGCGCGCGCGTGGACGGCGCTGCTGTACATGCGGAACTGATTGCGGCCGCTCGCCTTGGCTTCGTACATCGCACCGTCGGCGTTCTTCAGCAGCGTCTGCGCATCCGCGCCGTGCTCGGGGTAGAGCGCGATGCCGATGCTGGAAGTCACCACGAACTCATAGCCGCCGTGCAGGAACGGCGCGGCGAGCGAGCTCTGGATGCTCTGTGCCGCCTGCTCGGCAGCGAGGGCGCCGGCCGCGGCGAGCACCACGATGAACTCATCGCCCCCGACCCGCGCCAGCTGCGCCCGGCCGCCGGACTCCGCGAGCGCTGCGCTCAGGCGCCCGGCGACCAGCTTGAGGAGCGCATCCCCGGTCTCGTGACCGAGCGTGTCGTTGATGCGCTTGAACTGATCGAGGTCCACGAACAGCAGCGCCAGCCCCTGCCCCTGGCCGCGGAACGCGCCGAGCGACTCCGAGAGGTGGTCGCCGATCCACTCGCGGTTCGGCAGCCCGGTGAGCGCGTCGAAATACGCCAGCCTGTGAATGTGAGCCTCGGTCTGCTTGCGCTGACTGATGTCGCGCACGATCGCGAGCACCTGTCCGGTGGCGTTCGGCAGGTAGCGGCACTCGAAGTGCGGGCTCGCCGCCGGCTGCCCCGGGAGCGAGAACTCGAACGACGCCGGCGCGCCGTGCAGCGTGGCGGCGAGCGACTCCATGGCGCGCGGCAGCGCCTCACGCGGCAGCAGCTCACTCAGGTGCAGCACGGCCGCCGCCCGCCCCTGGGGCTCGGTGAGCGCCGGCAGCGGGCTGAAACAGTGGCTGATCGCGCCGCTGGCGTTGACGAGGAAGATGCCGTCGGGTATCGCCCGCAGCAGCGCCGAGTTCTTCTGCTCCGACAGGCGCAGCGCTTCGATGGTGCGCGCGCCGCGCAGCACGTAGCGGATGCGGTGGGTGAGCAGCGCCCAGTTGATGGGCTTCACCACGAAGTCGGTGGCGCCGGCGTCGTAGGCGAGATTGATGGACGCGGCGTCGTCGAATCCGGTCACCATGACGATCGGCACGTCGCGCCCGCCGGGGAGCGCGCGAATATTGGCGCACGCCTGGTAACCGTTGCCCTCGGGCATCTCGACATCGAGCAGGATGAGGTCCGGCATGCGCTCGAGGCACGCGGCGACCGCGGCATCGCCACCCGCGACCGTTGCGACTGCGAAGCCGGCGTTCTCGAGCATCGCGGCCGCGATCTCGCGCAGCATGCGGTCGTCGTCCGCGACCAGCACCCTCAGGGTATTGTCGGCGTGTGCGCTCATGCGGATCTGCGTATCTCGCACTCGAGTTGCTCCTGTGCCTGCAGGTACATCAGCCGCGCCTGCGCGATGAGCTCGGACGCGCGCGTCAGGTCGCCGCTGCGCGCCTGGTTCTCGAGCTCGCGGCACAGCCGCATCAGACCCTGTGCGCCGACGTGACCATTGCACGAGCGCCAGGCGTGCGCGGCGCGCGCCACATCCGGCGCGCTGCCTGCGGCGTGCGCCCGCTCGAGCGCTTCGAGCAGCCGCCCGGAGTCGCTCCGGTAGCTCTCCGCCACGCGGTTGAGCATGGTCTCTCCGGCGCGCTGCGGCAGCGCGCGCAGCGCCGCAAGCGTCGCGCGATCAAGAAGCAGCTCCGCGGGAGTCTCCTCGGCAGCGGCCGCTGCGGCCGGCGCGGCCGAGGCAGGCGCCCAAGGCGCCGCGGCGGCAGGCGGGAGCGCAGCGGCATCGCCGGAGGCGGCCCGCAGCCAGCGCCCGAGCACGCCCTGCAGCGCGGCGCGCGTGAAGGGCTTCGCCAGATGATCATCCATACCGGCCGCAATGCAGGCGCTGCGGCCCTCGGCCGTAGCATTGGCGGTGAGCGCGATCACCGGCAGATGGGTCCCGGGCCGCTCGCTGCGGCGCAGCTCCGCGGTAGTCGTGAGCCCGTCCATCACTGGCATCTCGCAATCCATGAGCACCACATCGAAGCCGCCCTGCCGGAGCTTCTCGAGCGCCTCGCGCCCGTTGGCGGCGGTCTCGACCGTCACGCCGAGAGACGCCAGCATGCCCTCGGCGACCTCGCGGTTGAGCGGCTGGTCTTCGACCACCAGGACGTGTCCCACGAGCGAGGCCACGGCCGGCAACGCCGCGCCCCCGGCCGCCGCCGGCGCCGTGGCGGCCGGTCGCCCGGTGAGCGCCGCGTGCAGCTGCGCGAGGCGCAGCGGCTTGGTCACCTCGGCGTCAAACCACCCGTTGCGGCCGGTATCGACGGCCACCGGCGTGAGACTCGCAAAGCTCACCAGCCGCACCACTCGCGGCCGTGCCGTGCGGCTGCTGCGCAGCTGCGCCAGCACATCGCGCGCTGGACCGTCGGGCAGCGGGTCGTCGACGATCACTGCTTCGTAGGCTGCACCGCGCAGCTCCTCGAGCGCTGCGGCGAGCGAGGCAGCCTCGGTCGGCCGCGCGCCCCAGGCGCGCAATGCATTCACCATGAGCACGCGGGCCGCCGCGTTGTCGTCGGCCACCAGGACCCGCAGCCCATCGAGGCGCGCGAGCGGCTCGATGCGCGGCGGCGCAGCGCTTACCGGCAGCTGCAGCTCGAACGCGAACGTCGAGCCGGCTCCCGGCGTGCTTGCGAGCGTCAGCCGGCCGCCCATGAGCCCGACGATCTGTCGCGAGATGGCGAGCCCGAGTCCCGTGCCGCCGAAGCGGCGCGTCGTGGAGGCGTCCTCCTGGGCGAACTCGTCGAAGACCCGCGCCTGGTTCTCGGGCGCAATGCCGATGCCGGTGTCGGCTACCTCCAGCCGCACGCGCAGCGTGCCTGCCTCGGGCGCGCCGAGCGGCACGACGCGGAAAGTGACTTCGCCCCTCTCGGTGAACTTGACGGCGTTGCCCCCCAGGTTGATCAACACCTGTCTGAGTCGCGCCGCATCCACCAGCACCCCCGGCAGCGGCAGCGGCGGCGCGTCGAACAGCAGCTCGAGCCCCTTGCCCGCGGCACGCGCCGCCAGCACCTCGAGTGTCTCCTCGACGACCGCGATGAGATCTGACTCCACCGGATCGAGCTTCAGCTTGTGCACCTCGAGCTTCGAGAGGTCGAGGATGTCGCCGACGATCGCCAGCAGCGAATCCGCGGAGCGGTGAATGCCCTCGGCAAAGCGCCGCTGCGCCTGATCGAGCCGGGTGTCGAGCAGCAGGCTGGTCAGTCCCAGCACGCCGTTCATGGGTGTGCGCAGCTCGTGGCTCATGCGCGCGACGAATTCGCTCTTGGCACGCGCCAGCACCTGCAACTGTGCGTTGCGCTCCTGAAGCTCATGGGTGCGCTGCTGCACCGTCTCCTCGAGGTGGCGGCTGTAGCGCAGCGCGCGCGCCCGCCGCTCGTGCAGGCGGTACCACAGGTAGCCGAGCAGCAGCAGCGCGACGGCGACGTACAGGGCGCGCGCCGCCGGTGCATTCCACGGGCCGGGCGCCACGTGCAGCGGCACCCGCAGCTCGTCGGTGCTCCACACGCCGTCGGCATTCGCGCCGCGTACTCGCAGCACGTAATCGCCCGCGTCGAGGTTGGTGTAGGTCGCGCGATGCAGCGCCCCGGCATCGAGCCAGGCGCTGTCGAAGCCGTCGAGGCGGTACTGATAGCTGTTGTTGGCCGGGGAGCTGAAATCGAGCGCCGCGAACTCGAAAGTAACGAACTTGTCCGCGTAGGCGAGCGACAGCGGCCGGCCGACGCCCGGCAGCGCCTGCGCCGGCAGCGGCCGGTTGAGCCGCTCCACTCCGGTCAGCACCACCCGCGGCGGCGGCGCGCTGAAGTTGATGGCGGCGGGCGCGAAGGCGTTGAAGCCGTCATTGCCACCGAAGAACAGGTTGCCGTCGCGGTCCTGGTAGTGGGCGTTGCCGTTGAAGTCCTCGCCCTGCAGCCCGAGCCATTGGTGAAACACCTTGACCGCGTGGCTACGCGGATCGAACCTCACCAGGCCGTTGGCGGTGCTGATCCATAGGCTCCCGGCGGCGTCGGACTCGATGCCGTACACCGCGCGGCTCGGCAACAGCGCGGCGAAGTTCTCGAAGCGCGCCGCCTGCGGCGCAGCGGAGCTGCCCACGACGTGATCGAGGCCGCCGCTGGCGGTGCCGACCCACACGTCGCCGCGCTCATCGACGTGCAGGGCGAACACCGCGTCGTCCGAGAGACTGGTGGTGTCGCGGTCGTTGCGCCGGTAGTGATAGAAGCGCCCGCTCGAGCGCTCGAGGAGATTCAGTCCGCCGCCGACCGTGCCGATCCAGAGATTCCCGCGCGCGTCTTCGGCGATCGCGCTGGCGTGCGCATCGCTCAGCGCATTCACGGCCTCGCCGCCGTACGGGTAGCGCGTGAGCTCGCCGGTGCTCGGATCGATGCTCGCCACGCCGCCGCCGAAGGTGCCCACCCAGATCATGCCGCGCCGGTCCTGGTAGAGCGCCATGACCCCGTCGGCGGGCAGCGAGTGCGCGTCCGCGGCGGCAGTGCGCCACACGCGCACGTGCCCGGTAGCAAGATCCACCTGATCGAGCCCGCCCGACATGGTGCCGACCCACAGTGTCCCGCGGTCGTAAAGCAGCGCCATGACGCGGTCGTCCGACAGGCGCACCGGGGTGGACTGTGTGCCGTAGCGGCGCTCGACGCCGGTGCGGGCGTCGATCTCCACCAGTCCCGCGCCGATCGTGCCCACCCAGACGCGCCCCGCGCCGTCGTCGGCAAAGCCCGTCACCTGGGTGTCGCGGAATGCGGCGCTGCTGTAGTGACCGAACTGCCAGGTCTTGGGATTCCAGTGGCTCGCGCCGCCCGAGCGGGTGCCCACCCACAGCACGCCGCCCCGGTCCTGGTAGAGCGCCATGACGTTGCTGTCCCGCAGGCTCTGCGGGTCGTTGGGGTCGTTGCCGTAGTGGCTGAAGCCTTCCGACGAGCGATCGAACAGGTTGAGTCCGTCGGCGGTCGCCACCCACAGCCGCTCGGCGCTGTCCTCGAGGATCGCAGTCACCCGGTCCTGGCTGAGTGAGCTCGGGTTGGCGGGATCGTGCCGGAAATCCGTGATGCGCCCGGTCGCGGGATCGAGCCGGTCGAGGCCGCCATGCAGCGTACCGATCCACAGCGCACCGGTGTGGTCCTCGTTGATGACGCGCACCTGCGCGTCCGAGAGCCCGCCGCCATCGGCGGCGCGAGCGTAGTTGACGAAGCCGCCGCTCTGCGGGTCATAGCGCGACAGGCCGCCGTCGCTTCCCACCCAGATCCGGCCGAGATGATCGCGATACAGGGCGAACACCGCGTCCGCCGGCAGCGACGTCGGGTCGCCGTCGCGGTGGCGGAAGTGGCGCGCGCTGCCGGTGCGCGGATCGAGCAGGTCGAGCCCGCGGTCGAGCGTACCCACCCACACCCGCCCGTCGGCGTCGATGAGGAGCGTGCGCACCGCATCGCTCGCGAGCGAGTCGGCCCTGGCGGGATCGTGCCGGAACAGCTGGAACTGATCGGTGCGCCGCTCCCAGCGCGCCACCCCGCCGCCGATGGTTGCGAGCCACAGGTCAGCGTGCGCATCCTCGGCGAGCGTCCAGATGTAATCGCTCGCCAGCGCATGATCGTTGCCGCGCTCGCGGCGGTAGACGCGCATCGTGTTGCCGTCGTAGCGATCCAGGCCGCTCTCGGTGGCGAGCCACAGATACCCCTGCGAGTCCTGGAGGATCCCCTCGACGGTGCTCTGCGACAGACCGTCGCGCATCGTCAGGTGCTCGAAATACAGCGGTCGCACCGCTGGCGCGGGTACGGCCGCGCGCGGCGCCATGCCGGGCGCGCAGACCGACAGAGCGCCCGCTAGCAGCGCGCCGAAGAGCCGGCCGCTGCGCATCTCGGCGCGTGCTGGACTCGAGCGCGGTGTATCCACATCCTGCTACTGCTGCGGCGGGACGTTGATGGCGCCAGTGCTGCCGTTGCCGGGGCTGCCGCTGCTCCACGGATAGCCGCTGCTCCAGGTGTAGCCGCTGCTCCACGGGTAGCCGCTGCTCCAGGTGTAACCGCTGCTCCAGGTGTAGCCGCTGCTCCAGGTGTAGCCGCTCGCCGAGGTATAGCTGCCGTTCCACAGCAGTCCGTCGCCGAGCTCCTCGACCCCCCACAACAGCTGACCGAGAACCGGGCCGACGAGCGGCACCTTCGAGACGAGCGTGCCGAGTCCGCCGATGAGACTGCCGAGTCCGCCGAGCAGACCGCTCGAGCTGCTGCTCGATGAGCTGACCGCCATGATGTAGTACTCACCGGTCGACGGGTTGTAGTCGGCACGACCGCCGTAGTGCTGCGTGCCAAGCAGGTCGAGCACGACGTCCAGTCCCTGGTTGGTGCAGGCGCTCGCGGTGCTGTACACCGCGTTGTGCGCGTTCACGAGCCCCGCGCCCTGCTGGAACACCGTGTAGGCAAGGCCGCCGTTGGCGTTCACCGCCGGGTCGGCGCTCGACATCAGCCGGCATTTGACCTCATCGGGAGTCAGCTGCGGGCTCACCTCGAGCATCAACGCCACCGCGCCGCTGGTCACCGCGGTCGCCATCGACGTGCCCGACATGATGAAGTCGTCGTACGGCAGGACCACCCACTGGGGGAACTCCTCAGCGAGCGTGCCGTCGTTGGGCGCGTAGGCGAGGTTGTGACCACCCATGGCGACGACCTCGGGCTTCACGAAACCCTCGTAGGTCGGACCGGTGGACGAGAACGAGGCGAGCGTGTATTGGCTCGGCTGCATCGGGTAGTAGTTGTCGGTGACCGCGCCCACCGTGATCACGTAGGGCACGTTACCGGGCACGCCGATGGTCATCGGCGCGGGGCCGAAGTTGCCGGCGGCCACGACCACCACGATGCCGGCATTCCACGCCGCCATCACCGCCTGATTGAGCGGATCCTCCCAGTAGGGGGACTGCACCGGGGCGCTCAGCGAGAGATTCAACACCCGGATGTTGTAGCGGGCCTTCTGCTGCATGACCCACTGGATGCCTGCGATCACATTCGCGTAGGTGCCCTCGCCGTTCTGATCCAGCACGCGCACCGCCACCAGATTCACCCCCGGCGCCACACCCTGAAAAGTGCCGTTGGTGGCAACGCCGCTGCTGGCGATGATCGAGGAGACGTGCGTGCCGTGGCCGAACGGGTCGTTGATGTTGGCGCTGTAGGAGGCGACCGCGGCGGTCGCCGCGCTGGCGAGCTGGGTCGCGGTGCTCTGCTCGCTCGCGGCGATCACGTCGTACTGGGCGACGATGCGGCTCGCGGTGTTGCCGGGCGCGCTCTGGTCGGGTCCGTGCTGATTCCATAGCCCCGAATCGACCACCGCCACGGTCACACCGCTGCCGGTGATGCCCCCGGCCTGCAGCTCCTGCGCGCCGATCTCGCTCGGGTACCAGGTGACAGGGAGCGTCCCTGGGGCGGAGCTCGCCCTGACCTTGGAATCGGCGTACACGGTGAGCCCGGGCACATTCGCGGCCTTGAGCGCCTCGAGCTCGCGGCTGTTGAGGAGCGCGCGCACCGCACGGATGACCGACAGGTCGCCGGTCACGCGCCCGCCGACGCGCACCACGGCGCTGCCGGCCTCGCCGGCGCTCGCGGCCTGGATGATGTAGGACTCGCGCACCGCGGGCGCCTGCGACCGCGCGCGCGCGGGCTGCACGCCCGCGGCGAGCGCGCCCGACATGGGGGGCGAGGACAGCGCGACACTGCGATGCGCCGCGGGCGCCTCGAGGCGCAGGCACACAAACAGGATGATCAGGGTGCTGGCGACCGCGCCGGCGGCCCACAGCCGGCGCCCGGTGGATTCCTTCATCGGCGACGCTCCCGTTACGTTCTTCGTGTTGCGACAACACGTCTCTACACGTGCTTTTTTTACCGGAAATGCCTCACGCAGGACAGTGACCGGGCGGGCGCAAAGTGCGACCTACGTCGCAACATCGGCGAGCCGCGCCGTTATGTCGCGGGGCGCGCGTCTTATGTCGCGCGCTGCGCGTTGCGCAATCCAACAGCGGTGGACATAAGCGCGCCGCGCCGCGGCGTACGCGGCTCAGTGAAAGTCCCGCGAGCGCGTCTCGAGCTCGCCCAGCAGCGCCGTGCGATCGATGAGGCGGCGGGCGATGAGATGCGTGACGCCCTCCTGCTGCTGCAGCTCACCGTGCACCTCGAGCAGTTGCGACTCGATGAGCGCGCGGCGCTGCGCGGCGCCGATCCGCTCCCACACGATGACGTTCACCTGGCCGCTCTCGTCCTCGAGCGTGACGAAGGTCACGCCGCTCGCGGCTGCCGGACGCTGGCGCATGAGAACGATGCCCGCGGTGCGCACCTTGGCGCCGTGGCCGGACTGCGCGATCTCGCCCGCCGACAGGAGCCTGGCCGCGGCGAGCTTCGGGCGCAGCAGCGCCAGCGGGTGGCGGCCGAGGGTGAGTCCGAGCGCGGCATAGTCGGCGACGATCGCCTCGCCCTCCGAAGGCGCCGTGAGGAGCGGTCGACCTTCCTCGAGATCCACGCCGCGCACCCGCGCCGGCGCGAGCGGCAGCGGGCGCTCGGCGCCGGCCACCTCCCAGAACGCGAGGTGACGATTGCCGCTCAGGGAGGCGAGCGCCCCGGCCGCCGCGAGCGCCTCGAGGTCGCCGCGGTCGAGAGCGGCGCGGCTGGCAAGATCCGCCACGCTGGTGAACGCCCGCGCGGCGCGCGCCGCGACCAGGCGGCCGGCGCCGGCCTGCGACAGGCGCTTCACCAGGCGCAGACCGAGCCGCAGCGCCGGCTCGCCGTCGGCGCGCCGCTCCAGGCTCGAGTCCCAGTCGCTCGCGCCGACATCCACCGCGCGCACCTCGACGCCATGCGCGCGTGCGTCGCGCACCAGCTGTGCGGGCGCATAGAAGCCCATGGGCTGGCTGTTGAGCAGCGCACAGGCGAAGGCCGCCGGCTCGTAGCACTTGAGCCAGGCGGAGTCGTACACCAGCAGCGCGAAGCTCAGGGCGTGCGCTTCGGGGAAGCCGAACTCGCCGAACCCCAGCATCTGCCGGTAGATGCGCTGCGCGAAGTCATCGGAGTAGCCGCGCGCATGCATGCCCCCGAGCAGCCGCTCGCGAAAGGGATCCAGGCCCCCGGTGCGCTTCCAGGCGCCCATCGCGCGGCGCAGCGCGTCCGCCTCGCCCGGGGTGAAGCCCGCGGCGACGATCGCGATATGCATCACCTGCTCCTGGAAGATCGGCACGCCGAGCGTGCGGTGCAGAACGGCGCGCACTGCTTCGCCGGGGTACTCCACCGGCTCCGCGCCGCTGCGGCGCCGCAGGTAGGGATGCACCATGTCGCCCTGGATGGGACCGGGGCGCACGATCGCGACCTCGATGACCAGATCGTAGTAGCAGCGCGGCTTCAGGCGCGGCAGCATCGCCATCTGCGCGCGCGATTCGATCTGGAACACCCCGATGGTATCGGCTCGGCCGAGCATGTCGTAGACGCGCGGATCCTCGGCCGGCAGCTCGCCGAGCGCGTGGCGGGTGCCGCGGTAGTCGTTCACCAGGGCGAAGGCGCGCCTCAGCGCCGTCAGCATCCCGAGCGCCAGCAGGTCGACCTTCAGCAGGCCGAGATCGTTGAGATCGTCCTTGTCCCACTGCACCACGGTGCGATCGGCCATGGCGGCGTTCTCCGTCGGCACCAGCTCCTCGAGCGGGCCGGCCGCGATCACGAAGCCGCCGACGTGCTGGGACAGGTGCCGGGGAAAGCCGGGCAGCGCCACCAGCTCCGCGGCCAGCGGCAGCAGGCGCCTGAGAGCGGGGCTGTCCGCGTCGAAGCCCGCCGCGCGCACTCGCTCGGGCATGGCGGTGCTCCCGTCCCACCATTGCATGACCTTGGCGAGTCGCGCGCTCTCCGCGGGCGTGAGCCCGAACGCGTTGCCCAGGTCGCGCAGTGCGCTGCGCGGCCGGTACGTGATCACCGTGGCGGCGAGCGCCGCGCGCTCGCGGCCGTACTTGTTGTAGACGTACTGCAGGACCTCTTCGCGACGCTCGTGCTCGAAGTCGATGTCGATGTCGGGCGGCTCGTTACGCTCGCGCGAGATGAAGCGCTCGAAAAGCAGCGCCGCGCCGCGCTGTGGATCGACCGAGGTCACGCCGAGGCAGTAGCAGACGCGCGAATTGGCCGCCGAGCCGCGTCCCTGACAGAGGATTTCGCGGGCCCGCGCCCAGGCGACGATGTCGTGGACGGTGAGGAAGTAAGACTCGTAGTTGAGCTCGGCGATCAGCTCGAGCTCATGCTCGATCGCGGTGCGCTCGGCCGGCGGCACGCCGCCCGGCCAGCGCCGGCGTGCGCCCTGCTCCGTCAGATGCCGCAGGTAGCTCGTGGGCGTCTCGCCTGGCGGCACCAGCTCGCGCGGATACTCGTAGCGCAGCTCGTCGAGTGAGAAATGACAGCCGGCGGCGAGCTCCACCGCCGCATCCAGCAGCTCGCGCGGATACAGCCGCGCCAGCCGCGCCGGCTCACGCAGGTAGCGCTCGCCGTTGGCATACAGCTGCAGGCCGGCCGCGGCGATCGGCACCCCGAGGCGGATCGCGGTAAGCGCATCCTGCAGGCGCGCGCGAGCGCGCACGTGCATGTGGACGTCGCCGCAGGCGATGAGCGGTACGCCGCATTGCGCCCCGAGCGCGCGCAGCGCGGCGAGGCGCGCGCCGTCGGCCCCGTCACGCAGCAGCTCGACCGCAATCCTCACACTCCCCGGAAACAGTCCCGCGAGCCAGCGCAGCTCCGCGAGCGCGGGCCGCGCCGCCGGCAGCCACAGGATGAAGCATCGCTCGAGACCGACCGCCTCGAGGTCGGCGCGCGTCAGCGTGTATTCGCCCTTGGGTGCTGCGCGCCGCCCGCGGGTGATCAGCCGGCAGAGCCGTCCGTAGCCGCGCCGGTCGATGGCGAGTACGACCAGCTTCAGTCCGCAGCTCAGGCGGAACTCCGCGCCGACGATCAGCTTCAGGCGCCGGCCCCGCGCCGCCATGTGCGCCCGCACCACGCCGGCCACCGAGCACTCGTCGGTGATCGCGAGCGCGCGGTAACCGAGCGCATCCGCCCGCTCGACCAGCTCGTGCGGATGCGACGCACCGCGCAGAAACGTGAAATTACTCAGACAGTGCAGTTCCGCGTACGCGGGCGCCTCCGCCTCTTCATGAGTCTGGGGTGTTAGGGGGTCAGTCATTGCGCACGCTGGCTCACCCAAACACCCCGTGCAGGAACCACTGATGTGGCGCCGCGCGCTCGCGGAACACCCACAGTCGTACGCCGTCTTCATCGACCGCCACGTAGTAATCCCGCGCAACGTCCCTGCCATCCCACCAGCCGCTCTCGATGCGCTCGGGATCGGTCAGGAGGCGCAGCGCGCCGCGGTGCCGCGGCAATCCGTCGCGCATGGACAACGGCTCCGGCACGGGCAGGAGCCACAGCGGACGAGGGGCCGCTCGAGCGGCGCCGGCGTTATCGGACTCGGGCGCTGCGCGGCGGTTCGCCCGCACCGGCGGCGGCCCGGTGACCGCCCAGGCGCATTCCGGCCGGTGTGCCGGCAGCAGCGCGAGTCCCTCCACCGCCTCGGGTCCGAGGTGCGCGCGCAGCCGTTCGATGAGCCCGGGCGCCTCGCTCCCCGCGCTGCCGCCCTGCTCGCCGGGCTGCCACAGCGAACGACGCTCCGGGGCGAAGGGCAGCAGCCGGCCCGAGCGCAGCTCGCAGGCGCGCACCGGCTCGGGCAGGCTGAGCGCTTCCAGACGCCCGGCGAGGAGCTCCGCGAGACGCTCGCCGTCGGCTGTCGGGGCGGCGAGCCGCAGCACGCAGCGCGTCGGTGGAGCGTGCCGGTGCGTCAGGCGGCATTCGAGCTGCATGATGCCGCTCTGCCGTGCGGTGAGGAACCTGCCGAGAGCGGCACACAACGGGGCGAGCGCGGCCACGATCGCCGAGCGACTCGTGAGCTCGCAGCCGAGCTCGCAGCAGCGGCGGAAACGCTCCGGCGCCTTGACTGCCGTGCGCAGGTCCGGCATGCGGCCGGTGAGCGCATCGAGCGAGGCGAGCTGCGCCGCGCCGAAGCGGCGCGCGAACCCGCCGCGCGGCAGGCGCAGCGCCGCGCCGATGGCGCGCACTCCGACGCGCTCGAGGCGCTCGAGGACCGCTTCCGGCCAGCGCAGCGTCGCGAGCGGCAGCGGCGCCAGCTGTCCGACGAGTTGCGCCACATCGAGGATGGCGCGCGGCTTGCCGGCACGCGCGAACGCCAGCGCCGCGAGCGGCGTGGGTGCGAACGCCAGCACCGGTTGCAGCTTGAGACGCCGGCATTCCGCGCCGAGCGCGCGCCGCATGCCCTCCACCCCGGCGAACAGATGCAGACTTCCCCGCACTTCGAGCAGCACCGCGTCCGGCAACTCCAGACTCACCCGCGGCGTGAACCGCTGGGCGCAGAGCGCAAGCCGCTGCAGCTCTTTGAGCTCCTGGGCCTCGGGCAGCTGCACGGCCATCCACAGCCGGTGTGCTGCCGGGGAGCCGGCCGAGTCGGTCGCGCCGGCCGGGATGGACACGGTGAGCGGTGCGGGGAGCGATGCGACCGGCGTGCGCCGCGATGGACCCGAGGGCCGCGGTCGGATCACAGCCATTGCTCAACCCCGGCGCAGCGGGCGGCCATCCGGCCACTCGAGCTCGATCGTCCCGCGGGTCACGCCGCGGGCTTTCAGCACCGCGATGCGCACACCCGCAGGCAGCGCTTCGAGCCCCAGACGCAAGACCGCAGGCGAGGCCTGCCGCGCGGCGGCCCGTGGACGAAACAACACCCCGAGCGTGCGGCCGCGCTCGGCGGCGAGTTGCAAACGGCGGATCTCGCGCGACTTCGCTTGATGCAGCCACGCGAGCACCGCGTCGCAGGCACCCGAGCCGAGCGCCTGCTCGAAAGCCCACAGCGGTCGCGCGCCGCGCACCACGGCGACACGATCGAGCGCGACGCCGCCGGCGGCGAGCGCCGGCGCGAACGGCGTGAGCGGCGGCGCCACCCACACGCACCAGCGTGCCGTCGCCGCGCACGTCAGCGCGGCGAGCGCCGGCAACAGGAGCGACAGCTCACCGCTGCCGAAACGCGCGGCGAGAATCTCGATCAGCCCGGTGCGCGGCCAGCCTTTGCCCGGCAGCTGCTCATCCAGCTCCACGAAACCGCTCGACAGCACCTGCCCCGGCGCGGCGCTGCGGCCGCGCCAGATGGCCGGATGCTCGAGCAGGCGAGCGAGTGTCGCACCGCGACCCATGGCAGCTCATGAAAGTTCACATCAACCCGCTCGCGCGGCCTGCCCGCACCACGCCGACTACGACGCCTTCGATCAGCAGCGGCTCCTGCTTCAGATCCACCCGGATCGGCTCGAACTCCGCGTTCTCCGGCAGCAGCCATACGACCGAGCCTTCCTGGCGATAGCGCTTCACGGTCACTTCATTCTCGAGGCGCGCCACCACGATCTGGCGGCTGCGGACTTCGGAGGTGCGATGCACGGCCACCAGGTCGCCGTCGAGGATGCCGGCGTCCTTCATGCTCATGCCGGTCACCCTCAGCAGGTAATGCGGCCGCGGCTGAAACAGCGCCGGATCGATCTGCAGCCGCGCCTCGAAATTCTCTTCGGCGAAGATCGGCTTGCCGGCGGCGACGCGGCCGATGAGCGGCAGTCCGAACTGCTCGCGGATGGTGTCCTTGAGCTGGATGCCCCGCGAGGTGCCGGGCACGAGCGCGATGACGCCCTTGCGGGCGAGCGCCCGCAAGTGCTCCTCGGCGGCATTGGCGGAACGGAAGCCGAGCTCGCGCGCGATTTCCGCCCGTGTCGGGGGCATGCCGGTTTCGGCGATACACCGCTGGATGAGGCGCAGGATCTGGGTCTGGCGGGGGGTGAGGTCGGACATGGTTCTACAGCGCCTGTTTATGTATACAGTTACTGTGATTATATCCAGATCACGGGCTCCGGCAAGGGGGCTCTCCCCTGGCATCCCTCGGGCGTCTCATCTCTAAAGAAGACCGCGGCTCCAAGTCCGCCTTTGGGCTCCCTGCCATCAGCCCCCGACCGACCTCCGGTCGACTTCCGATCGAATTCACTGTCAGTTCACTTTCGCGCGCGCATCATGCGAGCCGTTGCGATTACAAATTCTTAAGGAAGGCTCGCCCGTGCGCGTTGCGCGCCGCACAAACGCGTCGCGCGCAACCAACGCACCGGCTTGAAAAACCCTTGCAAACTCGCGCGCGCCGCAGTCAACACAGCCACCGATGGCAACACGGTGCGCGCGATTGCGTCTGTCGCGACCAGAAGACAAGATCGACTCTCAGCAGTTGCATTCCCGTGGCAAATTTGATGCAGTTGCGCGCGGCGAACGACGGCGGAACTTGCCTGCCGGGTTCGCTTCGGTTATCAGGACATCCCGAATCAACAACCCAAAGGGGACGTGTATGAAGTTCGCGAGCGTTGTGAAGGTTGCTGCCGTGGCAGCGGTAATAGGACTTGCCGGCTGCACGGATCTGAAGCCCATCCAGGCGCAGATCGATCAACTCAAGTCCGACGTGGCTAAGGTGCAGGGCGATGCTTCGGCGGCGAAGAGTGAGGCCGACCAGGCTAACGCCGCGGCTCAGTCCGCCAGCCAGGCTGCCAGTGGCGCGCAGAGCACTGCCAACCAGGCGTTGGCTGCGGCTCACGCCAGTCAGTCGTGCTGTGACGCGACCAACGAGAAGATCGACCGCATGTTCAAGCGGTCAGTCTCGAAGTAATTTTCGGTCTCGACCAGTCACCAACGCCGCGCGGTTGCGCGGCGTTTTTTTTGGTGCGCCCGGCAGGGCGCACTCTCTTGGAGGTGAAAGTCCTCTGCATACCCGACACGGGGAAATGCTAGCTGCACGGCAAGGGCTGCT
>Ga0209007_1000378_pt1 | contig 19101 bp, 15 predicted proteins | sample JacPinW_OM1H0_O2_FD_187961 | JGI IMG/M metagenome (GOLD analysis project Ga0209007, IMG submission 187961) | Forest soil microbial communities from Algoma, Ontario, Canada - Jack Pine, Ontario site 1_JW_OM1H0_O2 (SPAdes) (version 2) | ecosystem: Environmental > Terrestrial > Soil > Boreal... | reverse complement strand
CAAGGAAAGGTAAAGCACTTCGGGCTCTCGGAAGCGGGAGTTCAAACGATCCGCCGCGCGCACGCCGTGCAGCCTGTGACGGCGCTGCAAAACGAATACTCGCTGTGGTGGCGGAAGCCGGAACAGGAAGTGCTGCCGACGCTCGAGGAACTTGGAATTGGCCTGGTGGCGTACAGCCCGCTCGGCAAGGGCTTCCTGACGGGCAAGATCGATGAGAGCACCACGTTCGACAGCACTGATTTCCGCAACACGGTGCCTCGCTTTGCGCCGGAAGCGCGGAAAGCGAACCAGGCGATTGTCGATTTGCTCGGCGAGATCGCGGCCCGCAAGAAAGCGACGCCTGCCCAGATCGCGCTCGCATGGCTGCTGGCCCAGAAGCCTTGGATCGTTCCGATCCCGGGAACCACGAAGCTCCCCCGGCTGGAGGAAAACATCGGAGCGTCTGCCATCCAGCTGACGCCCGGCGATCTCTGCGAAATCGATGCCGCCGCATCGAAGATCACGGTGCAGGGTGCACGGTATCCGGAGAAGCTGGAGCAGATGACCGGCCGCTGAGCCAGCGTCGGGGATGGGAACGATGCCCCGGGGTTATTCGATAGGCGCCGATGATGACGAGTTGAACGAAACCGCGTACCTACTGGGCTACGAGGACGCCAACTCTTTTTTCCGCGCCTTCCACAAATGGGAGGGCACTTCGCCCGGACAGTGGAAATCGAGCCATGCGAATCCATCGTGATTTGCGATTTCTTTTGGCCTGATCCCGCGGAGTTTCCTAGTCTCGCTCAAACAACAACAGATGGCGTGCGAAAGGCCGCGGCGCTCGATCTAAATCTTTCGCGATTGCCGCTCGTGCGGTTCGGCGACATACTTGCGGAGCGAGGTGGACGCTTGCAGACCGACCCTGCCAATACGGGTGCGGCGAACGTCTGGAGCAAAGTCCCGCTGATTACGCTGACGTTCTGGATCGTCAAGATACTGGCGACGACCGTCGGCGAGACGGGCGGGGATGCTCTTTCGATGACGCTCGACCTGGGCTACCTGGTGAGCACGCTGATTTTTCTCGGATTTTTCGTGGTGACGCTGACGGCGCAGGTTGCTTCGCGGCGCTATCACCCGCTGTTTTACTGGCTGGTGGTGGTGGCGACCACTACCCTGGGGACTACGACCTCCGATTACATGGATCGGACGCTTGGGTTGGGCTATATCAAATCGTCGATCACGCTGTTTGCGGGAGTGATCGTGGTGCTGGTGGCGTGGCATTTCGTTTCCGGCCGGATCGAATTTCAGAATGTGGTTTCGCGAACGGATGAGTCTTTCTACTGGTTGACGATTCTGGTGGCCAACACGCTGGGAACGGCGCTGGGAGATTTCACGGCCTCCGATACGGGCCTTGGGTTCGAGCGTGGGGCGATGGTGTTTGCGGTGTTGATCGCAGTGGTTGCGGCGTTGAATTTTTTCACGCGCGTGCCGAAGTCGATCCTTTTTTGGGCGGCGTATGTGCTGACACGCCCTTTGGGAGCGACGCTGGGAGATACGTTGACCAAGTCGCGTGAAGAAGGCGGATTGGAATTCGGGCGGATTACCTCAACGCTGGTGATGGCGGGGGCGATAGTGATTATTGTGGCGTTTACTTCTTGGCGCGAGCGGCGGGCAGAGGCGGCCGCGTGAACATGCGGTCGACGCAAGCCCCGGCGAACCGGCCAGCTAAGCGGCTTCGGATAGAAAATCTACTTCGAAGGACGGCGCCACCAGACCCGAGGCAATTCCCCGCTTGTAAAGCTCGCGGACGGCGCGGCGGCCTTCCTCGCCATAGTCAAGCGTCCAATTGTTTACGTACATTCCGATGAATTTGTCCGCGAGCATCGGATCCATGTCGCGGGCGAATTCCAGCGCGTACTCGACAGCCGGCTCGCGGTGCTCGAGCGCGTAGGCCACGCTTTCGCGAATGATGCGTCCCACTTGGCGGCCCATGTCTGTGCCAAGGCTGCGGCGCACGGCGTTAGCCCCGAGCGGCAGCGGAAGGCTGGTCTGATCCTGCCACCACTGGCCGAGATCGACGACCTTGTGCAGACCGATCTGCGAAAAAAGCAGCTGGCCTTCGTGGATCAGCAGCCCGGCTTCCACTTCGCGCGCCTGGACGGCAGCCATGATCTTGTCGAACGGCATCGTGACGGTTTCCACGTTAGGCTCAAAAATCTTCAGGGCCAGATACGACGTTGTGCGCGTCCCGGCGACGGCGATTTTCTTTCCCGCCAGTTCGTTCTTCTTTATGGGGTGTGAGGCGACGACGATCGGGCCATAGCCTTCGCCGAAACTGGCGCCACAATCGAGCAGAACATACTTGTCGGCGACGAATGTATAGCCGTAGAAGCTGACGGCCGTCACGTCGTAGATTTCCTTGTGCGCTGCATGGTTCAGCGTCTCGATATCGCAAAGAACGTGGTTGAACTTCACGCCCGGCAGACGAACTTTGCCCGTGGCGAGCGCATAGAACATGAAAGCGTCATCGCTGTCGGGTGAATGGGCAAGTTGGAGGGACACAGTTTCGTGGGCCGTGGCTGGTGTCGACATGTTTGTAACCATCCTGGGCTCTAAGTGCGCTCGGCGCGCCGCTGCGAGACGGAGACACGTGGCCCGCAACCGTGTTTCCCAACAGCTTAGCCCGCGAAAGTTACGGCCTTTGGCGTGAGCGTCGTCGCGCTTCAATGCGTTGTGAAGCGACCAAGGATACCACAGCGCGTCAGCGCGGGTACAGGGGCGGGCACGGCGACGCGCGCCGCAAAAGTCGACCGCTCTCGACGCCTGAAGCCCCAGGTCTAGATCGTCCTTGCGGTAATCAACGGCAGCAGGAACTCCTGAAGCCTTTTGCTCTGGGGCGGGGTGAGACTTTCAAATTGCATGCCCATGGAATCGGGCCCCGCGATGCGCAGAACGCGAACCGGCAGGGTCAGGGGCGGCCCGCAGGGAATCTGAAGCGTCGCCTGCGCGAGAGTGCCGACCGGAAGTACGCCGGACGCCTGCACGAACATCCCGCCGAAGCTCATGTCGAGCGTGGCGCCCTTGAGCTTGGTGTCGCCCGACTGGATCTGAACGTTGCAGGAAACCTTCACCCGGCGAAAACGGCGTTTTTCGTGCTCGATCGAGTCGGTGGTGGCGCGAACGAGGCGGAGAATGTCGTGGCGATCAATCGGTTTGTAGAGAAAAAAGTTGGCGCCCGCCTCGAAGGCGCGTGATAGAAGCGCCCGCTCATCCTCACCCGTGATGACCATGATGGGAGTGGTGACGTTGAGGCCGCCGGAACGGATTTTCTTGGTGAGCTCGATGCCATTGGGAGCGGGCATATTGACGTCGAGGAAGATGGCGTCGAACTTTTCGCGGGCGAGGCAGGTGACCGCTTGGCCGCTGTGCGTAAGAGCCAGGGAATCGATGTCGACGGAGCCCAGAACTTCCTTGATCAGCTCGCAGTTTGCCGGATCGTCATCAACGATCAGTGCTCGAGTGGTCATAGCGTACCTCCCAGAAAACGCAGGGGAGCCCTCCGCAGCACGCGACTCATCCGCCCGGCTGCGATTTCGCGGGCTCACCAAGCCAGCGACCGAGATGTTCGCGAAGTTGCCGAAAATCGATGGGTTTCGAGACGCAGGCGCTGCAGCCGGCGCGCATCACACGCTCGTAATCGGTGAGCATGGCGTGCGCGGTGACGGCAATCACCGGGAGCGCGCGAAGGTTCGGCTCGCCGCGGATCCAAGTAGCCAGCGCAAGCCCGTCTTGCGGGCCCAGTTGGACGTCGAGCAGCACGGTTTCGGGCGGCTCGCCTTTGAAAGCGGCGAACGCTTCGTCCAGCGTGGTTGCGGTCTGCACTTGAAAATCTTCAGACTCGAGCCAGTCGACCAGGAGCTCCAGGTTCGCGGCATTATCTTCGACGACGAGAATTCGACGTTTCATGATTTCGTCACCAACTCCGGCGGCACCACGTGCTTCAGTTGCTGGAAGAGAACATCCTGCCAGCGGCCGGATTTGCGAAGCAGCGCAGCGCTGTTGGATTCGAGATATTCTCTCTCGGCTTGCGTGAGGTCTTTGCTCGTCAGGACGAAGACGGCGAGTTCGGCCGTCGACGGATTCGCCCGCCACTCCGCCAGCAGGTCGAAGCCGCTGACATCCGGCAGAATCAGATCCAGGATCACCAGCCCCGGCAGTCCCCGCGCGATTCGACTGCGGGCCGCAGCCCCATCGGCGGCAATTTCCACCAGATAGCCGCGGCGCATCAGCGATTCAACGATGAATTCACGCGTGGGGGGATGATCCTCCACCACCAGTATCGACGGCTGCCCGGAACGAGAGGAGCGCCTCAAGCAACGATCGACGGCGGACAGCAGCACCAGTTTCTCGACCGGCTTCACGACATATTCGTCGGCTCCCAGCAGCGCGCCGGTGGACGGCTGATCGACGATGGTCACCACGATCACCGGAATCTGGGCGGTGCGGCGATCGCTCTTTAGGGCAGTCAATACCTGCCAGCCGTTGATTGGCTTCATCACGATGTCCGTGGTCACGGCGGAGGGCTGAAGCTCGGCGGCCATTTCGACGGCCCGCGCGGGTTCCGTGCACAGAATGACCTCGTAGCCTGCGGAAACGAGTTGGGTCTCCAAAAGCGTGGCAGCTGTCCGATCGTCTTCGACCACAAGAACTTTTGCGACCGAGCGACGGACGTGCTCATCCGCCGTTTCAATTTCCCGGCGCGGCTCAACGGACGGAACCAGCGGCAGTGTGAAGAAGAAGCAGCTGCCCATGCCCGGCCCGCTTTCGAGGCCGAGCTTGCCGCCATGCAGTTCGACCAATCGCTGGGTGATGGCGAGTCCCAGGCCCGAGCCTTCGGCCGCCTTGGCATTCTGAGTTAGCCGATAAAACGCTTCGAAGATGCGCTTCTGCTCGTGCGGAGGAATGCCAGGGCCGGAATCGCGAACCTCCAGTCGGACATGGTCGTCAATTTTCTTGGCCGCTAATTCAATCGTTCCCCCGTCGGGCGTGAACTTGACTGCGTTACCGATCAGGTTCATCAGAATTTGTTTCAACCGGGTGGCGTCAGCGCGAACGCTCAGTCCCGGCGCAGGATGCTTGATCAGGTGATGGTTTTTCTTGCTGGCCAGCGGCTGCAGAGTGTCGCACGCTTCCGACAAGCTGGTGTCGACACGCACGGTTTCGATCGTCAGCTGCAGACGCCCCGCCTCGATGCGCGACAAATCCAGAATGTCGTTGATCAGCCGGAGGAGGTGCTTCCCTCCTGTGGAAATATGATTCACGTAGCGGCGCTGCTTGTCGTTGAGAGATCCGTAACGGTCTTCGCCAAGAAGATCGGAAAAGCCCAGCACAGCGTTCAGCGGCGTGCGCAATTCGTGGCTCATCGTGGAAAGAAACTGGTCCTTGAACTTGCTGGAGCGTTCAAGCTCTTCTTTGGCCTTGACCACGGATTGGGAAAAAGCCTCCACCTCCCGCTTGGCCGTCTCGAGCTCGGCGGTGCGCTCCCGTACGCGTTGCTCCAGGCTGTCGTGAGCTCTTAGCAGATCGGTTTCGTTCTCGCCGATCTGCGTGAGCATTTCGTTAAATGCGTCGATCAGGATCGTCAGCTCTCCCTCGCCGCGAACGGGGGCCGCCCGCACGGAATAGTTCTTGTCGTGAGACACCGCCCTGGCGATCCGTGCGAGGTCGATGATGGGTGTCGCAATCGCTCTGCGAAACACCGACGAAACGAGCAGCGCCGCCATGAGCGAAACGAAGAGGACGATGAGAGCGATCCCCAAATAGCGGTCCATACGTTGATCGAGTTCCTGCAGGTCGGATCGAATGTACACTGTTCCAATCGGCTTTCCCTGGAACACGATCGACCGAACCAGCTCGATTTCGTGGCTACCCAACACATGCGTTTCGATCTGTCCGGCGCTAATCGAGGGAGGCCGGGAGATGGCGTCGCTCCGGTCGCGCGAATAGGTGGCGAGAGGCTGGCCGTCCGGCATGTAAATTACAGCGGACAAAATATTGGGCGCGGCCTTCAGCGCGGAAAGGGTGGTTTCCGCGGCCTGCGGGTCGTTGAAGAGAAGGGCCGAAGCGCTGTTGGAGCCGATGATCTGCGCTTGCGTGGAAAGATTGCGGACAATGGTCAGTCTAAAGGTCACCAGGTCATAACCGATGAACGCCGCGCACGCCAACACCAGAGCCGCGGCGCTGACCAGCATATTCATCCAGGTCAGCCTGCGGGCGATTGACGCATCTCCAAAACGGCGCATCGCCTAAAAGCCTCCCGAGCGAGAGACTTTTCGGACGCTGGTCGCGACCTTGAGCAATTCGGAACTCAAAGTCAGCCCGGCTCCTTGCGCGCTGTCGAGGTTCACGTCGAAGCGCACGCGGTTTCCGTCCAAGATGAAGCCGATCATGCCGCCGCGCTCCGAGAACCTCGGGATGTCGCTGACCGTGAGGACGCGGGTCTTGTCGAGCGCGGCCAAGTCCTCTTTCAGGTGACTTTCTTCCGATGAGCTAATGAAAAGGATGCGGCAGCTGTCGACGTCCTGCGGTTTGGTGATTCGCTTTGCCGCCACGCTCTTTCCGCCGATCGTTCCACCAGCCAACGTGGCGTCTAGAGCTTGGCCGAACGGATCCGTACCTAGCACACAGATCTCAAAGGATTCGTGGCGATCCGTTCCACTTTCGTCGGGCCACTGGACGAATCTGCCAAAGTTATAGAGATACGCGGCTTTGACCTGAAACTCGCTGGCCTTCGGCTGTTGGGCGCGCAGGATCGGTTCCGGGCTGAACGCCCCAAACGCGATCGTGACAACAACGGCGACGCGACGAAGGCGCTGCAAGAATGCATGCCTGCGGCGGGGGGATGAAACAGTGCCGCGGTTAGGTGCGGAGGCGCCAGGCGAGAAGGACGTCACATTTTCCATGTGATCTTCCCGTAGACGCTTCTCTTGATCCCCACCAGCGGACCCGGATCCCCTCCAAATTCAACGTGAGAAGGCTCTAGAAGATTCTGCCCAAGCACGGAAAAATCGAGCACTCCGGCATCTCGTACGCTTACATGCCATCCCAAACGGACGTCGGCGGTGCTGTAGGACCCCACCGCCTGCGCGGGAAGGGCGCCGGTGAATCGATATGTTTCATCGAGCTCGAACCGCTTCGGCAAGTTGAAGAGCGACTGGAACGCAACCTGGCTGTTAGGGCTCGACCCCAAATACGAGCTGAGAATATTTCCAGTATCGGTGAACCCTTCCTTGTCCCTTAGCGACATATGCAGATAGGAATAGGAGCCCCGCACCTGCCACCAAGGTGTGATTTTCCAATCAGGGGCGATTTCCGTGCCTACCGTGTGGCCTACGATCACGTTTGCGTAAGGCAGCACGAAGAAGAGAAATGGCTCCGGAGGATTCCCCATGATTGATTCGCTGAGCCCGATTGGCCCGTAGCCTTGCAGGTTGCCGTAGCTGTTGTAAAACGCGGTGAAGTCGATATAGAGCTTGGCGCTAGCCTGCGTGCGATAGCCCACCTCGGAGCCGATTAACTGCTCCGCCTTCAGCGTGGGGTCTCCGTCGATTTGGAAATAGAGCGGTATGGGAGCCTGCGGCGGTCCCGTTCCGGTCGGAGGCGGCGTGTAAAATTCGTCAAAAATATTGAACTGCACGTCCTGGTCCAGGCGCGAGGGTGTTCGCACAGCACGAGTGACCGCGGCCCAGAAGGACTGGTGCAGCGTCGGCGTCCACAGCAACCTCACACTGGGCTGCCAGTCGAAACCGCTGAAGTTGTTGTGCTCGAGCTTGGTTCCGGCCGTCAGGGTCAGTTTGTCGCGAACGATCGGAAGTTCATACTGCACGAAGCCGCTGTAGATGCTGTCAACCTGCTTGGCCGGCAGAAAGTTCACGCCCTGGGAGGTCTGAATGAAGTTGCTTGGGCTCACACGTGCGCCCAAGCCCCAGGTTAACTCTTGGTCCTCGTGAACACGGGCGTGCTGCACAAAGTCGACGTCGAATGTGTCCCGCGTCTCGCCGAGTTCAAAGTCCTGGCGATTGGTCCGGTCGAAATAGGTTTGAATTTGGATATCGGAGCCTTCTCCGGTGGTGTGCTGCCAGCGGGCCAAGAGATCGCCGCCGGAGGCGTAGCCCCACCCTTGCTCCGCCGTTTCCGCGGGAGGAAAAAATGAGCCGATCTCTATGCTTTCTCCGCTTTCCCCGCGATAGAGGTCTCCCTGAACGGTGAAGGTGTCTCTCTCGCCGCTCTTCCAGTCCGTACGGAAGCCCATCTGGCCCATTCGCCAGTGGTCGAATCCGTCATCATCGGGATGAAATTCCTGACCGCGAATTTCGCCCATTCCGTAAATGCGATAATCGAAATCCTTCCCTACCGTGCCGCCGTACCGGAAGGCGCCGGTTCCCTGATCCACAGTACCGCTGCCGCTGGTTGCCAGGACGCCGTGGGTATCATTGGAGCTTTTGGTGATGATGTTGATCACGCCATTGACAGCGTTTGCTCCCCAGATCGTGCCGCCAGGTCCGCGAATCACCTCGATACGGTCAACGTCTTCCAGCATCACGTACGGCAGGTCCCAATACACCCCTTCGAAGAGCGGTGTGTAAATGCTCCGGCCGTCAACCAGGACAAGCAGGGACTTTGAGAACTGTCCTGCAAAGCCCCGAATGGCGACCGACCAGTGGTTCCCGTCAATTTGCGCAACCTCCACGCCCGGCGCCAGGCGCAGTGCCTCGGGAATGCTCGTCGCTCCCGAACGCCGGATGTCCTCCTGCGTGATAACGAAAATTGCCGCGGGTATTTTCTGAACTTGCTGGGGATCCTTCGAAACCGAGGTGACCTCGACTGCTCCAAGCTGTTCCAAAGTCAGCTGCTTGAGATCGTCGGAAGGGTTTTGGCTATTCGGGCCCTCATCAGCCCCGGCCCTGCGGACCGCACCGGCCAATACCGCAAGAAGAACCAGACCGAATGCACTTCTGGTGAGCCAAAATGGAACGCCAAGAAGCGGGACGCGATTGGATGCGCCGTCCGGCTGATTCGAATATGAGGAAGGGCTCATTTCGAAGTGCGCCAGGTTCAGACTGCTAGCCGACTCTGGATATTCCCTGAGAGCGTTGGCGAACTTCAATTTTAGGGGAACAGCTAGCAAACGACAGGTTTTGTGTTCCGTTGTGACACAAACAAGTAACAGGCCCGGGATCCGCCGGGTGGCTTACGAGTGGGTCATGACGTCCGGCGGAACCACCAGCTTCAACTGCCGGAACAGAGCATCCTGCCAGCGCTCCGACTTGCGAAGCAGCGCCGCGCTGTTGGATTCGAGAAATTCCTTTTCCGACCGCGTGAGGTCCTTGCTCGTCAGCACGAAAACGGGCAAGTCGGCGGTGGCGGGATTTCCGCGCCACTCTGCCAACAGGTCGAGGCCGCTCACGTCGGGCAGGATCAAATCGAGGATCACGAGCTCGGGGGGTGCTTTCGCGACGCGCGTTCGAGCCGCAGCGCCGTCCGCGGCGAGATCTACCAGATAGCCGCGGTGGATCAGCGATTCGGCGATGAACTCGCGCGTGGGTGCATGGTCCTCGACAATCAGGATCGAGCGAGGTCCGGAGCGAGCGGAGCGGCTCAAGGCGCGGTCGACCGAAGCCAGCAGCACAAGCTTCTCGACAGGCTTTACGATGTATTCGTCCGCGCCGAGCAGAGCGCCAGTCGATGGCTGATCGACGATGGTCACTACGATTACAGGAATGTGCGCGGTGCGGCGGTCACTCTTGAGCGACGTCAGAATCTGCCACCCGTCGATCGGCTTCATCACAATATCCATGGTGACCGCTGCTGGCTGAATCGCGACGGCGAGCTCGACCGCCTTCTCCGGGTCGGTGCACAAGGTAACGCGATAGCCGGCTGAAACCAGTTGAGCTTCGAGCAGGGCGGCCGCAGTTTTGTCGTCTTCGACCACCAGAATCTGAGACGCAGGCGCAATTTGTGTCTTGTTCTCCGTTCCATGCTCAAGGGCCGGCAAAATTTCGGGCACGCATGGCAGCGAGAAGTAGAAGCAGCTGCCCTTGCCGACCTCGCTTTCCAAGCCGAGCGAGCCGCCGTGCAACTCGACCAGGCGCTGGGTGATCGCGAGGCCGAGACCGGTGCCCTCGGGCGCTTTGGCGCTGTGGCTGAGGCGGTAGAAGGCTTCGAAAATCCGTTGCTGCTCATCGGGAGGGATGCCGGGACCGGTGTCGCGAACGTCGATTCGCACCATGTCTTCAATGCGTTTGGCGGAGAGATCGATTTTTCCGCCTTCGGGGGTGAACTTGACGGCGTTGGCGATCAAATTCATCAGGATCTGCTTCAAGCGCGTGGGATCGGCTTTTACACTGAGACCGGGCGCAGGGCGTCGCAGGAGCGTCTGGTTCTTTCGGCTCACCAAAGGCTGCAGCGTGTCGCAGGCTTCACTGAAGGATGTTTCCAGCGAGACGGTTTCGATGTGAAGCTGGAGCCGCCCGGCTTCGATGCGAGATAGATCGAGAATGTCGTTAATCAGTCGCAGGAGGTGGCGGCCCCCGTTGGAAATGTGGCTGAGGTAGCGCTGCTGCTTTTCGCTGAGCGCGCCGTAGCGAGGCTCGCCGAGCAGGTCGGAAAAACCGAGTACGGCGTTCAACGGCGTGCGCAACTCGTGGCTCATCGTTGAGAGGAACTGGTCCTTGAATTTGTTCGAGCGCTCGGCGGCGATTTTAGCGGCGACGAGCTGCTCCTGTACCTGCTTCAGTTCGGTCACGTCGCGCGCAGTGGCGAAGATCACTTTGTCTTCGAGCGACGTAGTGGCATTCCACATGAACCAGCGGAACGAACCATCCTTGCAGAGGTAGCGGTTCTCGAATTGGACGGCGTCCTCCCCCTTCGCCAGCCGAGCGGCCACCTCCGCGGTGCGGTCGCGATCGTCGGGGTGCACGAATGTGGTGAACGGGCGCGAAACCATGTCCTGGGTCGTCCAGCCAAGCACTTTTTCCCACGCCGGATTCACGCGCTTGAAATAGCCGTCGAAGCCTGCGATACAAAGCGGGTCGAGTGAGAGCATGAAATAATTGTCAACTTCCTGCCGGGAGCGGTGCGTCTCAGCGAACTGTTTCCCGAGCTCGCGATTCAGCGCCTGATTGGCGGCGGCGAGACGCATTTCCTTGCGCATCAGGAAGGCCGTAAACGCTGCGGTCACCAGATAAATCAGGACCAGGTACAGGCTCATGGAGCGGAACTGGCGCTTCAGGCGCATCGCCGTCGCCAGCGCTTGGCTTTCAGGCTGCTCGTACAAGGCAGCCCAGCCGAGCCCCGGAATCGGAGCGAAGCCGACGAAGTTGCTTTCGCCTTCGACGCTGACCTTGCCGGCGCCTTCCGATCCCTGCAGCGCGCGCCCGACCAAGCCCGAAAGCGAGATATTCACGGGCGCGCTTTGCGCACCGACTTTCGGGGAGGCGGCGATCACACCGTTCCCGTCGACGATGACGAACCCCGGCCAGCCACCCCTCTCAATGGAGCTGAACTTCGCGGCGAGGTTGTCCAGGCTATACGTGGCCATCAATACTCCGGCCGCATTTCCCTGGTCGTCGAGAATCGGGACGGCTACCGCAACGACGAGAGGCTTGGAGCCTGCGTCGGTGCGATAGACATTGGAGACATAGGGCTGCCTGTGCGCGGTCACGCCCTTGAACCAGTCGCGGTAGGCGAAGTTGCGGCCGACGATCGGGTCGGAGGGGACGATCACCCGCAGGGTGCCGTCAGGCTCATACACGCTGGCGAAAAGGAAAGCCGGCTCAAAAGTGCGAGCCTCCTGGAGGTCGCGTTCGACGGAGGGCAGGTTGCGATGCTGCCAATCGTGGCGAAGCGTCTGGCGGCCTGCAATCGACGTGAGGATATTCTCCGCGGACGAAAGGTCCTTATCGACGATCGCGGCGAGCGTACGGGCGCGGACCAGGTCGCCGGCCAGTTCCCTTTTTTCGATTTCCTTGGCAGCCTGCAGATACATCCAGTAGGCGCTGCCCATCAGTGGCGGGACGAACAGGAGAAGCAGCAATACGAGAAGCCAACCATCCCGTGAGCGCGGTTCAGGGGTACCGGCGCGTTTTGTTGTCCCGGCGATTGCAGCCGACATCCAGGTCCTCCGGCCGAAAGTCCGCGAAAAAACGATAACAGAGGGCTATCCCTGAAGCCATCGTGGGCTGAAACATCATCTTAACCCATTGCGAAGGGATTGCCCCGCTCGGGCGACTCCAGGTCACGATGAGTTAATACTGTAAATGCCTCGGACAGATCGCCGCGCTTGTCGTTCGCGGAGGGGTGCAAATGGCACACCGGCGGCTGGTGGCGCGGGGCGGCGCAAGTCCGGTAGAATGCCGCGGGAGATACCTGATGCCTTCATTTTCCGGAGTCGATTTTCTGGACTTCGATTCCCTGCTGAGCGACGAAGAAAAACTGGCCCGAAAATCGGTGCGGCAATTCGTGGACGACGAGGTGCTGCCCATCATCGTACAGCATGACCGCGAAGGCACGTTCCCGATGAACTTGGTGCCGGAAATGGCGAGGCTGGGACTGTTCGGCGCGAACCTGAAGGGATACGGTTGCGCGGAAATGTCGAACGTGGAGTACGGGCTGGTGACGCAGGAGCTGGAGCGCGGCGATTCCGGCCTGCGCAGCTTTGCCTCTGTGCAGTCGGCCCTGGTGATGTATCCGATTCATGCGTTCGGATCGGACGCGCAGAAGGACAAATGGCTCCCGGCGCTCCAACAAGGCAAGGCGATTGGCTGCTTCGGGCTCACAGAGCCGCAGTTTGGCTCCAATCCCGGCGGGATGCTGACGCGTGCGGTGAAAACCGGCGATCGCTACGTTTTGAACGGCGAAAAAATGTGGATCACGAACGGGTCGATCGCCGATGTCGCAGTGGTCTGGGCGAAGTGCGAGGATGAAAAAATTCGTGGCTTCCTAGTTGAAAAGGGAACGCCGGGATTTAAAGCTTGGGCCATCCACGGCAAGCAGTCGCTGCGGGCGTCGGTTACCAGCGGGCTTGCAATGACCGATTGCAACATCCCCGCCGCAAATCTGCTGCCCGGCGCGCAGGGTCTTCGCGGTCCGCTCGCGTGCCTGGACCAGGCCCGGTACGGGATCGGCTGGGGCGCGATTGGCGCGGCGATGGCTTGCTACGACACGGCCCTCCGCTACGCGAAGCAACGAAAGCAATTCAACGATAGGCCCATCGCATCGCACCAACTGGTTCAGGAAAAGCTGGTCTGGATGATCACCGAGATCACGAAGGCGCAGTTTCTGGCACTGCACGTGGGGCGGCTGAAGGACCACGGCCGGGTGCATCCATCGCACATCTCAATGCTCAAAATGAACAATGTCTGGATGGCACGCGAAACCGCTCGCCTCGCGCGGGAAATCCTGGGCGCGAACGGCATCGTGGACGACTACGTGATCATGCGCCACATGAACAATCTCGAATCGGTCTACACCTACGAAGGCACGCACGATATCCACAAGCTCGTGATCGGCGAACGTATCACCGGCATCTCCGCCTTCATCTAAACCGGGGCACAGGGCGACCCGAAAATGGGCGCTGCGGCTAGGCGTTTGGACTATCATTAGCAAACAGGCGCAGCTCTTGCCTCAAGTTCAAGCTCACTCTCCGGGGGGAAGTATGGAACGTGCTTTAAGTCTGGAATTTCTGCGCGTGGTGGAATCGGCGGCGATTGCATCGGCCCGCACAATGGGCCTGGGCGACGGCCACAAGGCTGACCAGGCGGCCGTCGAATCGATGCGCTCCGAGATGGAAACAGTCAATATGAACGGCACCATCGTAATCGGCGAAGGCGAGCGCGATGAGGCGCCCATGCTCTACATCGGCGAAAAGGTCGGCGCGGGAAACAAGGCGAAGAACCCCGGCTTTCCGTCAGTCGATATCGCCGTCGATCCGCTCGAGGGAACGAATCTGTGCGCCACAGGCGCTCCGAACTCCATCACCGTACTGGCGGCGAGCGAATCGGATGGGCTGCTACATGCGCCCGATCTGTATATGGAAAAGATCATCGTCGGCCCCAGCTGCCGCGGAGCAGTCGAGCTCGACGCGCCGGTCGAACACAATCTTCGGCTGGTGGCCAAGCGGCTCGAGCGCGACGTGGAAGACTTGGTCGTGATGGTCCTGGATCGTCCCCGCCACGAAAAAATCATTCGCGATATCCGCAAGACTGGGGCGCGAATCCGGCTGATCTCGGACGGGGACCTCTCGGCCGGCATCAGCACCGCACTCATGGGCTCCGGCGTTCACGTGGTGATGGGCACGGGCGGCGCTCCCGAGGGGGTTCTGACCGCGGCCGCTCTGCGCTGCCTGAACGGCCAAATCATCGCCCGGCTCGTGGTGAAGGACCCTGAGCATGAAGAACGCCTGGCGGCCATGGGCGTGAAGGACGCCAAGAAAATTTACGACACCGCCGACCTCGCTCCGGGCAAGAAGATTATTTTCGCTTGCACGGGCGTCACCGACGGCAGCCTGCTGCGCGGCGTGCGATTCTTCGGCGACGGCACGCGAACCTCTTCTCTCGTCATGACGCTCGATCAGAGGCAGATCCGGTTCATCGATTCCGTGCATATGGAGCATGGTTCCGACGTAAGGGTTCGCGTCAATTAAAGGGAGAGAATTAGAGGGGAAATACAACGGCCGGGCGCGCATCGGGTATGCGCCCGGCCGATTCTGTTTTCGCGCTATAGCAGCAGCCCGCTGCGGCCGCTCTAGCGATGAAGCGCAGAAGCGATATGCCCGCCTTGCGCCGTGCGGCGAGGCACACCCGTCGGCATTCGGTCGGAGGTCTGCGGCGGCATCGGGCGCACCATATGATTGGTGCTGACGTGCTCGCTGATCGCCTGCAGCCTCTTCAGAATGCCCTGCCACTGCGTCCAATCCAGCTGCCGCAAGAACGGACGAAGACCTTGAATGAAAGGATCCTCGAGTACCGTTTCGCCGTTTGTCTCCGGCACGAAGAAGCGATTCAGTCCGACTCCAAGTGCTTCAGCAATCTTTTCGAGCGTGCCGAGGCTGGGGGTCATCTGTCCGCTTTCGATACGGGACAAATACGAACGTGATACGCGCGAGCGGGCCTGTAGCTGGCTCTGCGTCATACCGCGCGATTCTCGCAACTGCCGTATGCGCTGGCCGATGTTTTCCACCGTCTCTCGGTTCGGCCAGTTCTCAAACAATTGCCGGTCATCCCCAGGCAAGTCTTGTGGCGACGGCGTCGGAATGACAAACGTCACCTTTGGGGGCAGTAAACGCAGGCAGCGACGGCAATTTCCCGTCCGCGTGCGGTACTGCACCAACCCGCATACTTGACAACGGATGACTTCTCGGTCCATGTCCATACTGGTTGCTGTATTTTCTTTTTCCGCCACCGGTCTCCTCGCAGACTATTCCGGCGATGCGAAAGGGGAGGATCGGACGACTACCTCAGGGGGAAGGCAGAAACGGCGCGCAACGCATTCTCCATAGGGTGCCATTTCTTGTCAAGCCTTTTCTCCCTGTGCCCCGGAGATGATTCTAGTCCCCTGTCGAAGCCGAATTCAAATTAAACGAATGGCAGCGCCGACCAAGCGGCGAATCCCTTCGCCTTCAGGCGAAACTACGATCTGCGTCCAGCCGATACCCCGCAGCGGACATATTTTCGCCGCTTTTCACTGTGCTATGATGAAACATCTCGGCCACTGATCGCTCATTGGGGGGAAATTGCGGATTTGTAGATGCGGCAAAGTGGCGATGGCCACGTTCGCCATCGTCGGCGCCACGTTGGCGTGGGCAAGCGTACCCGTTCTCGCGCAGGCGAAAGGCTCGCAGTCGCTCGAAAGCGCGTTTCGCGAGCTGGACGCGCGGGCCAAGGATTTCCGCAGCGTCTCTGCCGACATCGAACGAACCAAAGTAACCGTCGTCGTCAACGACAAATCTACAGAATCGGGCACCATCAAGGTCCGCGGCGATCGCATGCTGCTCGATCTCACGGCTCCCGACCCGCGCACCATCCTCCGCACGGGAGACAGCCTGTTCGTCTACACGCCAGGCCTGAAACGCGTCGAGGAATATAACCTGGGCAAGAATCGCGCGCTCCTGGACCAATTCCTTCTGCTGGGCTTCGGAACCGATAGCAACGAAATGCGGAAAAGCTATCTGGTGACGTACATGAGGGAAGACAAGATCGACGACCGCAAGGCGGTCGAACTCGAACTGACCCCGAAAATGGAAGCCGTACGCAGCCAGATCTCCAAAATCCAAATCTGGCTGGACGAATCGACCTGGCTGCCGGCCCAACAGGAATTCTTCGAGGCGGGATCCGGTGATTATTCCATTGTGAAGTACTCGAAGATCGTGCGGAATCCGGACCTGCCAGATTCGCAGTTCAAGCCGCACTGGCCCAAGGGCACGGAGCGGATCCACCCGCAGGGCTGAGCGGCTCCGGCTTGCTCTAGACGGCGCGCTCCCGCCATCCGTCACTTTCTAGTTTTTCGCCGATTTGCCTTCGTGTTCCAGCAGCGCCTGCTTGCGGCTGATCCCCCACCGGTATCCAGCCAAGTTCCCGTCGCGGCGTACCACGCGATGGCACGGCACCACCACTGAGACGGGATTCATCGCGCACGCTCGCGCCACTGCGCGGATTGCTTGCGGGCGTCCGATAGCTCGCGCAACCTCCGTGTAAGTCTTTGTCGCCCCGTACGGAATCTTGCGCAGTTCTTCCCAGACGCGGCGCTGAAAAGCCGTGCCCTGCACGTCGGTCGGAAGATCCAGGTGCGGTTCCTGCCCGCGCAGATGCGCCAGGATCTTGGCCACACGTTCGCCAAGGCTCCCGTCTTCCCTCTCGCGCCGGCTAACACCCTCCTCCACAGTCAGATTAGCTGCCGGATACTCCTTCCGGAGAGCAGCTCGCAGCGCGGCGCCCGATTCGCCCAAATAGAGGGCGCTGATGCCCCGGTCGGTCGCGGCAACGAGCAATTTCCCCAACGGCGAATCGACAATCGTGTAATGAATATCCATTCCGGCGCCGCCGCGGCCATATTCGGCGGGTGTCATTCCCAGATGCGACGGCGCGCGTTCGTAAAGCCGGCTCGAAGAGCCATATCCTGCTTCGTACAATGCTGTCGTCACGTTATCTCCTTTTTTCAAATTCGATTTCAGCCGCCGCATGCGCTGTGCATCGGCGTACTGGCGCGGCGTTATGCCCATCGCGGTCCGAAATGCGCGATCGAGCTGGTGAGGGCTCATCCCTGCGGACTTGCCAAGCGCCGCGAGCGTGAGCTGCGTATCGCTGCGCAGATCGATTCCCGGGTCGGCCTCGACCTGTGCCTCGATTTCACGGCAGACGCGAGCGACGGTTGCGATCCGGGCATCGCGCATCGGGACCGTGCGCGGCCGGCAACGACGGCATTCGCGAAATCCGCTCTGCTCCGCGGCTTCGGGCAGCGGAAAGAACACCACTTGCTCGCGGTGCGGCTTGCGTGACGGGCAAGACGGACGGCAATAGATGCCCGTCGATCGCACGGCGTACACAAACGATCCGTCCGCGCGGCGGTCGCGAGACTCGACGGCGCGCCATTGCGAACCGTTCTCGCGTCCTGGGGCGCCTGTTTTCGCCTCGCTTCGCCTTCTAAGCATTTTCTAACCTTCCCCCCAAAACGGTTCCAACGCCCTCACAATAGCGGAGGTTCAAAACGGGGGCTATCCGATTCTCACGATCAATGTCTGAGCTCTCGACCGTGCGCCTGGCCCCGGAAGCTCATTGTTTTCGGGCCGATACGGTTGCTCGGGGAGGGTTGCATCATAAGACACTTTTTTCCCTGGCCCAGGTTGAACCTTTCGCCGGCGTCGAGCATATTCGTTCAACCTGAACGGGGGTCGTTCACGGGCATTCAGGCAGTTTCTTGGGGGTTGTCCGATGGGAGCTGTGCCGGAACGGGATGATCGCGCCGATTTCTCTCCAGCACGTGAGGATGCGAGTCGCACGGAATCTGTACCATCTCTTACAGGCAAACCCGGGCCGAGGCGTTTCGCCCGCGTGCCCACGCATACGATTGGCGTCGCGGCCGAGCGCCGTCGCTACCCGCGCGCTTCGCTTTCCCTTCCACTTCGCCTCACGCGCATCGGCGAGGCAGTCGAGCCCGTTCCCGTCTCACTCGTCACGCGCAATATCAGCTCGAGCGGAGTCTATTTTCTCGCCCCGCGCGTCATCGAGCCTGGGATGGCCATCGAACTCGAAGTCGCACTGGTCGACCGGCCGCTCGGCTTCGGCCGCGTGCAGATGTGCACGGCAGCTCACGTGGTGCGCGCCGAAGACACCGACACCCCAGGCTGGAGAGCATACGCTGCGAGCTTCGACGATTTCGCGCTCGAACGCGACGATTTTCTGCCGATGCGCTACAAAGTTGGCTAGTCCGCTTCTACCCGAATCCGCTCCTTCTTACCTCTGATACGATCGTTGTCGTATGGGTCGAACGCCCCTTCAGACTCGCGTTGTGCTCTTCGATTGGGACGGCACGATCCTGAATTCTTACGCCGCGGACCAGCACGCCTACCTCTCGATGTTTCGTGCGCTGGGAATTGCTTGGGGCGCCACCGAAATCGACCGCCATTATTCACCCGACTGGTATCGCGTCTATCGCGCAGCACGAATTCCGAAATTGCATTGGGACCGCGCCGATCGGCTCTGGCGCACGGCCTATAGCGCGGAGCGGCCGCCGCTGCTGGCCGGTGCGCGAACGACCCTGCGAGTCCTGGCACGCCGCTTCGAGCTCGGAATCGTCACCGCCGGCAGCCGCGGGCGTGTGCGCCGGCAGTTGCGCGACTTCGGCCTGCGCGATCACTTTTCGGCGTGTATCTTCAGCGAAGACACCGCTCGCAAAAAGCCACACCCGGCCCCGCTCCACCTAGCGCTGGCGCGGATGCGCGCCAAGCCCGAGGAGTGCGTCTACGTAGGCGATGCGCCCGCCGATATTGAAATGGCACGCCGGGCCGGGATGCCTGCGATCGGCGTACTCGGTCCCTTCCCTTCCGCGGCGCAAATTCGCTCGGCACGG
>Ga0209007_1000377_pt1 | contig 19170 bp, 15 predicted proteins | sample JacPinW_OM1H0_O2_FD_187961 | JGI IMG/M metagenome (GOLD analysis project Ga0209007, IMG submission 187961) | Forest soil microbial communities from Algoma, Ontario, Canada - Jack Pine, Ontario site 1_JW_OM1H0_O2 (SPAdes) (version 2) | ecosystem: Environmental > Terrestrial > Soil > Boreal... | reverse complement strand
GAAGTTCGCCGCCGCCTGCTTGCCGAAGATCCGCTTGGCGCCGGACGCCGGCGATATCTTGCTGAATTTGGGCTTGAGGGATTCGCCCGACCACACCAGGCGGTAGCCCGAGGGGAGCTTCACGTTGCGCGTGATGCGCTGCTGCGCCTCGGCGACCGTGCTGCCGAGATCGCGGTCGCGCACCGAGAACTTGACCGGAATGAAACGCTGGACGGTCTCGTGGTACACCCAGGCGGCGCCGGTGTGCAGGTTGAGGCTCGCCAGCTCTCCCAGGGGAATGTAGGCGGTCGTCCCGGCCGGGGTGGTGTAGCCCACCTTGATGTTGTGGATCGCCTCGGTGCTGTCGCGGTATCCGGCGGGGTAGCGCACCACCACGTCGAACTGGCGGATGTTCTCCAGCACCTGCGTGGCGACCGCGCCACCCATCGCCGCCTGAATCACGGCGTTGACGTCGCCGCTGTTGAGCCCATAGCGCGCGGCCCGGGCGCGATCCACCCGTATGTCGAGATTCGGCTGGCCGAGAACCGGGAAGATGCCGAGGTCGGTCATGCCCCGCACCTGCGCCATCTGGTCACGGACCTGGCCGGCGAGCGCGGTCAGCGTCTCGAGGTTCGGTCCCAGGATCTTCACCGAGTTGACGCCTTTGACGCCGGAGATCGCCTCCTCGATGTTGTCCTCTATGTACTGCGAGAAATTGAAGACCACGCCGGGGAAGCGATGCTGCAGATCGGTGCTCAGGCGATCGGTCAGCGCGGCCTTGGTGACCCCCTTCGGCCACTGATCGAGCGGCTTGAGCGGCGCGAACAGCTCGACGTTGGAGAAGGGCGATGCATCGCTCCCGTCGTCAGGCCGGCCGTGCTGCGAGAACACCGTGATGACTTCCGGGTACTTCAGCAATTCCTCGCGCAGCCGGCGCACCGTCGGCTCGCCCTCCTGCAGTGAGAGCGTCATGGGCATCGAGCAGCGGATCCAGAAATTGTCCTCCTCCAGCTTGGGAAGGAACTCGCTCCCGAGCCCCGTGGCGCACAGCGCCGCGATCGCCAGGAAAGCGACGCCGCCCCCGACCGCGACCGCACGATGCGCGAGCGCGAAGCGCAGCGCCGGGTCGAAGGCGCGATGCAGCACCCGCACCAGCGCCGTCTCGGTCTCCTTCAGGTGCGACGGCAGCAGGAACGAGGCCAGCACCGGCGTGACGGTGAAGGTGGCGAGCAGCGCCCCGGCCAGCGCATAGCCGTAGGTGCGGGCCATCGGCCCGAAGATCTGTCCCTCGACGCCCTGCATGGTGAACAGCGGCACGAACCCCGCCACCGTGATCAGCGCCGCGAACAGCACCGCCTTGTCGACCTGCAGGGTGCTGACCAGGATGATTCGCAGCCGGTCGGTCCAGCCGCGCACCGCACCGGCCGAAGATGCTGCGCGGGTGGTTGGATCGGGGCCGTAGAAACCGTCTGCCAGCTGCTGCAGCAGTGCGCGCCGCTCCTCGGGCGGGCGCTGGAAGTTGCGGAACACATTCTCGACCAGGATCACCGCCGAATCGACGATGATGCCGAAATCCACCGCGCCGACCGACAGCAGGTTGGCGCTCTCGCCGCTCAGCACCAGGAAGATGATCGCGAAGAACAGCGCGAACGGGATGTTGACGCCGACGATCAGCGCGCTGCGCAGATTGCCGAGGAACACCCATTGAATCAGGAACACCAGCAGGCAGCCGAAGATCAGATTGTGCAGCACCGTGCTGGTGGTGACCGATATCAGGTTGTCGCGATCGTAGATCACGCGCAGCTTCACCCCCGGCGGCAGGCTGCCGTCGTGATTCATCGCCTCGATGGCATCGCGCACCTGCGGCAGCATGTCGTGAGCGTGCTGGGTGCTTTGGTTCATCACCACGATGCCCATGACGCCGTCGTCGTTGTCGTCGTGACCCCAGATGCCGAGCCGCGGACGGTAACCGACCGATACCTTGGCGACATCGCTGACCAGCACCGGCACTCCGTCGTTCTGCTCGAGCACCACGTTCTCGATGTCGGCGACCCGGTAGCCCTGCGTGAGGTCGTCCTCGCCCCCGTCGTCCATCAGCCCGACGCCGCGGATGTTGACGGATTGCTGGCCGATGCTGATCTCGCGTCCGCCGACATTGATGTTGGCGTTGCCGAGCGCGGTGAGGATCTGCGGTACCGTCACCCCGTAGAACTCGAGCTTGCGCGGGTCGACGTCGACGTCGAACTGCTTGGTCGGGCCGCCCCACGGATTGACCTGGACGATGCCGGGAATCGTGAGCAGGCGCGGTATGACGATCCAGTCGCTGACGGTGCGCAGATTCATCACACCGAAGTGCTGCGGGCCGACGACCTCGTAGCGCAGGATCTCGCCGGTGCCGCTGTTCTGCTGCACGCTCGGCACCAGCCCGCCGGGCAGGTTGGCATTCTGCTGCAGCGCGATGACGGCGCGGCTGTAGGCGAGGTTGTAATCGACTCCGTACTTGAACACCACGCGGACGAACGACAGGCCGTAGAACGAGGTGGAGCGGATGACATCGATCCCCGGGGTCGTGTAGAGGGCAATCTCCATGGGGCGCGTGTAGTAGCGCTCCATCTCCTCGGCCGCGAGCCCCGCGGCCTGGGCGGTGACCTCGAGAATCACCGGCGAGGGATTCGGGTAGGCCTCGATATTGAGGTGGCGATAGGCGAACAGACCCGCGGCGGCAAACAGCAGCACGCCGAAGACCACGATCGCGCGGCGGCTGAGACAGAAGGCAACGAAGGAATTGAACATGGGTGCAGGCGCTGCGGCCGCGTCGGGCTCAGGCCCGTTAGTCGCTCGGCGGTGTGTGCAGCAGGTTGCTGAGGAACACGCCGCCTTCGGTCACCGCGAGCTCGCCGCGCTCGAGCCCGCCGAGCACCTGGTAGCGGTCGTCGCTCTCGAGGCCGAGCCTGAGCGGCTGCGGGTGGAAGTGACGGCGGTCCGCGGTCACCCACGCGAGCATCGAGCCGTCGCCCTCGCGCACCACGGCCGAAACGGGCAGCGCCAGCGACTCGATCGGCGCGGCGGTGCGGATGCTGACGTCGGCGAGCATCCCGGGGCGCAGCTCGCCTCCGGAATCGGCCAGCAGCGCGCGCACCGTGACGCGATGCGTTTCCGGGTCGACGGTGCTGTATACGCGCGCGACCCGACCCGTGTACGCGTGACCGGGGTGGGCGAGGACCGTCACGGCGACGGGCTGGCCGACCTCGACGAACGGGCTGTCACTCTCGCTCACTTCGGCGAGCACCCAGTTCTCGTGCCGGCGCGCGCCGCCCGCGGCCTCGATGCGACCGCTGCGTACCATCGCATCGATGCGCGTCTCGCTCAGCCCGAGCGCGCGCACCGCGTCGCGTGCGGCCTTGAGGGCCGCCACGGCGGTCTGCTGGTCGGAGACCGCCTGCTCGAGCTCTTTCTGCGCGATGCCGTTGCTCTCGCCGAGCCCCTGGACGCGGGCGAGCTCCTTGCGAGTGAGCTGGTCGGTGGCCGCGGCGCCGACCAGGGTCGATTCCGCCGCGACGATCGCCGGGTCCTCGTCGAAGGTAACGCTGCCGACCGCTCGGCGCTCGACCGCAAAGCGCCAAGTACCGACCGGCTCGATGCGGATGGCGCCGAGCTGGTCGGGCGCGAGCTCGAGGGTGTCGGCGGGTCGCGGGGTCCCAGCGCCCTGCGCCGGCGGGGTCGTGCCGGTTCCGGCCGCGCGGCTCGCGCCGCAGCCCGGCAGGGCACCGGCCGCGATCAGGCCGGCCGCGATCAGGGCGAGCCTCATGCCGCCAGCGTAGAGCGGATCCGCCGGCGCCGGGATGAACAAAACCTTACCGATCGGTAAGGCGCCGCGGCTTCAGCGGCTCAGGCGCTGTCGAATGCCGGCAGCACCAGCCGCGCGATCAGCCCGGGCTCGGCATCCTCGAGAACCAGCCTCCCGCCGTGCAGCCGCGCGATCGCGGTCACGCTCGCGAGTCCGAGACCCCAGCCCGGAACGCTGCGGTCGAGCCGATAGAAGCGCGTTCCGACCCGCGCGCGCTCGCTGCTCGGGATACCGCGGCCGTCGTCGCGCACGGTGATGGTCACCGCCGCTGCGTCGCGGCGCGTGTCGACGTGGACGGCGCCGCCCGTGCGCGTGTACTTGATGGCGTTGTCGAGCAGATTCGCCATGGCGTTGGCGAGCAGATCGCCGTCGCCGCAGGTCATCGGCTCGTGGTCGAGTGCGTGGGTGAGCTTCAGGCCCTTGGCCTCGGCCACCGCATCATAGAGCTCGAGCACGTTGACCGCGATCGCATTGAGCGACACCGGCGCAAAACTCTGCCGGCGTGCACCGGCCTCGACCTCGGCGATCTGCAGCAGCTTGTCGAACACGACGTTGAGATCCTCGATCTCGGCGATGGCGGCGCCGACCGCGGCCGGCAGCTCGGTTGCCGGGTTACGCCCGTCCTGCGCCTTGCGCAGGCGCGCCAGGATGCGCGACAGGGGCGTGCGGATGTTGTGGGCGATGGTGTTGGAGACGTGACGCACTCCCTCCATGAGCGCGTGGATGCGGTCGAGCATGGTGTTGATGTCGTCGCTCAGGCGCGCAAACTCGTCCTGGTGCGCAGAGATCGGCACTCGCTGGGCGAGGTCGCCACGCTCGATGCGCGCCGCGGTCAGGCGGATCGCGCCGATGCGATGCTCGAGCTGGCGGCGGAACAGGAGCGCGCCGCCGACCGCCATCAGGAGCGTGATGAGCGCGGCGGAGAGACTCGCACGGCCGATCAGGCTCTCGAGCTCGCGCTGGTCCTGCATGTCGCGGCCGACGATCAGTACGCCGCCGCCGCCGAGTGGCGTGATGCGCAGGCGGCTCTCGGAGGGGCGCCCGGCGCGCAGCACGTAGCGCTCGATGATGCCGCTGCGCGGCGCGATGATCGCCGGCGCCAGGGCGAGATTGCCCACCACCTTGCGCCCGGCGGGATCGAGCAGCACGTAGACCTCGGTATCCGAGTCGACCCCGTCGCCCAGCAGCCCGTTGATGTGCGCCGCGAGCGCGTCCATCCCCTGGCGGGCGTCGTACTCGACCAGCCGCTGCGTGGTGGCGTCGATCTGGCGATCGATGCGCCGCTGCCACTCCCCGACCGTCTCGGCGTAGAACACCACCAGCAGTACGGTCATGGTGAGCACCACCAGCGCGCCGTAGATCAGCGCCTGACGGAACGCGATCGAAGTCCACCAGCGCGTCAGCGCCACACTCACGGCGGCTTCCCGGGGCCGTCGGCCGATACCATGTAGCCGACGCCGCGCACGGTGTGAATCAACGGCCGCTCGCCGTCGCGGTCGATCTTGCTGCGCAGGCGGCTGATGTGAACGTCGATGATGTTGGTCTGCGGGTCGAAACGATAGTCCCACACCGACTCGAGCAGCATGGTGCGGGTAACCGCGCGCCCCTGGTGCATGAGCAGATAGGCGAGCAGACGGAACTCGCGCGGCTGCAGCGGGATCGGCCGCCCCGAGCGCTCGACGCTGCGCGAGATGAGGTCGACTCTGAGGTCGGCGACGCGCATCTCGCGCAGCTGCTCGCCACTCTGGGCGCGGCGCACCAGCGCCTCGATGCGCGCGGCGAGCTCGGAGAAGGCGAACGGCTTGGTGAGATAGTCGTCGCAGCCGGCCTTCAGTCCGCGCACCCGCTCGTCGGTGGCGGCGAGCGCGCTCAGCACCAGCACCGGCGTGCGCTGCCCGAGCGCGCGCAGCGTCGTGAGGATCGACAGTCCGTCCACCTCGCCGGGCAGCATGCGATCGAGCACGATGACGTCCCAGCTCTCGCGCGTGGCGCGCCCGAGGGCATCGAGCCCGTCGCCGCATCCGACGGCCTGCCAGCCGAGCTCGCGCAGGCCCTCGGCGATGTAGCCGGCGTTCTCGGCGTCGTCCTCGATGATCAGGCAGCGCTGCATGGCGTCCGCGGTTGGTCCGCCCCCGTCGGCATAGTATCGCGCTCGCGGTGCGCGCGCCGGGAGTAACATGCGTCCGTCCGGATTCGGGGGCTGGATATGAACGGCTCAGCGGGTTTCCCGGCGCAGGGCGGCTGCACGTGCCGCGCGGTGCGTTATACGATGACGAGCGCCCCGCTCATCGTGCACTGCTGTCACTGCCGCTGGTGCCAGCGGGAAACGGGCACGGCGTTCGCGCTCAACGCGGTGATCGAAGCCGACCGGGTGCAGTTCCTCGCAGCAGCTCCCGAGCTGGTGCTGACTCTCAGCAACAGCGGCAAGGGTCAGAAGATCGCCCGCTGTCCGCAGTGCCGGGTGGCGCTCTGGAGCCACTACAGCGGGGCGGGGGACAAGGCGTCCTTCGTGCGCGTCGGCACTCTCGATGAGCCCGACCTGCTTCCTCCTGACGTTCACATCTTCACCGAATCAAAGCAGCCGTGGGTGGTACTCCCCGCGGGGGCGCGCGCCTTCGCGCAGTTCTACCGGCCTTCCGAGGTGTGGCCTGCGGCGAGCCGCGCGCGCTACCAGGCGCTCACGACCCCGGCCTGAGCTTTCCCGGCGCCGCGGCTCGTGCGCTCGCGCGGCCGCATGGATATGTGAAACGTGACAATGAATGCATGAGTCCCATTTGGCGTAATGCCGCCCCCGACCTGACCTGTTTCGACAGGCTCAATCGCGCAGGAGCATCGCCGAATGAAGCCCAGCAATTCTCGTCGCACTACCGGGCTCCCTTGCCTGGCACTGCTGACGACGCTGATCGCGCTGCTGTCCGCGTGCGAAACAAATGTATACGGTCCCCCGCCGCCCAACTACACGCTGGGCGGAACGGTCAGTGGACTCACCGCCTCCGGATTGGTGCTCGCCGACGGGCCTCAGACGATTACTGTGAACTCCAGCGCGAAGAGCTTCACATTTGGACCAATGCTGGTCTCCGGGTCGACCTACGTAGTGACGGTGCAGACGCAACCGGCCGGACAGGTGTGCTCGGTGACCGACGGGGTCGGCGCCGCCGCCACCGCCAATGTGGCCAATGTGGTCGTCGCGTGCTCCGAGCTGGCGCACAGCGTGGGAGGGACGGTGAGCGGACTCACCGCTTCCGGCCTGGTGCTCGCCATGGGCAGCGAGACACTCAGTGTCGCGGCGGATGCCACCGCGTTCGCGTTTCCCACGCCGGTTGCCGATGGCAGCACCTATACGGTGACGGTCAAAACGCAACCCGCAGGACTGGCGTGTGCGGTCACCAAGGGCACCGGCACCATGGCCGCGGCCAATGTCAGCTCCGTGGTGGTCAGCTGCACCGATGAGCCTTTCTCTCTGGGCGGATCGATCAGCGGCCTGACGACCAGCGGGCTCGAGCTCGCGAACGGCGCGGACCTCCTCACGGTCGCCGCGAACGCCAGCAGCTTCAAGATGCCGACCCAGGTGCCTTACGGCAGCGCCTATGCGGTCACGGTGCATGCAAACCCCACCGGCCTCACGTGCGCGGTCACCCACGGCTCGGGCACGATGCCCGCCGCGGCGGTCACCACCGTGGTGGTCACGTGTGCGGACCAGACCTATCCGTTAAGCGGCTCGATCAGCGGCCTGACGGCGAGTGGACTCGTGCTCGCAAACGGGACCGATACGCTCCCGGTCAGTTCCGGCGCCACCGGTTTCATGATGCCGACGGCCGTGCCTTACGGCAGTGCCTATGCGGTGACGGTCCAGCAGCAGCCCACGGGCCTCACCTGTACGCCGAGCAACGCGACCGGAAACATGCCGGCCGGTCCGGTGACCAACGTCACCATCACATGTGCAGTCACGACCTACACCATCGGCGGAAGCATCAGCGGCTTGACGACGAGCGGCCTCGTGCTGGCGAACGGTACTGACACCACCCCGGCGTTGGGAGCGACCGCGACGAGTTTCAGCATGCCCACGGGCGTGACCTCGGGGTCGACCTATAACGTCACCGTGCAGACCCAGCCCGCCGGGCAACTCTGCACGGTCACGAACGGCAGCGGCACCGTCGGCACCAGCGACGTCACGACGGTGGCGGTCAGCTGCACTTCGAATGTCATCAATTACATCACCCCGGGGTCCTACTCCTGGACCGTACCGGATGGCGTCACCTCGATTCAGGTGGTTGCGACCGGCGGCGGCGGTGGTGGCGGCGCCGGCGGATACGCAGGCGGCAATGGCGGCGTCGTGACGGCGACCCTGAGCGTCACGCCCGGGCAGATGCTCGCTCTCGTCGTGGGCGGTGGCGGTGTCGCAGGGGTGGATGCGGGCGGCGGCGGTGGCTCGAGCAACGTCGATGCCGGCGCCTCGGATCAGATGATCGCGGGCGGCGGCGGCGGGGCGGGGTATGGGTCGCCTGGCCCCGCGACGGGCGGCAACGGCGGCGGCAGTGGGACCGGCAGCGGCAGCAATGGCGCCGGGGGCACCTTCGGCGGCGGGCTCACCGCCGGCACGGGCGGTAGCGGGGGCAGCGGAGGGATCGGCGGCGCAGGCGGCACTAACACCGGCGGCGGCCTCGGTGGTCCGTCGGGCGCGGCTGGCGGCAACGGCAACGGCGGTCCGGGCGGCGCGGGCGGTAATTGCGGCACCCCCAGCGCGGGCGGAAGCGGTTCCGGCAGTGGGGCTGGGGGCGCCGGCGGCGAGGGTTGCGCCGGTGGTGGGGGTGGTGGCGGTTACGGCGGCGGAGGTGGCGGGTCCAGTGGTCCGGGGGGCGACGACGGCGGCGGTGGCGGCGGCAGCATCGGGCCCCCCGGCGCAACCTACACGGTGGGCACGAATGGCGGTGCCGATGCCACGAACGGCGGCGATGGCTCCATCGTGATCACGACGAATCCGTAGCAGGCGGCAACACGGCGTTCGAGCTATAGAGGAACTGCATAGCGGATCTGAAAAATACCATTGGTTGTCTCTACCGGCCCGCGCCTAGAATCCGCACCGGATGCGGATGCCCACCCCAGCCGATCTCTATCCCTTCGCCGGCCAGCAGCTGCCCTGTTATGTCAACGGCGAGCTCGTGCGCGCCGGCGGCAGCTTCGAGAACGTCAATCCCGTCAACGGCCGGGTGATCGCCACGGTCACCGAGGCCGATGCCGCGCTCGTCGACCGCGCGGTGCGTGCGGCGCGCGCCGCGCTCTCAGGTCCCTGGGGACGCATGCCGGTCGCCGAGCGCTGCGCACTGCTGCGCAAGGTCGCCGAGCGCATCGAGCAGCGTTTCCCCGAGTTCGTCGCCGCCGAGATCGGCGACACCGGCAAGACGCTGAAGCAGGCGACCTCGTTCGACATCCCGCGCGGCGCCGCCAATTTCCGCGCTTACGCGGACCTCTTGCTCGCGCGCGGCTCGGAGTGCTTCGAGATGTCGACGCCCGACGGCCGCGGAGCGCTCAACTACTCGGTGCACAAGCCGGTCGGCGTCGTGGCGGTGATCGCGCCCTGGAACCTGCCGTTCCTGCTCATGACGTGGAAGGTGGCTCCGGCGCTCGCCTGCGGCAACACCGTGGTTGCCAAGCCCTCGGAGGAGACGCCGTCGTCCGCGACCCTGCTCGCTCAGGTGATGCAGGAGGCGGGCGTGCCGCCCGGAGTATTCAACCTGGTGCATGGATTCGGGCCTGCCTCCACGGGCGAGGCGCTGGTGAGTCACCCGGAGGTGAACGCCATCGCCTTCACCGGTGAGACCGCCACGGGAGCTGCCATCATGAAGAGCGCCGCGCCGGGCGTGAAAGCCTTGTCCTTCGAGCTCGGCGGCAAGAACGCGGCGCTGATCTTCGCGGACGCGGATTTCGAGGCGGCCATCGCCGGCACCATGCGCTCGGTGTTCTCCAACACCGGGCAGGTGTGCCTGTGCTCCGAGCGTGTGTACGTCGAGCGCCCGATCTTCGAGCGCTTCGTGGCGACGCTTGCCGAGCGCGCGCGCGCTTTGAGGCTCGGCGGACCGCACGACGACGCGGACATGGGGCCGCTGATCTCGCGCGCGCACCGCGACAAGGTGCTGTCGTACTACGACCTGGCGCGCGCCGAGCACGCCGAGGTGGTGTGCGGCGGCGGCACGCCGCACTTCGGTGATGAGCGCGACCAGGGCGCGTTCGTCGAGCCGACCATCCTCACCGGACTCGCGGAGGACGCGCGCTGCATGAAGGAGGAGATCTTCGGACCCGTCGGTCACGTGGCGCCGTTCGACGCCGAGGAAGAGGCGGTGCGGCTCGCGAACGACACGCGCTACGGACTGTGCGCGGCGGTGTGGACCTCGAACCTGCAGCGCGCCCACCGAGTCGCCCGCCAGATGGAGGTGGGGAGCGTGTGGGTGAACGACTGGTACTTGAGGGACCTGCGGGTGCCGTTCGGCGGCGTGAAGCTCTCCGGCATCGGCCGCGAGGGCGGAGCGCATTCGCTCGCGTTCTTCTCCGAAGCCATGAACATCTGCGTGAAGCTCTAGCGAGGCGCGCCGTGACCACCAGCGCCAAAGATCTCGAGGTGACCGCCGCCGTGGTGCCCGGCAAGGCGTTCCCGCGCGGCACCTTTCCACACTTCCACCGCGCCGGCGACTTCATCTTCATCTCCGGCATCTCTTCGCGGCGTCCCGACGACTCGATCGCCGGGGCCGGGCGAGGCGCGGCCGGCCAGCTCGTGCTCGACATCCGCGCGCAGACTCGCGCGGTGATCGAGAACATCCGCGACATCCTCGCAGGCGCCGGAGCCGGGCTCGCGGACGTCGTGGAGGTGAGCACCTTTCTGGTGAACATGGCCGACTTCGACGGCTACAACGAGGTCTACAGCGAGTTCTTCGGCTACGACGGTCCGGCGCGCACCACGGTGGCCGTGGCAGCGCTTCCGAACCCGCAGCTGCTGATCGAGATCCGGGCGGTCGCCTATAGCCCGAAGAGCTCGCCGTGACGCGACAGGGCGCCCGCACCGCCGGCTCGATGATCGACATGCACTCGCACTTCCTGCCGCGCAGCTGGCCGGATCTCGCGGCGCGCTTCGGCACGCCCGACTGGCCGTGGATGAGGCATCTGGGCGCGGGTCGGGCGATGCTCATGGTCGGCGCGCAGGAGTTTCGCCCCGTCAGCTCCGCCTGCTGGGATCCGGCCGTGCGTCTCGAGGCCATGGACCGCGACGGCGTTGACGTTCAGATCATGAGCGCCACCCCGGTACTGTTCGGCTACCAGCGTCCCGCGGCCCAGGCGCTCGAGTGCGCGCGCATCTTCAACGACGCGGCCCTCGAGATCTGCGGCGCGGCTCCCCGGCGGCTGAAGTCGCTATGCCAGGTGCCGCTGCAGGACATCGAGCTCGCCTGCCGCGAGTTGAGTCGCGCCATGGACGACGGCCACGTCGGCGTGCACATCGGCAACCATGTCGGGTCGCGCGAGCTCAACGACGCGGGGATCATCACCTTCCTCGGGCACTGTGCCGCCGAGGGTGCGGCGGTGTTCGTGCACCCCTGGGACGTGATGGCGCAGGAGCGCATGCCGCGCTACATGCTGCCGTGGCTGGTCGCCATGCCGGCGGAGACGCAGCTGTCGATCCTGTGGCTGATCCTCTCGGGCGCCTTCGAGCGGCTGCCACGCTCGCTCAGGCTGTGCTTCGCGCACGGCGGCGGCAGCTTTCCGTACCTGATCGGGCGCGTCGATAACGCCTGGCGCAACCGCGACATCGTGCGCGAGGACTGCCCGTGTCTGCCGTCTTCCTACATCGAGCGCTTCAGTGTCGACGCCGCGGTGTTCAGCGGCGATGCGCTCGAGTTCCTCGTCAAGACCATGGGCGAGGACCGGGTGATGCTCGGCTCCGACTATCCGTTCCCGCTCGGAGAGCAGCAGGTCGGAAGCCTCATCCGCTCGCAGCAGTCGCTGCCGGCAGCCACCCGGACGAAGCTCCTGCGCGGCAATGCCGCGAGGTTCTTCGGGCTGGACCAAGCCACCACCGCCCGCGGCGGCTCCAGGGCAGCGACGCTGAGCGCCTGAAGCTATGATCGTGCATGCCCTCGGTACGACTCGAGCGTTGGATTGCGCGCAAGTTCCGCCTGCGGCATCTCGAGCTGGTCGCCGAGGTCTATGACTGTCGCAGCATCCTCAAGGCCTCACGGCGGCTGAATCTCGCCCAGCCGACGGTCACCAAGGCGCTGCAGGATATCGAGACCACGCTCGGGGTTGCGCTGTTCGCGCGCCACAACCGCGGGCTCGAGCCTACGCCCTACGGCGAGATCTTCGCGCGCCACGCCAAGATCGTGCTGGCGCAGCTGCGGCACGCGGCCGAGGAGCTCGAGAGCCTGCGCGCCGGCTACAGCGGCAGGGTCGCTGTCGGGACGCTCCTGGCTGCCTCCGCCGGCATCCTTCCCGATGCCATCGCGCTCCTGAAGAAGGAGCGGCCGGGGGTTGCGATCAGCGTGGTGGTCGGCACCTATGACCTCCTGGTGCCCAAGCTCCTGGTCGGCGACCTCGACATGGTGCTCGGGCGGCTGCCCGAGCAGGGCCGCAGCCGCGAGCTCGTCTACGAGGAGTTCTACGCCGAGCCGGTCTGCCTGGTGGTGCGCCCCGGACACCCGCTGTCGCGCAAGCGGCGCTTGGGGTTGCGTGACCTGGTGAACGAGGCGTGGCTGCTGCCGCTGCCGGAGACGAGTCTCAGGCACCAGGTGGATCGCGCATTCCTCGAGGCGAATGCGCCGCTGCCGCGCAACGTCATCGAGTCGGTCTCGATCCTCACCAACCGCGTGCTGCTGCGCAAGTCGGACTGCATCGGCGTGTTGCCCTATCACGTCGCCCTCGACGACGTCGAGCACGGACTACTGGCGATCCTGCCGGTGAAACTCAAGTCGATCGAGACCCCGGTGGGCGCGATCCTGCGCGCGCCGGCGAGCCTGCCACCCGCGGCCAATGCGCTGCTCGAGTACCTGCGCGTCGCAGCGCGCGCGGTGCCGTCGGCGCGGCTGTAGCTATACTCCGTAAACGATGATCGCCTTCGTCCGGGAAGTGAGTCCGCAGCTCGCGCGCTGCGAGCTGAGTCTCATCGAGCGCGTGCCGCTCGATGCGGCGCGCGCGCACCGCCAGCACCAGCGCTACGCGGCCGAGCTGCAGGCGCTCGGCTGTCAGCTCGAGTGGCTGCCGCCGCTGGCTGAGCAGGCCGACGGCGTGTTCGTCGAGGACACCGCGGTGCTGCTGCCCGAGATCGCGGTGATTACCCGTCCCGGGGTCGCCTCCCGCCGCGGCGAGGTCGAGAGCGTCGCCACGGTGCTGGCGCGGCATGTGCCGCTCGCGCGCCTCGGCGAGCCGGCGACTCTCGAGGGGGGCGACGTGCTCCTCGTCGGGCGCAGCCTCTACGTCGGCGCCTCCGGCCGCAGCAACGCCACCGGCGTGGCGCAGCTCGGCGCCGCGGTCGCGCCGTTCGGCTACAGCGTGCGCGCCGTGCCGCTCACCGGGTGTCTGCATTTGAAGAGCGCAGTCACGTTCATTCCGCCGGATATTCTGCTGGTCAATCCACGCTGGGTGGACCCGGCGGTGTTCGCGGCGACCGTGCCGCTGGCGGTGGATGCGGATGAGCCTTATGGAGCCAACACGCTCACGGTCGGGGGTATGACCTTGGTCAGCAGCGCCTACCCGCGCACGCAGCAGCGTCTCGAGCAGGCGGGGATTGCGACGCGTGCCCTGGAAGTGGACGAGCTGCACAAGGCGGAGGCCGCGCTTACCTGCATGAGCCTGATGCTCAGCTAAGGGCGCGCTACGAAGACGCTACGCCGCTCGTTGCTGTGATAGGCGTCCGTTTCCCCCATCTTGCTGACCTCAGAAAACCCGCAGGATAGAAGGAAGTGTTTGATCCATTCCTGCGGATCGGATCCCATATCGGGTAACAGTGAGGCCCAGGACATCGACGTTTCGTTGGATTGTCCCATCTCGAAGACCAGCGCCTTCTTCGTCTTGGTCCGGATGGCTGTCATCAGCTCCCGCGCATGATCCACGCCATGTTCGTACATTACGTGGTGCAGCACCGCCAGGAATACCACCACGTCGAACTGCGGAAGCTTTCGGAGAAAGTCCGTGCTGACGTGTGCATACATGAAACCTGCGCATTCATTCTTATTGATCACGCTCAGGTCCTGAGCAAGCGTCAATCGTCTGACGTCGGCATCGATGCCCAGCGCAAAGCATCCGTATTCCTCAGCTGCACGCGAAACAAAGTAACCCTCCGCACACCCCAAATCGAGCATCGTGTCGGCACCTTGCGCCAGGACGTCGCGGATGACTTGCCATCGGTCCGAGCACTGACGTTCGCCCTCTGAGAGCACTTTGCCGTGCATTGCCACGGGGTGATACGGCTGCACCTGCCTCACCAGCCTGCGCAGGACGAACCTATAGGCGCGATATGGCAGGCCGTTGAGCTCGCGATCCAGCAGCAGCTTCAAGCTCCGCTCCGCGCCTTTTGGCCGAGCCAGCGACTGATGACCGGGGCCGTCCGGGAAATCATGGCTTCACACCATTCGCGATTCGGCACGCTGCCGCGCAACACCATCTGTCGCAGATAATCGAACCACAGCAGCAGTGCTGCGAACTTCAGGTCGCTCTTGTGCACGCTGAAAGTCCGGCAGAGCTTCGCCAGACGGATGCTCAGCTCACGATCATAGAGGGCATCCGACCAAAAGCTGCGCAGGGTGGCGTCGACACCAATGCGTCGGGACACAGAATGGGACATGAATAGCAGATGCAGCGCGTCCAGTATGCGCAGTCCATCTCTCCGGGCCCATTCCCAGTCCAGGATTCCGACTACCGAAGCACCCGAGAAAAGTACGTTACCAAGCCAAAGGTCGCCATGTGTAACAGCGCCGGGCATCCGTGACGTTGCATGCCAGTCCAACAGCAACTTCTTGAAGACCCAAATCGCGCTGCATTGGGCACTGAACAGCTCGCACACCTGCGTCAGTTCCTGCTCCAGATTCGGTCTTCCCGGCTGGCCATCTGATTGGGCGCCTGACAGCCATAATTCCCAGATTGCGTCTATGTGCTTCCAGTCAAATGGAGGGGTCGCGCCGGGAAGCAGACTTTCGACCGACACTTGCAGGTCCGCCATGTCTCTGGTGTCCGCAAGCCGTCGGGGAACAATACCCTGCAGGCCTGGAGTTGAATCCGCCACGCGAAGGCCGCTCGTCTGGCGCGAGACCTCAGCGCGCCCTTCTTTGCAACGGCCTACTCGAAACAGCGCCGGCATACCTCGGTAGCTTGCGGTAACGATGACGACACAGTGAGTCGCGAGGCGCAATTTGGGTACCGAGTCGTGGTCAGATCCGATCTGTGAAGCCAGTGAGACAAACGGCTCACCGGAAACCACGAAGAAAGGTTGCTTCATGGAGAGGAAACGCAGCGCGCGTCTGGCCACCCGGTCCCGAAAGTAGTCAAGCTCGCCGGACATGCAGGCGAGTGACGGTCCGGAAACGAGCGTGCGACCTCGTGCAAATGAAGGCGGCAGATCCAAGGCACTGTTTGCCATCTGCAGCGCGCGGGCGAACCGAGAAGGCCTGAACGTTGGAAACGCGCGCATTGGAACACGCACGTCTTTGCCCGCAACCAGGCGCAACGCAGTGTTCAGCTTGCAGGCAGCATGTCGGGAGCGATCAGGTTCCATATAGCGATCCGCCGCGTCGGGAAATTCGAAACGTACCGACGCATGCGATGAGTTTGGCAGTTTTCTTACAGCCTGGGGGACCTGTAACCAGGATGACGTGCGATCTCAACAGGCAGGCCTCCAACACCTGAGGGTCGGTTATAACCGGGTAACGAGCCGGTTACGGAAATCGGAGGTCGGCTCGGTCAGGCGCTCGACTGCCTTGCCGTCGGCAGCACCGCGCGCAACGCCGCGAGGAACGCCGCCACCTCGGGCTCGGTGCCGACGGTGATGCGGCACCAGCTGTCGAAGGGCGGGAAGTGCCGGCCGACGAGGATGTCGCGCGCGCGCATGAGCTCGGTGAAGCGCGGCAACGGCATGCCGGTATCGAAGAACACGAAATTGCCCTGCGGCTCGGCGTAGCGGAGCTTCAGCTCACTCAACACGGTGGTGATGCGCGTGCGGCTGCCGACGATGCGGCGGCGGCACTCGGCGCGGAACGCGCCATCGCCCAGGCTGGCGCGTGCGGCGTGCACGGCGAAGATGTTCGGGGTGGTCATGACGGCGGCATCCACGGCCTTGATGACCTCGGGGCTCGCGATCGCGTAGCCGCAACGCAGCCCCGCCATGCCGTGGATCTTGGAGAAGGTCCGCAGCACCACCACGCCTGATCCGCTTTTTACGAGATCCGCGACCGAGCCGACCCCGGGCGCGGTCGTGAAGTCCATGTAGGCCTCGTCGACGATGGTGAGGACCCCTGACGGCAGACCCGCGACGAACGCACGGATCTCGGCCGCCGTGAGCGCAGTCCCGGTCGGGTTGTTGGGGTTGCAGAGGTACACCGCGCGCGTGGCGGGGGAGACCGCCGAGCGCATGGCGGGCAGGTCGTGGCGCATGCTCAAGTCGAGCGGCACGAACTTCAGCCGCGCGCCGCGGTGGCCGGCGTAACTCGTGAGCTCGGTGTAGCTCGGCTGCGCTGCGACGATCTCCCCGCCGTCGCGTCCGTAGAGGAGTCCGAGCGCGCGCAGCAGCTCTCCGGACCCGGTGCCGGTGATGATGTGATCGGCGCCGATGCTTTCGTGGGCGGCGATCGCCGCGACCAGGGCCGCGATCGCCTGGTCGGACGGGTAGCGGCAGCCGGACGGAATCAGCTCGCTGACGACGCGCCGCGCCGCCGGCGAGGGGCCGTAAGGGTTCTCGTTCCAACAGAGCACCAGCGGCTTGGCCCCGCCCGACTCGCGGGCGGCGAGACGCGCCGCCGCGGCGGGTCCCGCGAGCAGCAGGGCGGATGCGGTCAGGACATCGCGGCGGCTGAGTGTCATCGGCGTTCCCGTCCCGTAGGTCAAGTGCGCGGAATATACCGCGGCCACGAGCTTCGGCCACGCCTCGACCGCAAGCCGTCTTTGGGGCGCTGCCGCTGTGCTATGTTTTTGAGACGGACTTCGGGACGACATCATGAATGACCTCAAGATCGGGGAGCACGACCTCCTCAGCGACGTGCGGCCGGACAGCTTCATCGGCGCGGGCGTCTACCTGTTTATTTTCATCGTGCTGGCGCTGCTGCTGTCGCGCCTCCTGCGCCTCGCGGTGCACTCGGCGCTCACCCGCCAGGGGCACATCGACCGTACCACCATCAGCTTCCTGCAGCAGCTCGGCACCGCCGGGATATGGGTGATCATGCTCATCCTGTATGCGCACCTGATTCCGGTGCTGCGGGCGATGGGGACGGCGCTGCTCGCCGGCGCGAGCGTCGCAACAGTCGTTCTAGGCCTCGCGGCGCAGAGCACGCTCGGCAACCTGGTCGCCGGCATCGCCATCACCCTCTACCGGCCGTTTCGCCTCGGCGACGCACTGCAGGTGGCGGCCCCGACCGGCACCGAGATCGGCACGGTCGAGCAGATCTCGCTCGGCTACACCACGCTGCGCACCTTCGACGGCCGCCGCGTGGTGCTGCCGAACAGCGTCGCCGCGAGCCAGATCGCCATCAACTTAGGGGGCGCGACCGCCCCGGCGCCCCTCACCATTGCGATCCGCGTCAGCCGTCAGACCGACCTCGAGGCGGCGCAACGCGAGGCGCTGCACACGGCGCGTCTGACCGTCAATGACTCGCAGGTGCTCGGGTGCTTTCTGACGCGGATCGAAGCGGCCGCCGCGGTGATCGAGCTGCGCATCCGCGCACCGGATGCGGCCGACCGCGACGCGCTGCGCTCGAAGCTGGTGGCGGCCCTGGCAACCAACTTCGCCAAGAGCGGCCTCGACTCCCAGGGCACCGAGCGCGCGAGCTTCGCCTGAGGCGCGTGGACAGCGGTCCGGGCGCGACGCTAGACTCGGACGTGGCTTCTGGGCAACGACCCCTCGCGTTGAGAATCACCGGGCCGGCGGAGCTGACGCTGCAAAGGAGCGACGGCAGCGAGCATGCCGTGCACCCGTTGTGGTTGCGCGAACGCTGCCTCGATGCCGCCAGCATCGATCTCAAGACCCGCCAGCGGCTTCAGGATCCGTCGGATTTCGACCCGGAGCTGAAGCTCCTGTCGGTGTCGCAGCCCGCCGCCGGCGTTTTTCGCGTGCGTTTCAGCGACGGGCACGAGGCGAGCTTCGAGGCCGCGGCGATCCTCGCCGAAGCGGCGCTCGCACCCGCCAGCCACGACTGTCCGGCGCCGCGCCTCTGGGACGGCAAGCTCGCAGAGCTCCCGCGGCTGCGCTGGAGCGCCACGCCCACTGATACGCAGCTCGCGCTCTGGCTCGAGTCGTTCCTGACGCTCGGCTTCGTGATTCTCGAGGGCGTGCCGTCCGAGCCCGGCCTGGTGCTCGAGGTGGGTGCGCAGTTCGGCTTCGTACGCGAAACCAACTTCGGCGCGCTGTTCAACGTGCGCTCGACGCCGCAGGCCAACGACCTCGCGTACACCTCGATAGCGCTCGATCCGCACACCGACAACCCCTATCGCACGCCGGTCCCCGGCATCCAGCTGCTGCATTGCCTGGTGAACGAGACCAGCGGCGGTCTGTCGACGCTGGTGGACGGCTTTGCGGTCGCGCAGGCGCTGCGCTTGAGCCACCCTCACGCCTTCAGCGTGCTCGCCAGCACGCCGGTGCGCTTTCGCTTCACCGACGTTGACACCGAGCTCACCGCGAGCGCGCCGCCGATCGAGCTCGATCCGAGCGGAGAGCTCGCCGCCATTCGTTTCTCGCCACGGCTCGACTTCGTGCCGCTGTTCGCGCCCGAGCGGCTGGAGGCCTACTACCGCGCGCGGCGGCTGTTCGATGCGCGGTTGCGGGCGCCGGATTTCGGGATCCGCTTCCTGCTCGGGGCAGGGGATCTGGTGATGTTCGACAACACGAGGCTCCTGCACGGCCGCACCGCCTTCGACCCGGCGCAGGGGCTGCGGCACCTGCAGGGCTGTTACATCGACCTCGACGGGCCGCGCAGCCTCTATCGCCTGCTGCGCAGCCGCGGCAACGCGGCGTCCGGCGTGCGGCGCAGCGCATGAGTCGCATCGTCAGCTTCCGGCAGATGCAGGACGGCACGCGGGAGGACTACCTGCTGCTCGATGAGTCCGAGAGGCGCTACGCAGCAACGCTCGGCGAGCGGGTGCTCGAGAGCCTCAAGCGGCTCGATCAC
>Ga0209007_1000376_pt1 | contig 19194 bp, 9 predicted proteins | sample JacPinW_OM1H0_O2_FD_187961 | JGI IMG/M metagenome (GOLD analysis project Ga0209007, IMG submission 187961) | Forest soil microbial communities from Algoma, Ontario, Canada - Jack Pine, Ontario site 1_JW_OM1H0_O2 (SPAdes) (version 2) | ecosystem: Environmental > Terrestrial > Soil > Boreal... | reverse complement strand
GTTATTTCACAGCTAGAATAACCAGCTTTGCTAACTAAAAAACAACCATCCCCATCAATAAGTCCTGCTAACCATTGATTAAATCGATTTTCTTTTTTTAAGAATCCATAGGTTGTTACGCGTGTAGTCTCTGAAGTTCCTACTAAGTATGATATATATCTTATACCTTTGGTTACCGGCTGATTCCCTCTACAGATCAAAGTGACTTTAACTAACACGGCTGATTCATATATCAGACTTACACTTTTTTCGTTAGTGCACATATGTCCTAAAAAGTCCCAGCATATAGCGCAATTCGAATTTATAATTTCTCATAAATAGGGCCATCATTGACCAAAAAATCCATTTTCCAAACCTAATAAAAACTTTCATCTCTTTCGCTACACATAAATTGTAGAACTAATAGGTCCATGTACTATTTCAATTATAACTATCCCATAAAGAGGTCAATTTTAATTTCAGTTTAATATCTTCAATAGCCTTGTGATTAGAAAAATCTAATGGAAAAACCGACTGTACATTAAGCATCATTTCAGACACCCACCAGTGACCCAGTCTGTAGCGATCGCTTAGACGACCGACGGTCTTTAGCTGAGAAAACTATTAACCGTAAATTACACTAGCATAGCCTAACAAAATATTTGTTATTTCACCCTGTCAGGCAAAACTTATCATCCCACTTCCCTAATAAATAAAAGATCTCCTCCAATAATCCAAGCCCCACCCATAATTAGAATCCAAGCCCCTTTACCTCCCTATCGGTGAAGCAACTTGGAGGCAACTTCAACTTGGAGGCAACTGCAACTGCAACTGCAACTGCAACTGCAACTGGGTGCTTCGCTCCAATAACCCAAAGGCAACTTGGAGGGGTGGAATTTGCAACTTGGGGGGGGGGATGGATTCTTATCTTTTATTTTTTTTTTTTCGATCCAAATTTCGGGAGATCATTCAAAATTAGAGAACCTTACTATTCATTTTTAACTCATTGAATTGATAAAGAGTAATAAGGTTATTTTTTTCTAAGAATTACATAGTGGTTTAAAGATAAGGACTAGAAAAATGGTATGATGAAATAATATATAGAATTTCGTTTTCATTTGCCAACATCCACATAAAAAAAGAGGTCTTATTAACCAACTATTTTTAACATCTGCCTCTTAGGCTTCATAGCTTAAGCTAAACCATTTCCTGTTTTCCAAAATTTTAGAGCATTGATTAAATATTATTTACTCGTTTAGCTAATTTTATCATTTCCTTTCTACTTTCCAAATTTAAATGATCTTTGTTGATTAATTGCAGACGTAATTCTTTCCATAATAAATAACTATCTTTTTTTATAGTTTTTAAAGCATGCTGGTCAAAGTAAGGCAAAATAAATACAGTATTTTTTACTCCGTTTACTGTATATTGTCAGTTATTGGGTGCAGAATGGGGACTAACAAATCCTACATTAAAAAGAGAAGCAATATGTAAAAATATACTCTTATTAATATTTCATTTCTGACTTAAGATAAATCTCAAACGATAAGCTAAACTATTTGAGAGTAATGATAAACTAAAACACCCTTCGGCATCTGTAAACCCTGATAATCAAGAATCATTTAAAGTAGGTAAAATTGTATCCATAATCGGTGCTATAATATCTAAATTTCTTCTTAATGCTATAAGGTTATAGGCAGCTAAAAAAATTAAAAACTTGGCATTCCGTGTGAAAAAAACCATATTTCCGTTAAATAAAAGACACATCATCATAAGATGTTTCATATCTTGAATAATAAACCGATGAGTTTTATTTATTTTAGATTGTTGAATAACTTTACCAAAACCTAAATTTTTAAGAATATAGAGTAAAACTTGTAAATCTGAAGTACTTTGAGAGATAACAAATTGTAGTCCTCCTCTTGTTCCTACTATAAAGGAACCATCACCTTCCGTAAAACCAATTAGCCAAACTAAAAAAGATGGACTAGGTTTAGGATGATTAGGATACACAATTTCAAACATGTTATAAAAAGCAGAAAAATCAAATGAACGTGAACAACTCTTAGGTGTTATTAAGGCTAAAGAGGATAAAGATAACGAATATATATAATCAATGTTTCCTAAGAAAAGATGTTGATAACTTATCCATTATTTAAATATAACAAAAAATTGTAGATGCCTATTTTTTAACATAATTAGATTTATTATTAAGGGATTCACAACGTTCGACTAAATTCGGTAATTTATTTATATCTAAGTGGTCTTTATTTAATAAAGACTTATGAATAGATCTTCATTCATTATAAACATCTAATTTAGTAAAAAGAGGATAGGAATCAAAATATGTAAACAGCAATGTAACAGGATTAGAACCTAATTTATAGCCTTTAAATATTATTCTATTATGTTGATCTGAATTTTGATCTAATTTAGGGAATAAAATACCACCTTTAAATAAGTCTTTTAAATATGAAAATAACCATCTATTTCCATTTTGACCTATTTCAAAGGTTATGGAAATATAATGTGAAATATATACTCTACCTAATTCTATAGGTAATCCAAAATGTCCTTCAGCATCTGTAAAACCTGCACATCAACGATCATTTAATTTAAATCAGGTAAAGCAGCATGAAATATAATATTAATTTGCTTATAGAATATTTTACCCTTAAAAAATCTGATATTAAACTTTTGAGCAATACTTATAAAATTATTATATCGATGTGTTAGAACAAATTTAAATTACCATTTAAAATAAGTAAAATTAAATAAATGTTATAACGTTTTTCAACAAGATATTTTCATTGAAGCTGTATCTAACGAATCATAATAAATGTTTCCAAATCCTAAAACATTTTTTATTTCTAATAATGTTTTTTTATCAATTGAATATATTACAAATGAAAACCCTTTTTTACTATAAGTCATAGAGCCATCACCTTCATATAAACCAATAAATCAAGATAATCAATCATTAGTGATATTTTTACCTGATTCTTGTTTAAAATTTTCAAATCTAAACCCTTTTTTTCGATTTAATCCCCCAATAAATAAAACATTTAAAGTTAGTATGTTAAAACTATCTATTTTTTTTTTATACATTTATATAGTAGAAAAAGACTATATTTTTATTAATTTATAATAGTGAATGTATAGTCGTTGAAGAAAAATAATATTTTCTTGCTGATTAAACTTTGTTAATATTTAAAACAAAATTTTAAATTATATCCTACCTTCCTAAATATAGATTCACTAATCTTATCCTAATAAAGAAGAGTAAATTATCGTAGCGATTTTTAAGAAAAATGTATTCATTTTTAGTTTTTTTCAGCATATAAATCTTTTCGAATTCATAATAAAAATCCGCCCTATTTAAATTTGAGCACAGGGTCTCCACCACCCGCAGCATCATAAAAACTAGTAGAAAAATTTCTATCAGTTAATAACATAGTAATTGCTAGAAGTATTGTCTCACAAAACTGAGAATATGTTACCCAATTTAAATTTCAAAACAAAATTTGTATTAAGTAACTCAAGAATAATATAAACAATTATAAATAAACAATTTTATTCATTATTATTAAATTAAATTCAAGGTGAGCACTCTAATATTCACATATTAGCTTGGACTATATCTTAATTATTTATATTGTAAAAATTGTTCAAATGATCTCAAATAAAAACATGTCTACGATTATTCATAGTTTTAGTAATTTCAAATATTTTAAATAATCCTTCTTCTGTTTTATGTTCTTTATTATTAATAATATTTACTACTTTCTTAACATCATTATAATTAAGAAATTTAGAACTAAAAAGAGGATAATTAGATAAATAATCTATTAATAAAAAATTACTCTTAATATTAGTAAATTTAACTCCATATTGTAATTTTCCTTTACAATAGTTTTTATTGATACTAAGTAAATTAACACTAAAAAATTCAGCTAAAGATAACATAATATCTTTTTTACTTCTATTTTTATGATCTGAAGATGCTTGTACTAATTCGAATCCACAAGACACTTTTTTATTATTTAATCTTACTAAAAAATGACCATCTGCATCTATGAAACCAGATAATCAAGAATTATCTTTAAAACTGGAAGTATTTAATTCATTTTTTGTAATGTTTAGATAAGAAAAACGCTTATTTAGAAAATCAATTAATAAATTAAAATCATTAATTTTAATTGTTTTGAATTTACCATTTAAAGCTTTTACAATGTAAATTAAACCCTCATAATTATTAATAGTTAATCTGTAGGCATTTTTTCCTTTAGTTCTAGATATTGATCCGAAACCTAATTTTTGTTGAATAATTAATGCTAAAGGAAAATCTCTTAAATCAAAAGCAATCTGAATAGAAGGATAATTCAGTTTTCCTTTAATAGATCTTTCTGTTGTAGGTACTATTATAGTACCATCTCCTTCTATTAAACCAGTTAAGTAAAAAAAAAAATCTTTATTTAAATTTGAATTAATATCTTTTATATAATTATCAGAACGAAAATGAGGGTTGTTAGATACATTACCAAAAGATCTAAAGATTAAAAGTGCTTGCTTTTGGAGAACATTAGAAATACAAATACAATTAATAATTGATGGCGTATAGTCTCTGAGGATCCCTAATAAATTCAAATCTAAAAGGTTTCCTGCTGATTGTCTGTATAAGTATAATGTATAAATACAGAGTTCCCAGCACATAGCCAAATTTAAAGCCGGCACAATTAATGATATACCGGCTAATACAGGTAAAGATAACAATAACAAAATAGCTGTTACATATATACTTCAAACAAATAACGGTAATTTATGCATTCCCATACCATTGGTTTTCATATTATTTACAGTTACTATGAAATTAATTGCACCTAATAGTGATGAAACACCCGCTAGATGAAGACTGAAAATAGCTAAATCAACAGCTCCCCCTGAATGAGATTGTATACTTGATAGCGGAGGATAAACTGTCCATCCTGTACCAGCACCGTTTTCCACTAATGAACTAAGTAGTAATAATATCAGCGAAGGAGGTAACAATCAAAAGGAAATATTGTTTAATCGAGGAAATCAAAACTATCAAATGTTTATTTTTATGTGTATAGTATTAGACTGTTTCTTCACCCTCCATAACGAACAATTATTTTTGCAGTAAAAAGTTAAATTTAGTAACTTTTGTATAATTGTTTTACTAAGCAGGGGCATTGCATTCAGTCTTTGAGGATAATTTAAAGTTCTGCTAAACATAATATATTTACTAGCAAATAGCAATGTTGTAATATAATACTTTACAGTATTAAACGGCAGCAATACCTACCAACTGGAACAGACTTTCTTATAAAAAGAATTTGCTCATCCGAGCTAGTAGGATTAAAACCTTGAAATTTATAATCTATTTAAATAAAATTTTAAATAAATTCAACTAACACTATAATCAAAACACAAATTAACACATTAAGCTGATTAATATTTTTATGATATAATTAAAAAAAAAAAAAGCTTCGCAGAATAGATACACATATGTAGTTTAAAATGAAATTCTAAACATATAATTAAAACATAAGTAAAAAAAAATAAGATTAATTTACACAACTTTAAATTTGCTACGCGACTAATAAACAATTTCTTTAATGGGCTGAAAATTTAAATTTGGAGCAGATATATTATTAATATAATCCTTTTAAATGATCTCAGTTAAAAAAGGTACGTTTACTATTCATATTATTTTTATGTTCTAATATCTTAACCTTGTTTTCAGGTAAATATGCGGTTTTATCTAATAAAGCTATAACTGCTGCCCTTCAATCTAAATAATCTAAATGTTGACTACTATAAAGACTAAATTCAGAGAAGTAATCTATGATGATGTTAATATTACTTCTATTACTAGCTTCAATAAGATAATATGTTTTATTTTTATTATGAATACTTGTTCTAAGTTTAGTATTTAAAAATGAACTTATTTTTAAAAACAAAGGTTCATAACTTAAGTTACTATAAGGATCTATCATTCTTTGTTCTATTCTTAAAGTACAAGCAATTCTAAATTTTTGTGTTATTGCATTTTTTGTAGTATATCTAATATTGAAAGCACCATCAGCATCTATAAATCCAGCTAACCCATTATTACTACTTAAAGCTGAGTAATCTAAATTAGCAGGTTTAATATTTACATTTTCTTTTTTATTTAAATATTCTATTAATGCATTGAATTTGATTATTTTAGGACTTCTTAAATAACTAGAAATTAATTGTACAATTTTTATTAATGAAGTTCTATTAGTAAAAAGTAAATCACAAGCATTATACTCAATTTTGAATCTTATTTTACCACCTAATTTAGATTCTAAATGTTGACAAAGCATTAATTCTTTAATATTAAATGTAATACCCAATGTTGCACTTATTATTTTATGTGTAGTTTTAGATTTTCTAAGTGAAATATGACCATCACCTTCAAATAAACCAGTAACATAAAAGGCTAAATTTGAATTTATTGTATTATTAGTATTATTTAATAATAAATCTTTAGTTTTGTTATTATGAATGTTAGTATTTTCTAAAAGTAAATTTTTGTTCTCTTTATCGTCTAATTCAATTATAGGTTTATTCATTTTAGTAGATTCACAAATAGTTTTGTTCTAGATACATTTAGTGTATTTAAAGGATGAAATACACAATAAGGTTTAGGACTAAACAAATGTGTAAGAATAATAAAATAATTTTGCTACTATGATAAGATAAAAATAATTTAGAATTTTTATTTCAAAGTTTAAATTGCTTAATAATGAGCTTCGCCATGTCTATTCCTCCAATTTGTACTGGTAAAAGGTAATTCATTTTTATACATAATCTTTCGAATATGATTGGACTATATCTTCATGTTATATAAATATATATTAACAGCGTCACGTGTAGTCTCTGAGGATCCTACAATAATTAACTCATTTTACATAAAAAAAAAAACAAATAAATGTGTTGTTTTGTTATAATCTATATTAATTATTTTGGTTTCCTGCGGATTACCTATTTTAAATTATTCAACTTACTAATTATGACTACTGTACGCTTAATCTTAAATAAAATAATTTAACTTATCTTACGCACTTCAGATTAATCACAAGAATTAATTAAAGAGTTACGAAAATCTATAAGAAAAGAAAGTTTTCAGTGGGTTCTATATGTTGACTTTAAGGTTTTTTCGCAGACAGTGTCGTAATAAGAACAATTTCACAATTGAACACGGCAACTTATTATTATGTTTTTATTAAGTAACAATTCTTAAGATGACTTCAGTGGTAAGTAGTTCGAGTACTATTAAAGTCTTTTCTAATTTTCATAGCTTCGTCTAAATAAGACGTGGTAAGCTTATTTTTATTTTGTAATTCTAAAATAAAAAGAAAATCTTTATAATCTAGATATTTGGAAGAAAGCAGAGGAAATTTATTAAAATAATTTGTTATTTTTAGTAAACTATTTTTATTATGAGATACTACAGTAAAACTATAAAATTCTTTATCCTTAATAACTCTGCTTCTACTATATACACTTACCTCTAAAAATCCCGCTAATTTAGACATTATGGTGAAAAAGCTTACTTTATTACCATCAGAATCTAATTTATGGTAAGTTTGTTTTATTTCTAATCTATAATATAATTGAACTCTTATAGAATTTTTGTTAGTTCTTTTATGAATGTTCATTGAAAAATTAGCATCAGCATCTGAAAATCCAGATAATCAAGCATTACTGTCTATTTCTGAAATATCATTAGATTTAATTTCAAGAAAATGAATTTTAGAAAGTATGTTTTGAATCTTAGTTAATTTACTATTCTTATTATTATTTATATAATCATGAATTCAATTAATAGTACGATATAAAGATTCTATTTTAGGAGTTCTCATATAACCATTTATTAAATTCGAAATTGTAAAAACACTTACAATATCTTGAATTTGCCATAAAACATATCCTCTATTTGGTTTTATATAAACTTTTCCACAGTGAGTTATTTGTTGTAAATATTCAGCCAAAGGTAAATCAGCTAATTTGAAAACAATTATAATCATAGGTAAATATTTTTTGCTAGTTGAATCTTTATTATGTACTGCAAATGTACCATCACCTTCAATTAAACCCGCTAAATAAGATCTAAAATTATCATTATTTAAAATATTCATTTCTGAGTTAAATTTTTTTGAATTACCTTTATTTAAATTATGTGTATTTTTAATAAAAATAGATGAAGTAGATAACTTAAGAATAGGGTTAATTTCTTTAACCTTATTATAAATAATAAAAAAAAATGAACTAATTATGTTACCGAAACCTCCTACACATTTGATAAATAAACCTAATTTGTTTTGTCCAAGGGTCCAGGGGTCTAGGGGTCTAGGGGTAATGGGGAGTAAAAAAGTTTATTTTACCAAAAAGACTTTATCTTTCTTTTAATTCGTTTATATATCATTATATTGGTTGGCTGCGCTAGACAATAAAAAAAGATTTTGGTATAATAGTCGTTGAAGTAAATACATTTACTTGCGAATTACTTATATTTACACTATATATTATAAAAATATATAATTTACTAAATTACTGAAAATAATTTTTAAAATTAATTATTATTGTTTTACTTTGTTTAAAATAATATAGTTATTATAAGCTCCCCGCATATAACCAAATTAACTATAAATTAAATATTTATTAAACATAATGTGATAATTATTTTTAATTTGTATTGCTTAATAGGGTAATTTTTACCTTTATTAACTTATATTAACATAAACAGGACATTATCGTTAAATGTTTATTGGGTAAAAGTATTGTTATTAAACTTTTTAATCTATATTTATTTAAAGTCCCCTAAGTTGAGGCCAGGCATTCGATTCTTAATATGAGAAACTATTGTTTACTTAACAATGAAAAAAAAGAATTACTATCATTATAAAATGTAGTAATAATCTAAATTATGTTATAAAACTTTTTATTTTTTTTTATCTATTCTGTAATTTTTCAGTCACCTTTATATAATAAACCAGAATTTATATATTTATATATACCCTCTTTTGAACCATTTCTTTCTATTTCTTTGATATAGATTAAAGCAGAATTAACAGATCTACAAGTTTTAGAAAGTTTAGGATTTTTAATATGTGTTAATATGATTTTTCTAGCTTTAATTTTGTTGGATGAATTTAAAAATTCTGTTTTTTTATATTTATTTTTAAGTTAAAGCAATTCAGAAATAGTCAACATATTTTCATTTGAAGCTGTATCTAATAATTCAGTAGAAAGTAGAAATAAACCTAAATATAATTCTCCTTTTTCTAAACAAGGCTTTAATGTTTTATGACTAATGTGAACATCGGCATATAATATTGTTTTAGATACAAATATATATAATAAGTTACTTCCAACTGAATCATAAACATAGATTGGAAGAGATTTATCTCTTAAACTTGAATGTACATAAGGAATTCTTGTTATCTTATTTCTTCTAGCTAAACTAACAGATCTAATGACATTGAGAACTAAATATAAAAAATCAATATAGTATTGTTCTAATGTTCTCATATCTTTAACTGAATATATTTTAGGATTTAATTGAATTATGGATAATCTTATATTTTTGAATCCATATCAGCTTAAAAATTTCATACCTAAACGTGTTTCAGTAGCTAGTTTTAAAGGTGAAAAATAATCTAAAATTCTAGTATAGCTAGACTGAGCTGAACCTACTAAACAAATACCAGTAGGCATATATGTTCAAATATAAACAATCAAATATCCTTTACAAGCATCTCTTATGTCATCTCTTTTCCGAAATGGGTCATTTATATTTATAAACGGTAAGTCATTTATATTTATTTTGAAACCTAATGGATAATTATTATTTTTTATTTCACCTGCAGAATTAACTGTAATGTTAGCTCAATAATCACCAAATTTACTTCGTTCTTGTTCATGATTTTTTTTAGGTTATTTCAAATGGGTTCAGGGTTAGGTTTTCCGATTCCTTCATATAAATTTATTTGAGTTTTATTAAATTTTCTTCCATTATTATGTAAATAATTAGAAAATTCTGTATATAATATACTTATTAAAATAAATTTTTTCTTCATTTTAATATATTTAGTTTAGATTTATTAAAAAATAATTATAAATTAATCAAAAAAAAAATAAATTTTTATTTTAGTATATTTAAGAATTAACATATTAAAAAGGGACTTTATTTTTATTAATAAAAATATATCACGTAATGTCTCTGAGATATTTAAATAATGTATCTGCTAATTTACTTTTTTATATGTAGACATTTTTACTCTTATTCTAATTCATTTTGCTCATTATTGTTACTTATGTTATGTAATTTAATCAAAATTACGCAAAGTAAAATTTTATTGTTTATACATATTAAACAATAAAAAGTATTATTATATAATAATACTTCATATATACGGTTTAAACTTTTTATTCATTATTATAGGAACAATATAAATGAAGAAAATTATATTATAAAATTTTAAGTTTTCCTGCTATCTACCTTTTTTTTTTATATTCAATTTAACCATTTAAACTTATCTTTTATTAAAAAAGGTTTTGTTTTGAGCTGTTAAAAGATAAATGAACCGTATTGTTTTATTTCCGATTTGATTAGGTTATAGGAATGAATACATTTGAATCATTAAAGGATAGGTAGTATGTATTATTAGAATACGTATTAGGTAGGAGAGGAAAGCAATTAACACTATGAGATTATGTTTGTTATAAAGAGTTTTTACAAATTATAGTTTTTTTCAGCATGAAGTGGATTTTATAATCTTAAAAAATATAGACATATTTTATATTATAGGCTATGGCATAACCATAGTAGGATAAGATAACGATTCCAATTAAATGGATATTCATTACCTCTCCCCGAAAACCGTACGTGCGACTTTCATCGCATACGGCTCCTCATTTTATTTGTCTACGTCAAGATTACTTTTAAATAGGATTAGTTTGTTATACTTTTTCTACGTACTGTTATTTAAGTTCAGTGTTAGATTAAAATTAAATGTTTGTTTTTTTACAATTTTTTTTCCTTACCCCTCCAAGTTGCCTACCCCTCCAAGAATCCAAAGGGGTAGGCAACTTGGAGGCAACTTGGAGGGGTAACTAATCTTTTTTTGAAGGTAATTTTTTTAAAGATATTCCATAGTAAATTCCAGCATGAATTTTAACATGGCAGGATTTGCACACCGGAATCTGTTTTCTATTCATAGCCCTCATAACATTCATGAAACCAGAAGTCTTACTTTTTAAGGCTTTGACATGATGCATTTCAATATTGTCAATGGAGGAACATATGGTACAGCAACTTCCTAGAGTCGATTTTGTTCTGAGTCCGTAATATACCGAATCCAGAGGATAACTAGGATTAATTAAGAATTTACCAGTAGCTTTGAAACTTTTGTATAGTTTGAATGAATAGTTTTTGGTTTTGGTTTTTACGATTAATTTAGAACCAAATTTAGAGAATACTACTTTTCGAGAATTCAGTTTTAGTTTTCTTCCAAAAAGTTTAGCACAACTATGGTAAAGGATGAATTGAATGAATTGAAGGCGGCATCTGTTAGATGCAAATGAGTAGTAATTAAAGATACCTTGTAAAGTAGAGTTATATTTAAAAAGTATTTCTTTAAGGTCAAGATTGATTCAAGAGGGTTTACCCATAGGAGTTATTTGACCCTGATGGTAATCCTTAATTAAACAGAATTGTTGGTTAGCTAGCTTTTCAACTAGTTTTTTAACAGGAATAAGTAGAGCAAGTTTTGTAGCTGGAATTCTTCTAGATACTATTCTATTTTTTACAGTGTTTTGTATGATAGGTTGATTGTGGTTACGGGAAGTAGGACGATATATCTCAGTACCTAAAAATAGTACTTTTTTATCATCTTTAGAAGAAGAAGATGTTATTTTTGTTTTATCCAAGCTCATTGTTAGTTTAAGTTTTTCATAAAGGAATTTATTAATTTCCTCTTTGATAGTTAAAGTTAATTGTTGAGTTCCGTTCACTCCTATTAAGAAGTCATCTGCGTATCTTACATAGTATAATCTGTAACCAGGTCCTTTTATAGATGAAGGGAGAGATCCTCTTTCAGTTATCCAGGTTTTGAGATTGGATTCTTGAAGAGGAGTTAGAGTGATTCCTTTGTTCTTTTTTCTGTATAAATTGTGTATTTTACTATGTAATTGAAGGTAAGGTTTAAATGGTTTAGAAGTGTTCCCAGAAGAGTTACTTTCTTTTATTTTTTCGGTCATCAATTCATCCAATTCATGGAGGTAAATATTAGCTAATATAGGAGATATAATACTTCCTTGCGGAGTTCCTACTAATGAGTCTATTTTTTTATTTAATTTCATTTCTACATATCCTGCTCTAACTGCTTTCCAGTATAAGTCCAAGAATTGTTGGTCTTTTATTTTGGAGAAAATTAGATTTGCAAGAGTTTGGTGATCTATCGTATCAAAGTAGCTTTTTATGTCTCCTTCTATAAATCAGTCAATTGCCATTCATCTCGATACAGATTTTAGTGCCGTATGACATCCTTTGTTGGGTCTGAAACCGTGACTACATTCAAGGAAAATAGAATTTTCAAATATAGCTTCAAGAATCATCACCATAATGTGTTGTACAACTTTGTCTCTTGGTGAAGGAATACCTAAAGGTCTTCATTTCCCATTTGCTTTAGGTATATATTCTCTTCTAGAGGGTTTAAATTGGAATGAATGATTTTTTAGTTGTAATATAGTATCTCTAATAATATTCATCGAGTATTCATCCAGTGTTTCAGAATCAATTCCTTTCGTCATTGCTCCTTTATTTTTTGATATTTTCTTATGTGCTGTGATGAATAGATCCTCATTCAGTAGAAGATTATAAACGTTTTTAACTTGTTTGTGTTGTTGGAATTCTAGACGTAGCTCTGATAAGGCCAATAACCCAGGATATGTATCCAGGCTATTTTTGTTGTCAGAGGAATAAAATCGTACCACTTCCCTTTTTATCGTGATTAGCGATCTATATTCTCTGCTTGAAGTATTTCCAATTTTGGATCCTTTAGAAAGCAAGAGAGCAGGTACTATTGGCCGTCCCACACCATAGGAATTTTTTCCCTTAGGCATTGATCCAGTTCCTATGTTAAGTCGCCATTTATCTGTAGGTTTCCATTCAATCCACAAATATTGTCCTATAGATAATATTGTCTCTGCAATTACACTCATTAATTGTATTCTTCGGACCTTTAATGATTGCAGAATATACTCTATGTCGCGTAGTATATCGATCATGCATTTCGAACGGGATTTGGAGTTCAGCCAGTTTAGGTTTAACCTTGGATAATTTAGAGCTCTACCTCTTCTTGTCTTTAGCGATTTAGACTCGAGGCAGTACAATGACATGCTATTGTCCCCTTTACCTTTCGGATCTAGGTAAGTCACTCTCTTTATTGAATATAGTGTAAATTCAAGTATCTGGCAAGGATACAAGCTTAACATTGGCACAGAATCGCACAAAAATATCATTATTAGGGCATGTGCTGAAATTATTAGTGAAGTGGGAAATTAGACCTTAGATCTTTCAATCTTTAGGCCCAAAGACCTCATCCCGAACCGTACGTGATACTTTCGCATCATACGGCTCTCATGGATATTAAGCTAAGAAATTGTATCAGCTATTGTACTATTACTGTTATTGAAAAGTGAGACTTCTCCTTTATGATATTTAATATGGCATGATCTACAGATTGGTATCTGTTTTCTATTCATTCGAGACATCATACTAGTCATGTAGTCCATTTTAATGGCTCTGCTCGAGTCTCTTAATTTACGTACATGATGCATTTCTATCTTTTCAAAGCTTCCACATATTGTACAAGGACTGCTTAGGACAGATTTGGATCTAAATGTGGCCTTAGACAATTTTTCTAGACGAGTCATAGGGTTAATTTCCGATAATTTGGTGATGTAAAATTTATTTGGTTTGGCTAATGAAACATTGGGAAAGGATGCAATTATTTTATTATCACTGTCTCGAATGAAAATGTCTTTTCCAAACTTGATGAGTACCCTCTTAGCTGTTTTAAGTTTTAGTTTTGAAGCTAAAGTAAGCACACAAGAGTATTTTAAAATATAATGTATTCTACCTAGTGAACCATAGTTATCAGCAAACGAATAATACACGCTTAATCCTAATCATATCTGTTTGAAGTGATTTACAATTTGATTTGTATCAAAGTGTAGGAATCTAGCATTTCGAGTTGGTTTACCTCCATTTCTCGCGAATCCTTTTTCAGTTAGTTTGTCAACTAATTTTTTGATAGGAGCCATGAGTAGTGGTCTTGTATTGGATTTCATTCTAAAGGTAAAATTTCCTCTAGTAACTATCCGTAGAGGTCTTTTATCTAAAGGAGATATTTTTACATCAGTCCCTAGGAAATGTGCGGAGTCATCTCTAGCATGAGTAATCTTGGTTTTCTCAAGGTTCAAATTTAATTTTAGTTCCTTAAGCAAGAAATCATGTATACTGTCTCTAATAACTACGCAATCCGCTCGGCTACCGATAATCCCAATTAAGAAATCGTCTGCGTATCTAACGTATTTAAGCCTTTTATAGCTTGAGTCGTTGTTAAGTCGAGAACCAATATTTCTATCGTGTACTTCATCGATTTGGCCATTTCGAGTAAGTTTTCTTCAAATTGGATTTGTCTTACGTCGTTTTCCCAAATCAAAATTTTTTTGTAGATTTAGTACAAATTGATCCAAACTATGTAGAAGAATATTACATAATATAGGACTAACAATAGAACCTTGAGGAGTTCCTACATCTGGAGAGAAAAATTGTCCTTGAAACATGTAGCCCGCCTTAAGAGCTTTGTGAAGAAGGTCTATGAAACCTTTGTCATTTATTCTCTTGGAGATAAAATGTACTAGAAGTTTATGATTGAATGTATCGAAGCATTTACTAATGTCTCCTTCTATAAACCAATTAACTGCAGAAAATGTATTTTTTACCTCTTTCAAGGCCGTATGACAACCTTTACCCGGTCGAAATCCATGCGAATGTGTAACGAAAGAAGGTTCGAATATTGCTTCCAGAATTAGAAGCATAGCTCCTTGAACGATCTTGTCTCTCGGCGATGCGATTCCCAGAGGTCTTGTACCTTTACCGTTAGGTTTAGGTATCTCTATCCTTCTGGCCGGTCTAAACTGAAAAGCGTTAGTTCTAAGATCTTTCTTTATCTTATCGAATCATGATATATTAATACCATCTAGGGTTTCCGAGTCCATTCCTGGAGTCATGTTTCCCGGTGAAGATTTAATTTTGGTGTAGGCTGCTATTAAAACGTCCGTGTCACACATTAAATCTAGTACTTTTGTATTAACAATAGAAGTATCTTTAGCGTTCATATTTCTTAGGTTTCCCAATTTCTCAAAGCCCGCAGGAAGTGAGACCTTGGTTGAAATACCCCTAGACCCCTTCGCTAGCATTGGTCTTAGCAAATTGCTTTTTACTTTTCTAGCTACTAAGAGTCCTCCGTCACCCCAAAGCTTTCGCTTGTCGGGTGATCCCGAATTCTTATATTGTCCGCCGATTGGTTCCCTTAGGTGTCTCCCCTCCTTGAGGTTGCCTCCGGCAACCTGACCACTTGATCGAATCAAGCCCAGAACCTCAACGTAAAATAATGGGCCCAAAAGATGATACCATTCTAAGGCACTAAAATATAATGTGAATAGAACGTCTGGAGCTGAGACCAGCATGAAAGGTTGTAGAGATTTGTTATCCTCACCATAGAAACCGTAGCTCGCTGATATTCTTTCAAACAGCTTTTCAACCATGCTATTGTTACCGCCTAGTTGGCCTAGGCTGGCTAAGGTTGATGCTTTAAGGCTCAAAGACTTTAAAAGAAATTTTAATTTCAATTTAGTCAATGGATTCGATTTACCCTGTGATATTATGATTTTAACATTATCACAACGAACAATACAATTAAACGGCGCACCGTTAAACAATTGGTGATCTCCCGCTAAAAACTGTACTCCAGGAGCTGATAATTCTAATCTTATTAAAACTGAAAATGCAGTTCCAATCATACCTGCAAATATGGAAAATATAAGATATAGCGTACCAATTTCTTTAGCATTGGTAGAAAATAACCAATTCATTCGAATTGGTTTTTTTTTTTATTTTCTATTGTTGCTCTCTTAGCTCTTAAATCTAATTAAAACTAAGTCATAAATAATATTATAAATATTATTTATTTATTAGATTTAATTAGATAAAACAAATTTAAAGGCACAGAACAATGATAAGGATTTAAAATATATGAACTTTTTATTAATAAAAAATAAGTTCATGTCTATGTTTTTAACATAAAAATATAATAACTCTTTTGAATAGTATTTATAATACATATGTTGCTATTTTTATCCAGATGGATCACGCTCTAAACTAATTAAAGTTGAATTTTTGTTATAAAGTAAGAATTAGTTTTTAGCAGTTAGGGATTATTAATAAAAATTTTTTTTTATATTCTTTTTTTATGTAATAATTTAATCAAAAATAAGTTTCCAAATTAAACTAAACATAAAATTATTAATCTAGTGATATAAATACTAAAATATATTTTAGTATTTATTTATAATTAGAAAAATATAAAATATATACCTTTGATAACTATAATTATAGTTAATTAAAAAATAAAAAAAACATAAATTACGGAATAGAGGTGAATCGAACACCTAAAGGTTTTAATGCCCAACAATTAGCAATCGTTTTAACTTACCAATGTAAACTATTCCAAACTATGTATATTTGTTTTATTTAATTTCGGGTACATAGTTTGTATTTTGTAGTTTGTATTTTTATACATATATTTTATTATTGAGAGTTTATTTTGAACGACCCTTACCAGGGTTGAACTGGTATAAATTACTTGAAAGATAATCGTATTTACCATTATACGAAAGGGTCTATATGATTATATTTTAATTATAATACCTCTTTTAAAGACATTTTAAATTTGTTTATTAAAAAATAATACAAATAACTTAGTTTATAAACAAAAATACATTATTGGTTTAAATTTTTAATAACAATGTATTAACCTCAATGAATTTTTATAAAATTAATAATATAATTTATTGACCTCGATGTATTAAGCTAAAATAATAATATAAAATAGTTAAAATAAAGAAATAATATTATAATGTATGTATATTTCATAAATAACATTATAACAAAAAAACACATTTTTTTTTTAATGTATTAATTTATAATTTTTTTATTTAACATCTAAAAGAGATATTTATAATTTAATATAGTAGGGCAGGTGTCCGATTGGTAATGGAGATTCTCTGTAAAAGAATTGGTTTATGACCACTATAGGTTCGATTCCTTTACTGCTCAAATAGAAAATTTACAATTATTATTATAATTAATAATTGAAATAATTTATAAAAATATAATTAATAGGTTAGTTTATTATATATTTTTGTGAAGATAAATATTAATTAATAATTTAAACTTAACTACATAAATAATACACCCCAAAAATTTTTTTAGGCTTTTAAATAAATTTATAACTTTATAAATTTATAATTTATAATTAATCAATAATAATCTGTTTAATTTATTATTCCATTAATTTATAAATAATATAATAATTAATGTTTGTTTATTTTTCATTTCTTGTAAACATGTTTTGAATTTGGTGTGTTATCTAAATATTTCTCCCTCCAATTATGATAAATGAGTATGGATTAACAAACATTGTTTATAAGCAAATTCCAAATTTTATATACTAGAAATATTTGGAAAGACTGTAGTATAATTGGTTAATGCACCTTACTCATAATGAGGTTTATAAGGGTTCGATTCCCTTCGGTCTTAGTTATTTTTTTTTTTACATTTATAAATGATTAATAAACAATTTAGTTTAGTTATTATTTATATTAAAAATTATTAAATATATAATAATGAATATTACTGTGTATAATAAATTATATTTTATTATTTTTTTATTATAAAGCTATAATTTATAATTTTATGGCTTAATTTAAGGGTATTTGGCCGAGTCTGGTTTATGGCGTTTATCTTGAAAATAAATACTCCAAAAGAGTCGTGAGTTCAAATCTCACAGTGCCCGTCTAAAATAGTTTAATTGTATTAAGGTTAAATTATAAAAAATATAATTAATATAGTATAACTTATTTTATTTACTATTTAATTCATTATCATTAAATGATAATTTTAATACTAAGTATAATATTTATACTTATTTAATTCATTTTTCATGTCAAGCAAAAATAAAAATTATTTTTTGTTTACCATAAACAATAATAATAATACTTAATTTATTACGCTTATTAAATATAATACATAAACATAAACATTAAACATTAAACATTAAACATTTAATATAATACATTAAACATTAAACATTAAACATTTAACATTAAACATTAAACATTAAACATTAAACATTAAACATTTAAAAAGGGGTTCACAATAATTTATAAAGTTTAATGTAATTACTCCGTCACTCCGTCACTCTATACTCTAATACTCAAACTGTAATCCTAACTTTCCATTTATACATTAAATTTAATGTATAAAACTGCAGAAAAGTTGTAGTTTGTAGTTTGTAGTTTTAGTTATAGTTTTAATTTTAGTTTAAGTAAGATGAAAAATGTAGGTAATATAAATTTATAATAAAAATTTTTAGATAACTAGGAAAAGGGGTTAAAACGTAATAATAAAAAAAAGATAGATAATATGTATGTGATATTTTTGAGGGTTGGTGTATAAATATAAATATAAAAAAATATTATTTAAACGTATATAAATAAATAAAAAATTCATTTTATTATTATAAAATATAATATATAAAATATTATGAATAATGTAGAAAAATAAGCACAAGAATAAATGAAAGTATAATAAGTTACTATCATTATCTTTTTAAATTTTCTCACCTTCGGGGAATAATTGTAAACATAAGTATTTTGTCCTATTAAATTATACATTTCAGTAATTATTTCTATTACCAGAGAAAAAACTACAATAATTAAAAATATACAAAATAAAAATGCCATAACATTACAATAATATAAAATTCATAGAGGATATTTAGTTATACCAAAAAAAATAGTTGATAATAG
>Ga0209007_1000374_pt1 | contig 19231 bp, 23 predicted proteins | sample JacPinW_OM1H0_O2_FD_187961 | JGI IMG/M metagenome (GOLD analysis project Ga0209007, IMG submission 187961) | Forest soil microbial communities from Algoma, Ontario, Canada - Jack Pine, Ontario site 1_JW_OM1H0_O2 (SPAdes) (version 2) | ecosystem: Environmental > Terrestrial > Soil > Boreal... | reverse complement strand
CTTTAGCTTCTCCCGAAAGGCGAAGGCAGGGAGCAGGGAATCAGACGCCGTCCGTGGATCATCCGCCTTACCCTAAACAGGCAATCCCACCGCTCCTCGTCAGGCAGGCGCTACATTTACACCTTTTTGGGAGGCGTAGGGTAGTTGACGCGGGACTTATACAGGATTTCGCAACGGGCTTGGTTGTAACTCGCTGCGGCACTCGTAACTCTCTATTGCGTACGCTTCAGGGCGTGCGCGGGAGGCGGCATGGACGCGGCGGGCGGCAAGTCGAGGACGGATGTTCCTGGCTTCGTGCGTCGGCTGGTTTTTGACGCCGCTTGGATTGCGCATCAGCAGTGCTGCTTTTGGTCGGCGCTGGTAACGAACAACAACGAGATCGGTGACGCTGAAATGCGCCGCCGCGAGAAAAAGGGGCCATAGCGGAAACGTGCAGAATTGGACAGTTTTAGTGCCAGGACAACTGTTAGCGTAGCACCGGCTGCAAGAACTAAGGGCGGTAGAACTGCAGGCTAGGCCGTGTAGCAGAAACGAAAAGGAGACTTCGAATGCTATTGCTCATCATTATTTTGATTTTGTTGTTTGGCGGTGGCGGCGGTTACTACGGCTATTCGCGGTGGGGTGCGGGCGGCGGGTTGGGAATCTTGGGGACGGTGCTGCTGATCGTGCTGGTGCTGTACCTGCTTGGGGCTGTGCGGATCTGACGTTTTTTTCGGCGAGCTTTGTGAGCAACGGTGAGACGGACACCGGCACAGGCCTGCCACGTGTCTCTGGCTGGCGCAGCATGCTTGCCTCGCCAGGCGGCTGCGCCTGTACAGATCCTTTGTGTAGCAGGAGTTCGTCCCGGCATGAAAGATTTTGTTTGCAACATAAATCAGCAAGGAGGCAATCATGAAGCAGAGCAGCAGGGATCAGGCAGAGGGCAAACTACACGAAGTGAAGGGTAAAGTGAAAGAGAAGGTTGGCCGCGCCACTAACAATCCGAACCTGGAAAACGAGGGGACGGGCGAAAAGGTGGGTGGCAAGGTTCAGAAGAAAATCGGGCAGGTGGAAAGAGTATTCGAGAAGTAGCCTTCTGCGTTAGTATGCGGCTTGCGGTGCGGACGTGGATTTTGTGCGCGAGACGTCCGCACCCGAAGTTTTCAAGCTAAAACGAAATAGTTTCCCTCGCAATATGATAAGCGGGAATTTGCGGATTCAGCGATTGTCCGATTTGACTCCCATAAAAACTGAACATCTGGAAGCGCGCTTAGGCTGCGCTAGGCTCGGGGCTAGGATGACGAGCGCGGCTCGCATGCTTTTTCTCATATTGCTTGCGTGGTCATTTGGCGTGGCGCGGGCGCCGGGTCAGCAAAACCCGAGGGGTACGGGGGCGCGTCAGAATCAAACGAACATTGAAAGCGATCAAGCGGCCACGAGTGCGCAGGACCAGAACTTGAGAAAGCCAGAAGCGGACAAGACGAACTCTCCAGGGGCGGGCGTGCACGTGGCGCCCACGTCGGAAACTTTTCCCGATACGATAGTGGGCAACATCAGCGCGGCGAAGATGGTAACGCTGACGATCAGTGGCGCAGCGACTCTGACCATGGGTGCTGTGCAGGTGATTAATGGGGAGTTTTCCGTGTCGGGCTCAACATGTACCGGCACCGTGGCGGCTAATGCAACTTGTGCGATTGAAATTAAATTCAAGCCGACGCAGGATGGCGCGCAGAAAGGATTGTTGACGATTACGGATTCGGACAAATCGAGCCCGCAAATGGTTACCCTGGCAGGAAAGGGCACGTTGCCGGCGTCGCTTTCGCCGAGCACTACAACTTTTAATACGGAAGTGAATGGGGCCACGAGTCCGAAGAAGACGATTACGTTGACGAATCATTCCGATTCGAAGATTACAGGGATGAGCGCGGGAATCGGCGGGACCAATGCAGCGGACTTTGCGTTGATTCCGGAAAGCGCGTGCACAGATACGCTGGAGGCACATGCAAGCTGCACATACATGGTGACGTTTACTCCTTCCGAGCGCGGGGCAGAGACGGGCGAGTTGAGCGTGATTGATAGCGGCGGCGCGCAGACAGCGCAGTTGAAAGGGAATGGCGCGGGAATGAAGATTGGCGGGACGCTGGCGTTTGGTACGGTGACGAACCCGGAGACAAGAATTCTGTCGGTGACAGTTACGAATGGAGGCTCGATGCCGGTGGCGATTGGCTCGCCGGCGATTGCGGGAGCGAGTGATGCGACGTTCGGCGTGGTTTCGTACAGCGCTGGGCCGCCGGTTTATAGTTCGTGCATGAGTGGCGTGGTGATGCTGGCGAAGGGCCAATCGTGCACGATTTCGGTGCGATTCACGCCGACTGCAGGGAGCGGTACTTCGTCGAAGGCCACGCTGAATATTTATGAGAGCGACGGGGAAACGCCGAACACAGTTGCTATTTCGGGGACAAATTAGAATTCATTACCGCGATTGCGTCGCACCTACGGAACTGCACTCACTCCCTCTTGGGTCAATCTAGCGCTTACGGTGCTACTGAATGTTAGCGGAGGATTTCGATCAAGATGACCCAAGCACTGTGAACTCCGACGACGAAAGAAAACACACAGCCGGGAATCAGCCAAAACATCGCGTTGCGCCAACCGAAGGCCAGGGACAATCCCGTCAATATGATCGGCAAGAGTGCCAACTGAAACAAGCTTACACGCATGGCGAACAACCACACGGGTACTCGCAAGCCTAGTGATAACGAGCGGATTTGGCCCTGCGTGATTTTTATCCAGGAGACCGCTCCAATTGCCAGAATTTCGGTTGCTAAGGCCCACGGTGGCTGATTAGGAGCCAGGGCAACTATCGAGATTAGCAGGATGCCCAGGAGAATGATCAGCGCTTCGCTGGCGCGGATGGAAACTCCGGGGAGTTGCAAGATCTTCGTCAGGTTGATTGAGATGGCTACGAAGATTAGTCCGGTTAGAGCTGCGGCTGCACTGGCGACTGCGATCAGGAAGTTGCTCCAATCTGCGATGGGGTTCACGCCACTCCTTTTCTGGCGCAGGATGATAGCGGAGTCGGCGAGTTTTGAGTAGGCGGATTCCGATGGGAACGTGCCAATACGTTGTAAGGCTTGCTGCGGGATGGCAAACGAGAGAGAATGAGCGCCGTTGTACGTATTTCTACTTACACGATCTCGACTTGGGGAGGATCGCCGTGGCTGACAATCAATCGTCGGAACAGAAGAGCAGTTTAGTGATACGCGTGCCGCTTTCTGCGAATAGCTATGCGTCCATTTATTATGCGAGCAGCGACGGGGCGCAGATGAGCGAGCGCGAGTGGTGGCATTTGAAGCAAGTAGTGGAACTGGCGAGCAAAGTTTTTGTGAAGCAGGAAGAGAGAGCGCAGGCGGCATCTGCGGGGGCGTAGTCGGGCCGCCGGCTGTTGAGGCCGTTTTGCATACGATGAAGAAGGCCGCGGAAGAACCGCGGGTGACGCAGATTTGTCTGGCGCTGCCGGAAGCCACGCGCGAGCTGATGGGTGGTCACGCGGGGTTTCGTGTCCGCAAGAAAATCTTCGCGTACTTTTTGAACGATCATCATGGCGATGGGATTGTTTCCGTCTGCGCGAGGGTGCTGCCGGGGGATAACACTGCGTTGATCGCGGCGCAGCCTGAGCGATTTTATATGCCGGCGTATATCGGGCCGAGAGGATGGGTGGCGCTGCGTCTGGATCGGGACTCGGTGGATTGGAAGGAAGTGGCGGAGTTGGTGAAGACCAGCTATCAGTTGGTTGCGCCGAAACGGATCGCTGCGAAGCGATGAGATATATAAAAGCTTAAGAACGCAAAAAGTTCCTTGGGTCCGAACTAACCCTCCAGGCGAAAAACCGAAGCAAACCCCGCCAGCCTAAAGGCCGCCTACCGACAGGCAGGCCGCCGCCACAAAGTGTATCTCTCTGAATTTACAGAAAGTGACAATTGCGGGCGGCGAAAAAACGAAACCTCGGACGCCCGAGGCTAACTAACCGTTCATTTAGGGGCGTTCGCGCTTAATGACGTTGAGTTATCGGCGGGTTCGCTGTATAAGTCTTGGGAGATGAAGCCAGTGGGTCCAACCCGAAATCGACTACGATTCGCGGTTGTGGTGGCCTTGCTGTTCGGCGGGCTGGCGCTGGCTGAGTTTCCGGAACTGCTGCAACTGAAAGACGACACTTCGAACGACTTCACGCTAGTAGTGGCGAAGCAGGAGGTATCGTCGGCGAACTACGCGGCCAAGTCCGGGCCGACGCCGGCGGCGATTTTCGTAGGAGAAGGCAGCATTCACGCACCGATTTCTCCTCTGGCACTTTCGTTTTTCGATCCGATAGCACGATCTTCGATCGATTACCTGCACCTGCTCTGCGTTCATCGGACGTAAAACGCCGTTCCTTTTCTGAAGGCGACATGTTTTTCCATCTCGACAAAACCAAATTGAATTATCCGCCGCATGAGGCGGAAGACTTATTTCATTTGGGAGTCCTTCATAAAAAAGGAGCAGGCACGCCATGAAGCTTTATCCAATCGATTCAGATCGAGAGGCTCTGAAGAAGTATTTGCAGGATTTGATTTGCGACGCCGGCAGCCCCCAGGAAGTCAACGTGCTTGTTGAAGCGTTGAATTCATTGGAGGGCTGTGCGGGATTTGGTTCTGAAGATGAGCTTGAAAAACGATTCAGGATCGCGCACGGGAATGCGGAAGACAAGGCGGCGGGGAAAGCCAATTAGCATAGCCGTAGGCTGTTGTTGATCGTTCTCGCGGGTCTCGGTAGCGGGTGCAGCATGCTCGCCTGGGCGGCTGCACCCCTACAGAGATAAAAAAAGTAAGCCGGGTTGGCCTTTGCTCGTCAGGGCAAAAGCCCCAAGCTTGTGTCCCGGACAGACAGACGCCACATTTCATTCGAAGGCTACGATCCCTCTAGAGGATTACCGGCAGGAGAATTTGCGCGAAGGGAAATGCGGGCGAAGCGAGTGCCAGGACAGACGCTTCGCCCGTTTTTCCTCAGGTGATAGAAACTACCGCGGGTGACCGCCACCGCCTCCTGCATGGGGAGCCGCGGATTGTCTTGACTGCATTTGCTGCGTCTGCTGCGTGTGACGCTGCTGCAATTGCTGTGTTTGTTGCGAGTGACGCTGTTCCATCTGTTCGTTCTTTTGCTGGTTGGCGTGCTGTTTCTGAGCCTGTTGATGTTCCTTGTCCTGCCGCGATTGCAACTTCTGGCGCTCTTGTTGCTGCTTGTTGTAGAGCTTGTCTTGTTCTTTCTGGTATTTCTGGTCCTGCTTGGCGTTGCCGGTGTTTGGAGCAGCCGGACGTTCCGCCGCGGGCAGATCGTTCGGATGGGTGTAGGTTCGGGAGCCATTTTCCGCCGGACGTCCCGCCGCTTCATCGCCGCGCACTGCGCCATTGCCATGGAAATCGCCAGGTCTGGCTGTTGCGACGGTGCCAGGGCGTCCATGATTGTTTGAGAAGCGTTGTTGCGGATCGTTGCGAGCGGCTTGGACGTGTTGAGTCTGCGCTGCAACAGGGCCGACGTGGCGTTCGCGGGCTGCGGCTTCTTCCTGCGGAGTAGCACGAGCTTCGACTCCGCCATGACCGTTGTAGCTCACATGGACATCGTTATGAATGTCCACATGTTCGTTGTAAACATTGTGGAAGCCGCCACCGACGTGCCAGACGTCCGTGTTGTAGAAGAAATGGCCGCCTTGCCAACGCCCGCCGTAAAAGCCGGTGCCAAAGTAACCGAAGCCGTAATTAATACCGCCATAAAAACCTACGGTCGGTCCCCAGAAGCCAGCGTTGAAGATAAAGCCGGAGCCGCCCCATCCCCACCATCCAGGAGTCCAGAGGAAGCCGACTTCGGGCGGTTCAACCCAAGTGCCGGGAACCCAGAAATAATCGCCTGCGTCGTAATCGTAGTCCCAGTATCCGGGGGTCCAGAAATAACCATCGCCAGGACACACCGGCTGGTCGTACACCGGTATGGGCGGTGGCGCGACACCGATGGCGACACCGACGCGCACTTGTGCGTGCAGCGTATGCGGGACAGCCATCATTAGGATTGCGAGCAATACCGAACCAACTACGAACTTCAAACGCATTTGCTTCCTCCTGGCCGGTGTCCGTCGTTTACCCCGGTCATGACGACCTACGTGGGGGTCCGCGGATTCAGCGGCGTAAGTTTTCAACTGCGCCCAGTGGATGCCGGAAAACCACAAACCGGCTTGTGTACAGCGAACCATATTCGCGCAACCGAGGCTATACATCAATCCTTGTATTCGGCGGAGCAAGGGATGGCACGTTGAGTGTTGTTCGGCAGTCCAGATGATTCGGCAATATGCTGACTCAACGCCAGAGTTCGAAGCCGCGCCGGAAGGCCGCGGCCAGGCCTTCTGCAGGCAGGCGCTACATTTACACTTGGGCGGATGTGCTAGGTTGCCGCGGATCATGAAGGACTGCGGCTAGGCAAAAACGAAGAAAGGATCGTTGCGCATCGCTTTTTCGACGGCTTTCAGCAAGCTGGCGCCTGACTCATTCTTGGTGATGAAACCGCGGAGGCCAATTTCCCTGGCGGCGTTGGCTAAAGTATCCAAGCGGTGGGTGGAAAGCATCAGGATGGGGATGTCGGGGAACGTGCGAAGGATTCGATGCGAGGCTTCCAGTCCGTCCATCACCGGCATGGTGAAATCCATAAGGACAATATCGGGCTTTAATTCCCTGGCCATGCGAACGGCCTCTTCGCCGTTACGCGCCTCATCGCAAATCTCTATATCATCTCGAGAATTCAGAATCGCGCGAACACCTTTTCTTACTGTTTCATGATCGTCGGCAATCAGAACACGCAGCTTTTGCATCGATCGGGAAAACGTGGCTTCTCGCTTACTAAATCGAACAAGTAGTTAAGCTCAGGGTGGCGGGTGGGGGAATACGTTGTTCAGTGTAGGACTTTTCTAGGGAAGGGCGAAATAGCGAGGGCGCTGGCTGTCCACGGGTATAAATGCAGCGTAGGGACTCCGGTCGGAGATAACCGTCATTCGTAGCGAAGGGCGATCATGGGATCCACCTGCATGGCGCGACGAGCGGGAATGTAACATGCAGGAAAGCGATGATGCACATCAGCGCACTGATGTCGCCAAAAGTGACGAGATCGGCTGCGCTGACGCCGTAGATGATGTTGGACAAAAGCCGGGCCACACCGAAGGCTAGCGGCAGACCTATCAGCAATCCCACAAAAGTGAGAATCAGGCCTCGTCGAAGTACGAGCTGGAGAATTTCGCGAGGCTGCGCGCCCAGGGCAAGGCGGACGCCGATTTCGTGCGTGCGCTCTGTTACGGCGTAGGCCATCACTCCGTAAACACCGATGGATGCGAGAAGAACCGCGATGACCCCCATGATAGTTAGCATGGTGGCCACGTAGGAAAGGCCGAGGAGATAGTTTTCGATCACGTTTTGAAATGGCATGATATCGAAAACAGGCTGGTCCGGATCAATGCGCGTGATTTGGGCGCGTGCGGCAGCGGCGTAGGACGCAGGTTCGCGGTCTGTGCGGATGGTGAAGAAAACCAGATCGGCGGGAGATTGCTGGTAGGACATGTAAACAGTGGGCGTCTCCTGGCGATCGAATGGTTCGTAATGGACATCGCCGACGACGCCGACCACTTGAGCCCACGGCGTTTTGGAATCTTCCGCGCCTACTTTGATAAGTTTTCCGAGCGGGTTTTGTCCCGGGAAGAATCGCCGAGCGAAACCTTGATCGATAACGGCTACAGGAGGCTGGGCGGCTCCATCTGTATCTAGGAGAAAACGTCCCTGGCGAAGAGGGATATTCATGTCGCGAAAATAATTCGTGCTAACGGAATTGATGTTGATGGTGAGGTCCTCACCGGGCTGCTTCTGGCGGCCTTGAATCGCGATCGGTTCTGCATCCTGTTCGCCGCTGGAGGGCAGCGCGGTAGCAACTATGGAAGATTGCACGCCGGGTAAAGATCTCAGTCCATCGAGAGCGCGAGCGTAGAATGCGGTGCGTTGCTGCGGCGCTTTGTATTTTGATGTGGGTAAGCTGGCGCGCATAGTGAGCGCGTTTTTCGCATTGAGATTTGGGTTTACGGCAAGCATCGCGCGGACGCCTTTGGTCATCAAGCCCGCACCGACCAGCAGAATCAGCGAAAGCGAAACTTCGGCGATTACAAAAACGCTGCGCAAACTCTGGCGTGATTGGCCAGCGGTGTTCGAGCGGCCCCCTTCTTTTAGATCTTCGTAAACATCGAAGCGTGACGATTGGAAGGCAGGGGCAAGACCAGAAATAATTCCGGCCAGAACAGCAACGGCAACGGTGTAGCAGAAAACGTCAGTTTCAAGATGCACGTGACGCCAATAGGGAATCAACCGCTCCACTTCGGGCGGCATGTAGAAACGAATGGCGTCGATTGCCCATGCTCCGAGGAGCAACCCGAGGCATGCGCCAGCGCTCGCGAGCAACAAACTTTCGGTGAGGAGTTGGCGGATGATGCGTAAGCGACTAGCTCCCAAAGCTTGACGCACGGCCATTTCTCGAATGCGGCCGGCAGAACGCGCGAACAGCAGATTGGCGACGTTGGCGCACGCGATTAATAAAACCAAAATTGCCGCGCCAACCAACATGCGGGCATATTGGTCCGCAAGTTCTCCGGAAACCCAGGTCTTGAGCGGCAATACGCGAACGCTCCATGTTTTTTCGGTATTAGGAAATTGCTGCTGCAAGCGGCCTTGCACTGTGAACATTTCTGCTTGCGCGTCACACAACGAAACACCGGGTTTGAGCCGCCCGAGGGGATGGAGAAAATGATCGCTACGGATAGCTTTGGTAGCGTCGTCCATAGCGAGCGGAAGATAGAGCACAGCTTGCGTGGGGAAATTGAATTCAGGTCCCAGAACGCCGACGATGGTGTAGCTGCTTCCGTTCAAGCTGACCGTTTGCCCGAGAATGTTTGGGTCAGAGGCGAAACGGCGCTGCCACAATCCGTAGCCCAAGATCACCTCGTGATCGCGGCCGGTTTGATCTTCTTCGGGGAGGAAAGCGCGGCCCATCACGGGGCCTGTTCCGAGCACGTCAAAGAAATTCGAAGCGATCATTTCGCCGCGAACTTTTTCCGGGTCACCTTTGCCGGTAAGGTTGAGTTCGGAGCCGTACATCGCAGTCATCGAGCTATAGGATTCTGTTTGACGCTTCCAATCGAGGTAGTCGGCCGGAGAGACCGGGTTGGCTTCCTGCACGGCTTGCGGTTGGACGTTCACTACTGCGACCAATCGATCGAGTTGAGGGAAGGAAACCGGCTTTTGCAGAATGGCAATGGCAACGCTGAAGATGGCAGTGTTGGCGCCGATGCCGAGCGCTAAGGCAAGAACCGCAAGCGCGGTGAAACCCGGGCTTTTGAGGAGCATGCGGAGGCCGAAACGGATGTCCTGCCAAAGGGTGGCCATGGGTCTCGTCTTGGTTTGGTGTACGGTAGTTAATGGCAAGTCTGCTGCCAAGTTTTTAGCTGTTTAATTCACGGGAAAAGAAACGCTTAGCAACTTATAAGGACTGCAGGACGGGACCAGCGTTCCCATTAGTGGGACGTCGCATCGCAGAAACGGGAATTTAATTCCGAATAGCCTGTAGCTCGCTTGCGGCTCTTCCTCGGGATCCTTACCGCCGGATTGCTAATGCGCAAATTTTGGGCTGAGCATTTTGCTGAACAATTTGAGAAGAAGCGCGATGCCTACGGCCAGACAAAGGGGAGCGGTGAACGCTCCGGGGAAATAGCCCCAAGATTTCAGGGCGAGGATCAGGTGGCCAACGCCGTTAGCTATGCCTCCCGCGAGAGACAAGAAAAAAACTATGAGATAGGCCAGCCTGACACCGCGGTAAACACCGATGGCCGCCAGCAAAAATATGGCGAGCCATACCGCGTTGAACGCGAGGAATTGCATGTTGCTCCAATGATATCCGAGCAGCCTGGGAAACTGCCGTTGGAATCCGGTCAAATATTCTTCCGCGAGGTGGATACATTGCACGAGGATGGCGAGCAAGTAAATTGGGAGAATTTTGGAGGGGTTATTTGTCCACCGAGTTGCGACCCAGAAAAGGTAGGCGATGACGAGACCCAAGCAGAGAAGGGCAATCGCCGGGCCCATGAACAAGACTTGCGCGGCGACGGCAATCAGGACAAAGAGCGCGCCCAGTGTGCGGTCGCGGGTGGTCAGGATATATGAATACTTCGACAAAGGCGCGAGCCTCCCGTATGCATATTCGAAACGTTACTCTACACTCCGTTTCATGTTGTTGCCGTACAGGTGCGCGAAAATTGCGCGAATCAGGCAACTGAATCTCAGGGGATGAGCGATCGTGCACAAGTTCGGTGAGGCATTGCTCTTGGAGTTTTGAGCGTTTCGCGCTACCTGGTTCTACGGGCGGCGAAGAGCATCTAAAGACGTCTGAGAAGCTATCGGAATGGATGCGCGGAGAATTGAAGAAAATGAGAAACGCAACTTTCCGGCAGGCTCGGTGTTTAACTAGGTAGACGCAGAAGTTAGGAAGCGTTGAAGCAAGCAAAAGAAAGGCTTTAAGGGCTCAGAAGGGGCCCCAATATGAAATACGCAAAATACATCATAATGATAGCGATAGTCGGTACTTGTTTAGCAGTGGCAGCGCCAGCGTCCCATGCACAAGTGGCGATAGGTGTGGGGCCGGCGTACGTGGCGGGCCCTCCGGCATGCGCTTACGGTTACTATGGATATTACCCGTACGCGTGCGCGCCTTACGGATATTACGGGCCTAGCTATTTCAATGGCGGCATATTTATTGGCGCCGGTCCGTGGTTCGGTTGGGGCGGACGTGGATACTGGGGAGGCCGCGGATATTGGGGCGGACGTCCTGGAATCTGGGGCGGTCGCGGATACTATGGTGGCCGCGGTTATGGCTACGGCGGACGTGGCGCAGTTGGCGGTGGATTCCACGGTAGAGCGGTAGGTGGCGGATTCCACGGCGGAGCGGTTCGCGGTGGCGGCGGCTTCCGTGGTGGCGCGGGTCACGGTGGTGGAGGTGGATTCCACGGTGGCGGCGGTCATGGTGGCGGTGGCCACAGGTAAGTTTTAACCCAACACTGTAGGGTTGGATCGGCCGGCAGCTTAAAACTGCTGGCCGTTTTTATTCGTGCAGGCGTATTGCGTCAATAAACTCCCGCTTGAACGCGGATGCTACAAGGCCCAGCCGGTGCGATTTGTACAGTGACCTGGCGAAGGGGATTTTAGGGATCGCGTGAATCGCGTTGAGCGGGAGCATCCTGGCTTTGGCGCGGCATACGCAGCATGACCGTTTCGGTGGGCGGGCTGCGCCGCTACAAATGAGCCGGAAAGCACTCGGACGGTGGACGCGTATGCGGCTGGTTTGCTGCGACCCGGTGGGCGTTTTTACTTTTGAGGTTGCGAAGTAGAAGGCTCTGCGGGCGGTTGCGACGATGCCGACTTGGCCGCGGGTGCGTTGGGGGCAGAGCGGGCGTGCTCTTCGCGCGATTCCAGAACCAGCAAGGGCCGGTGATCCTGCAGGCGGGGATTGTTGTCCGCATCTAGTGTGACAAAGCCGGTTGGCGTGTCCCACACGCACTGGCGGTTTTCCCATTTGGCGCCGGAATCATTTTGATGCGGGGTGACGTTCTCGGTGGTGGGTTTGCCATATGTTTTCATCACTTCAGCTACGTCGTTAACCGACAGCGTGATTTTCACAAGTCTTCCGCCATCGAGGACGAAATTGTAGGTGTCACTGGAATCCGGATGGTCCAAGTCAGCGGGAACTGCGGTGGTAATCTCGGCGCGCTGCGCTTTTTCGACGGCGCCCAGGAGATGAACGCATTGAATCTCGTTGGGATGCTGATAGCAAACTTCCACTTCAGAGCGGGCGTCGGGTTCCAGGCGCAGAAAGACTTTTGCGGATTCTCCGATGTAGTGGCCGGCAACCCCGATGGGTTTTACGTCCGCGCTTTGCGTTTGAAACAGCGCGGAAAATGCCAACAGCAGGAGGGAAGCAGTCCGCGGGTGCATTCGGGTCAGCCTCTGGGTGAGAGAGTAGCTTGATTATGCGGAGACGGCGAGTTGGCCTAGTTCCAGGTGTAGCGGAATGATAACCAGCGATTCCGTCTCGACTACCTCTCACCGAGATCTAAACCTGACAGCAGGTCCCTGCCTGTGTCAGGCAGCGCTTCGCCCCGGATGACGAATCAACACAGCGGCTTGGGCACGGTGACAGACTACGACACACTCCCGGTAACAAAGCGCAGAAAAGAGCGCTGCTACGAAACGAGGACGAAGAAAGGCTCCTTGCGTACCACGCGGTCCACGGCAGCGAGCAGGTTTTCGGCGGACTCACCTTTGGTGACGAAGCCGCGCGCACCGGCAAGTTTGGCGGCTTCTGTTAGTGCGTCCATCTTATGCATGGAAAACATGAGTATGGGCATGTCCGGGGAAACTTTGAGGATTCGCCTGGCTGCTTCCAAGCCGTCGAGGACCGGCATAGTGAAATCCATGATGATCAAGTCGGGATTTAATTCGTTGGCTTTGCGAACGGCTTCTTCGCCGTTGGCGCCTTCGCCGACTACTTCAATATCGCCGCGAGATTCAAGGATTCCAGCAACACCTTTCCGGACGGCCTCGTGATCGTCAACAACAAGTACTCGCAGGTTCGGCATGGGCTATAAAAGATTACCATAGCACCTTCAAGGAGGGCACTCAGCGGGCGAAAGTCTGTTTATCGAAAATTACGCCGCGTTAGATACAGATCAGGCCGCGTTCGGAATGCAGCGCGGCGCGATTTATTGCGGGCTAGGCGCAGGCGCCGACTGATTATTTGCGGGCGGCGCTGCTTGCGGGTTCTGCTCATCCGCCGGAGCGTTCGCAGCCGGAGTGGGACGCAGCGTGAAAGTGATCCCGCGCAGCGCGTTTTCGTTCACGGTGCGCTGCAGATCGAGCTGATTCGCGTCGATGGAATTTTCGCCGCCGTAAGATGTGACGTAGTGCAATTTGCCTCCGGCAAGCCAGTAATCGCTGACGGCGTAGCTGGAACCATCGCGCAGAATCAGCACGGCGTAAGGTTGCGCGTTCGCATTATTCGACTGCGAATTATCGACGGGCGCATCCTGCCAGTCGCCGGCGTTGCCTTCCGGAGAACCCATATCGTCAGGCGATGACGAAGGCGTGGTGGCGTTGAAATTCAGGTCCGAACCGCCATAGTCGGCGCCGCCGCTGTAATAGCCGAGGTCGCCTCCACCGTATCCAAATCCTGCGCCATACCCGAATCCGAAACCGTAACCGAAGCCTGGAGGGCATCCCCACAACGGGTCGCATCCAAACCCGAATCCGTACCCATACCAAAACGGCGAGAAGCCGTAGGGGTAGTAGGGATAATAAATAATCGGGTGGCGACGGAGAATGTTTTGCGAGATGGCCGTCGCGCGCGGATTATTTGCGAACGTATTGCGAACCGGTTTAACAGTGGAAGATGCGGTGCTGCGATTCGCGGCGACGTAGTGATTTGTCGTGGCGCGCGTGTTGCTTGCCGGAGGATCCTGCCAGACGTTGTTGGCGGCGGCGAAACGTGTAGTTCCGTCGTTGGTGCCTTTGGCGCCTGAGTTCGTGCCAGACTTTGCTTCCGCGCTGCCGCTACTGCCATGGAACGGATTCCACCAATGTCCGCCACCGTCGGGGTTGGATGCATTGCCGCCGCTGCCGGCGGAAGTTGGATGCGACCCGCCGCTGCCGGCATGGGAGCTTCCCGTACTTGCGTGACCACCGCCGCCACCGCTTGAGTGAGAGCCGCCCCCTCCACCACCGCCACCATGCGAACCACCACCTCCGCCGCCTCCTCCGCCGTGTTGGGCGAAGATAGGGGACGGCGCTAAGGCTAAGAATGCCGCGAATGAGATAGCTAAGAAAGACTTTGAGAACCAGGAACTGAATGCTGCGGGTTGCTGGGCTGGTTGCGTCATTTGGGGCCCTCCGCCGTGCTAACACTTTGACGGACTGTTACTTATGATTCTAACTGATTAGACGCGGAGGCGCATCAATTGGTTTCCTAACGGGGAACTTAGTGTACCTTTCTGACACATGGCTTACCTATGGAAGGTTGATGCCACTCCTGCGTGTACCTGAGCGTTGGTGAAGATAAGATGCCAGGCTAAAGGCCCCGGCGCTACATTGACACCTCACTGCAACACCTTGCTCCGGGTGGTGGCAGACGAAAATGCGCGGGAGGAAGGGGTCCGCAGATCTGCGGAATAGGAAAACTATCGTTCAAGACGGACTAGGGCCCGATTCGACCCACGTCAGCGAGATTAGGGCGTTGTGTATGCTCGTCCTCACGCTAGCAAGCATTTCTAAACGGAACGGAGTCGGGTATGCTTTCCCCCATGCAATGGCGCATGAGAAAAGGGAATACGAGTGAGATGAGGATGCGAGTTCGCGCAGGGCGTCTGAAAATCATCGGTGTATTTGCGTTTTGTGTTTGTGCCGTACTGCTGCTGGCTTATATTCGGACGCGATCGATCGATGTGGTTGCGGCGCAGGGGGCAATTGTGACGGAACACGCGAGCGGAACGTTTGATGTGAAACTGGCGCCGTCGGGAGAAGCCGATACGGCGGAAGGCTCGACGCTGGGAAGGTACTCCCTCGAGAAGCAATATCATGGCGATCTGGACGCAAGCGCCAAGGGCACGATGTTGACCGCGGGCACCGATGTGAAAGGATCGGCAGGATATGTCGCGATCGAGCGGGTGACTGGAACATTGAAGGGACACAAGGGGAGCTTCGTCTTGCAACACAATGGGACTTTGACGCGCGGCACTCCGCAACAAAATATTATCGTAGTGCCGGATTCGGGCACGGGCGAACTCGCTGGGCTCACCGGCAAGCTCACGGTAATTATCGAAGAGGGAAAACATTCCTACGAGTTCGACTACTCGCTTCCTCCTACGCACTGAAATCTGCTGGACTGTCGGAATACGTTGGGTACTTAAAACCTGATATACAATTCCGCTTCGATAAACCTTGCGCGACGGATTTGATCGTTTGCGGGAGTGACGAAACCTTATTGGTTTAAAGATGAAAGCGAAGACCAAATCTAGGCCGGCGCGGCGTTTTGCTGGGACGATATATAAATTATGGATGATGCGGCATCTGGATGTGCCGGATGAAGTGGCGCGTTCGCTGGCGAAGCAGCTTGCGGAGAGTAGTAAGGAAAAGCGGCACATGCGCTACGGCCGTTCGAAGGGGAAATCCAAGACGGTGCAGACGAAATATATTCCGGTGCTCGCTACAGTGAATGGACAGGAGGCGCGTGTGACTCTGGTGCCGGCGGGCGGCGGGCGGCGGGCGGTATCGGATGCAACTCAACACCGCGCTGCGCAAGGCTGCGCGGGCCGATGCGGGGGACGAGGTGAGCGTGACGCTGCGGCTGGACCGCGAATCGCGCGAGCCGACTGTGCCTGCGGATCTTCGCGCCGCGCTGAAGGAAAATCCTGAGGCGCGAGAAGTTTTTGAGAAGCTTACTACGGCGCACCGGCGTCATATTGTGGTCTGGTTCGACTCCGCGCGCGGGATGGACACGCGGATACGGCGGCTGGGTTTCACTATAGATTTTCTGCTTAAACGGGCGCGCGGAGGTTCAATGTCGCGGCGGGGAAGAAGAGAGGGATAACGGGAAAGCTGAGTCGGTGTGAAAGTGCCGGGCTGAAGGCCCCGGCGCTACATTTAAACCTAACGCGCAACATGCAAAAGCATCGCGTCGCTGCGTGGAGGATTTAACGATTTACACGACGGCATTCGGCGCAGCACGCAATTAGGCGATGACAGGAGAGTTTGTTATGGATGAAAGAAGGACGGGGAGTGGAGTGGGATTTGAGGGGGTGACGCCGATTTTGCGGGTGCAGAATTTGGCGGCAAGTGTTCAGTATTACGTGAGCAAGCTCGGTTTCAAAAAAGATTGGGAAGGACCGGGCCCGTTCGCGTCCGTTTCGCGCGGAAGGTGCCACCTCTTTTTGAGTGAAGGAGACCAGGGGCATATAGGTTCGTGGGTATGGATTGGAGTGGAGGATGCGGAAGCGCTGTTCAACGAATATCGCGCATCTGGGGCTAACGTGCGTCACGCGCCGACAAATTATCCGTGGGCATATGAAATGCAGGTGGAAGACCTGGACAGAAATATATTGCGGCTTGGGTCTGATCCGAAGATCGACCAACCCGCCGGCGAATGGCTCGACATGTACGGCAACCGTTGGATATCGACACCAAGTGGCGAATCAGTCCGCGTGGAGGACGACAGCGCTAAGGACAAGGGCAATTCGTAAGACAATTGTCGTATGAGAATTCTATTTGTTGGCGGCACCGGAATCATCAGCATGGCTTGCACTGCGCGGGCTGCGGAGCGCGGCACGGACGTTACTTTGCTGACGCACGGGCAAAGGATGCCCGAAGCTTCCGCGCGGAGTGAAGACGCTGATGGCGGACGTCAAGGATCCGGGGCTGGGTCAAAAGTTCGAGCGTGAATCTTTTGATGTGGTGGTGGACGTGCGCGATAATGGCCAGGTATATGGATCACTGATGCGCGGGAGGAGGCCATGCGGCGAATACGATACCAGGTGGCGATGAGTTTGGATGGATACATTGCGGGGCCGAAGGGTGAGTCCGACTGGATTATCATGGACCCGGAGATCGATTTCACCGGGCTTTTCAAGCAATTTGACACGCTGTTGATGGGACGCCACACATTTCAAATGATGGCGAAGCAGGGAAACGCTGCGATGCCGGGCATGAAGACAATTGTTTTCTCGCGCACGCTGCAGCAAAACGACCATCCTGACGTTACGATTGTAGCGGGCGAGTGCGAGAAAACCGCGGCGTCGCTGCGAGCAAAGTCCGGTAAAGACATTTGGCTATTCGGCGGCGGATCGCTCTTCCGCAGCTTTCTTGACGCCGGGCTCGTGGATTCGGTTGAACTGGCGGTGATCCCTGTGCTTCTCGGCGGAGGAATTCCGCTGCTTCCGTCGCCGGCTAAGCAAGCGAAGCTGAAGTTGACGAGCCATAAGATTTACAAAACGGGGATCGTCATGTTGCAGTACGCGGCGACGAAAGGTTCTTACAAGGTTCGCGCGGTGTAAATTAAATATACTGCCAGGATTGCTCCGAACAGCGCAGCAACCACGGCCCACACGGTGACGATCGTTCCCGCCGGCTTGAAATCTCCAGATTCCAAACGGCGCATGGTGGTTCGGTAGCGAAAGCCGGACGCGAGCGCCATCAGAATACCCATTACCATAAATCCCAGGCCGATCATCAGGGAAGTTCCGCTTTCGTGCGCAGCGTTTCCCGAGACGCGCAAAAACTCGCGCAAAGTGATTCCGAATTTTGCTACCACAAAGCCGAAGACAATGATGCTGATGCTTGTGCGTATCCAAGCCAAGAAAGTACGTTCGTTGGCGAGGTGGTCGCTCGGTTTACCTGCGTTTGGCGGAGGCGTGGAATTTGTCATAGTGTTTTGCGGCTCAATCCTCTGCTTGCTGCGCGCTGGCGTCTTGCGTCTCTACATGCTCGGGACGAAAGCCGATGCCCACGATATATGCCGGAATCCGGCGCAGAACAGGGAAGGTGCGCAAGAGCTTTACGACTAAGGGGATTTCAATCTGCTTATTTGCGGAGAGGACACGACTGATCACGCGATTTTGAATAGCGACTTGGATGCGCTGCATCATGCGCGTGGGAAATTCGCGGCGGCGCTGCACGTCGGCAAGGTCGTCTTCCGTGACAGAACTATAGGCAGGCTCTTGCGAATGCGCGTCGGTCGCTCGCGTGGTTGCGGCAGCGCCGACTGCGCTGCCCGCGGATCGCGCGGTGACGTCATCCAGTTCGCTGCGCAAAAACTTCGGACTAAATAGAGCGCTGACACGCATTCCCGGTGCGCCTTCCACGGCAGGGGTGAGTCCCATCGCGATTGCGGCTGGGAGAGCGCCCTCGGCGGGCGAAATTGCTTCGCTAATCGCGTCAATTACGGGAATCGTACCCGGAGTGGTGCCGCGTTGGAATGCAGGCGCGAGAATATTTGATGCCGCGACCGCATCTTGTATGGCGAGATTGATGCCGACACCACCGATTGGCGACATGGCGTGCGCCGAGTCACCAATGCAGAGCAAGCCGGGGCGATACCACTGTTTCAAACGGTCAATGACCACGGTGAGCAATTTAATATCGTCCCAGCTTTGTAATTCCTGCTCGCGCCCACGCAGGAATGGTTGGAGGCGGAAGATATTTTCACGAAATTCCGGGAGGCCTTTTTCACGTATAGCATCGAAAGCGCCCTTGGGAATGACGAAAGCGCACTGCCAATATTCGCCGCGCTGGATCATCACGAGAATTCTGCCTGAATCGACGTGGCCGAATGTTTGCGGAGGATCTCCGGGCTTGCGAGGGATGCGCATCCATAGGACATCGATGGGCGAGCCGAAGGTTTCCACTTCGAGACCGGCTTTCTGGCGGACCACGGAGTGGCGGCCATCGGCTCCGATGACGAGTTCAGCACGGATTTCTACGAGGCCGAGCTGAGTTTTGGCGCGCACGCCGGTGATGCGGTCGCCTTCGGTGATCACGTCGGTCACCTCGGCTTGCATGCGCAGATTAAATTCGGGATAGCGCTTGGCATGGTCGGACATGAAATTCAGAAAATCCCACTGCGGCATCAATGCGATGAATTTGCAATGGGTGGGCACGTGGGTGAAATCGGCGACGGTCAGTTTCGTTCCGCCAATTTCCGCGGCTAGCTCGCGAAGCTCGTCGTGGGGAACTTTCAGGAACTCATCGAGCAGGCCGAGTTCGTACATCAACTCGAGGGTGGCGGGATGAATCGTGTCGCCTCGAAAATCGCGCAAGAAGTCGGCGTGCTTTTCGAGAACGATGACGTCGACACCGGCGCGCGCCAGCAGGTAGCCGAGCATCATCCCCGCCGGCCCTCCGCCGGCGATGCAGACTCGCGTTGCGATTTGTTCGGCCGAGGAGTTCATCGCGGGTTGGCCTCTCCAGTTGGACGAACGGCGCGGCGGCTGCGACACTTAATTTTTGCGCACGGCCGGCCAATGGATCAGCGCGAGATGGTAGCATCTCGATCTTGAATTCGACGGGAGGCAACGTGAGCGCGACGACGGCAATCTTGTCCGGGAAACACG
>Ga0209007_1000373_pt1 | contig 19262 bp, 14 predicted proteins | sample JacPinW_OM1H0_O2_FD_187961 | JGI IMG/M metagenome (GOLD analysis project Ga0209007, IMG submission 187961) | Forest soil microbial communities from Algoma, Ontario, Canada - Jack Pine, Ontario site 1_JW_OM1H0_O2 (SPAdes) (version 2) | ecosystem: Environmental > Terrestrial > Soil > Boreal... | reverse complement strand
ACGCTGGAACAGGTTGAGCAGCGCATGGGATTGTTGAAACCCACGCTGTCCTACGACGACTTGCGCGACGCCGACCTGGTCATCGAAGCGGTATTCGAAACCATGGCCATCAAGAAGGACGTGTTCGCGAAGCTCGATAAAGCAGTCAAGAAGGGCGCAATTCTCGCCTCGAATACGTCCTACCTGTCCATTGATGAGATCGCCGCCTCGACCTCGCGGCCCAGCGACGTCGTCGGGATGCATTTCTTCTCCCCTGCCAACGTAATGCGGTTGTTGGAGATCGTGCGTGGCGCGAAGACCGCGCAAGACGTGCTGGTCACCGTCGTCGATATCGCCAAGCGAATCAACAAAGTCGGGGTGGTCTGCGGCAATCGGGACGGCTTCATCGGCAATCGCATGCTGGGCGGATACGCCTATCAGGCCTCATTGATGGTGCTCGAAGGCGCCATGCCCGAGCAAGTGGACGCGGCGCTGCGAAATTTCGGCATGCCCATGGGCGTGCTGCAAATGAGCGACCTCGCCGGCCTCGATGTAGGCTACAAGTCGCGCAAGGATCGCGATCCGGCATCATTCGACGGCCGCGTGACGCGCTCGGCCGATCTGCTGGTGGAAATGGGACGGAAGGGACAGAAGACTCAGGCCGGATATTACGACTATGCGCCGGGCGATCGCACGCCCCGGCCATCGCCCGTGGTGGCGGAAATCATCGAAAAAGTTTCCAAAGAATACGGCATCACGCGCCGAAAATTCACGGATGAGGAAATCGTCGAACGCTGCTTTTTGGCGTTGATGAACGTGGGCTGCGATGTCTTGAGCGAAGGCGTTGCCTACCGCGCCAGCGACATCGACATTGTCTATTTGTACGGCTACGGCTTCCCCGCCTACCGCGGCGGCCCGATGTTCTGGGCCGAAAACGAAGTCGGTTTAAAAACGGCGTTGGAAAAACTCAAGAAATACAGCGCCGCCACCGGCGGCAAGTGGCTCAAGGTATCGCCGCTGCTCGAGAAACTGGTCGCCGAAGGCAAAGGGTTCTCCAGCATCGGGTCGTAGCTGCCGGCGTAGTGATATAGACCGGCTCGAGCACTCGTCAGGGAGGGCGAGAAGAGTCGAGGGCCTGTTTCTTCGGGCCTCGACTCTTCTCGCCCTCCCTGACTAGCGCTACACACCGGTCAATATCACTGCGACGGCGCGAGTTCCCTGTACTTCATCATAGCGTCGATACTGGGCGCCTTGCCTCGCCAAGCCAGGTACATGGCGGCAAGATCTTCAGTATTGCCGCGCGACAGAATCATGCGCCTGAAGCGATCGCCGTTGGCGCGGGTCAGGCCGCCGTGATCATCGAACCACTGATAGCCATCATCAGCCAGCATCTGCGTCCATAGATAGGCGTAATAGCCGGCGGAGTAACCGCTGCCCCAGATGTGGCTGAAATAACTGGATCGGTATCGCGGCGGCACCGCTTGCAGGTCCATATGTACTTTGGCGAGAGCCTGCTTCTCGAACGCATCGGGATCCTGCAAAGGCGCATCGGCCGTCAGCACATGCCATTGCATATCGAGTTCGGCTGCCGCCAGTGTTTCGGTCAGCGAATAGCCTTCCGCGAAATTCTTCGCTTTCTTGATCTTGGCGACCAGAGCCTCGGGCATCGGTGCGCCGGTTTGATAGTGTTTGGCGAAATGATTGAACACGGCCGGATAGGTCGCCCAGTGTTCGTTGAACTGCGACGGAAATTCCACGAAATCGCGCGCGGTCGACGTGCCTGCGAGCGTCGGATAGCGCGTGTTGGAGAACATGCCGTGCAGCGCGTGACCGAATTCATGAAACATGGTCGTCACGTCGTCGAAACTAATCAGCGCCGCCTCGCCTGGAGCAGGCTTCGGCAGATTTGCGACGTTGTAGATGACGGGCAAAGTGCCGAGCAGCTTGGACTGGCCGGCGAATTCAGACATCCAGGCGCCGCCTTGCTTGTTGTCCCTCTTGAAATAGTCGCAATAGAACAGCGCCAGTGGTTTACCGTCGGCGTCGCTGACTTCAAATACGCGGACATCCGGTTCATAGACCGGGATGTCCTTGCGTTCCTTGAAGGTAATGCCGTACAGCTGGTTGGCCGCAAAAAAGACGCCGTTTTCCAGCACGTTGTTCATCTCGAAATACGGCTTGATCTCAGCGTCATTGAGATCGTATTTTGCCTTGCGGACTTGATCCCCATAGAAATCCCAGTCCCACGCCTGCAGGGTAAGGCCGGCCTTTTGCGCATCGATCACCGCTTGAATGTCCTTCGCTTCGCTCTTGGCCTTGCCAGTCGCCACCGGCACCAGCGCGTCCATGAATTGCAGCGCGGCTTCCGGAGTCTTGGCCATCTGGTCTTCGAGTTTCCACGCCGCGTGGCTGGTAAAGCCCAACAGCCGCGCGCGTTGGGCGCGCAACTGCGCGATGCGGGCGATAATGTCGCGCGTGTCGTTGGCATCGCCGCGTTCCGCACGGTTCCAGGAATTGCCGAAAATGGCCTCGCGCGTCGCGCGAACGCTCAGAGACGCGAGCACCGGCTGCTGCGTGGTGTTCTGTAGGGGAATCACGTAACCGTTGGCGTTGCGACCCTTGGCGGCTTGCGCCGCGGCAGCCAGCTGTGCATCGCTAAGACCCGCCAGGGCGGACTTGTCCAAGGAAACATAGCCGCCGGCCTTGGTCGCCTCCAGCAATTTCTTCGAGAATGCATCCGAGAGCGACGACTGCTCTTTGTTCAGCGTCTTTAGTTGTTCCTTGTCCTTGTCGGACAAATTGGCGCCCGAATGGACGAACTCGGCATACTGTCTTTCGACCAGGCGCAACGATTCAGCGTCGAGCTTCAGCGACGCGCGCTTGGCGTAAATGGCAGCGATGCGCTCGAACAGCATTTTGTTCAAGCGGATCGCATCCATGTGCGCGGCAATCTGCGGCGCCAAGGCCGTTTTGGCTTTCTGCAGCACCGGATTCGTGTTCGCCTGACTCACGCCATTGAACGCCGCCGAGGCTCGCGCCAGCAGGCGGCCGCTGCGCTCCATGGCAACCAGGGTGTTCTCAAAGGTTGGCGCCGCCGGATTGGTGGCGATTTTGTTGATCTCAGCGAGATGCTCAGCCATACCCGCTTCAATCGCCGGCTGATAGTCTCCATCCTTTATTTTGTCGAATGGCGGCGCGCCAAAGGGCAAGGTGCTCGCCGCGTAAAACGGATTGGAGGGTCCGAAATCGGCAGAATCGGCGCTAATGCAGGCAATGCTGGTCATGAGACCGACTATCGCCAGCGATCCAATTTTGTACTTCAAGTTTTTCGTCCAAATGCATGGGGATCCCTGCATTATACGCCAGCGCCCGAAGCGACAGGGGGCCCGCAATGCCTTCAGGCAGCTTGAATCCGCTTGGCGGCGCCCGTCGCGTACTTGCCTTCGTTCTGCTTCCGATAGCGCGCGGGCGCCTGCAGGAAGCGGCGTTCGAACGCGCGGATGAAGCTGGAGGTGTGCTCGTAACCGATCGCGTGAGTAATTTCCTTGATGCTTATATAACTGTGCGAGAGAAGATAGGCGGCGCGCTGCAAGCGCTGCTCGCTCAACCACTCGCCCATGCAAATGCCGGTTTCGCTCTTGAACAATCGCTGCAAGTAGGCTGGACTGAGTCGAAATTCGGCGGCTAAGTCGCGGATCGCAAACGTGGTTCCCGCCTCGACCATCTCTAGTATTTTCAACACTCGCCGTTCCAGAGAGTTATCCCTCAGCAGCAGCAGCGAGACGGCGGCATCACGTGTTATGTCCGGTTTGTGGCGCATTGACGTTCTCCCTGTGGACACAAACTACACCGTGATCCGACCACAGTGCAGATGTCGTCTGGGGGCGACAGGAAATTCAACCCCACTAATGCAAGGCAACCACGCTCGGACGCGCGGCTCGGCCGAATAGCAGACCGGTTTCGACCTCGACCGGCTGGCCGCCGAGCAAGTAGGGCCTGAATCGCCATTGCAACAACGCGTCTCCGATGCTCTTTGCCTGTTCGGGAAAGGCGCTCAGGAAATGAATGTGCTTAACCCTTCCTTCCTTATCGATCACGATCCGCACGGGAACCGGGTTGAATCGAGACTCTGTGTACACCGGGTCCTCGCGCTCGAGGACGGTATCGGGAGTCGCGAAATCCTTCAGGCACACAGGAGCGCTGCCGATGGGCTCGGTCACGGTATTCATGCTTTCAACCAGCCGCTCCATGGATTTTGGTCTCGTTCCCGTGAATACGAACTGCACCACATGACAGCGGATTTCCGTCGCGAGCACATGCCAATGCAATCCCGCAATGGCGGACAGATAGTCGAGACGGACGAAATCACGGTTCGCTATCCGCACCTTGATCGGGGCGCGTTCCACGCGATATTCGGCGCCCAGATGCTGCTGAATGTAGCCGATGAATTCCGATGCGCTGTGGACCGGCGCTGCGCTGAAAAATAAGTCTTGGGCAGCGATCAATATATGACCCAGGGCGGGATCAAGAGCCGGATCTTTGGGTTCGATCTGCGCGAGCACGTAGTAGCCGCTGTCGGAAGGCGGCGGCCCTTGGTATCGCTGTGTCCAATTACTGCCAAGCGCGTAGCCGAGACCGAAGTAGGCATTGTCGTACCGGCTGTTGGAGACCATGCCGTCCTCCGGCAACGAACTTAACGTCCCGGCGGCGCTGGACCACGCTCCCTTCACCAAGATAAGGCCCGCCGGCACCGGGCCAGGCTGCGCCGCGCCGCGCGCCGCGGCATCCACGAGCAGGGATGCCGCGAAAAATACCATCAGCCGCAATAGCAATGAAATCATGCCACTATCGCCGCCGCCGATTACAATGATCTTAGAAAGTTCAGAACTTCCTGTTGCTGCCCGGCTGACAGCGAGGCGAAATTTTCCGCTACTTGCGTGGCTTCCGAGCCATTGCTGCGATGATCGGCGATCGCGGTCAATAAATTGGTCGTGCGGCCGTCATGCAGGAAGAAAATCCGCTGCCCGAGCCCCCACAATGGAGCCGTACGAAATTGGTCGCCGCCCGCACCGCCTTGCGAGACGTTGTCTGCAAGACCGTTGCCCATGTGATGAATCTCAAAATCCGAGTATGCCTTCACCGTGACGTTGCCCAGCGAGGCCGTAATGTTGGAGGGTTGAGTGGAGCGAATGGCTGGGGTGTGGCACGTCGAACAGCCTATCGACTTGAACAGTGACGAGCCGTTCGAGATCGACTGCGATCCTCCGGGAGCATTCGTCGAGGCCACGGGAGGGGCCAGCAGCCGCATGAACTCCGCGAACAGCACAATGTCCGACGGGACCTGCGCGTTCTGCGCAGCTTGATCGGAATTCGACGCCACGCTGAAATTGGTCGCATCCTCCGGATACCCATGCCCGGAAAGATTCAAGCAACTCGCGGGTAGTCCTTCGCCCTGCTCCTCCTGTGGCAGCGGCCGCTCCTGGGAAAATATCTCGTTGGTGATGCCCATTTCCACGTTGTATGCCTCGCCCGCGAAAAGCAGCAGAGATTTGTTTTGCGCCTTCCAGCCGAAGCGGGCGATCGTTCCGTCGTTGCCGTTGCGATTGAACGCCCCGCCGATGCCAAAGTTATTGGCGGCCTGGGCCTGCTGATTTGCGAGCAGGGTTGAGTCATCGATATTCTCGATGAGCCCCGCGCCGAATGTCGGCGTTGGAATTCGGAAAATGATGTTGTTGGTCTGCTGCGCCTGCTGAAAATTGGGCTGCTGCAGGTTGCAATTGGCGGCGTCCGCCCTGCCGGACACGGTGAAGAAATCCTCGACTCCGCCGTTCGGCGCGTTTCTGTTCGGGCTGCCGCTCGACGTCGTGAAGAACGGAAAGCGTGCCACGACGGTCGGCCCATGAGCAGTGATGAACGACGGAAGTGTGTTTGTCGATCCAGACGCAATGCCTTGCGTGATGACCTGGAACTCCGGATTGTTCGGCGGACCGCTGCCCCCGACCGCCGGCTGCGCATGGCATCCGGAGCAACTATTCAGATTGAATCGCGGCCCGAGGCCATTGTTTACGCCGCCCGAGACAACCTCCTGCTCTTGAAAGCGGCCGAGGCCGTTGTCGAAGAACTCGAGGATCCCCGTGGGAGCGTTCGCATTGACCGAAGCGAGCGGCAGCGGGCCGCCTTGAGTCGCACCCGGCTGTCCGTTGATCGGGCCACCCCGAACGCCAGGATCCGTTTGCGACAGGGCCGTGCCCGGAAATGCCAGCGCCATCGAAAATAGCAGCACAGAAGCGATTGCGAGAAGCTTTTTCATCCGTCTCTCCCTCGTCTACGGCATATTTTTTTGGAGCGGCTCGAGCATGCTCGAAGCGTGGTGGGTATTAGCTGCTCGCGGCGCGCCGGCCGCAACCAGAAATCATTAGCATAATTCGCCTTTTGTTAGCATTTGCTGTGCACAGGGTCACCCCGCCCGGGCCGGCAAAATGAACAGGCTCGAAGACTGGCGTAGAATGGCGTTTTTGCCTCGAAAACAACCCTGGGGAGAACTCAATTCCATGCCCGTCAAAAAGCGCGCGCAGCGCATGTCGCCGGAGAAGCGACGCGAACAAATCATGGATAGCGCGGTGGCACTTATCATCAGCCGCGGACTGTCCAGCTGCACGCTCGAGGTGGTCGCCGCGGAGGCGCGCATCAGCAAGCCCCTCATCTACAAGTACTTTCCGCGCCTCGCGGACCTATTCAAGGCGCTGGTGGAGCGGGAGTATCGCTTTTTGCGCGGCCGCGGACTCGGTGTGTTGCCAAGAAACGCTCCCTATGAGGAGGTCATTCATCACTCCAATCTTCGATCCATGGAATATCTGTACGAACGCGGCCCGATCATGCGCTTGCTCGCGAGCGATCGCTCGATTGCCGGTCTTGCAAAACGCCAGGACCGCGACGAACGCGGCGTGATGATCGATTATTTCACCAAGCGATGCGTGGAGGTTTATGGCTTCCCGCGCGACGTCGCGCGCATCTGTTCGACCATGACCGTCAATGCGCCGATCCTATCGGCTCGCGCGCTCCGCAGCGGCGGCATTGCCGCGCACCGCGCGGCCGAGATTTGGAGCGATTTCATCATCGGCGGCAACAATGCTTTGCAGTTCAAGTACGGCAAGCACAAGGCGCGCGGCAAAAAGCGGAAATCTTGACTTGCACGGGGCTTAATTATAACTTGAGTCTAATATAGCCTCGTGCGGAGAGCGGCCATGACTTACGCCACCAATCGCCCTTACTGCGATGCCGACAGCCACATCATGGAAACCAGGGACTGGATCGCCAAGTTCACCGATCCGGAGCTTCTTGCAAAGCTTCCTGAGATGAGCCTGCTCAAGTCAGGAACCAAGAGCTTTGAGGTCATCAACGACGCAGTGCTCAAACAAAAGCAGCGAGCCGCCGCCGGCACGGCAGCGGTCGATGTGGTGAAGGGTCAGAAGGGTTGGAATGCGCCGGGCGCGTTCGACGCCGCGGAAAGAAAAGCGGCGCTGGATGATCTGGGCTTCAGCCGGCAACTTGTGTTCTCGACCTTCTCCGCATCGCAATATCTGCATCATGAAGATCCGGATGTGCGCTACGGCGGTGTCCGTGCGCACAATCGTGCGATGGCGGCATTTTGCGGTCGGGATTCCCGGCTCATCGCAGCCGGCCAGGTGTCTTTGGCTGACCCGGAACGTTGCGTGGCGGAAATGACGGAAGGCGTGCGCCTCGGATGCGGCGCGTTCTGGATTCCCGGCATGCCGGTCGGCGATAAGTCACCGGGCCACCCGGATTTCGATCGCGTCTGGCAGGCATTTTGCGATCTAAACGTGCCCTTCTTGCTGCACGTCGGCCCAAACAGCCCGACCAAGATCGCGGCCTACGAAAATAATGGCCAACCGCGGCCGAAGGACATTACGGGCGCCGAGGGCGGCGAGAATCTTCGCGTGCGAGATTTCATGCTGTTGTCGGTCGGACCTCAGCAGTTTCTGACGGCGCTGGTTTTCGATGGGGTATTTGCGCGGTTTCCCCGGCTGCGCGGCGGCGTGATCGAACTCGGTGCCGGTTGGGTGCCGGAGTACTTGCGCACCCTCGACTTGAGCCAAAAAATCTTCAAGAAAACCGATCCCTCCGTGGCCGCGCTGGCGATGAAGGCGTCCGAGTATATTCGCCGGGCGGTGAAGTTCACGCCCTTTCCCGGCGAAGACGCCGGCCGCCTGATCCGGGACGCCGGTGCGGAACTATTCATGTTTTCAAGCGACTATCCTCATCCGGAAGGCACCGACGATCCGATTGGCCGCTTCGAGCGCACGTTCAACGGCATTTCCGAGGAAGCCAAAGCCAAGTTTTACAGCGAGAATTTTCTGGCCATGATGGCGGCAACGCCTTAAACCCTGGGCGCACAAAACCTACAGGTGCGCATCGGCGGGCACCGCATCCTTCGGCGGCACCTTGGGGCGCTCGCGCATCGGCAGCTCCGGGATCATCAAGGTTGCGGTGAGCGCGATGACCACCACGATGATGCTCAACATGATTACGTGCGTCACCGAATCCGCAATCATCACGCGAATCGCCACCGGAAGGTGCATCATGCCCGGGTGGAGTTGGGCATCGACCGATAGGCTGCGCAATTTTGACAGATTCATCGACGGCAATCCGCTCGATGCCGCCCACGCCGCAAGTTTGGAATTCAGATCGTTGGTCAAGAGCGTGCCGAAGATCGCGACGCCCACGGTGGAACCGATCTGGCGAAAGAACTGATTGGCGCTGGTCACGACGCCAATTCGGTTCATCGGTACCGCATTCTGAATGGCGACGCTGTACAAGCTCTGCAACGGACCCAATCCCACACCAAGAAGCGCCATTCGCCAGCCGAGATCGAGCCGACTGGTGCTGTAGGTCATCTGACTCATCAAGATTGTCGCAATCAACAGCACCGTCATTCCGACAAGCATGAACGGTTTGTAGCGGCCGGTGCGTGTCACCAGCCGCCCGCTCACCGTCGCCGCCACAATCAAGCCGATCATCAGCGGCAAGGTGGACAGCCCGCTGGTCGTGGCCTGCACGCCCTGGCCGAGCTGCATGAACAAGGGCAGAAATGCCACGACGCTGAGGAAGGACATCGACGAGAAGAAGCCGGCCGTGTTGGCCCAGGTGAACACTCTGTTGGCGAACAGTTCCATGTGGATGATCGGATCCTTGACTCTTTTTTCCACGATCACAAACAGGACCGCGCAGATCAAGAACATGGCGAACAACCCGACCACGATCGGCGAGTCCCAGGCATATTTCTGCCCGCCAAAGGTCAGCGCCAAAAGCAGCGGCACGCAGGACGCGACGATCAGCACGGCACCGAGATAATCGATGCTCCCCTTGGTCGCGTGCGACAGCTTCGGCATCTTGGCGATGACCATGAACAACGCGATCAGTCCCATCGGCAGATTGAGGTAAAACACCCATCGCCAGCCCTCGACCGTGTGACCCGCGATGGTCACCGTGCCGTGGTCGGTGAAGTAGCCGCCCAATAGCGGGCCGACCGCGCTGGCGAGGCCGAAGACACCGCCAAACAAGCCCGCGAATTTGCCGCGCTCGCGCGGCGGAAACAGATCGGCGATGATGGCGAATGCCGTCGTGAATAACGCGCCTCCGCCCAATCCTTGGATGGCGCGGAACACAATCAGTTGAACCATGCCGCCGCCCAAAAGCGGCAATGTTCCAAACTCACCTGCGAGCCCCGACAGCCATGAGCCCAAAAGAAACAGGCCGATCCCGGCCAGCAGCACCGGCTTGCGTCCATACAGATCGCCCAACTTTCCCCACACTGGCACCATCACCGTGGAGGACAGGAGATAGGCGGTTGTCACCCAGGCATAGAGCTCCAGGCCGTGCAATTGGCTGATGATGACCGGCATGGCCGTGGACACGATGGTTTGGTCCAAGGCAGACAATAAGAAGACGATCATCACGCCGATCAGGGTGATCTTCCGTTCGGCGTCGGTGAAATGGGCTGTGGTCAAAGCAAAAGCTCCGTGCGGATCATTGGTGCATTATCGCAGGGCGCCTCCCACGCAGCACGAATTTCTGGATCTTTCCCGTTGCCGTTTTCGGCAATTCGTTCACGAAATGAAATGCACTCGGAACTTTAAAATGTGCCAGCGCAGCGCGCGAAAATTCACGCAGCTCTTCCTGGGTCGCGGAGGCCCCGGCGCGCAGGACGATGAATGCCTGCGGCGATTCGCCCCATTTCTCGTGCGGCATGCCGACAACCGCGGCTTCGAGCACCGACGGATGCCGCAGTAACGCGCCCTCGACCTCGATCGAAGAAATGTTTTCACCGCCGCTGATGATGACGTCCTTGAAGCGGTCGCGGATCTCGATATAGCCGTTAGGATGCACCACCGCACCGTCGCCGGAATGAAACCAGCCGCCCGCGAATGCCGCGGCGGTCGCTTGCGGATCGTTGTAGTAGCCGCTCATGACGACGTTTCCCTTGGCGACGATTTCACCCATGGTCGAGCCATCCTGCGGCACATCGCGCATATCGCCATCCACGACGCGCAGCTCCCCTGATGTGATCAATTCGACTCCTTGGCGGGCTTTCATGCTCGCTCGATCGGGTTTGGATAGCGCCGCGTGCTCGGGTAAAGGCTCGCAAATACTGATGAACGGCGCCGTTTCCGTCAGTCCGTACACTTGCAACACATCCCAGCCGAGTTCGGACTCCATCCTCTCGATGGTCGCGGCGGCCGGCGGCGCGCCGGCGGTGATCACGCGAACGCGGGGCAGCTGCGCGCGTTGTTCCGCGGGGCCATTTGCAATGGCGATGAGCACCGTGGGTGCCGCAGAAAGATGCGTCACCCGTTCGCGCCGCACATGCTCATACACCGCCGCCGCATCGACGGCACGCAGGCAGACATGCGTTGCTCCAGCGGCCGTCACGGTCCATACAAAGGTCCAGCCGTTGGCATGAAACATCGGCAGAGTCCACAAGTACCGATCGGCCGGCGTCAGGGGCCAATGTGCCAGCGTCCCAACGGAATTCATCCACGCGTTGCGATGGGTGATCATCACGCCCTTTGGGCGCGATGTGGTGCCGCTGGTGTAATTGATGGACAGCAGATCCGTTTCCGCTATTGCCGGAAATTCGAAAGGATCGGCGCTGCGTGCGAGCAACGACTCATACGATAACCAGCCACTCTTCTCGCCTTCCAGAGCGACAAAATGCCGCACACCGGTCATGCGCGCCCGAACACTGTCGACGGCGTCCAGATAATCGGCATGAACGCACAGCACCGTAGCGCCGCTATGCTCGGTCACATAGACGAAATCCTCGGCCGATAAACGGTAGTTGATGGGCACAATGACCGCCCCGAGCTGCGGGATCGCGTAGAACTGCTCCAGATGTTGATGCGTGTTGGGGGCGATCGTCGCGACGCGGTCACCCTTGCTCACGCCTAATTTCGCAAGCGCCTGACTCCATTGGTCGCATCGCAGCCCAAACTGGGAGTAGGTAAAGCGTGATTTGCCGTCCACCACGGCTTCTCGTTGGCCATGCAGCTTGCGTGCGCGGCGTGCGAACTCGAGGGGCGTCAGCGGCGTTTCCATCCGGAAAGCCTACCAGATTGAGAGCCATGATCGAGACCCCGCAACTGTCCGATGGAGCGGCGGGAGTCCGCTTGCGCTTCAACGCGGGCGCTGAGTTTGGTAGTTGCGCAGCATCCGGCGCAACGCCTGCCTCACCTGAATCCTGAGCGTCGCGGGCGCGAGCACTTCCAAATCCTCGCCGAGCCGCAGCAGTTCGCGAATTCCGAAGTCGCCGGATTCGATCGGGATTGTGCAGCGAAGCCAGCCTTGCCGGTCGGGCTCACCGGCGGTCTTCGCCACGGCCGCTTCAACATATGGGCCCAGCAAGTTGATCATCGTGCGTCCGCGCGGGGAGAGCCTGATCGTGGCGTAGGCACGATAGCTGCCAAGCTCGTATTCGCGCGAAGATTGAGTCCAATGCGACGCGAGGTCGAAGTCCGCGGGCCGGGTGAAGGACTCCTCGAGGGATTCCACGCCCAGGATGTTTGACGCGCGGTATGTGCGATAGCTGCTGCCCTTTTGCGCGACGAGGTACCAAACGCCTGCTTTGAGCACAAGACCGAGGGGTCCGATTCGCACCTCGTTTGACTCGCCGCCCTGGCGGTAGCGAATTTTCAAAAAGCGCTCGTTCCACACCGCGCGTGCTACCGCGGGCAGCAACGCCACCGGCTCGGTTGCTCGAAACCAACCCGTGACATCCAGGTGAAAGCGGGTCGCCACGCGCTCGGCGCGCATACCTACGGGAAGCGCCGCCATCAGCTTGAGACGGGCTGAGGACATGCGCTCCGCCAGCCCCAGTTCTGCCGCTGGGCCGGGCAGTCCGGCCAGCATCAATGCCTCAGCTTCCGCCTGGGTCAGGCCCGTCAGCTGCGTTCGAAAACCATTCAGGAGTTGAAAGCCGCCATCGCGGCCGCGGTCGGCCATCACCGGGATACCGGCGGCGCTGAGCTGGTCGATGTCGCGGTAAACCGTGCGGATCGAGACCTCGAGTTCCTTGGCGAGATCCGGCGCGCTCATGCGTCCGCGGGTCTGCAGCAGCATGAGCGTGGAGAGAAGGCGGCTGGCCAGCATTTCATCAGGCTAGCATGAATACATGACAGTGAATGGCATGTAATCCCCCTCGCGGCTTGCGGCCCCCGGGCGCTCATGGACGGCGCCGCAAACTTCGACGACAATTTTGCGATTACACGGAGCGAACCATGCAGCGCCTTCAGCCTCCCTTTAGAGCCGATCATGTCGGCAGCCTGTTGCGACCACCCCGGCTTTTGCAGGCGCGCGAAAGTGCGAAACGCAATGAACTATCGGCGCAGCAGCTGCGCGCGATCGAAGATGAAGCCATACGCGAGGCCGTGCGCATGCAGGAGGATGCGGGGCTTTCGGGAATTACCGACGGCGAATTCAGACGCGGCTCGTGGCATATGGACTTTCTGTATCAGATCGGCGGCGTCGCCAAGGTTCAAAGCAACCTCAACGTGCGGTTTCACAACGAAACAGGCGACATCGAATTCACACCCGCGGCTCTGCGCGTCGTCGCCAAACTGCGGCTGGAAAAATGCATTTTTGGAGAGGATTTCGCCTATCTGCAATCGATCACGCGGGGCACACCCAAGCTGACCATACCCAGTCCCAGCATGATGCACTATCGCGGCGGGCGGGCCGCCATCGATGCGGACGTGTATCCCGATTTAGCGGAATTCTGGCACGATTTATCCGCGGTGTACGCCGCGGAAATAGCCGAGCTGGGAAAGCTCGGCTGCCGCTACTTGCAGCTCGACGACACCAGCCTGGCCTATTTGAACGACCCCGAGCAGCGCTCGCATGTCGCGAGTATCGGCGGGGACGCCGAGCTTCAGCACCTGACATACATACAGCTCATCAATGCCGCGATCGCCAACCGGCCGGCGGGGATGACGGTGTGCACGCACATGTGCCGCGGTAATTTCAGATCGTCCTGGGTCGCCTCCGGCGGCTATGATCACGTCGCAGAAGCCCTGTTCGGCCAGCTCGAGGTCGACGGATTTTTTCTCGAGTACGATGATGCGCGATCGGGCGGTTTCGAGCCTTTGCGCTTCGTGCCCAAGAACAAAATCGTGGTGCTTGGCCTGATTACCACCAAACGCGGCGCGATCGAGAGCAAGGATATGCTCAAGCGCCGCATCGAGGAGGCGTCAAAGTATGTTCCCCTCGAGCAGCTCTGCCTGAGCCCGCAGTGCGGCTTTTCTTCGACCGTCGAAGGTAATTCGCTGACGCTGGAGGAGCAGATGGCGAAGCTGCGGCTGGTCGCGGAGACGGCACGCGAGGTTTGGGGCTGACCCGATGTTCGATCGGCCGATGCTATTCGATCAAAATGGCCCGAAAATCGTTGACGTTCGTCAATGTCGGGCCGGTAATCACGGAGTCATGCAGCGCGCCGAAGAAACTATGCGCGTCGTTGTTGTCCAGCATGTCCTTAGGGTTGAGTCCTAAGGCCCGCGCTCGTTCGAGCGAATCGGGGCCCAAGTACGCGCCCGCGATCTCTTCTTGTCCATCGACGCCGTCGGTGTCGCCCGCCAGGGCATGAATGCCTTCGCGTCCTTCGAGCGCGATGGCAAGAGAAAGCAAATATTCCACATTGCGTCCTCCGCGTCCGTTGCCGCGCACGGTCACCGTGGTTTCACCGCCCGACAGCAAGATGCAGGGCGCAGCGAACGGTTGATCGCGCTCGGCCACCTGGTGTGCGATGCCCGCAAACACCTTGCCCACGTCCGCAGCTTCTCCCTCGATGGCATCGCCCAGTATATGGACAGCGATTCCCGCCTCGCGAGCCACCGCCGCCGCGGCTTCCAGGGCCATTTGAGGCGTGGCGATCGTAACGGTGCGGGCGTGCGCGAGCCGCGGATCGCCGGGTTTCACGGACTCTGCACGTCCACTCTCGAGCAGTTCGAGAACGGCTTGTGGGAGTTCAATGCCATGGCGGCGCACGATGTCGAGCGCGTCCGCTGAGGTGGTGGGATCCGCCACGGTCGGACCCGAGGCGATATCGAGCGGACGATCCCCTGGTACGTCGGAGATCAGCAGCGTCAGCACCTGCGCCGGATAGCTTGCGGCCGCCAAGCGTCCACCCTTGATGGCGGACAAGTGGCGGCGCACACAGTTCATCTCGCTGATCGTGGCGCCGGATGCCAGCAAGGCCCGGCTGACATTCTGCTTTTGATCCAGTGTCAGACCTTTCGCGGGCAGCGGCAGCAGCGCCGATCCGCCGCCTGAAATCAAACACAGCACCATGTCATCGGCAGAGAGGCTGCCGACCAAATCGAGCATGCGCTCCGCCGCATGCATGCCGGCGGTATCCGGGACAGGGTGCGCCGCTTCGACGATTTCGATCTGCGTGCAAGGCACCGCATAGCCGTAGCGTGTGACGACCAGACCGGACAGCCTTGAGGGCCAATTCTGCTCGACTGCCTGAGCCATGGCGGCGGAAGCCTTGCCCGCGCCGACGACGAGCAATCTGCCCCGCGGCGCAGGTGGAAGATGGCGCGGCACACACAGCGCAGGCTGCGCCGATGCGATTGCCGCGTCAAACATCTGCCGCAGCAGCGTCTCAGCGGACACGGGCTCGAAACCGTGCCCCAGCGGTCACGCTACAACACCGACTTGAGCAAGGTCGCCATCTCCGCCGGATTGCGTGTGACTTTGATTCCGCATTCTTCCATGACGGCCAGTTTTTCAGTTGCCGTACCCTTGCCGCCGGAGATGATGGCGCCCGCGTGCCCCATGCGCTTGCCCGGCGGGGCCGTGACGCCGGCAATGAATCCCACCACGGGTTTCTTCATGTAGGCCTTGATCCATCGGGCACAGGTTTCCTCATCATCGCCGCCGATTTCGCCCACCATGATCACCGCATCGGTTTCCGGGTCATCGTTGAACAGGCGCATGACGTCCAAGTGTTTTAGGCCGTTTACCGGATCGCCGCCGATGCCGACGCAGGTTGACTGTCCCAACCCCAGATCCATCAGCTGGCCTACCGCTTCATAGGTCAGCGTGCCCGAACGAGACACCACGCCGATGCGGCCCTTCTTGTGAATGTGTCCGGGCATGATGCCGATTTTTATTTCATCCGGCGTAATCACGCCGGGGCAATTGGGACCGACAAGAATGGTCTTCTTTCCGCGCATCCGGTTGCGCGTCGCGATCATGTCGCGCACTGGCACGCCCTCCGTGATGCAAATGACCAAATCAAGATCCGCATCGACGGCCTCATCGATGGCGCTGGCCGCGAAGGGCGGCGGAACGTAGATTACCGAAACGGTTGCGCCCGTTTGCTGCTTCGCATCGCGGACGGTGCCATAGATCGGTATGCCCTCGAAATTCTCCCCGGCCTTGCTCGGATTCACTCCGGCGACGAAGCACGCTTTGCCGTTGGCGTAATCGCGGCACAGGCGCGTGTGGAACGCGCCGGTCTTTCCCGTGATGCCCTGGGTCATCACGCGGGTGTTTCTGTCAATGAGAATGCTCATGCCGGCCGCCCTTGGCTGCCATTCACGGCGGCGACAATTTTCTGGGCGGCGTCCGCCATATTGTCCGCGGAAATAATGGGCAGGCCCGAGGCCGCGAGCGCCTTTCTACCCAGCTCCTCGTTGGTGCCCTTCATGCGCACCACCAACGGAACACTGAGCTTCACTTCTTTGGCCGCGGCGATCACGCCTTCCGCGATCGTGTCGCAGCGCATGATTCCACCGAAGATGTTCACCAAAATTCCCTTGACCGCGGGATTCTTCAGCATCAGCTTGAATGCCTCCGTCACCTTCTGCGCGGTCGCACCCCCACCGACATCCAGAAAGTTCGCGGGTTCCGCGCCGAACAACTTGATCGTGTCCATGGTTGCCATGGCCAGCCCGGCGCCGTTGACCAAACAGCCGATGTTGCCGCCCAGTGAGATGTACGACAGATCGTACTTGGACGCCTCCACCTCCGCGGGATCTTCTTCGTCCAAGTCACGCATTGCGACGATGTCCGGATGGCGAAACAGCGCATTCGAGTCGAAATTCAACTTCGCATCCAGCGCGATCACATCGCCTTTTCCCGTAATGATCAGCGGATTGATTTCCGCGAGCGAGGCATCGCATTCGACGAACGCACGATATAGTCCCTGCATGAAAGTCCGCGCCTGCGCGACGGACGCCTCCGGAACGCCGATCTTTCTTGCGACCTCGTCGGCTTGACGCTCGGTCAAGCCGGCGTCGGGGTCGACCGCCACTTTGTGTATTCTTTCCGGATGGTGAGCGGCGACTTCCTCGATTTCCATGCCGCCGTCCGAACTCGCCATCAAGGTCACGCGTTGCGTGGAGCGGTCGACGACCATGCCGACATACAGTTCTTTGCGGATGTCGGCGCCCTCTTCCACCAGCAACCGCCTCACGACTCTGCCTTCGGGCCCGGTCTGATGCGTGACCAGGGTCATCCCCAAGATCTGGGTCGCGAAGTCGTGGACTTCCTGTAGCGACTTGGCGACCTTGACGCCGCCGCCTTTGCCGCGTCCGCCGGCGTGAATCTGCGCCTTGACGACCCAGACCTTGCCGCCGAGTTGGCGTGCGGCCGCATCCGCCTCATCGACTGAGAAACAAGGCACGCCGCGCGGCGTCGCGACGCCGAACTTTCGCAAAATTTCCTTGCCCTGGTATTCGTGAACATTCATATCGTCTTTGAACTCCGCACTACAATTTCGCCTCTTCCAACGTTTTGGCCAGCAGCTTGGTCAGCGCATACACCGTATCGATATGCGGTGTCGGCGTGTTGGTAAGTCTGGCCAGTTCCACCACCGAACCGAGCAAGGCATCGATTTCCAGCGTGCGGGCGGCCTCGACATCCTGCAGCATGGAAGTCTTATGGTGACCTACTTTTTCAGCGCCCGCGATGCGTTTATCGAGCGAGACCCGGAATTTGACGCCGAGCTGACTGGCGACGTTCTGTGCCTCGCTCATCATCGCAGCCGCAATCGCTCGGCTGGGCGGATATTGGCAGATTCCCGCCAATGTGGCGCGCGACAACGCGCTGATGGGGTTGAAGCTTAGGTTGCCCCACAGCTTGACCCATATTTCCGAGCGGATATCGCCCATGATCGGCGCCTGCAAGCCTGCCTGCACAAAGCAGCGCGCGACTTGGGTCACACGCTGGCTGGTGGTACCGTCGGGCTCGCCCAGCGGAAATCGATTGCCCTCGACATGTCTGATCACGCCGGGCGAGACCAGTTCCGCGGCCGGGTACACCACGCAGCCAATGACGCGATCGCACGGGATCTTGTCGTAGATCTCGCCGCTCGGGTCGACGCTCTTGACGCGCATGCCTGCAAACGCCCCGCTGTGGCCGTAAAAGTACCAGTAAGGTATGCCGTTTTGCATGGGAATGACGATGGTCTGGGGGCCAAACAGCTTCGGCACGTCCCCGGTCACCGCTTCGACCTGGTGTGCCTTCATTGCCAACACGACGATGTCTTGAGCGCCGGCTTCCGCGTAGCTGTCGGTCGCCTTGACTCTTGGCACCAGTTCCTCGGTTCCATCGGCTTGGACCAGCCGCAGGCCGCGAGCGCGAAGGGCCTCGAGACTTGCTCCGCGTGCGATGAATGTGACGTCCTCTCCTGCCAGCGCAAGTCGAGTCCCAACATAGCCGCCTATTGCACCAACTCCGATAATTGCTATCTTCATGGGCCGCCGCCTCACCAGAACAAAGGGCAGCGGTCCGTACCGCAGCGACCGCTGTTGCCAGACCTATCCGTTCGGAATGAGACCCGCGCCGCGCGCCCATTTGTATTTGGCGCCGAGAACCGCCACCGGAATCTCGGTCGAATACGCGTAGGCCGGGATGCCGTGTTGATACAAATACTCCGCGGCCTCTTCGACCTCGACGTCGCCGGCGAGCGAAGCCACCACGGGCTTCTCGATCCCCTTGGCGCGCATTTCCGCGACTACTTCCACCATGAGTTTCGCAAATACCATGGGCGGGGTAATGATGGTGTGCCAATAGCCCAGGATGAGCGCATGAATGCGCGGGTCTTGGAGTCCGAGACGCACCGTATTCTGGTAAGTCGCCGGCGGCTCGCCGCCGGTGATATCGACCGGATTCCCGGCGGCGCCGAACGGCGGAATAAATTTACGGAAGGCGGCATCGAGATCGGCGGGCATCGCCATCAACGTCAGGCCGTTGTCCACGCAGGCGTCCGACAAAAGCACGCCGGATCCGCCGGCACCGGTAATGATGACCACATTGTTGCCCTTGGGGGTGGGCAGTACCGGAATGCCGCGTGCAAAATCGAGCAGATCGCGCAACGAGCGCGCGCGAATGACGCCGGATTGCTTGAACACGTCTTCATAGATTTTATCGTTGCCGGCGAGCGCGCCGGTGTGCGAGCTCGCGGCGCGCGCCCCCATGCTGGTGCGCCCGGCTTTGAGCACGACGATGGGTTTCTTCTTCGATACGCGCTTCGCCACTTCCGCAAAGGCGCGCCCATCCTTCAAGTCCTCGCAATGCTGCGCGATGATGGTGGTGTTGTCGTCCTGCTCGAAGAAGGTCAGCAAATCATCTTCGTCGATGTCGGATTTATTGCCCAGACCGACAATCGCGGACACACCCATCTTCGCGGAACGCGAGAAGCCGATGATCGCCATGCCGATGCCGCCCGATTGCGAGGACAGCGCCGCGTGGCCTTTGACATC
>Ga0209007_1000371_pt1 | contig 19301 bp, 18 predicted proteins | sample JacPinW_OM1H0_O2_FD_187961 | JGI IMG/M metagenome (GOLD analysis project Ga0209007, IMG submission 187961) | Forest soil microbial communities from Algoma, Ontario, Canada - Jack Pine, Ontario site 1_JW_OM1H0_O2 (SPAdes) (version 2) | ecosystem: Environmental > Terrestrial > Soil > Boreal... | reverse complement strand
GTTCCCCACCAAACAAGTTTGCGGCGGTAGGGGGTTGTCCAGAAATGTGCAATGAGCGATCGCACGAGCAGTTGTTGAGCGAGACTCATGTGCGCGTGCGGAGGCATCTCGAATGCGCGCAATTCCACCAAGCCGAGGCGCGCTCCGGAAGCATCGGGCGAATAAAGTTTATCGATGCAGAACTCGGCTCGGTGGGTGTTGCCCGAAAGATCAGTGAGGAGGTGCCGGAACACGCGATCAGCCTGCCAGGGGAAGACGCCTCGAGAACCTTTGTCCGGAATCTGATCGAACGCTATTTCCATTTCGTAAATGGAGTCCGTGCGCGCCTCATCCACGCGCGGGTGCTGGCTGGTAGGTCCGATGAACATTCCCGAGAACAGGTACGACAGCGAAGGATGGTTGTGCCAGTAACCAACCATGCTTCGCAAGAGATCGGGCCGTCGCAAGAAAGCGCTGTCGGCGGGCGTGGGGCCTCCAATAACGATGTGATTACCGCCCCCGGTGCCGGAATGCTGCCCGTCCAGCATGAATTTCTCCGTCCCCAAGCGTGTCTCGCGCGCTAGGGCGTACACCGTCTCGGTAGTTCGCACCAGCTCGTCCCACGATTCCGCGGGGTGAATGTTGACTTCAATTACGCCAGGATCGGGCGTCACTTTAAGAACGCGGATTCGCGGATCGAAGGGAAGCGGGTAGCCTTCGAGTATGACCGGCATGCCGAGATAGGCGGCTGTCTCCTCAATTGCAGCCACTAGATCCAGATAATCGGCAATATATTCCACTGGCGGCATGAACACGAACAATTTGCCATCGCGCGGCTGTATGCAGAGCGCCGGACGTGCGACCCATGCCGCAGACTTGCCTTTCTCTGGAGGCTTCGCGCGGTCCTCTTCGGGCGGCAGATAGTCAGTCGCGGGGGGCGCGGTGAAAAGTTCCGGTCTACGCGCGGGCCTGTTAGCCAGTACGTCGCGCTTAGCGAACGGATCGGGGTCGAAGGAATAGAGAACGTCTTCTGGCTTGGTCCAGGGAAGGGATTCGAGCGGCAGACGATACCCCATCGGCGAATCACCCGGAATTAGAAAAATATGTTCCGACGCGAGAAACCAGGGCCTGCTGGTCCAAAGCATTTTGCCCTGCTTGGTTGCGATCCGGCGAAGCGGAAGGACATAACCGATCAATTTACCTAGACCCTCTTCAAAAATACGCGCAACCCGCCTGCGTTCGACGGGATCTTCGAGTTTCGGATCCAGCGGATCGACGTTCACCGGTAGGCGTCGATCTTTCCAGAGATAATAGAAACTGTCCTCGTACGCTGGCATCGCAACCGAGTTATCCACCTGTAAGCGCCGCGTCAGCGCCTCGAGAAACCGGCGTGCATCATCGCTCGTATAGCCGTAATCTTTGCCGTCTACGGCGATCAAGCGCGCATCCTCCCAGATGGGAACTCCGTCTTTGCGCCAGTAGCACGAAAGCGCCCATCTCGGTAGAAGCTCCCCGGGGTACCACTTTCCTTGGCCGTAATGAAGCAGTCCCTGAGGCGCGAAGTGATCGCGCAACTTGCCAAGCAGTTCGACCGCGAGCTTGCGCTTATTCGGCCCCATCGCGGCGCTGGTCCATTCAGCTCCGTCGGCATCATCCAGAGAAACAAAGGTCGGCTCCCCGCCCATAGTCAGCCGAACATCGCCGGCTCGCAACTTGGCATCCACCGACCGGCCCAGCGTTTCGATTTCGAGCCATTGCTGAACCGTATAGGGCTTGGTAACGCGAGGTGATTGGTAAATTCGCTGAACCGACATCTCATGGCTGAATTCCGTATTGCAAGGATCGAGCAAGCCGGTGATGGGCGCGGCACTTACTGCATACGGTGTGCAGGCGAGAGGTATATGACCTTCGCCGGCAAGTAGACCGGACGTAGGGTCGAATCCAATCCAGCCGGCGCCAGGCAGGTACACCTCAGCCCATGCATGCAGATCTGTAAAATCGGCTGTAGGGCCGGGGGGTCCTTCCAGGGGCTTCACATCCGCCTGAAGCTGAATCAGGTAGCCCGATACAAATCGCGACGCGAGGCCCACGTGGCGCAACAGTTCCACTAGCAACCATGCCGAGTCGCGGCACGAACCGGTTAGCAAGCCTAAAGTCTCCTCGCAACTTTGAACACCCGCCTCCATGCGAATTACGTAGCCGATTTCGTCCTTCACGCGCCGATTGAGACCCACCAGATAGTCAATTGTCCTCGTCCGCTCGCGTGGTACTTTGGCGAGCAGCTCCGTCAGACGGGGCCCCGCTGGTTCCAGTTCGAGATACGGACGTAGTTCACGAGCCAAAACAGGTTCGTACGAAAAGGGGAACTCTTCAGCGGACGGCTCCAGGAAAAAGTCGAAGGGATTGTAGACACCCATTTCGGCAACAAGATCGACCTCCACGTAGAATTCCGTAGTCGGTTCCGGGAACATCAGCCTCGCAAGATAGTTGCTTTGGGGATCTTGTTGCCAATTGATGAAATGCTTTTCGGGGCGGACCTTTAGAGAATACGAACGGATTGGCGTGCGACAGTGCGGGGCCGGTCTCAGGCGTACAATTTGGGGACCGAGCGAAACTCGGCGATCGTAACGGTAGTGCGTTTTATGCGTGAGAGCGACGCTGATAGCCATAGTTGATCGAGCAAAGCTGGAGCACACACTCGCGATACGGAAAAAAAACCGTCGCCGCACGTAGTGAAATATCTTCCACGTTGCGCTGAAGACCGCTCAGTACTCTTTCATATGACCAATTCCGGAACTTGCGCAGTCGCTTCCGATCATCCCGCGTCCGGGCGGAAAGTCGATCCAGGCTCTGGCTATGCTACGGAGCCCTCACCGTCTTCCCGGCTGCTACTTCTTCGGTTACGACCGCAAAGTTCGCTAACAAGGCAGTGCCAAAGGAGGTTGTTATCGCGACATCCGCGGCATCGCGTCCAGTGGCTATCAGCACTCGTCCAATTCGCGGCTGGTTGTTACGGGCATCGAATGTCCACCAGCGATCTTCCAGGTAAACCTCAAACCATGCACTAAAATCCATCGGTGGAACAGGCGGGACACCGATGTCCCCCAGGTATCCCGTGGCATACCGCGCCGGGATGTTCAAACAACGGCAAAACGTTATTGCCAAGTGCTGGAAATCGCGGCACACGCCCTTGCGATCTGCATACACATCGAGGGCGGATTTAGTCGAACGGGCGAAAGGATATCCGAATGTAACGTTGGCCTGCACCCAATCGCACACTGCTTGCACGCGGGGCCATCCCGGCGGCGAGTTGCCGAATAGATTCCCGGCAGTGTCTAAAAAGCGATCGACTTCGCAATACCTGGAGGCTAGCAAGTAACGCAGCACTTCCGGAGGCAGATCTTCCACCGGCAATTGGCGCGCATTCGGGCCTGTCTCGTCGGGTTTTCCTGAGTCTTCGATCAAGGTCGAATGCTGTAGCTGAAGCTTCCCGGCGGGGCCGACGAAACGGGTGCACACATTTCCAAATGAGTCTTCATACTCATACAGAGGTACGACGGGGACGATGCGCGTTTCATCGGGCTCCCGCAGATCCGCGCGCCGGGAATGATGCACATGGTACATCGCGATCATCGCAACCGGCGAAGGGATCTCAAATTGAATATCGAAACCTAGGCGAATCAGCATCAGGCAATTCTAGCCCTAGCTCCCCAAAAGTAGGAACTGCATCTCAAGCCAACAAGTGTGAGGCACGAAAGCCTCAGCGTGCACTCAGAAAAGCTATCGGGGTGATTGACGATTTCGATTAGGCAGGTCGGGCGCGGGTTCGACGGGACGACGCGAACTTGTCCATGAAGATGCACAGCACATCCTTCACCTCGTGCGGCTCCAGGGCATGAAACTCCGGCGGCAATTCCGAGACGTCGAGCGTGGCCGCGCGCGTCGCGAAGCCGAGCGCACGGGCGCCCGTCCGTGTCCCCGCATGCAGGCTTCTTACGCTCAGACCCATGAAGCGATTCGTGCCCTGGTAAAGCGCGCGATCACAAGAGCTGCGACAGACGCAGGGACCTCGACCCTATGGATCTCCTGCGGGCTTTTGTCGGCGTCGCCAACGTTAGCATCCAGCCCTGACTGGCAGCAAAGCGCCAGACGTCTCGTGGATATCCTCATCACAGGTTCGCGGCCGATCCAATAAGCAGACGGTGCACGCTGTCGTCGTGCACATTTCCCTGAAGCATCGTATTGTGTACGAACTGTGCGCGAATACCGGGAAGCAACCTCAGTGCGGCGCCACGCGATCTGCTGAACCCATTGCCTCCTCCACGCCGGCGCGCGGCTGGCGACGATTGCCAGTGCCTATGCTCGGGCTGCGGTTTCGCTTTCAGATTCGTGTACCTTGCGGAATGAACCCCGGAACGCCGGTCTTCACCACTTCATTCAGCCTCTGTCTGGTCTGAATTCGATTGATTTCGTCCAGCGCGTCTTCCGGAAGGGGAGAGATGTCGAAATTCTCTCTCGCCCGGGCCGCACTCCTGGGCGTGGTAAGCAACGCCGTGCCGCGCTGCACCGCCCAAGCCAGCACCACCTGCGCTGGTGTTTTTCCAACTCGCTCGGCGATAGCCGAAATGACTGCATCTTCGAGCAGCCCGGGCTTCATCCCGTGACCTAATGGTGCAAAAGCCAAAAACACAATGCCCTTCTCCTTGCAGAAACCCAATAGTTCCGTTTCCGGCAGGTACGGGTGTGATTCTACTTGGACCACGGCGGGCTTGATTCTCGCTGATTCATAGATGGGCTTTAGTTCATTTAAACTGATGTCTGATAGTCCGATGGCGCGGCACTTGCCACGATCCACAACACTTTCCATCGCTTTCCAGGTATCGAGCAAAGTCACACCGTGGTCGTAAAGGACATCGCCGTTTTGATCCCGCGGGTCCTGGTCGTCGCCGGGTTGAAATGCAAATGGAGTATGAATGAGATAGAGATCCAGATACTTTAGCCCGAGTCTATCCAAACTCGCCTCGAAAGCCGGTTCGACGCGCTCGGGCCGGTGATTGGAGTTCCACAGCTTTGTAGTAACAAAAATATCTTCGCGCGCGATCCCTCCAGCGGCAAGTCCTGCCTGCAACGCCATGCCCACCTCGCGCTCGTTCCGGTATCGTTCCGCGCAATCGAAGTGTCGAAATCCGGCTTCCAGTGCGTCTCTGGTAGCGGTTATCGTCACGGCTGCGTCGGGAATCAAGGTGCCAAAGCCGAGTGCGGGCATCCGACCGCCTCCATGGTTGAGTAAAATTCTCGTCATCCGCAGGTCAGATTCAATCATGGTTACACCTCTGAGCTATTTTGCGTCCGGCATCAACGCCCGGATTCAAAAATTAGATGCCGGTGCCGCAGACTGGTGCCAACTCCTCATTAGCGGAACGCAGAACATAGGCGCGAACACGACCACAGGGAGCACATCCGCAGTCGCGGAATGCCCCGGGTCGCCCTCCGGCGCTCGCACGATCCCGACCAGTTTTACCGCAAGTCGCTTTCATTTTGTACGAGAAACAAGCCCGCTTCCAAAGCTTAGGGGAATTGGACGGTGTATAACCACGGTATGGCCAAGGATGTAATCCACATCTCGGAAGCGGAAGCGACGAGCAATTTTGCCGCGCTAATGGCACGGGTGCGAGCTGGCGCCGAGGTCGTCATTGAGAATGGCGAGCGGCCCGTGACGGTTCTCCATGCCGCCGAGCCGGTCCGTCGGACCATATCCGAGTGCATCGCACTAGCCAAAGCGCACGAAAAAGAGACCGGCAAGGCGCCGATTCTTGATCCGGACTTCGCAAAAGACGTCGAAGAAGTTCTCAGCCACCGCAGACCTTGGAAGCCGCCAGCGTGGGACTAGTCCTCGACTCAAGCGTCATCATCGCTGCCGAACGCCGAGGCCGTACCGTAACTGAAATCCTAGAACAGGTGAAGGCGGCTCGTGGAGAGATCGAAGTCCAGGGCGACGAGGGCGGCCAGATCATAGGTGTGCTCCACCGTCTTGCTTGGCGTCTGGGTAGGTTTTCACGATCAGACGATCGGCCTACGGCACCCAGACTTAGGCGATTACGGAGGCGGACAGAAGCTCAACGTGTCTGCTTTGGCGGAAGAATACTGATCCGAGGCTAAAGGGCGCCATTCAGCGCCGTCCAGGCAGCTAAAGAGTCCATATAGTCTCTCCAATGGACGATCTTGCTGTTCTCAATCGTGACGACCGAGATGAATCTGTTGTCATAGGCTGCACCACTCGAAACAACCCTGCCGTGCACTTCGTACTCAAGGATCACGACACGACGATCCTGAGTACGATGTATAACGAGTGCATCGCCAGAGTGAAGCTTGATCGTCTTCCCGTATCCGGAAAAGCTGGCGATCAGACTGGCGCGTCCTCGAATCGTTACAGCCCAACCCGGGAAGTGATAACGGGACTCGAAGATCGCGTCATCGGCAAACGTGTCGAAATAATGTTTGCCATCCACGAGTCCGCTTAGGCCTTTCAGGACCACTTCGAAGAATGGATTCAGGGCTTCAAAGGCTTCGTATTGGGATCTCGGCATCATCAACTCCTAAGCGCTCCTCGAAGGAAGACTCTCAACGGCCTTATCGCCGTTTCGCAACGTTACCCTCGGTCCCTAATGATCCAACATTGCCACCACACTCGGTTGAGCTTTCAAGATGGACTGGAACTTGCTGTTTGGGAGTCCATCCGATGTACGGCAGGTGAAACGAGTGCACCGATTGCGTCGATCGCCCTCATCATGTTGATCTGCGGCAGCGAAGCGACGTTCATCATGAAGGACAGCCGCGAGATGCCGCCCAAGACTTCACTATGCCGAAAGATTTTATCGACGACTTCCTCCGGGCTGCCGATCAGCAGCGCGCCGTTGGGGCCGCGCTGTGCATCAAAACTCGCTCGCGTCATTGGTGGCCAGCCCCGTTCCTTGCCGACGTCAGTCATGGCCTTCGCGTAGCCCGGGAAAAACGTGTCGGCAGCCTCGAGCCAGTTGCCCTTCGGCGGTTGCGCAGGCATCGGCTTGGAGGTTGTACCCATGTGAGAGCTCAACGAATCTGTTGAGGATCGTACCTCGGACGATCGGCCCATGACGCTGGACCTGCCGCTGCGCGAATCGACTGCGTCGCTTTAACCGTAAATGCCCTGGGAATAACCCAATCTTAGCCGGTCGTCCCTCATCGTTGCCGCCATCTCGCGTCGCTCGCTCTTTACGAATGCTTCCTTTGCTCTTGGAGGCACCGGTTGCGGATGCCTGCTGACATCTGCTATACAGGCCGACGGGTTATTACTCTAGGGGGAATGTCTCGTGCGCAATAAGATTCTGTTCGTTGTCACGGTTGCCGGTTTTTTCTTCGCTGCCATGTTCGTTCCGGCTGCGCCGCTTCAAGCATCGCCGTCCGCAGCGCAGGGCGCGGCTTCGAGCCCATGCGACCGAAGCTGCTTGAATGGTTTTGTCGACCAGTATATCGACGCGCTTGTGGCACATGATCCGTCGCGCCTGGCGGTGACGAAGTTCGTGAAGTACACGGAGAACGGGCAGCATATCGAACTGGGCGACGGATTCTGGCGCACGGCTACGGGCAGGGGCGGCTACAAATTCTACGTGGACGACCCGGAAGCCGGACAGGTGGGCTTCGAGGGCACCATGCAGGAAGCGGGCCACCCGGTGATCGTGGCGCTGCGCCTGAAAATCGAGAACCAGAAAATCTCCGAGATCGAAACGATCGTTGCGCGCGGAGGAATGGCCGAAGGTGGCGCCGCAAATCTCGATAAGCTCGGCAAACCGCGCGCGGGATTTGAGGACGAGATTCCGGCGGCTGAGCGCGTCCCTCGCCTCGATCTCATCAAGACCGCCAACAAGTATTTTTCGGGCATGCAGAAAGATGACGGCAAAGGCGACTATTCGTTCTTCGGCGACGACTGCAATCGCCTCGAGAACGGCATGCAAACCACGAACAACATGACGCCCATGGGAGGCACGACCTCGAACGGCACGCCAAGGCCCGCGCCCTCCGCGAAATACGATCCGTCGACGAACCCAACGAGCTACTCGGCTGGATGGTCCTGCCGCGATCAGTTCCGGTCCGGGCTGCTGCATTTCGTTTCGCTGATTCGCGACCGCCGCTATCCGATCGTCGACCAGGAGCACGGGATCGTATGGGCTTTCGGATTCTTCGACCACCAAGCGGGCGACACCCGCAATTTCGAAACTCCGGACGGACGGTCCGTGACGGCCGGCCCGACCACGCCGTTCACCTGGGAGATTGCCGAGATTTTCAAAGTGCGGCATGGGCAGCTTCACGAAATCGAGGCGGCGCTTACGCAAGGCTCCTACGGGATGTGTTCCGGCTGGAGCAGCTACGAGCAATGCCGGTCCGATCAGCCGCAATGGTAGCCGCGATGCGCCAAACGATCTTCGCGGTGGCTGCGGCCGGAGTGCTGCTGCTGGCTTTGTCCGCACGGCCGCCAAGCACGGCGGCCGCTGGTGCCGATTGCGACCGCGTCTGTCTCAACGGCATCATGGACCAGTACCTCGCGGCGATGGTGGTGCACGATCCGTCGAAACTACCGTTGGCGAAGAACCTGAAATTCACCGAAGACGGCGTACGGCTCGAGCTCGGCGACGGGCTCTGGGCCACGGCATCCAGCATAGGAAACTACAAGCTCTATTTCGACGAACCGGAGGCGGGAGAGGCCGGCGTTTACACCGTCGTCCAGGAAAATGGCGCTGGCGTATTCCTTTACGTGCGGCTGAAAGTCGTCGACAGGAAGATCACAGAGATCGAAACGCTGGTCGCGCGCAAGCAAACGACGTCGATTTTGAACACGGACAATTTGACGGAGGTACGTCCGATTTTCCTCGAGACAATTCCGGCCGCCGATCGACCGTCGCGCGCTGAAATGGTTGCGATGGTCGGAAAATACTTCGATGGGATCGAGCAGGCCAACGGGGATATCGTCCCGTTCGATAAGGATTGCGTTCGCATCGAAAACGGAATCCAGACGTGCCCCGGCTCGCCCACTTCTCCGCTCGGCGCGCTGAGCTGCGGTGCGCAGCTGAGTACGAAGATTTTCACCTACATCCAGTCTGTCAGTCCCCGCCGGTTTCCGATTGTCGATCGAGAGCGCGGTCTGGTTCTTGCGGCCGTGCGTTTCAATCATCCTGCCACGCAACAGACGGTGGACGTTCCCGGTCGCGGCAAAATGACCATGGGCAAGTACTCCCAGTGGCCCAACAGCACGCAAATCGCGGAGCTTTTCAAGATCAAGGACCGCAAGATCAAGGAAATCACCGCCGTCATCGTCGCCCAGCCGTACAAAATGCCCACGGGCTGGGAGTAGCGGCAATCCAATCCACGACTCAAGTTGTGCGACGATTCCTTGACACGCCCTTCACGTGTTGAAACGGACTCGATGCGTTCTGTTGCGCCTGCGATTACGGTGTGATTAGATACAACTCTCCTCACTTGCAGGCGCAGCCGAATCGAGGATCTCTTGGAGACTGCTGAGCTCCGGCCTCTCAGTCTGGGCGAACTCCTGGACCGCACCTTCACACTCTACCGCGCCAATTTCTGGGTCTTCGTGGGCATCATGGCGCTCCCTGCGGCGCTGGGGATTCCGGCAACCTTCCTGCTTCTGCAAGTCAACAGTGCATTGGGCATAACTCCGGGGTCACCGACGCCTCCGAATCCGGCGGCTATACTCGCTCTCCTGGGCTGGTACGTCTTGATTTTCGCCGTGGGCTCGGTGGTTTATTCGCTGGTGTATGCAATCATCGCAGCCGCGATGACCCACGCAGTTTCGGAAGCGTATCTGGGGCGCAATCCCACGATCGGCGCGGCATACAAGAGCGTTCGAGGAAAAGTCTGGCGGTTATTTGGCGTCGCGCTGAACGTCCTGATTCGCCTGATTGGAATCTCCATTCTGGTCACGATGGTTGTCGGAGGCGTCGGGATGCTGGTGATCGGCGCTATGACTCTTGCCACGCGGTCGGTGGCGGCCGGAGCGTCACCTGCGGTTATCGGGATTTTCGTTGGGTTGATGGTCCTGGCGCTCTACGCGATGATTATTGCCGCGATGGTGTACCTCGCTCTTCGGTACGCCGTTTCGATCCAGGCACTTGTGCTAGAAAACCTCGGAGTGTCGGCCTCGATTCGCCGCAGCGTCCAGCTCACAAGGGGACGCAGGGGCCAGGTATTCGTGGCCATGCTGCTCGCTGTCATCATCAGCCTGGTCGGATCGATGGTTTTTTACGTGCCGTTCTATATACCGACGATGATCATGATCTCCCGCAGCCACGTCGTACCGTCCTGGCTCAGCCTGTTGAGCTCCATGGCTGCCGCGATAGGAAGCTCCATAACCGGCCCCATTTTCATGATCGTCCTGGTGCTGTGCTACTACGACACGCGCGTGCGCAAGGAAGCTTTCGACCTGCAATTCATGATGGCCTCGCTCGATCGAGCGCAAGCCGCTGAGGGAACGGTGCCTTCCGCGTGAGGATCGTGCGGATCGAGACTGGCCGTTTGCCGGTTTTCTATCTGCTGCTCGCAATTCTATCCGCGTGGCCGTCGACGACCTTTGCGCAGTCGCCGAATTCAAACTTTCCGCAAACGCTCACTCTGAAGGAATACATCGCCGAATTGGATCGTTGCGTGACAGTGCTCAACGCGTCGCCGGTCAATCCCGCAGCGGTGGAAGCGCTACGCAATTCCCTGCCCTCCAACTGGACGGTGACGGCCGAGGACGGCCATTACACGATCGGGACTCAGTGGCTTTCCGGCGATCTCGTTGAAATCGAAAGAAACCAGGGGGCAAATACCCCGGCGCTGGCTCAGGCTCGGCAGAAGCTTGCGCTTTATCGCGCGGACGCTCAGGCGCTTGCTTCCTCGATCGATTCGCCGCGGGATCCGGCGCAATTGCGCAAGCGCCTGAACTCGATCCTGAGCGGTCGGGAGTTTCGCGGACAGGGAGGGCCGACGTGGTTCGACGTGCTGGAGCGGCGGATCCTCGATTGGATTGAGCGCCAGCTCGACAAAATCTTCGGGCCGATACGCAGGAGCAAGCTTGGCAACATGGTCGCGTGGATCGCGATCGGGCTGGTGGGCGTGCTGCTGCTGTTCTGGACGCTGCGGTTCCTGATGCGCGCGGGACAGAGCACGGAGATGGATTTGAGCGGCGCGGCTCCCATCGGCAACGACTGGCGGAGGTGGCTGCGCGAGGCACGCGATGCGGCCGGACGCGGGGATTTTCGCGCCGCTATTCACGCCGCGTATTGGACCGCGATCGTGCGGATGGAAGAGACGAAGTCGCTACCTGAGGATCGTGCGCGAACCCCGCGTGAATCGCTCAGGATGATCGGCCGAGACAGCAGCGCCTATGCGCCTGTGGCGCAACTGACGCGGCGTTTCGAACTGGTGTGGTACGGGTACCGCGACGCCACGGCGGCGGATTGGGACGATGCCGCGCAGCAATTGGAGATACTGGGATGCCTTCGTTCCTAGACTCGCGCGACGCGCGCTACTTGATCGGTACGCTGGCGCTGATGATTGTGTTGCTGGCGATTACAATCGCGCTGGGACCTGCGCCGGCGCCGCAGTCGCTGGGCTATCCCTCGACCTACGCTTCGGATTGGAAGGGCGCCAAGGCCGCCTTTGTGTTGCTGAATGACCAAGGATATCGGATAGAACGATGGGAAAAACCGCCGGACGAGCTGCCACAAAGCGGACCGGGCGACGTTCTGGTATTGGTCGATCCGTTCGAGGGCGGTACGTCCGGCGAGATGGCGGCGATTCGGCGCTTTGTCTCCGACGGCGGACGCGTCCTGGCGATCGGCGCCGTCGCGAAGGATCTGGTGCCAGATCTCACCGCCGCCGAGCCCGCCGAATACGACCCGGACGAAAAGACGTTTTCGGCGCTCCTGCCCTCTCCAATCACTCGAGGCGCGCCCGAGATCACGATGACGTCGCCGGACACGTTTACATCGTCACCTCATCCGTGGCTCGCGCTCTACGGAAAAAGCGATCAACTTGGAGTGGTTTCCTACCGCATCGGAAAAGGCGACGTCATCTGGTGGGCGGCGGCGTCTCCGCTGACCAACGGCACGATTCGCGAAAAGAACAATCTGGAATTCTTCCTGAATTGCATCGGGCCGAAACAGACCGCGCACGTTTACTGGGACGAGTATTTCCATGGGGCGCGCGAATCGATCTATTCGTATTTCGCGAAGGGACCGCTCCCATGGGCCGGCCTGCAGGTCGGAATCGCGCTGGTCGCCGTGCTCTTCACGTTCTCGCGGCGATCGGGAGCGATGCGGCTGCCGGCAACCGAATCCCGGCTTTCGCCACTTGAGTTCGTGGACACGCTCGGCGATCTTTATCAATCAGCACACGCGTCGCCGGCGGCCGTAGCGGTGGCCTACCGGCGATTTCGCCTGGCGCTTTCGCGCAAGCTTGCGGTCTCCACGAAAATGAAGCTGCCCGAGCTTTGCCGCGTAGCTTCTTCGCGATTCGGCTGGCTAGAGGAGCCCCTTCTGGATACACTTTCCCGCTCCGAGCGAGCGATGCGAAATATCCATCTCGATGAAGGCGAGGCGCTCTACCTGGTGCGCCAGCTTCACGAACTCTCGGCGCGCCTGGAACCCAAAGGCCGCGCCGATCAGGAGACACCTGCATGGCGATGACAGCTGCGGAATTGGCCGCGCACGTCCGCAAGGAATTTTCGAAGATCGTGGTGGGCCAGACCGACGCGGTCGATCAGTTGCTGGTGGTCGTCCTGACAGGAGGCCATGCGCTCATCGAGGGCGTCCCCGGGCTTGCGAAAACTCTGGCGGTGAAATGTCTGGCGCATCTTTTCAAACTGCAGTTTCAGCGCGTACAGTGCACGCCCGATTTGATCCCCGCTGACATTTTGGGCGGAAATATTTTTCAGCCGGGCGAGGGAACGTTTCGGATGAATCGCGGACCTGTGTTCACTGACCTGCTGCTGGTGGACGAGATCAACCGGATGCCTCCGCGCACGCAGTCGGCGCTGCTGGAATCGATGGAAGAGTTTCAGGTGACGATCGACGGCGTGAGCTATCCGCTGTCGCGTTCCTTCGCCGTGTTCGCTACGCAGAATCCGGTGGAATTCGAGGGCACGTATCCGCTGCCGGAAGCTCAGCTGGACCGTTTCCTGATGAAAATTCGGATCGGCTATCCGGAGGCTTCGCAGGAATCGGAGATTCTGTCGCGCTATCAGGGAGGATTCGAGGCGAGAGATCTCGATCGCGCAGGGCTTGAGCGCCTATCGAAGGAGGCGCTGGAAGCGGCGCGGGCCGAGGCGGCGCGCGTGCAAGTGGAACCGAAACTGTTCGATTACATCGTGGCCCTCGTGCGAGCGACGCGTGATTCTGCGGCCGTAAGCCTGGGGGCGAGCCCGCGCGCGGCTGTCGCCATGATGTTGGCGTCCAAGGCGATTGCGGCGACGGAAGGGCGCGATTTTTTGATTCCCGACGATGTGAAATTCGCGGCGCCAGCGATCCTGCGGCATCGCATGATGCTGAAACCGGAAGCCGATCTGGAAGGCATCACACCCGATCAGGTGATCGCCGAAGTGCTGACGGCCATCGCCGTCCCGAAATAGGCCGTGAATAAGCTTGTTCCTTCGAACGTGGCCGCGCGAGCCGAACCGGCCGGGCGTTTTCCGGTCGCTTTCGGGCGGCGATTTTTCCTGCTGCTCTTCGCGGGGCTTATCTGGATCACTCCCGCTTGGCGCGAACCGCGATTTCTCTACGTCATGTTGGCCTGGGACGCAATCGCGCTCGTCGTTTGGGCCTGGGACTTGAGCCAGATGGCGCGGCCGGAGCAAATCGAAGTGAGGAGGTTGTGGGAGGAATCGCTGGGACTGACGAAGCGCATGGCGGTGACAATCGAGCTGCAAAATAATTCCGGCGGAGCGATTTCGACGAAAGTGATGGACGAGTCGCCGGAATCTTTCCGGCCGGATCTGGCGAAGATCGAGATGAACGTTCCCGCAAGAGGCGCTCGCTCGGCCAGCTATCCTGTCGAACCGCGATCCCGGGGTGACGCGCAATTCGGCAATGTCTGGGTGCGTTATCAGAGCCGGCTGGGAATCGCGGAACGATGGGCGCGCGCGTGGTTACCGCAAACCGTTCGCGTCTATCCCAACATCGAAGAAGCGCAGCGCATGCGCATCTACCTGATCCGCAGCCGGCAGATTGAGCTGGAAAAAAGATTGAAGCGGCAGCGCGGACATGGACGCGAGTTTGAAAGCCTGCGCGATTTTCGCGACGGCGACGAGTTCCGCGACATCTGCTGGAGCGTGACGGCGCGGCGCGGCAAGCTGATCACGAAAGTGCATCAGATCGAGCGCAGCCAGACGATCTGGCTGGTGCTGGACGCCGGGCGGTTACTGCGGGCGCGCGTAGACCGGCTGACGAAGCTGGATTACACCATCAGCGCGGCGCTGAGCCTGGCGCAGGTAGCGTTCTATTCAGGCGATCGCGTCGCGCTGCTGGCTTATGGGCGCAAGCCACAGCAACGCGTGGGACCGGGGCGCGGCGTGGGCCATCTGCGCGCGCTGATGGAAAGCCTGGCGCAGGTGCGCGCCGAGGCCCTAGAAGCCGACCATTTGCTCGCCGCGGAAAATCTGCTCTCGCAACAGGGCCGGCGCAGCCTGATTGTGTGGTTAACCGATCTGGCGGAGACGGCGGCGACACCCGAGGTGATCGAGTGCGCGGCAAAGATGGCCACGCGGCATCTGGTGCTGATGGGAATTATCGGACAGCCAGAGCTGCGGCGGCTGATCGCGGCCGAGCCTGCCAGCGCGAACGCGATGTACCGCTACACGGCCGCGCTCGAGGTGGTGCAGAGGCGCGAGCTGTTGCTTCGGCGGTTGCGCCAGCAGGGGGCACTGACGCTGGAAGTGGACGCGTCGCGGATGTCCACGGCGCTGGTGAACCGCTACCTGGAAGTGAAGGAGCGCAGCCTGCTCTAGACCGCGTGCCTGGGAACTGGCGGCGCGGCATCTGTAATCGGTGAAATCTGCTCGAAGGACGCTACGAGCGCTGGCCTCGACGGTTTCCGCATCACGTAGAGCAGCAGCAGGCAGAACATTCCTGCAGCGACCGTGTATTTCCATTTCACGGTGAGCTCGGTGGGCGAGACGAAGGCTTCGATCGTGCCGGCGACGATGAGCATGGGAACGATTCCCAGCACGAGGCGCACGGCGCGCCCTCCCTCGCGAGCCAGTGAGGCGCGGCGAGGCAAGGTGCCGGGAAATAAAAGTCCCTTCGCCAGCAGCAGTCCAGCGCCGCCGGCGATGAAAATTGCCGGCAATTCGATCACTCCGTGCGGCGCGACGAAACTCATCAGCTGCCCAAGCATCCCAGCCTTCCAGCACGCACCCGAGATCACGCCGAACAGCAAACCGTTGAATGCCAGCATGAAAACGGTTCCAAGGCCGCCGGTGACTCCGAGCGCGAATGTAGAGAGCGAGACGGTCAAATTATTCGTCATGATGCGGCTCGACTCCATCGGCTTCACGCTGACGATCGAATGCGTCCACATCTCTCGCCGCTCGATGGTGTCCATCATCGAGCTGCCGACCACGTAGCGCGGAAAGCCGGGATCAACCAGCGAAAGCATGAGCCCCAATAGTGCGGTGGCAAGAAAAATGGCCGTCGCGGTAATCGTGTAGGGCAGCGTTTCATGAAAAATCTCCGGAAACGTCTCGCGGTAGAACTTGATGATGCCAGCGGGCTTCGAGCGGCGTCCCATGTAGATCAGGTTGTGTGCGCGGCCGAGGAGTTGATTCAGATAATGCGCCAGGTTGCGGCTCGATGCGTCTTCGCGGATCGTTGCCAGGTCGGAAGCGGTCTGGCGATATAATAGCGCCAATTCCTGGAGCTCGGTGTGGGCGAGAGCGCGGACGCCGTGGCGTCCGGAGCGCGTAAGAAGCTCGTCGATGCGCGCCCAGTAGGGGCGCCTTTTTTGCAGCCAACTCGTGGAGACCACGATGTCCTCTGTGGACAAGCTTACCATCGAAACTCCCGAGCAAACTTTGCTCGAGTTTCCGCTTGCCGGAATCGGTAGCCGGTTTTTGGCGATTGCACTGGATACCCTGCTTCAGTTCGCCGCTTACATCGTGCTCGGCTTGATTGCCGCTTTGCTTTCGACGGAGGGATTTCTTCCCACGCTCGGAAAGCAGTGGGGCGTCGCAATCGTGATTTTTCTCGCCTTCGTGGTCCAATTCGGCTACTACACCACGTTCGAGGCCCTGTGGAACGGCCAAACCCCCGGCAAGCGCTGGACGCATCTGCGGGTGATACAGGATTCCGGACGGCCCATCAGCGCGTATGACGCCATCTTGCGCAATCTTCTGCGCATTGTCGATTCGCTTCCCACGCTCTACGGTGTCGGCATCGTGACGATTTTGCTGAGCCGAGAGAACAAGCGCGTGGGTGACTATGCCGCCGGCACCGTTGTGGTCCACGAGAAGCCGCTGCAAGGGGTGGGCTCGATCTGGAGCGTAGCGGCGGCTCCGGCGACAGCTACGCCGCAGATTCCAGCGGTTTCGATGAGCATGGATGAGTTACGGCTGGTGGAGACATTTTTCGAGCGGCGCGCGAGCCTCGAACCTGACGTGCGCCGGTCGATGGCGCGCCAGATTGCGCAGCGGCTGGGCGAGCGCATGAATGTGCCGGTGGAAGTGCGGCCAGACTCGGAGAAATTTCTGGAGTCGCTCGCGGAGCAGCGGCGCAGCTCGGCGCGTTTTCACTAGCAAGTGACGCGAGCTAGCCGCCGTAATCCGGATCGCGGCCTGGTATCAGCGCGGAATTGCGGGGCAGCGGGCGGTCCGTGTGGAAATATTTCCGGTAGGCGGAAATCCAGTTGGTGGAGATTTCGCGCTGCGCGGTCCCTAGATCGATCTTGCCAGTGCAGACCTGGGCGTGCAGATAATCTTCCAGTTCGTCCTTCACATGCGCATTCCATTCCGATGAATACGGCTCCGGCCAAAGGTTGCGGATGTCGTCGCTGCCGCCGAGCGCGGGCGTGATGAGGTGGTCGACCTCGTAGGCGTTTGGCGGGGCTCCGTCCATGCCGTATTCGTGAAACACGGCCCGTTGCAGCGAGCTGGGCGGACGATTTTCCCGGGGGCCGCCCCCGGTACAAACCTGGGACGCGCTGAGCGCACGAACCGCCCCGGGTGTTAACTTTGCATCCGGTACGAGCGGTCCCGCGGCGTCGGCGAAATCGGTCGGCGTGTCGCGGGGCTGGATCCTTTCGTAAGTAACCCGGATTCCGATCGCGGCGACCAAAACTGCCATACAGGCGGCCGCCCAGCTGCGGCCCGAAAGCCCCAACCATCCCGGTTCGTGCTGCGAGCTTTGCACTTCCGCCAGCCGCGCTTTCAACTTGGCGCGCGCGAAATTGTGGAGGTGTGTCGAGATTTCCGCAGCTTCGCGATAAGCCTGCGCGAATTCGGCTGCGGATGCACCCATGGCGTCGGCACGTTCGCGGCAGGATGCGCAGGCGGCGAGGTGACGCTGCGCGGCAGCCGACTCCGCCGGAGTCAGCTCGCGGTCGGCGGCGCGAACCAGCTGTTCGTCAGTCAGATGTTTTTCTTCGCCTCGCATCACCCTATCGGCCGTCCACTCTCATCAGCCGCTCCATCGAACGTGCCAGCGACTTCGCTACCGCTCCCAATGAGATATCCAGCACGTCGGCGATCTCGCGATAGCGGAGACCCTCTGCTCGCAGACGCAAACAGAGTTGATCCGCGTCGGAAAGCGCGGCGACAGCGAGGAGCAAGTGCCGCTGCTGCTGGTTTTTCGCCAGTTGCTCTTCGGGATTCGCTGCCGGATCGACGTGATGTTCGAGTGCTTCTTCCGTGGCGACGCCATTGGCCTTGCGGCGCTGCGCGCGATGCCGATGCTTCAGCGCGAGATTGTGGGCCACACGAAAAACCCAGCCACGCAGATTCGCGCGCGACCGTCCCAGCCGCAGATGCCGGAAAAGAGACAGGAAAACATCCTGAATCACGTCCTCAGCGTCGTGCGCTTCGAGACCGAGCGATACGACGTAGCGCAACAGACCGTCGCGCAGGTGATCGAATAGCTCGATGATTTCGTCTTCGATCGCGCGCGGTGAAGCCGGAAGCGCCGCGTCGATCGGGCCGAGAAGAACGAGCCTTGCAGCCGCATTGGGACCGTCGCTGGCCATGGAAACGGAATTTTACCTCTCCATGCGAATCTGCCGTCAAGCCAATTGACGTGCCATCGGAGATTCCGGATACGAAATAAACCGTGAACAAGCCAAGGCCGCCCGGAATACCTCTATGAACTTCGTCTGCCTCGCATCTAAACCGACGTCGGCCACAGGAGACCGCCCGGCGTGAAAAGCCTTCTCGCCTTACCGCTCGTTATCGCGTTCGCAGGGTTCGCAATAGCGGAAGCATTCGCGCAAGCCAACAACGGCGAACTGCGCCTCAACGTCGTCGACGCAATTGACTTCGGCGGTCTCTTCTGGGGCAACGCCATCGGTCCGTCGCGCAGCTTCACCCTTCAATTGACGACCCGTTTCTGAGGCGCCATTCTCAGGACCCAGCCGCGGCCTTGCCTCGAAGCATGTCCACCATGGCCTGAGCGGCGGCGCTCAATTGCCGGTCGCGCCGGAACACGAGATGAAGTTTCCGCGAGACGCGCATCTGTCGGATCCGCAACTCGCGGAGTTCGCCCGCGGCGAGCTCGCGTTCTGCGCACATGCGCGGCACGATCGCCACTCCCTTCTTCCTTTCCACGAAGAGCTTGATGCTTTCGATCGTCGGCAGCTCCACGTCCATCCGCAGCGGCACGCGATGCCGCGCGAACATCTGCACTACACGCTGGCGGTAGGGTGATTCGACGATGTGTGCCACGAATGTTTCCTGGCCCAGGTCGGTGATATCCACCTCGCGACGCTTGGCCAGCCGGTGCCCGGGCCAGACAACCAGGACCAGCGAATCCCGGTGAAACGCAATCGCCTCAAGCTCGCGTTCCTCCGGCAAATACGAAATCACGCCGATATCGAGATGATGATTCATCAACTCGCGCGGCACGTCGCGTGAAAACACGCGATGGACCTGCATATGAATCCCGGGGTGACGCTCGTGGTAGCGCTCCAGGGCCGGCAGCAGCGCGTGAATCGAGCTTTCGTTGACGCCGATGGAGACCTGGCCGCGCTCGAGGCCCCGCAGCTCTTTCATACCCTTGCGAATTTCCTCGCGCAGATTCAGCATGCGG
>Ga0209007_1000370_pt1 | contig 19350 bp, 18 predicted proteins | sample JacPinW_OM1H0_O2_FD_187961 | JGI IMG/M metagenome (GOLD analysis project Ga0209007, IMG submission 187961) | Forest soil microbial communities from Algoma, Ontario, Canada - Jack Pine, Ontario site 1_JW_OM1H0_O2 (SPAdes) (version 2) | ecosystem: Environmental > Terrestrial > Soil > Boreal... | reverse complement strand
CGAACGACATCTGGGCCGACTGGCGCGGTCAGCACGACATTGGCTTTGTGCAGACTCTGCCCGCCGATTGGCACACCACCCCGGACTATCTTGCCTCCGACAACTTTGTGTCTTTCGCAGTGAAGCAGGGTTGGTACACGCCGGGCGCGAACCGGCCGTTCAATGTAATGGAGATTTATTCCGGCCCGACTTACGGCGGCCCCGCCACCGCCGAGGAGCTTCGCCGGGTCGAGGCGGCGGTGCGAGCGGCGGCACCCAAGGTTGACGTCCGGCTGCTCATGCAGCTGATTCACTCGGTAGGTCGCGATTCTTCGGGCTATGGTCAAGTTGCCGATCTGCGACCGAACACTACTCCGCCACTGCGCACGCTGTGGGTGGCTCCGGGGCCGCCTCTTACGGCTGCCTTTATTCCCTGGCGTCTCGGCGTCGATTCGATCCCTCCGGAGTATCAGCAACATCGCTACCTCACCGCCGGCGAGGCGGAACGGGGTTCGATTGATCCCACGCAGAGAGGCGTTGAATCGACGCACTTTGCCGACCGTGCTGTCAAGCGCCTGCTTTATCTCGTTAACGAGCACCGCGAATTTTTCCTTCCAGAAGTGACGGCGGCGCTCGACGGTTTCGAAGCACGCGAGCTCGCATCACAGGGCGAGATCGAGCGCACGGCGCAGATTCTCCTGTCGGCCCACGAGGACGCCCTCGCGCATCGCTATCTGACGGAACGGGCCAACGCCGAGGCGGGGGACGGCTTACGTCTTATGGAAGCTCTCGCGGATGGAATCGAGGCGCGCACCAAGGCTCTCTACGGTATCCGGGTGGACCAGGGTGCGGGGCCCACCCACTAGCGAGCATCACCGCCGTGCCGCTCAGGCAACCACGCGATCAGGAACACTTGGACAAAAGGCGAATGAAATGGGGAGTACTTCGCGCATGAATCGACGCAAAATTGCGATGACACTGCCATTGCTCCTGATACTTCCGAGCACGCTCACGTGGGCCAGCTACGCGATCTTCGTCGGGAAAAACCTGACGGCGGACGGCAGCACATTTCTCGGCGGAACGGGCGATGAGCCCTCGAGTCACTGGCTCGAGATCGTACCCCGAGCTAACCATCCTGCCGGCTCCACGATACGGGTCGGCGTCACCAAGGAAGCCATCTACCCGGGCGAGCTCATCGAGATTCCGCAGGTGCCGGTGACCGCGAAATACATCACGATGAACTACAGCGAATACGACGGCTTTCCCGCACCGCTGACGAACGGGGGCCTGAATGAGTACGGCGTGGCGGCGCGCGATGTCTGGTCGCCATCACGTGAAGAGCTGCAGAAGATGACCGTGAATCCCCAGCACGGGATCAACTACAGCGACCTCTCGCGGCTCGCGATGGAGCGCGCCCATTCGGCACGGGAGGCGGTGGAGATCGTCGGTCAATTGATCGACAAGTACGGCTACGCGACCTACGGTGGCAACTCGCACTTCTTTGCGGACTCGGAGGAAGGCTGGGTCTTGATCGACTTCGCGGGCAGCAAAGGCCTCTGGATCGCCGAACGGGTGGGTCCGGACGAGGTGCGAATGTCGTACCCAGGATACATTCTGGACATTCCCCTGGATTTCCAAAAGCATCCGGACAAGTATCGCGGTTCGGCCAACTTCATCTCTTTCGCTATCGAGCAGGGATGGTTCGATCCGAAGGCCGGAAACCCATTCAATGTGAATGCGGTATATCAGGGCGGAAAGGGAAAATCTCCGACGGTCAAGGTCATCGAGGACCGGCTTCGTCAGAAAGCGGCCGTCGCGAAGATCACGCTGCGGGAGATGATGGATACGGTCCGCGATCCCCTGGTGTCGGGGGATCAGAATGGTTATGGGCAGGTGGCGCATCTTCGACAGCGAGTCACGCACCCGGAACTGAACATGCTATGGGTGGCGGCGACCGGCTCTATCACCACTCCGTTCATCCCCTACTGGATCGGCGTCGACAAGGTGATTCCCGAGTACGGCAAGCACCGCTACTTGACTCATGAGCAGGCGAAAGGCTTCGTGACAAAAGACTGGCACATCCAGGAGGCGTCCCGATTTGCCTACATCACGTTCAAGCGCCTCATGTATTACACATGCGACAAGCCGGATAAGTTCTTGCCGGAGGTGACCGAGGCGCTCACGGCCTTCGAGAATCAAAGCATCGAGCAGTCTCGAAAAATCGAGGCAACTGCCGCCAAGCTGTTCGACGTGCACGAAGCGGACATGGCCGACCAGGTATTGACCAATTACAGCAGTGACCGCGCACTCGATGGGCTAAAACTCGGAGACTCGCTGCTCGCGAGCATCGAGGCACGATACCGGCTGCTGTACGGCTATCGAGCACCCAAAGGGCCAGTGATGAGCGGCCTATTCGGTCGCGACTCGGTGGTGGGCTGCGTGAAACCGCTGCCGTCTTACTGACCGGGAGAGCCCGTCATGCTTCGCACGAGACTCGCGTTCACGGCGATGGCGGCCGTCTGTGCGCTGTTGGCCTCTCAGGCCGTCTTGGCAAGTTACGCGGTCTATGTCGGCAGGAATCTGACGGCCGACGGTAGTGTGTTCTTGGGGGGCACCGGCGATGAGCCTTCGAGTCACTGGCTAGAGATCGTTCCGCGCAAGACCCACGCGCCGGGAGAGACCATACGGGTCGGGGTCACCAAGGAGGCCAATTTCCCGGGTGAGCTCATCGAGATTCCGCAGGTACCGGTCACCGCCAGGTACATCACCATGAACTACAGCGAGTTCTTGGGTCTCCCGGCGCCGCTCACGAATGGCGGACTCAACGAATACGGTGTGGCGGCTCGCGACGTTTGGTCGCCCACGCGCAAGGAGTTGGCGGCCATGACCCCGAATCCCCAGCACGGGGTCAACTACAGCGACCTATCGCGGATCGTCATGGAGCGCGCTCATTCCGCGCGCGAGGCGGTCGAGATCGTGGGTCAGCTCATCGACAAGTACGGCTACGCGACTTATGGCGGCAATTCGCATCTGTTTGCCGATTCCAAGGAAGGTTGGATATTGATCGATTTCGCGGGCGGCAAGGGGCTGTGGATTGCCGAGCGCCTCGGCCCAGACGACATTCGGATGTCTCATCCAGGGTACATCCTCGAGATTCCGCTCGACTTTCTGAAGCATCCGGACAAATTTCGCGGGTCGCCGAATTTCATCTCCTTTGCGGTGGAACATGGCTGGTACGACCCGCACTCCGGCAAGCCGTTCAACGTCGATGAGATTTACCAACTGGGTCGCGGCAGATCCGACTCGGTCAAGGTCATCGAGGAGCGCCTTCGGCAGAAAACCCTGACCGGAAAAATCACGCTGCGCGACTTCATGGACACCATACGAGACCCGATCGTCTCCGCAGACTGGAACGGCTACGGACAGGTCGCCCACCTTCGACAAGGCGTGTCACGCCCGGAATTGAACATGCTCTGGGTCTCGGCGACCGGGTCCATCACGACACCCTTTGTCCCCTATTGGATAGGCGTCGATAAAGTGCCGCCCGAGTACGGCAAGCACCGATACTTGAGCCACGGGGAAGAGGAGTCCTTTGTCACGAAGGACTTTCAGATCCAGGAGGCGTCGCAATTTGCCTATGTCACCTTCAAGCGCCTGATGTACTACACCTGCGACAAGCCCGAGAAATTCCTGCCCGAAGTGTCCGAGGCCCTCACCGCATTCGAGAACCAGAGCATTGAGCAATCCAAGACGATTCAAGCGACCGCCGCGAAGCTCTATCGCGTCGGCGAGTCTCAGATGGGCAACGACGTGCTCACCGACTATAGCAATCGGCGCGCCGCGGATGCCTTGACCCTGGCAGGCGCCTTACTGGACAGCATCGAGGCACGACATCGATTGCTCTACGGGTACCGCGGCCCCGTCAACGCCGAGATGAGCACGCACGGTCACCGCTGGAGCGTCTCCGTCGATTGCCGGGGCGGGCAAGGAATCAACTGATGATCGCGCCGAGGGCCGGGTTGCGAATCCACACACCGAGAGTCGGCGCCCGCCCACCGACTCGAGACACTTCAGGAGCTTTGCCCATGAACGAACTTCACCGCCGTTTGATGCGGACGTTCCGCTGGTGGAGGGCTGGTGTGCTGGTCGCAGCGCTTTGGGCGCCGCTTGGACATGCGAGCGTTGCGATCTATGTAGGAAAGAACCTGACGAAGAGCGGTAACGTTCTGCTGGCGGGCTTCGGCGACGAACCCTCGAGCCACTGGCTTTCCATCGTCCCGCGTCGCGAGCATCCTCCGGGGGAGACCATCTCGGTAGGCGGCACGCCAGCAGCCAATCTTGCCGGTGAGCTGATCCAGATCCCGCAGGTCCGGGAGACCTATCGCTACATCTCCATGGACTACTCTTTCTATCTGGGGCTGCCGGCGCCGCTCACCAACGGCGGAATGAACGAATACGGCCTTGCGGTGCGAGATGTGGCCCTCCACTCGCGACAAGAGTTGGTGGACATGACGCCGAAACCCCAGCATGGCCTCAACTACAGCGATATCGCGCGGATCGTGCTCGAGCGAGCACGAACGGCGCGAGAGGCGTTGGATGTCGCCGTCTCTCTCATCGAGAAATACGGCGATTTTACTTACGGTGGCAACTCCCACGTTTTCGCCGACCCGAACGAGGGCTGGGTGTTGCTCGAGTTCGCTGGTGGCAAGGGGCTCTGGGTCGCCCGCCGCTTGGGGCCGGACGACGTGTGGCTCAACTGGCGTGGTTACAACAAGAGCGGATATGTTCAGACGCTGCCTCCCGACCTTGGCAAGAATCCCGACTATCTCGCTTCCAAGAACTTCGTTTCCTTCGCGATCGAGCGGGGTTGGTACAAGCCCGACAACGGCACACCGTTCAATGTGATGGATGCCTACGCGAGGCCCGACCAATCCACAGAGGTCACCGTTGCGGAGGCTCACAGGGTCGAGTCGAATATCAAGTCCGCCGCCCCTAAGGTCGATGTGCAGCTGTTGATGCAACAGTTGCACGACGTCGGAAGAGACTCATCAGGCTACGGGCAGGTGGCGGACCTTCGAGCGAACGTGAACCCTAGTCTGCGCACCGTTTGGATCGCACCCGGGCCACCCATCACGGCGGCGTTCGTGCCCTGGCGGCTCGGCACCGATTCGGTGCCCCCGGAATATCGTCGGCATCGTTATCTCACGGCGGGTGAGGCGGAGCGGATCATCGATGTGCCGCAGCAGGGTATCGAATCAACCCAGTATGTCGATCGAGCCGTGAAGCGGCTCTTGTACCTCGTAGATGAGCATCGGGAGGCGTTCCTGCCCGAGGTCAGTGCCGCTCTCACCGCTTGGGATAGCCGCCAGATCGCGGCTCAGGACGATATCGAGCGCACCGCGCTCGTTCTTCTGAAGGCGCATCAGGATGAGCTTCTTACACGTTATCTCACCGAGCAGGCGCATCGTGCGGCGGCGGACGGTCTGCGGCTGATCGATGCACTCGCAATCGGACTCGAGGCGCGCACCCGGGTGCTTTACGGCATTCGAACCCCCGATATCACGAATCCTGGCCATTAAGAACGGGTACGTTGGCGGGTATTGCGACAGCCTGACAAGTCAAAGAGGCCCAATGGGTGCAGTGATCTGAAGGGAGAATGATAGTGCGGACAGGTTGTTCATTCCTCGGGGCGCTGACGCTGGTGCTCATCTCGGGGCCACTAACAGGCGTTGCGCAGAATTCGCAGACAGGAGGTGCCGACGAGACAGCGTCGGCGCGATGCACGGCACTGGCGAGCGAAAGCTTTGCAACGCTGCAAGATGCGCCCACCCAGATCAAGTCGACGAAGGTCGTTGCCGCTGGACCCGACGGGCCTGCGTACTGCGACGCGGAAGGCTATGTCTCAACCACCATCGGCTTCTCCATGCGATTGCCGCTCGAGAGTTGGAATGGCAAGTTCATAGAGCTCGGCTGCGGCGGGGCCTGCGGAAATACGGCCTTCTGGCTCTGGTGGTGCCCACTGCACAGAGGTTATGCCTGCATCGCATCGGACATGGGCCACGTGGGTAAGGGTCAGGACGGGCTGTGGGCCTATAACAATCTTCAGGGCCAAGTCGACTTCGCGTACCGCGGGCCCCACGTGGTGTCGATCGCGGGTAAGGCAATCACGGAGCGTTACTATTCTCAGCCGCCGAAGTACTCCTATTTCCATGGCTGTTCCACCGGTGGGCGTCAGGCGCTGGTCGAGGCAGAGCGCTTTCCGTGGGACTTCAACGGCATCATCGGTGGCGGCCCATGGATCGACGATTCAGACTCCGCGATGTACTACGTCTGGGCGAGCCGCGCGTTGCGCGGTCCGGACGGCAAGCTCGTCCTGACCCGCCACGATTTGCTGCTGGTGCACGAGGCGGCCCTGGCGGCCTGTGACGTGGACGACGGTGTAAGGGACGGTGTAATCGGCGATCCGCTGCACTGTCACTTCGACCCCGGTGTACTCGCCTGCAGAAGCAGTCAGCAGAAGAATTGCCTGACGACGGCACAGGTGGACGCTGTCCGCAAGGTGTACACCGGTCCGGTGAACTCCAAGGGGGAAAAGCTCTTCATCGGCGGCTCGGTGCCCGGCTCCGAGATGCGCTGGGTCGGCGACGCGACGACAACCGGCGCGACGTACGTACGCGAGGACGGCAAGCAGTCCGAAGAGGAGGAGTGGGCGGTGGAGTTCTTTCGCTACATGGTGCTGCCGCCAGCTGGCCCAACCTGGAAGCTGACCGACTATGACTTCGACCGCGACTACAAGCGCTTTCCGGCCGGCACCCAGGAAGCGCTGCTGAGCGCCGACAATCCCGAGTTGCGTAAGTTCAAGGCGGCCGGCGGAAAGCTCCTCGTCTATCAGGGATGGAGCGATGAGTCGATCGTTCCAGCGAGGACCATCGACTTCTACAATACGGTCGCCCGTACCATGGGCAGTCGGGCCGCTACGGAAGGGTTCTTCCGCCTCTTCATGGTGCCTGGAATGGGCCACTGCACCGGTGAGGATGGCCCGTTCGCGGTCGACTATCTGACCTACATGGAGCAGTGGGTCGAGCAGGGGAAAGCACCTGACGTCATGGTCGGCGCGCACGTGGAGGGGTTGACCCGAGCCCAAGACTTCATGCTGAAGTTCCCGCTCGACAAGTCGATTCGCGTCACTTACACGCGGCCGCTCTATCCTTACCCCCTCCGCTACAAGTACAAGGGCAACGGTGACCCGACGGACGCGGGGAACTTCATTGCCGTGGGTTCGCCCTGATGATAGCGGGTTGACCCTTGGCGACACGGATGAAAAGCGCCATGCGGCGGGCGACCGATCGCGCCGTCCAATGAGGCGTCCCACAGCTTCGTGAAGCGGACGACCGGATCGGGGTAAACGGCCGTCGGTCGGTCTGTAGGAGCCCGCTGGCATACACTACTCACATATGCGCAAAAGCTCGGCGGTAGACTTATTCGGTGAATGGAAAACCGCTCCTCAGTACGAGCGCCGTCCCGCAGGTCCCGCGGCCCATCGATGCTACCTATGGCTGCGTTGATTGGTATATGTATGAAGCCGCCACGGCAAAATCGCACCGCGTTCTTCGAGCGCTTCAGGCGTGGGCACTGGTTCGAACGGCCTAAGGGGCGGGTTGCAGAAACGAGCGAGCGGTCGCGCACTTGCTAGATCCGGACACGTGCTCCTGTCCAACGAGCGCAAGCCGGAGCGAACATAAGGGAGGAGAATGAAATGCTGTGGACGATTGCCGTCATCTTGATTGTCCTCTGGTTGCTCGGTTTAGTGTCCTCGTACACCCTCGGCGGGTTCATTCACATACTGTTGGTGATTGCCATTGTGGTAATCATCATAAATCTCGTGCAGGGCCGAAGAGGACTGTAAGGGTGGACGTGGTCAACAAGATGAAACCCGGCCGCGACACGGCAGGAGTATCGCGATGAGTCCAATCAAAGTACTGGCTGCGGCACTTGTTGTGGCGGGCGTCTTGGCCTTGGCATACGGCGGCTTTACCTATACCAAGACTACCCACGACACCAGAATCGGCCCCGTTGAACTTTCGGTCAAAGATAAACAAACCGTCAACGTTCCCGTTTGGGCGGGTGTCGGCGCGATAGTGCTCGGAGGGTTTCTGCTGTTTGCTGGGAGAGGAAAGTAGCCCGAAAAGACGGGCTCCTTGCAGCGGTGACGCAAGGGACGGTTTCGATCCCGCCGGCCGCCCTTGGCGCGTGAGCTCGGCGCCCTCAGCGATTGCGGCGCTCAACGCTCCGCGCACGCGCGTCACGCTGCGAGCCGCCGCAGCGCATCAACGAGCGCATCGAGCTCGGCGAGTGAGGTATAGATCTGCGGGGTGACACGCACGCCGTGAACGCCAGCGCCGTCGATGGCAACCGTGTAGATCCGGTGCTCGTCGAAGAGCCTGCGCGCGAGCTCTGCCGGCGCCATGCCGCGAATGCCGACGTTGGCGATCGCACAGGAGCGCGCCGGATCGGATGGCGTGTACATCACGACATTGCGCAGTGCGCGCACCCTTGCGCTCCAATACCGCTGCAGATAGCGCAGCCGTGCCTCCTTGCGGGCGCTGCCGATCGCCTCGTGGAATGCCAGCGCACGCTCGATCGTGAGGTCGGTGTGCACCGGGTGGGTGCCGGTGTGGTTGAGCTTGCGCACGTCGTCGCTGGGCACGCTGTCGTCGCCGTAGATGGGCCACAGGGCCGGAATGCGCTCGCGCCTGACGTACAGGATCCCGGCGCCGAGCGGTGCGGCCAGCCACTTGTGGAGCGAGGCGCCGTAGTAGTCGCAGTCGAGATCCGCAATCCGGTAATCGAGGTGCGCGAGGGCGTGTGCGCCGTCGACCATTACCGGCACGCCGCGCGCGTGCGCGGCCTCGCAGATGGCGCGCACCGGTAGGATGTGGCCGGTGATGTTCACCATGTGCGGGACCATCAGCAGGCGGGTTCTCGCGGTCAGCGCCGCGGCATACACCGTGACGACCTCCTCGTCAGTGCGGGGGTCAAGCGGAATGTCGACGAATCGGTTCACCATTCCGTGGCGGCGGGCCTGCAGCCTGAACATGTCGATCATGGCGCCGTAGTCCTGGTGCGCCATGACCGCCTCGTCCCCGGGCTTCCAGTCGATCCCGCTGATCACCGTGTCGAGCGATTCGGTTGTGTTGCGGGTTATCACCAGCTCCCCGGCTGCGCAGCCGGCGAAGGCGGCGAGCTTGGCGGCGATGCGCTCCTTGTCCTGAGCCGCGCGGGTGCGCATGTAGTGCGAGGCCTCGAGGTTGACCGCGCGCACGTTGCTCACGAACGCCTCGAGCACCGGCTGCGGCTGAAAGCAGTAGTAACCGTTCTCGAAATTGATGTAGTCGCCGGTGAGGCGGAACTGGGCGCGCACGTCCGACCAGAATGGCTCATCGGACGCGGCTGCCGCGGCGGGCTGCGCGAGGAGCTTATGTCCCAGCATCAGGCCGAGCGATGCCCCGCCCACTGCGCCGAGAAAGCTGCGTTTGTTCATCGTCGATCTCCTCGGCAGAGCGGCCCGCGAGGTCCCTGGAGGTAACGGCGTCGCCTCACTTTTCGAAAAGGCGAATACTACAGGCGGGCGGAAGGATAGCCCGAGGACGGGCCCTACTGCACGCGCTGCTAGGGACGTGAACGAGGGCCTCGTTCGCATGCATGAGGCCGCAATGTTCGGCAACCAACGTGCTCAGTGCCACCTTGAACAGATCGCACGCGCGCGGAAGCAGGCGTTAGGAGCCGGCTACGGGATTACGGGAGTGCGGTTGCCCATTGTCGCAGATGATGAGATGGCCACGTTTCGTGCGTAGCGCCTTGCGGCGATCCGTTGCGCCCTTCGGAAGGCGTCGCATTTGGGTGCAAACCGGCGGCCGGAGCGCGCCGCCGGCTGTTAACTACAGCAGGATTGTTTCCGGCCCGCGCACCCGAGATGATGCGCTCTCGACGCAAGCGCATAACTCATGGGAATTCTGATGACCATCTGCAAATGCTGGCTGTCAACCGCGGGAACCTCAGCGGGCACACGCATCCGGTTCGGTGTCCCTCTGTCGCTTGTTGTACTTATAGCTTTTGCAATCTGCTGGCGCGGTGTCGCGGCGGGGGCTCCGGTTATCAACACCGACCGGGGATCGGCACAGGGTGCCCAAGAGGGCGATCTCACCGTCTACAAAGGCCTACCGTTTGCAGCTCCGCCCGTGGGCGACCTGCGGTGGCGAGCGCCGCAGCCGGTGAAAGCGTGGCCAGGCATCAAACTGCTGGATCATTTTTCTCCCCGATGCATGCAACATCGCATGTATCCAGACAACGCTCCGGCCGAGCCGATGAGCGAAGACTGTCTTTACTTGAACCTATGGGTGCCGCCGCATTCGTCCGAGAAGAACCTCCCTGTCATGGTCTGGATTTATGGTGGGGGTTTGGATGGCGGATCGGGTTCCACTCCGCTCTACGCCGGTGACGTTCTGGCTCAGCAGGGCGTCATTGTCGTCACCCTCAATTATCGCCTGAGTGTGTTCGGCTTTCTCGCTCATCCGGAACTTGCGGGCGAATCGGCCACACACACCACTGGGAATTACGGACTGCTCGATCAACTTGCGGCGCTGCGATGGGTGCACAGCAACATCGCCGCTTTTGGGGGTGATCCGTCGCGAGTCACGATCTTCGGGCAATCGTCGGGCTCGATTTCCGTCAGCGCATTGAGCGTATCGCCGCTTGCGAAGGGACTGTTCAAGTACGCCATCGGCGAAAGTGGTGGCCTTTTCGAGCCGATGAATTTGTTTCCGAATTTCACCGAAAAGGGCGCCGAACAGGATGGATTGGCGTTTGCCGCCCGTGCGGGCGCTTCCTCCATGGCCGCACTGCGCCGAATGCCGGCAGAGGCGCTGATGAAGGTGCAGTTCACTCCCGCCATCATCATTGACGGGTCCGTGATTGACGAGCCGCCAGTCCAAGCATACCGGCGAGCTCGAATCACGCCATCGGCGTTCATGATCGGCTCAAATCAGGACGAAGGCGTGATTTTTCTGAGCGGCAAGAAAGTCACGCCAAGCAGCTTCGACAAGGTCTTGAGCAACGACTTCCCATCATGGTTGATCAAGTTGACCGCGCCCTCGCCAGGAAATACGCCCGCCACGGCGTATGCCGCAGCGAAAGACTTCGAGGGAGATGTGCGGTTTCGGTGGGATATGTGGACTTGGGCGCGTATGGCCTCCCGCACGGGAAAGCCCGTTTATCTTTACAGGTTCGACCATCCAACGCCTTGCACACCGACAGAAGGTTGCACCGAAGCTACCCGACATGGCGACGAGATGCCTTACGTGTTCGGGCATGACCTGAAAGGCTCATGGTCAACAGAAGATCGCCGACTTTCGCAAACGATGGTTGACTGCTGGGCTCTTTTCGCGAAGACGGGTACGTGCAACGGCTGTGGGCTTCCGGATTGGCCAAACTACAGTACTCAGTCGGCCGTGATGGTGATTGGCGATCATCCGCATCTCGCACCGATGCAAGCCGACTCTACGCTTGAGCTCCTTGGTCAGCTGTACCGTTGGATCGGTGCCATTGCGACACATCCAATCATGGCGATTGTCATCGCCCTAGCGATTGTGATCGCGAGCGTCTGGCTGGTGATAATGCTGGTTCGAACCTTATTGCGCAGACGCCGCCTGCGCAGAATGCAAATGGCTTGACGCGTAAATGGCCCGAGTGGCTGCTTCGGGTTGCGAGAGCAGTCATCGACCGATTGGCATCCCGCCGATTACTTCTGCGAAGCCGCGCGATGGGCCGCAAGTGGGTCCCCGAACAAAGTGGTAGCGGGGGCTCGTTTCGGCTGTCGCGGCGAGCGTCGTTGCAACGAGATGAGACGATTTACGACGCTTTGCACCGCGCCGAGCACTACGGGCAAGAACAGACATATTGGTCGGTTACGGATGCGCCACCGACTGACGGTCTGCGGTAAAGTAGAGCCGTATGTCGAATCCGATGGCCCCGCGCGGCGTTGCGTGGCACATGTACGTGCCCAAACTATTTACCGTCTTGCGACAGGGCTACACGAGCGGCGATCTGCGCCACGATGTCTTCGCAGGACTCACCGTGTCGATCGTCGCCTTGCCGCTGGCCATGGCTCTCGCGATTGCTTCCGGCACCACACCGGAGAAGGGCTTGTACACCGCGATCGTCGCGGGGTTTCTGATTTCCCTCCTCGGTGGATCCCGCGTACAGATTGGCGGCCCGACAGCAGCCTTTGTTCCAGTCGTGTTCAACGTGATCGAGAAGTTCGGCTATGGCGGCCTGATTCTTTGCACCTTGCTTGCAGGCCTCATGCTGATTGCGGCAGGGGTGCTGCGCCTCGGTGCGCTGTTGAGGTATATCCCGCAGCCCGTGATCACCGGATTTACCTCCGGCATCGCGGTGAGCATCTTTTCCAGCCAGGTGAAAGACCTCCTGGGCCTGCAGATGGGCAAGGTGCCGGGCGACTTCATCCCGCGTTGGCAGGCTTATTTAGCGAGCCTGCCCAGTTTGAGCGCCAGCACCGTCGCGCTCACGGTCGCCAGCCTTGTGCTCATCGTAATTGTGCGCCGCTTCAGACCCAACTGGCCGGGCTTCCTCATCGCGGTCATCGCCGGTAGTCTCTTCGTCGCCGCCCTTCACCCGTCCGTTGCGACGATCGGCACGCGCTTTGGTGACATCTCGGCGGCGCGGCTCCATTTTTCGTTTCCACACATTCCTCTGGATCGCACTCGCGAGTTATTCCCAAGCTCGTTCACCATCGCTTTCCTCGCCGGCGTCGAGTCGCTGCTCTCGGCGGTCGTCGCCGACGGCATGATTGGGGGTCGGCACCGCTCCAATTGCGAGCTCGTCGCACAGGGCATCGCGAATCTCGCTTCCGCATTGTTCGGCGGGCTCCCCGCAACCGGTGCTATCGCGCGCACGGCAACCAATATTCGCTCAGGCGCACGTTCGCCGATCGCGGGCATGATGCATGCGCTGTTCCTGCTGCTGTTCGCAGTCACGCTGGCGCCGTTTATGGTCTATGTGCCGCTGGCCGTGCTTGCGGCGGTGCTGGTGATGGTGGCCTGGTACATGGCGGAAATCGACAGTTTCAAGCACCTGATGCACGGACCGGTTGGCGATCGCGTCGTGCTGCTGGTGACATTCGGCTTGACCGTGATGGTGGATCTTACCGTCGCGATCGAGGTTGGCATCGTGCTGGCGGCGTTCCTCTTCATGCATGGGATGAGCGAAGTTGTTGCGGTGGAGTCGCGCGTGTCGCTGATCGAGGAGGATGAGGACGATTTCGTCAGCGCGCCTCGGGCGGACCAACGCGCGCAACTGCCCGCGGGTGTCGAGGCATTCCAGATCTCAGGACCGTTGTTCTTTGCCGTCGCGAACCGCCTCGACGATGTGCTCAATCAGTTCACCACGCCCCCACGCGTCTTCATCCTGCGCATGCGGCTGGTGCCCTTGATCGATGTCAGCGGTGTGCGTGCACTGCGCCAGATGATCGACCGCTGCCGCCGCAACGGTATCCGGGTCATTTTTTCCGGGCTGCAACCGCAGCCACGCGCGATTTTGACCCAGATGGGTCTGACTCCAGATGAGGGGAGTGTGGAATTTGCCGAGAACTTCGCCGACGCGATCAGATTAGCGTTGTGAGGCGCGGGCGTTCGTCGGCAGGCGCTTTTCCCTTGGGTACCAGAGCGAGGGTAACTAACATTGACACCGGCCAAAGCGCGGAAGTTACTATCCAAGACCGCGGACCGTACGTGAAGGGCCGGATCGTGGACCTCTCGCCGTCCACTGCTCAGAGGATTGGCATCATGCAAGACAACGGCGTCGCCAAAGTCAAAGTCACCCCGATCTCGGTTCCGCTCCGGGACGGCCGCACCAAATCCGGCATTTGGACGCCCGATTCGAAGCCCTGAAGATCGTGATATATGCTCGCCACGAGTCAGCGATCGACAAGACCTGCAAGCCTGGGGACATTGAGCAGACCTAGGGACAACGCTCGCGGTACCCGATAGCAGACATTGGCGTTTGAGCGGCTGAGGGTCTTTAGTAGTTCATCATCGCGGGTGTCTATCACGGATTCGGTGCATTGCTTGCACGTTGCTTAATGAGCGCCCGCAGGAGCGGGTTAGCCCGACGGGATAATGCGACCCGGGAAAAGTCAGCACGCGCAGCCACCTCAGTTCGCCCCGTTCAAGGCAACGTTCCTTCACGCGGGCGAGCTACCTGGTTACGAGTACCTCAGGTTGCTGGACCGTGGCGCGGCGCTCTGGTTGACGGTTGCCCACTCGACTGAGCGCCAGTCCCTCGGCGCGTCGAACACGTGCACGGCCCACAAGCAGCTCTGCAACCGCCTCGTGGGCTTCGGATTCGGTGGTCCCGTGCGGAAACTCGAACACCTCCCTCGCATCGAAGGCGTTTTTTATCCGCACAGGCGCCCCCTGGGGCTCGGCAGGTCCGGCCGGGGCCACTTTGGCCAGAGTCGGGGCGCTGGTGACCGCCAGCGCGGGCGCAGGCGGGTGCCGATCCGACGCCGGCCACAGGAACACGACCGCAATACCCACAACTGCCACAGCGAAGGTCACGTTGCAAACGAAATCGATTCGCGCCGTGCGCGTGGAGGCAAAGTTCTCGTACTCAGGCACGGATAAGACGGGACCCGATTCGTCAGGACGCACTGTTGCCCGGGCCGCCTCGGCCGCCCGGCAAAGAGCTAGCTCCTGCTCACTCGGCAGCTCCAGTTCAATCGTGTCGTCGCATGGGTCGTGAGCGGATCCTGCGGTCGTCGGTCCTTCAGATCCCGGGATCATCGTGACTCTCTATATCCATTCACGCCGCTCTAACGAACCTCGGAAGTTCAAGTTCGAACCACGAGCGACCACACTCGCAGCGCATCTTGTGGCGCCGCCGGGCGAGCCGCAGATCCGACTACTCCGCGACCATAGTTTGCCCGGGAGCGCGCGCTCTGTACGGTAACGCACAGAGGACGCGCGAGGGCGACGTTTCCGATACGGTAGCGTACATAACGGCGAAAGTCAGGTGCTCGCTTGAGCAGGGCGCTGCAGCGAGCGGCATGATGGGCGCCCCTGGACCATCTCCCGGTCGTCATCGCTGGGAGTAAGCTTACTGCGTGGGCCACGGACGCACCGGCCTACTCGACGGACAGAGAGGAACCCGGCGATGAATATTAAGATCCAAGTGGTCGAGCGCACCGGCTGGTGGCAGGTGAAGGTCTGTGGACTGCGCCACTCGAGATACCGCTCGTCGGCGGCCGCCAGGCATGGCGCCAAGCTGCTCGGAGCGCGGGTCCAGAAGCTTCGGGTACAGGCGCGCAGCAGAGCGGGCCGCATGCGGCTCGGGCAGCGCCTGCGCGTCGCGCACTGCGAGCTGTACTGCATCCGGACGCTGCTGCGCGGCCGGCGCTGATAGCCGCCGCGCAATGCTGCTGCCGCTGCCGCATAAGTTGGTAGCGGGGGCGTGATTTGCGCTGTCCCTGCAGTCCCGCAATCAGCGCGCTTGAAGTAGGCGGGGGGGCAGCTCGGCTGAGACGCCTTTAGACAGGAGCAGCAGAATTCACCGGAGACCGCTCGGTGAGCAAGTCGGCAAATGCGCCGCCTGCAACGGCAAACTTAGCGTGAATTCGTCCTTAACATACGTAAAACTTCGTTTCTTGAGGTCATCCCGTATTGTGCGGCCGGCCTGATTCAGTAGCCGCCCAGCCCCTGGGCATCGCCCTCACACTGGTGATCTACATCGTACTTGCTGATGCAGCCCCGGAACTCCTTCATCCAGCCGTGGTCTTTGTTAAAGAAGACAAATTCGCGATCCTGGCTCGGCGGCACGTCGCCGCCCTGCCCGTTGCCGGCGTTGTCGGTAATGAAGGCCCAGACGTCATTTAGCGAGGCCGCAACAGAGCCGACCAATATGGCGGAACCGGCCAAGACCGGCCGGTGACCGTCCCGAAATGATGGCGTGTTAGCGGACGGTCGCGGACTCCGGTGCGCTGAGCATGTTTGGGCGCGGGTCCGGCATTGAGTGCCAGCGTACAGACTACCGCTGCGTCGAAAGCCTACGGTCCTCCTCTCAGTCGCAAATTCGACACGCGTCGTCAATCCTCAAGCCGACCTGGCAATGCTCGACATTCTCAACTTGAATCAATTTACAGCGATATTGCTGCTCAGCGTCGTTGTCGTCGGTCCTACCGGGTGCAAACCCCACACTGACGCAGAGGCAGACGCCGTGCCCACGGTCGAGGAGCCGTCGCAATCCGCTGCAGCATCAGCGAAGCCGCACCCTGACTTGTCGGGCCGCACGCGCTTCGGAATTGCATCGTCCTACGCGAAGAAGTTTGCAGGCAGAGAAATGGCGGATGGCACAAAAATGGACCCGCACGGCGACAACGCCGCGAGCAAGACGCTTCCCCTGGGTACCACGGCGCTCGTAACCAACACTGAGACCGGCCAAAACGCGCAAGTGACCATCCAAGACCGCGGACCATATGTAGTGGGGCGCATCGTGGATCTCTCAGCATCCACGGCACGAAGGATCGGAATCACACAGCGCATGGGCATCGCAACAGTCACCGTCGCCCCGATCTCGGTTCCGCAGCCGGACGGCAGCGTCAAACGCGGCGCCGCGACGCTTGATGCGAAACCCTGAGAAATCGGAAGGGAACAGGGTGGGGGGCGCGGCTCGCGGCCAACAGCAGGCATTGGATGCCTGCGTCTGGGCGCCGCTAAGCAGTCGTTCGTATTGGTTTACCGCAAGGCCTGATGAAATGAAGTCGATTCTGGCACCCAATGGTCGAACGCGGCCTCGCCCGCGCCGGCCAACTAGCTGGTTCAGGCAGCTGTCGGCGCATGGTGCTAATCGCTAGCGAGCAGGGGCCGCATGAATATGCGGTCATATCGAAGAACACAACCGCTCTCATCTCGAGTGCGATCTGCCTCGATAAATTCCTTGTTGACGCCGAAGTGGCGTCGATAGGTTTCGTAGTCCGCCAGGCTTGGAAAGCTAAAAAGCGCTAACGCGCGATCGCTCGCCCCTTCTGATGGCAAAAAATATCCATGGTGGCGGCCACCGTACCGATTCACTAAATCGATCCACCGCTTAGCAAACTCTTCAAAGACGTCGATCTTCTTCGGGTCGATGACATAGTCCACTACGCAGGTGATCATTGGCGACACTCCTCCTTATCAATCTACGTTCGATCATTATTGCGAAGACTAGCAAAGGGTCGATGTACATGGTCCGAATCTAATTTCGCCGGACAATTCGTTGGAGCGATCGCGGTTCTAATGCTCCGCCGAGCGCCGGATCGCACCGCTTTGCAACAGACTGCATCACGGGGAGGACTGTCTCGGGTAGCTTCAAGCCGACAGTGACCTCTGCAGCGCATCTGGCTGATGGGGTATCAAACCCCCCTGCACTTTGCCGCTCCTGGCCCACACTTTGTCCGAGTGCGCCACGGGCGCTCACGCTTCAATGATCACCTTCAGCGCGCGTGTATTAGCCGCATGCGCGAAGGTCTCATAGGCATCGTGGACGCGGTCGAGCTTGAAGCGATGAGTAATCAGACGTTTCGGGTCGATCTTGTGAGCCTGCAGAGTGCTGAGCAGCATCGGCGTGCTAACGGTGTCGACTAACCGCGTGGTGATCGTAATGTTCCGATCCCACAGGCTCTCTAGATGGAGCTCGACCTTCGTTCCATGCACCCCGATGTTGGCGAGGTGACCGCCGGGAGCGAGGAGTTTCTCGCACAACTCGAAGGTCTGCGGAATCCCTACCGCCTCGATGGCCGTGTCCACGCCGCGCCCACCGGTCATCTTCATAATTTTTTCCACGGCCTTGCCGTCGGTGCTGTTAATCGCCGCCGTGGCACCGAAGCGCGTAGCTACCTCGAGGCGATTGTCGTCCAGATCGAGCATGATGATCTCAGCCGGGGAGAAGAACTGGGCCGTGAGCAGGGCCGCAAGGCCTATCGGCCCCGCCCCGACGATCACTACGGTGCTCCCTGGCTGGACCTTGCCGTTGAGCACGCCGCACTCGAAGCCAGTCGGCAGGATGTCGCTCAGCATGACCAGCGCCTCTTCGTCCGCTCCTTCGGGAATAGGATAGAGGCTGGTGTCCGCGTAAGGGATGCGCACAAACTCGGCTTGCGTGCCGTCGATACGGTTGCCGAGAATCCAGCCCCCGGTCGTGCAGTGCGAGTACATGAGCTTGCGGCAGTAGATGCATTTGCCGCAAGCGCTGATGCAGGAGATCAGCACCCGATCTGCCGGCTTGAATGCCGTGACGGCTGGCCCTACCTGGTCGATGACGCCTACACCCTCATGCCCCAGTATGCGGCCAGGCTCACAACTCGGGACGTCGCCCTTGAGGATATGCAGGTCGGTGCCGCAGATCGTCGTTTTGGTGATCCTGACGATCGCATCCGTGGACGCGCCAATTGTCGGCTTCGGGCGCTCCTGCAGAGCTTTCTTCTCCGGACCCAGATAAACGAGAGCTTTCATCGCTGACATCACCCTGTTTGAGTTCGGGCCGGAGCGGTCCGAATCTGGCGTCAGGTTGGCTGCTGCCTCGATGCCAGTCTGTACGTTGGCGAACGGTCTCTGATGGAGAGTCCAGGCGCGCGCACTGGATCCTGTCCCGGCGCGCTTTGCAGGAGGAGGCTTCGCATGCGCTCTCGCTTGGTGTTGTAGCGAATGGGAAAACACCATTTGCGAACGTCGAGCGGTGGAAAGGCGAGCGAAAATTGCACGGCATCGGTCGGCCTCACGTGCCGAGGGCGCGGCCCGCTCCCTAACGCAATGTGTCGTCCGGGCGCTGAGGTAGCCTCGCAAGGTCCGTGTTGATCGCGAGGCGCCGATCCGGCGGTGGCTGTGTGAGTTCACGGTCTCCACGGCCGTTGAGGTCGCACAGCCGGTTCATCGCTGCGCCGCCTAGCAAGGAGGCGCGCATTCGGAAAGCGGGGCACTGGGGTCCGCCACACGTGGCCAATCAGGAGGGGAGGCGATTTGACCGTGCAATCCAGTGCATAGCGATGCAAACCGTTGCATGTGGTCGCGGGGGTCGCTTCGAGCTTTATAGCGTCTATCCGCTTCGGACCCCGGCGGTTTCGGCGAGCGTCGGTGCGACAAAATGAGACGCTTTGCAACGTCCTGCACCAGAGACGTGACCTGGTAGCCTGAGGTGCATGCAACGAGGAGTCGCACCAGCAGGGCGACGCGGCAACGGCGGGTGTCGGCCATGAACGGACCTCCAGTTCACCTTCCGAAATTTCCGGATAGCGGTCGTTCCCACGAGTGCTCTACCATCGATGCC
>Ga0209007_1000369_pt1 | contig 19403 bp, 21 predicted proteins | sample JacPinW_OM1H0_O2_FD_187961 | JGI IMG/M metagenome (GOLD analysis project Ga0209007, IMG submission 187961) | Forest soil microbial communities from Algoma, Ontario, Canada - Jack Pine, Ontario site 1_JW_OM1H0_O2 (SPAdes) (version 2) | ecosystem: Environmental > Terrestrial > Soil > Boreal... | reverse complement strand
GAATGATTCAGGTCAGGCATCGGTCTCACGCGACGTACTCTCGCCAACCCCGCCAGGTCCGGAAGGAAGCAACGGTAACGGGCTCTTGCGTGTGCAGTGGGCCCCCGGTGCCTGGCTTATTTTTTCCAGCTTCGTCACCCGCCCAAACCGTTAAACATTTCTTTACAACTCTTTGCGCAAGAAACACCTTCGAATTCCGTCTCCGGTTGTACGCTCACATACAGCACGGCAAAGGTAGTCGAGGAGAAAATATGCGCAATATTCCATCGCAGTCAGCGTCGCCAACCATCACCATCCGAGTCTCCGGCCGTTTGTCGGAAGGTCATCTGGCATACCTCGATCAACTGATTGTGTCGGCCATCGACTGCGTTTTGTGGCCATTGCTTGACCTGGCCCACCTGGAGGAGTTGGATCATTTTGCGCTGATGTATCTCATCGGTGGCGAAGGCCGCCACTTCGGCATCGTCGGTTGCCCGAATTTCATCCGCGAGTGGATGCAACACGAAAAAGAGCGCTGCGCAGCTTAGCATTCAATCTGAAATCTTCGTGTCGGGACAGCCGCCCTCGGCTGCCCGAGGGGCGACCGATTCCTCCACGCCGCCATCGCCCAGTTAGACATTCCCGCCTCAATCGTTCAAAATACTGGTTTCATTCAAGAGGAGCCCTAATTGAACGAACCTAGGCAACCCCAGCCCGCGCGCGACAAAATCAGAGTCAAGATCAGCGCCCTTGGCACCTACGTGCCGCCGCGCCTTCTCACCAATGCCGACCTCGAAAAGATGGTCGACACCAGCAACGACTGGATTCTTGCCCGCGTCGGCATCCACGAGCGTCACATTGTGGAAAAAGGTGTAGCTACCAGTGATCTTGCAGTTGAGGCCGCCAAGAAGGCGCTTGCCCAGCGCGGCCTAGTCCCCACCGATCTCGATGCCATCATCGTCGGCACGGTCACGCCCGACATGTTCTTTCCCTCCACTGCCTGCCTCGTCCAGCACAAGCTGGGTGCTGCCGGTGTTTGGGGATTCGATCTCTCTGCCGCCTGCTCCGCTTTTATTTACGCCGTGCAAACCGGAGCTCAATTCATCGCCACTGGCACGCACAAGCGCGTCCTGGTGATCGGTGCCGACGTAATGTCCTCGATCATCGATTACACCGACCGCGCCACCTGCGTAATCTTTGGCGACGGAGCGGGTGCGGTAATCCTCGAACCCGCCGAAGACGACTCAGAGGGCCTCATCGATTTCATCCACGAAATCGATGGCTCGGGCGGAGGTTTCCTGCAGATGCCCGGCGGCGGCAGCCTGAATCCGACAACCCGTGAAACCGTCGAGAAGAAGATGCACTACGTCCATCAGGATGGCCAGCAGGTCTTTAAATTTGCGGTACGCAAGCAAACGGAGGCTTGTCTGAAGCTGCTCGAACGCAATGGCCTCAAAGGCTCAGACGTCGACGCATTCATTCCCCATCAGGCCAACCTGCGCATTATCAATGCCACCGCCGAGCGTCTGGGCCTGCGCCCGGAAAGCGTGATCGTCAACATCGATCATTTCGGCAACACTACTGCGGGCACGATTCCCTTAGCGATGAATTCGGCGATCGAACAAGGCAAGCTGAAGAAGAGCAGTCTTGTGCTGATGGCTTCGGTGGGAGCAGGTTTCACAGTAGGCGCCGCCCTATTGCGCTGGGCCTTCTAGTTTCGCAGGTAGCGCCGGCGTCCCCGGCAAAACGCGCAATAGCGCACTATAGACAGCGCTTTGTAGCCTGCGAGCGGATTTTCGGTGGCGCAGCGCTTAAGCGCAGTGTTACCAGAACCGCAAATGACAGGGCTTTAATCCCGAGGTACGTTCGTAACCCTCCCACGCGAATTTTAATAGCGACGCTCCACATCCCACTGTTATGTTTTCGCAGCGTTCGCCCCACGTGGGGATGTGGCGAACGAGCAAGACCATGCTGCGTTCAACATGCTGCTGTCTATTTCTCTGCCTCTTTTCGATGGGCGCGGCCGCCCAGAAAACCAGAGACGACTCTCAGCAAACCAAACTGGTTGTCATGGAGCACCTGTGGAATGAAGCCCAGGTGAACCACGACGCCCGCGCCCTCGACGGCATGATCGGCGCCAACTTCATTAACACCGAATACGATGGCGAGGTCAGCGACAAAGCCAAGTTCCTCGCCGACATCAAGGATCCACATTTCAATCCGACCACCTTGACGATTCAGGATCTCAAAGTCAGCATGTACGCCGAGTCCGCCGTAGTCGCCGGCACCTACCACACCAAAGGTACCTATGAAGGCAAGCCCTACGAGCACCTCGGCCGCTTTACCGATACCTGGGTATACACCGAAGGCCGCTGGCAATGCGTAGCCAGCCACACCAGCCTGCTGAAGAAATAACTCCATAGAACAAGTAGCGCCGGCGTCCCGTCGGCCGAGTCCGCGGAAGAAATCTTTGTACGCCAAACGAATTCATGTGGGGACAGCCGCCACCGGCTGTCCGTCGCCGAAGGGCGACCGTTTGCCACCACGACCCCTAGTTCAACCGATCACTTCGATAGAAATTTTTCATCGGTGAAACCGGCTTCCCCTGATCATTTCGGCCAATCGAATCAACAGAGCACTGACTAAGATAAAAGTTCGTCAGCCCGGAAACTAACTATGGAAGCGACGCCTCACCAACATCGATGGAAGATTGTGCTGGCCTTCGCCATCATCTATCTGGTGTGGGGATCCACGTTTCTTGCCATTCGCGTAGGGGTCAGAGAAGTGCCGCCGTTTCTGCTAGCCGGCATGCGGTTCTTTGCCGCCGGTCTGGTGCTCTATGCCTGGATGCGCATTCAAGGCACACCCTCACCCACGCGCCGCGAGTGGCTCGCCGCTTCGTTCCTGGCTGTTCTGATCTTCGTGATCGACTACGGTTTACTCTTCTGGGCGGAAAGACGCGTGCCGTCCGGAATCGCGGCAGTCATGATGGCGACGATCCCAGTGTTCATTGCTATCGCGGAGATTCTGCTGCTGCGCACACAAAGGCTCACGCCTCGGCTGGCAATAGCGCTCTTAGTGGGAATTGGTGGTGTAGCGGTTCTCGTGAGCCATTCGTCAAGCTTTGGAGAAGGTGCGATCGATACCGCCGGAGCAGTTGCGCTGTTGTTGGCCTCGATGAGTTTTTCACTCGCCTCCGTTCTTACCCGGAAGCTGACCTTGCCGGAATCGAAGGTCATGAGTTCCGGAGCGCAAATGCTCGCCGGAGGAATCCTGCTCACACTAACGGCGGTGCTTCTGGGGGAGATTAAAGGATTCGATGTGCGCGCCGTTTCGACCGGTGCATGGCTGGCTCTTGCCTATTTGATCGTGGCCGGCTCGATTATCGCCTTCACCGCCTATGTGTGGCTAATCCACCACGAGTCCCCAACCAAAGTCGGAACATACGCGTATGTGAATCCAGTAGTCGCGGTTCTCCTGGGATATTTCCTGGGCGGAGAACAACTCGGCGCGCGGACAGTCGTCGGAACATCCCTCGTCTTGGTGAGCGTGATCGTAATCACAACAACCCCGAAGAATGTAACTGCACAGAGGCGGTTAGTTAAAGAAAAAGAACTCGCAGAACCGTAAATTCTATTTACTGCACTCTCTTGAACTGCGTCCCCTACGGCCGCGTCATCCTCTCCGGCCTTACCAACGCATCGAATTCCTCACCCGTGAGATACCCCAGCTTTAACGCCGCCTCGCGCAGGCTGCTATGCTCCACATGCGCCGTGTGAGCGATTTGCGCCGCCTTGTCGTATCCCACCTTCGGCGCCAGCGCCGTCACCAGCATCAACGAATTCTTCACATACCACTCCACCTTACCGCGATTAACCTCGATCCCTTTGATCATGTACTCGACGTATCCGTGGCAAGCGTCGGCGATCAGCGTAACCGAGTGCAGGAAGTTGTAAATGATCACAGGTTTATACACGTTGAGTTCGAAGTTGCCCTGCGATCCGGCGAATCCCACGGCGGCGGTTGCGCCATGAACCTGCACGCACACCATAGTCATCGCTTCACACTGCGTCGGATTCACTTTGCCCGGCATGATCGAAGACCCCGGCTCATTCTCCGGGATGGAAATTTCGCCCAGCCCGCAACGCGGCCCTGAAGCCAGCCAGCGAATGTCGTTCGAAATCTTCATCAGCGAAGCTGCCAGCGTCTCCATTGCTCCCTGCGCAAACACAATCTCGTCGTGCGCCGAAAGCGCAGCAAACTTGTTGCCATGCGAGCGAAAGGGAAGTCCGGTGAGTTCGGCAACCTTTTTCGCCGCGCGCTCCGCAAATTCGGGATGCGTGTTCAATCCCGTGCCCACCGCGGTTCCACCAATAGCCAGATCGTAAAGCCCCTCCAGCACTTGCTCCAGGCGTTTGATGTCGCGCTCGAGCAGGCTCACCCAGCCGCCAAACTCCTGCCCGAATGTAAGCGGCACCGCATCCTGCAAGTGCGTGCGCCCGATCTTTACCACATCGTTGAATTCCTTCGCCTTGGCCGCGATCGCATCGCGCACGTTCCGAATCGCCGGAATCAACACATTCTTTACCCGCTCCGCCGCCGCAATGTGCATCGCCGCTGGAAATGTGTCGTTCGAAGACTGCGACATATTCACATCGTCATTGGGATGCACCGGCTTCTTCGACCCCATCTCGCCGCCTGCAATTTCAATGGCGCGATTCGAGATGACCTCATTCACGTTCATGTTGGTCTGCGTGCCGCTGCCCGTCTGCCAGACGCGCAGCGGAAACTGATCATTCAGCTTTCCCGCAATCACCTCGTCGGCAGCCTGCACAATCAGCTTTGCCTTGTCTGCCGGAAGCTTCCCCAAATCCTGATTCACCAGCGCACACGCCTTCTTAAGCGTGCCGAACGCGCCGATCAGTTCCGGCGGCATCGTGTCGCGCCCAATGTTAAAGTGCAACAGCGAGCGCTGCGTCTGCGCTCCCCAATAAACATTCGCCGGGACTTCCATCTTTCCCATGCTGTCGGATTCGATGCGAGTGCGGACGGCGGGTTCTGCGGCGGTTGGCATGCCTGCTCCGGCAAAAAAGGGTTGGAGAACTTGAAATTATAGCAGGCTGATCGTATATACCGTTTGACGTTAAACGGTAACCAGAATACAATAAATCTGTGATTAAGTCGTTCCGCTGCGTGGAAACTGAACGGCTTCACCAACGGCTGCCAAGCCGCCGCTTTCAGGCGATCGAACATATTGCTCGCCGAAAACTGCGGCAGTTGGATAGTGCGATGGAACTGCGGGATCTGGCCGCGCCGCCTGGGAATCGTCTGGAGCCACTACATGGCAACCGAAAAGCGCAGCACAGCATTCGAATCAACGACCAATGGCGCCTCTGCTTTGTCTGGCGGGATGGAAACGCGCACAATGTTGAGATTGTGGACTATCACTAGTGATTCGTAGCAAGCGACGTCGATGAACAAACTTCAGGGACCGGAAACGGACCATCAAGAGGAGCAAGACACATGCCCAAATCTCAAAAGCTTCTTCCACCCATCCATCCCGGCGAAATCCTCCGCGCCGAATTCATGGAGCCGCTGCGCCTCAGCATGAACCGGCTGGCGCTCGATCTCCGGGTCCCGGTGACACGCATCGCTGAGATCGTTCACGAACGGCGCGGCGTCACTCCCGACACGGCTTTACGGTTGGCCCGCTACTTCAATACGAGCGCCGGATTCTGGTTGAACCTTCAATCCTCATACGATCTCGAAATTGCGCAGGACAAGCTCTCGCGCACCATCGAACGGGAAGTTCGCCCCTCCTCCTTCGTTGCTGCCAACGCCCCATCGTGATTCGTCGCACCCTCGCCTCAGTTTTCCACTTTCCACATGCTAGAATCATCGGTCTCCGGCTTACGCCATCACTCACCGTGGCGGTCCGGCCACCGACATGCCCGTATCCCTCACTGCCGAAGCCATTGAAACTTTGCCCAAGGCCAAAGTTCAAGCGCATCCGGAGACGCGCACCGATGTCATGGTCATCGGCGCCGGGCCCACCGGCCTGGCCTGCGCCATCGAGGCGCAGAAGGCCGGGCTTCGCGTCATTGTCGTCGACAAGGGCTGCCTGGTAAATTCGTTGTTTCACTACCCGGCCGGCATGTTATTTTTCACCACGCCCGAGCTCCTTGAAATCGGCGAAATTCCCTTCACCACCGCACACCAGAAACCGACTCGCGAAGAAGCCCTCGAATATTACCGTAAGGTCGCCGAGCACTACCGTCTCGATATTCGCCAGTACGAGTGGGTAAAGACAGTGATGGGCGAAGACGGAAACTTCAGCATCACGGCCACCGACCGCGCCGGCCGCCCCCACGACTACTGCACCCGCAAGGTGATCGTCTCCACCGGCTACTACGATCTTGCCAATCAACTGTGCCTCCCCGGCGAAGAGCTGCCCAAGGTCTCGCATTACTACGGTGAGCCGCATCCTTACTATGACAGCGATGTGCTGGTGATCGGCGGCAAGAACTCGGCCGCTATCGCGTCTCTCGACCTGTGGCGGCACGGTGCGCGGGTTACGCTAGTGTATCGCGGCTCGCAACTGCACCATCACGTCAAGTACTGGATCAAGCCGGACATCGAAAATCGCATCAAGAACAACGAGATCACGGCGTACTTCAACAGCACGGTGCAGGAGATTGGCGTGGACCACGTGGTCATCAACACACCGCGCGGCCCCGTGCGTTTGAAAAACGATTTCGTGCTCGCCCTGATCGGCTACCATCCCGACTACGATTTCCTGCGCAGCATGGGCATCGAACTTTCGGCCGATCAGTATCGCCCGGTGTGCGATCCCGTCTCGCTCGAAAGCAACGTACCCGGTATCTATGTAGCCGGAGTTATCGTCGCGGGATCGCGCACCAACGAAATTTTCATCGAGAACGGTCGCTTCCACGGCAAGCAAATTGCCGATGACCTGAAACGCAAGCTGCGGCCAGAGAGCTAGCAATCCTTATAAGTGCCCATGACCCGGCGAAAAGCTCTGAAATTCGTTACTAACCTAGGTTGTTTGACGTCGATTGCGGGACCATTGCTGGCGATCATCCTATATCCCAGGGCCAAATGGCTTTTCGCGTTTGTCCTGGTAGGGATAGTAATTGTGATATTGAATGCGCGGTTGAGGAAAGATCCGACACCGGCTGCCTTAGCGGACGAAATCGAAAACCTGCTCACCGGTAACTACAGCGGATGGGCCGTCGATAACTTTGAACACCGAGGAATTCGAAATCCAACGCTTCGGGAATATTATCTCAGAAGCATGAGCATTGGCCCGCTGCCAGAAAGATGGGTTCATATGAGTGACGCCGAAAAAGATCAAATGCAAGAGATTATCCGTCAACTCCGAGAACTGCCCGACGATTCGAAAAAATAGAGGCGGACGGCCCAAAGCGTTCACCCACAGACGCGCGAAGTTTATTCTGCTCCCACCGCTCCATTCGAAGCCGAAGCCTGCAGTCCGAAAACCGGAGGCCGATCTTTGCTACCCTAACCCTTCGCATGGAACCCCAACCAGAACAAGCGGCTCCGTCTATCTCGATGGCAGCGTACCTGCGGCTGCTGCGCGGCAATCGCAACTTCCGCAGGCTCTGGCTGGCGCAGATTGTCAGCGAGATTGGCGACTGGTTCTACACACTCTCCATTTACACACTGCTGCTGCAATTGACCGGGCACGCTAGTTCGGTTGCGCTCGCGCTGGTTCTGCAAGTTTTGCCACAAACCTTTGTCGGCCCCACCGCGGGAGTAGTAAACGACCGCCTGCGCCGCAAACATGTAATGATCGCCGCCGACCTGGTCCGTTTTGGCATCGTGCTGTCCATGCTACTGGTACGTTCGCGTTCGATGGTGTGGCTGGTCTATCCGCTGCTGCTAGCCGAAACCATCATGGCGGCATTCTTCGAACCGGCGCGCAGCTCAGTGATCCCCAACATCGCCGCCCGGGGAGAAGTGCTCATCGCCAACACGCTTTCCTCGGCTACATGGTCGGTGAATCTATTGATTGGTGCTTCAGTCGGCGGAGTAGTCGCAGCCTTCTTCGGACGAGACGTCGTATTCATCTTGAACGCACTGTCATTCCTGGCTTCCGCCTTGCTCATCAGCGGGATGCACTTCGCCGAGCCGCACGCAGAATCCGCAGCTCCACTACGTCCGCGCGACCTGGTCGACTTCTCTCCCGTGCTCGAAGGCATTCGCTACATCCGCAATCATCGCACACTCTTGCCAACGGTCTTCGCCAAAGCCGGCGAACTTATGATCGGCCCGAGTTGGGTTATCTTCACTGTGCTGGGAGCGCATGAGTTCGCGGTGCATTGGCGCAATGTCGATGCCGCACGTGGAGCAATGCTCGGCATGAGCATCCTACTCGGCGGGCGTGGCCTGGGAGCGCTCGTCGGTCCACTCATCTCGGCGCGCTGGGCGGGCCGCAGCGACCAGCGATTGCGCCTCGGCATCCTCATCGGCTACGTTGTCACCGCCATTGGATACGGAACCCTCGGCAGCTGCCGGACGGTATGGTTGGCCGGCGCCTGCGCCATGCTCGCGCACATGGGCGGTTCGACGGTCTGGGTCTTCTCGACAACGTTGCTCCAGCTTCATACCGACGACCGCTTCCGCGGCCGCGTCTTCTCCGCTGATTTAGGCTTTTCGATGTTTACAATCGCCGCTGGCGCTTATTTGTGTGGACGATTGCTCGATGCAGGCGTAGCCGCGCGCACGGTGGCAACCTATACAGGATTGGTGATGCTGGTGCCTGCCGTTCTATGGGCACTGGCGATGCGCGCAAGCGCCGTGGGAACTGCGAAGACTTCTATCGCGGGCGAGCAATAGAACTGCTTTCATCGGGTCGCGAACTTCCAGGCTACGACAACTACAAAAATGACTATTCCAGCCGCGTAAGCCCACATGCGCCCTTTTTGCAATTTTTCATGATCGATCACGATGCACCTCTGAAGACTGCTCTAGTATTGCATGAAGAGGCCAATGCGATGCTGCGAAACCGAACTGCCCCACCTTTCCGGAAGAGTTTGCGAGGCACGTTCACCCCAGCAGCCGGTCGATCTTCGCGGCCATAATGAAGTCGCTCTCGGTCAGCCCGTCAATCTTATGGGTCCAGAGCGTAATCCCGGCCTTACCCCAGGCCAATAAAATATCCGGATGGTGCCCCTGTTCTTCAGCCAGCGCTCCCACACGATTCACAAACTCCAGCGCCTGCTTGAAGTCCGGAAAAGTGAACTCGCGCGTGAGGTGGTGCTGGTTGACCACTCTCCACTGCGGCACGATTTTGTGCAGCGCCTCAAGCTCCTTGCCCTCGAGCGGAGGCACTCCGCCGCGGCAGGGAACACATTTCTTATCGGCCAATTGTTCGGTCATAGAATTCTCCACCAGCCATGATACGCGTATCATGCCGGGTGATTCACAAAGTAGGTTGAAACCTACGAGCCTGCGGACGCATCTGATGAGGCTCATTTCAAACTAAGGCTTGCAACACAAAGAGCATGACTCCACCGGCGCAAAGCGCTTCCACCTCAGGCAAAGGCAATCCATGGCTGGTTGCAATCGCGGTGATGTTGGCCACGTTTATGGAAGTGCTCGATACTTCCATTGCGGCCGTTGCGCTTCCTTATATTGCAGGCAGTCTCTCGGCAACCAACGATGAGGCCACTTGGGTGCTTACCAGCTACCTGGTGGCAAATGCGATTATCCTGCCGGCAAGCTCGTGGTTTTCGCTGCGCTTTGGACGCAAGAGATTTCTCATCGTCTGCATTACGATCTTCACCATTTCCTCGTTCGCCTGCGGATCGGCCACAAGCCTGGCTTGGATTCTGATTGCCCGTGCCGTGCAGGGCGCTGGAGGCGGCGCGCTGCAGCCGCTGTCACAATCGATTCTGCTCGAAACTTTCCCTCCCCAGAAGCGTGGCTTGGCGATGGCCGTGTTCGCTCTGGGAGTGGTCGTTGCGCCGGTTCTGGGGCCCACGCTTGGTGGATGGCTTACCGATTCTTACTCCTGGCGATGGGCCTTCTACATCAATATTCCAGTCGGCGTTTTTGCTGTGTTCATGATTTCCCGCTACGTGGAAGATCCCCCATACATAAAAGACGCCCATCCCGGGAAGTTTGACGGTATCGGGCTGGGATTGCTGGCTGTGTGGCTGGGCTGCCTGCAGATCATCCTCGATAAAGGGCAGGAGGACGACTGGTTCAGCGCAACCTGGATTCGTTGGGCAGCAACCATCCTTGTGATTGCGTTTGTGGCGTTCTTGATTCGTGAGTTTCGCCATGACAAGCCGTTGGTGGACCTGCGCGTCTTCCGGCATCGTAATTTCGCCATCGGATGTGTGCTCATCGGGTTATTTGGCGCAGCCATTTACGGTTTGGTCACGTTGCTGCCGCTCTTCTATCAGGAATTGATGGGCTACACCGCGCTGGCCGCGGGATGGGCAGTGAGCCCGCGCGGCATCGGTGCGATTGTTGCCATGCCCATCATCGGATACCTCACCGCAAAAATGGATAACCGCTGGCTGATTGCCTTTGGCTTTCTATTATTCGCAGCCGCCAGCCTTTGGTTCGGCGAGGTCAATCTCTCAATCGGCCAGTGGACCTTTTTGTGGGCCATCTTGATCAGCGGCTTCGGCTCAGGGTGCGTGTTCGTGCCGCTCTCCACCACCGCCATGGCTTTCCTGAAAAACGAAGAGATCGGCAACGCCAGCGGCCTTTACAACCTGTTGCGCAATATTGGAGGAAGCATCGGAATTTCCGTGGTGAATACCATCGTGTCGCGGCACGAACAAGTGCATCGCAACGAGCTGGCGGGGTCGCTGAGTCCGGCGCGAATCACGGTCCACGACTCGTTGCTCGGAATGCAACAGTATTTGAGCACGCGCGGAGCTTCATCCACGGATGCGCTGCACCAGGCGTACGGATTGATCAATCAGTCCCTCACCGGACAGGCTCGCCTATGGTCTTACGTGGATGATTTTCGCTACATGGCGTTGATGTGTTTCTTCTGCGTACCGATTGTGTTCGCGCTGAAGAAGGCGGTGAGGAAAGGCCCGGCGGGAGCGGCGCATTAGTCGCGGAAGAAGCCCTCAACGCTATCGGCCGGCTTGATCTCGCAGGACCGCAAGAAGCCCTTTCTCTCTTACTTCCGTCAGGGAAAGCTCGATCGTGGTTTCCTTAGAGGCTGCAATCAGATCCTGTTCGAGCGCGTGAAGGCGGCGTTCCTTGTCTTGGGGAATTGAGCCGCAGCAGGGAACGCGTTTCTTATCGCTCCTCATCGCTAAAACGGAATATCCTCGTCCGTAATCGGCCCAGACCCTGCCGCAGCATGCTCCGGCTCTGGCATGCGCTGGTCGAAGTTGTTGCCGCCAGACGCGCCTGCACTGCGGGAACTGCTGTAGTCTCCACCACCGCCGCCTTCACCGCGTCCGCCGAGCAGGATCAGGTCACTCGCCACCACTTCGGTCATATATTTCTTCTGGCCGCTGGTCTTGTCGTCCCACGATCGGGTTTGCAGGCGGCCTTCGATGTAAACCTTGCCGCCCTTCTTCAAATACTCGCCCGCAATCTCGGCCAGGCGCTGCCAGAGCACCACATTGTGCCACTCGGTGCGGTCTTGCCACTCGCCGCTCTTGTCCTTGAAGCGCTCGTTGGTGGCGATGGTGATCTTAGCCACGGGCGTGCCCTGCGGCGTGTATTTGATCTCTGGATCTTTCCCAAGATTTCCGATCAGTTGAACCCGGTTCAGACTTTTTCCTGCCATGAGGTGCTCCTTTGCAGGGGTTCACTATAGCAGAATTGGACGCGTGGAAATGCTGCAACCCATCACAAATGCAGTGCAGAGTGTCATTTCGGGGCAGGCTGCAGCTAACCACTAAAGGCTAAGAGCTAACAGCTTCTTGAGGTATAATCCCCGCATGCCTGCCGCACCCGGAGCGCCGAAAGCTGTCGGGATGGTTCCCGACGAGATGAAGTGGGAGCCGAAGTCCAAGGGTCTTGCCACGCCGCGCAAGAAGAAGCCGAAAGAATTGGCCGTCATCACCGAATGCTGCACTGGATGCGCCGGCTCGCCCGCCTGCGTGGAGTATTGTCCGGTGGAAGACTGCATGTTTTGGGTGCCCGACGAAGACAGCACGCCCTTCGGGCGCATCGCGGTCGATCCCATTCTCTGCATCGGCTGCAAGAAGTGCCTCAGCAAAGGCCCCGACGGCTGCTTCCTCGACGGCTGTCCCTGGGACGCCATCGCCATGGTCGAAACCGCCGAAGTGGAAAAAGAAGTGGGAGCGATGGCGATTTGACGAGCAGATTCTAGAGGCTGGTTCAAGGCTTCTAGCCGAGCGGTCTCAACGCGGTCTGCTTGAGTTCCAGCAAATCCCACAGATTGCCGTATAGATCTTCAAACACCGCGACCGTTCCATACGCTTCTTCGCGCGGTGGTCTTCTGAACTTAATTCCGCGCGCCGTCATTTGACCGTAGTCCCGCCAGAAGTCGTCCGTGTGCAAAAAGAGAAACACTCGCCCGCCAGTCTGGTTGCCGATTCTGCTGGCTTGCTCCGGCGTTGCTGCCCGAGCCAGAAGCAAGCTGGTACCGCTCGAACCGGGAGGACTAACCAGCACCCAGCGCTTGTCTGGTTCCAGCGGAGTATCCTCGATCAGTTTGAAACCGAGCAACCCAGTGAAGAATGCCAGCGCCTCGTCGTAGTCTCGAACGACCAGTGCGACATGTCCCAGCGTCTGCATCATCGGCTTAGTTGGTAACGATCAAGTCTATGAGGTTAGCGGTTTTCCTTCGCCTGTATCGCCTTCTCAGTCTCGATCGCCTGCTGGCGCACATCATTCGAAATATTGGGCAAGTCGCGCTCGTAAGGACGAACCACCGCAAGGTCGTCAGGCTGTCCAATTAGATAGAGCGCGCGCAGCGCCTCCCAGACCTGCTCATTCGCCGGATCAACCACAGCAACCTCCGCGCCAGCAGCCACATTTGCCCCGGCCCCTGCCACAGAGCGAATTCGCCCGGGAATCGGCGAACGAATCTCCGCCGTCTGCGCGCTTCCATATTGCAGCTTCGCAATCAACCCGCCCTGGTGAATGGCTGTGCCGGGAAGGTCCGAATCCACGATGCGGCCGGATTCCGGAGAAGTAATCTGTGCCGGCTGCAGCAGAGCGGCGATCTGCGCCCGTCCCGTCGCATCGCCAAAGCGCACCAGCGAAAGCGCGGCGTTGCCCCGAACCATCTGCGAGGGATCGGCGAGCAACTTCAGCAGCGTCTCATGAAATCCCGCGCCGGATGTATCCTGCCCCATCACCCATGCGTCGGTGTTGCGTACCTCCTCCACGGGATCCGCCGCCAGTCGCACGAGGTCCGGGTACCATTGCTTCGCAGTCGCATCCTGCCGCGTGATGCGCTCGCCCACCTGCACCAGCGCCTGCTGAATATGCCGCGGCTTTTTCGTGTCATGCAGATATTCGGTCAACTGCTGATCGGAAAGCTTCCGTCCGAACCATGTATTCCACCAGAATAGGAACGGCATCAGGCAGATCAGCCATGCAGTGACGAAGAAGAGAAGCTTCTGCGTGCGCGACATGCTCGGCTTTGGGGCGTGAGCCGCGTCGATCGACTGGGTTGGAATTGGATTGGCTGACATATCCGCAACTAAAGAGAAGCTATCGCAAAGACTACTCCACCACATCCGCGTCCAACACGCGCTCCTGCTCCAGATAATGCGAAACCGCATACTGGGCCAGAAGCGGTGTCTGCAGCCGGATTTCAGCTCCAATCCATTCGCCCTTGCCGTGCGGCGCATCCAGCGCGTGGTTATGTCCGCCACCGCTGCCGAACTGCGGACCAAATTCAGCGCTCTGGATCTGATCGAACTGCTGAATCTGGCGCCAAGCCTCATCGCCGACGGTTCCCGCCACATCGATTTTCAATCGCACGATCGACATAAAATGAAACCCATTCACCACAGAGACATAGAGTCACAGAGAAAATCTCTGATTTCTTTCGCTTTGGTCTTTCTCCGTGTCTCTGTGCCTCCGTGGTGAAAACTAACTATGCGGGAACCACTGATAAAGCATGAAATAAACCAGCACGCCCGTGACGCTAACGTACATCCACAACGGCCAGGTCCAGCGCGCGATGGCGCGATGCCGATCATAGCGCCCCCGCAATCCGCGGATCAATGTAATGATCACGAGCGGCACGATTACGATGGCCAATGTGACATGAGGAATCAGGACGATCAGATAAATAACATGCCAAAAGTGGTCGCCGAGAAAACGGATATCCCCAACGTGATAATGAAAATACAAGTAGCACACTAGAAAAAGTGCCGAGGAGACGACGGCCGCGATCATGCAAGCCCTGTGCGCAGCCATCTTTCCGCGAGCGATGAAATAGCGCCCCACCAGCAGCAGCACGGCGCTGATTCCGTTCAAACTGGCGATCAAGGCAGGGAAGTAGGCGTATTCTTCAGCGATCATATTTTGGCGATCATATCTTAGCGATCAGGCAGCGGGCCTCGTGGAGCGCCGGTTTGCCATCAGGAACGCGAGTCCAAACATCACCAGTGAAAAAAGCAGCAATGTAGCCATCGAGGAAGGCAAAGGAAACGGAGTCTCCATCTTCGGATACAGCAAAGCTCGGAGCGCTTCCACTCCGTAAGTTAGCGGATTCATATACATCACCACGCGAATCCATCCCGAAGCGCGGCTCAAGGGAAACATCGCGCCCGAAAGCAGCCACAGCGGAATCAGAAACAAATTAATGATGCCGTGAAAGGCCTGCGTGGAATCCATGGGCCACGCGATAGCGAAGCCCAGCGCGGTCAACGCGAACGAAACCAGAAAAACCACCACTGCCACTAACAAAACCTGCACGATCTCCAGATGAACTCCAGCGAACGGCGCAAAGACCAGAAAGATCATTCCCTGAACTGCTGCAAGCGTAGTCCCGCCCAGAACCTTGCCCAGCACAATTGCCGACCGCGGCACCGGAGCTGCCATCACGGAGAGCAAAAATCCTTCCTTGCGGTCCTCGATAAGCGACATCATCGCAAAGATGGACGTGAACAGCACAATCATGATCAGGGCGCCGGGATAAAAATAGTCCAGATAATTTTGCTGCCCCTGGCCGCCGCCGGAGCGAAACGACGTGCCAAATCCCGAGCCGATCACCACCCAGAACACTAGCGGCGAGGCCAGCACGCCCACCACGCGCGACTTCTGCCGGTAGAAGCGCACAATTTCGCGCCACCACAGCGTAAACGCCGGCAGCAACACTCCCGCCGAAGCAGGCGCGAGTGGTCGAGACAAAACTGCGGTCTGAGTAGCCAAAAAGTTAACTCGCTTTCGCTGCGGGAGGTTTAGCTGCCGTCGCTGGCGCAGCCTTCTTCTTACCCAGCATACCCAGGTCGCGCATCTCCCAGTACGCGTTGAGCATAAACACTCCCGAGAGAGTGAGCAGGATCAGGCTCATGAACAGCCCGTCCACGGTAGTAATCATTCCGTTCATCAACGTCCACGCCACTCCCAGCAATGGAAGGACGCCAAGCACAAGAGAAAGAGCAAGCATCATGGAAAGCACTTTACCTCCTGCCGTGATCTTCTGAATTGGACTGCTCACCTTCGTTGTTCGCTTCACTCCAAAACTTGTGTCCGGTGCGCCGGATAAAGACGTCTTCCAGCGCTGGTTTGCTCACGGAAAGTGCCTCGATCTCTCCCGGAAAAGCCTCCACCACTTCGGTGACAAAGCGGTGCGCGCCTTTGTGTTCCATGCGAACCTGATTTTCCATAACCGTAGTCTCCACGTGAAACCGAGCTCGGATGCGCTCGGCCAGCAATCCTGCGTCGTGAGCCGCCTCCAGGAGAACCACGTCGCCGCCAATTTCGCTCTTTAACTCCGCGGGCGTGCCCAAGGCTACCAGGTTGCCTTCATTCATAATGGCCAGCCGGTCGCAGCGCTCCGCTTCTTCCATCAAATGAGTGGTCACGAGCACGGACACGTGTTCTTCGTCACGCAGCATCTGCAGATATTGCCAGAGATCGCGCCGCGCTCCGGGATCGAGGCCGGTAGTCGGCTCATCCAGCAACAGCACTCCCGGATGATGCAACAATCCCTTGGCCAGTTCGATGCGCCGTTGCATCCCGCCAGAAAAAGTCTCGACCAACTCCTTGGCGCGATCAGCCAGGCCCACGCGCGAAAGAATTTCGTAGATTCGTGTCTTCAGAGCGGCCCCGCGCAGACCATAAAGATGTCCCTGATGCCACAAGTTTTCATACGCCGTGAGCTTCTGGTCGACACTCTGCGCTTGAAAGACCACGCCAATCTGCCGTCGCACGCGCGCCGGTTCCCGCGCCGCATCGTAACCCATAATGGCCGTACGCCCCGCGCTTGGAACCATCAATGTGGAAAGAATCCGGAACAGTGTAGTCTTGCCGCTGCCATTCGGACCCAGCAAGCCGAACAACTCCGCCGGCCGCACGTCGAACGAAATCCCGTTCAAAGCCGTGCGATTTTCATAGCGATGCACCAGATTCTTCACGGAAATGACAGCCGCGGAAGCAGGTGTCACTTCCGGTTCAGCGTCGGCAATTGCGGAGACTTTCGATGCCAAGGATATTCCTAAAGTCACTACTAGTTTACGACGATACCGTGTGCAAGATCACGGTTAAGAACCAAAGAGATTAAATAGTAAAGATAGGCTCGCAATTCTCAAGCGGCGGAGGCATCGCGTTGCGCCTGGGGAACACGCTCAACAACAGCCGCGGGAACGTGCCGCCACACTTGAATCGAAAGAATCACCGTAGTCGCCAGCAGCAGCGCTCCCACCAGCACATGCGCCACCGTCGACACCACCATCGGCAACTCTGGCTGCGTCGCGTCTCTGCCCCAGGCCACGCGCGTCAGGAACGCTGCGAAGCCCAGGCAAAGCTGCGTGATCAGAAGCGAGAGCATCACGATGGCCGGGCGGCGTACGGCTTCAATCTGCGAATAGACAGAGAGCGCTCGTACCACCGTCCACGCCAGCACAAACGACACCACCACCGCGTTCAGAACATGCGGCCACCAGCTCATGCCGTGATGGCGAAACATTCCGCCGAGAATGAGTTGCACGTAGAGCACGAAGATGGAGAGCAATGTGAGCGTGAACAAACTGGGTCGACGATAGTCGAACTCCACCCGCGGCTGCTCTTCCACCCATTTGCGCCCAGTGAAGAGTGCGATCGCGACCGCAATGCAGAAAAATGTTTGCGCCACAGTCGCATGCGCTGTGGAAACTGCCGGTGGCTGGAAGAACAAAACCGTAAGCCCGCCCAAAATGGCCTGACAGATCACGGTGCAGAATGCGCCCACAGCCAGCCAGCGCAACCAGCGTCTGCGCTCAACCAACAGCGTCCAAATCGCAATTGCCAGCGTCAGCGATACCAGCGTGCCAGCCACCATGCGGTGGCTCCACTCGTAGCGCACACCGCCAACAAAGTGCGGCACCTTCACCAGATAGCCAAATGACGTCGGCCAGTCGGGGACGGAAAGCCCTGCGTCGTTGCTGGTGACCAATGCACCCGCCGTGATCACCACCAGCGTCGCGCACGCCGTGAACACAGCAAAGGCGTGGTGCGCGCGGTTGTATGTTGCTGGAATGGCCTTCAGAGTATTCCCCTTGGGTCACGCGGGCTTGGAAGCCCAGCGTTCTGGGCGTTTCGGGCCGTGCAGAGTCGCACAGCCCGTCCCGCGAACAGCTCATTTTATCAGAGGAAAAGCCGGCCGCTGCGCTGATCGCGTCCTCCGCCCTACTCCGCAGCCGCCTTAAAGCTCTGATCCACCGTCTTCGTGTCTTTCGGGCCCACAGTCACCTTCTGGTCCTGCTCGCCCAGCTTCTCCTGTACGAAGGCAATCGTGTAATCCCCAGGAGGCAATCCCTTGATTTCATACTTGCCGCTCTTGTCAGTAACTGCGTAGAACGGGCTCTTCACCACGTTGATGTACATCTTCATCCACGGGTGCTGATTGCACTTTACGGGGAGCATGATTTCTTCACGCGCGAAATTCTTTTCCAGCGGAGCCGAAGCCGGAGGCTGCGACTCATTCCATTCGCGGTTATCCTTCGGAGTGGGATGAATGTTGTGCGTCGTCTGATCGTCGTTCTTGATCTGCACCGTCTGGCCCGCCATCACGCCCAGCACGTGAGGATGATACTTGCAGCCGCTTTGGTCCAGGACGACCTCATCCTTCGGCACATCGAAGGTGCGATTGCCCAGCCCATCTTTCACATAGACAAAAACGTTGGCGAGGTTGCCGTTGTCGACAGCGATTGTCTCGGCTTCGTTCATGCCTTTGCAGGCCGGATCCTGGCTCATGTCGATATGTGCGAGCTTTGGCGCCGCACCGTCAAACTTTACCGTCCCGTTCACTGTTGCCACAGTGGCGGGATCAATCGGCGTTGCCGCCGGAGCGGTCATCGCCGTTTCAGCCGTGTTGTTGGCCGATTGCTCCGTGTTCTCCTGCTTGTTGCACGCCGTTCCAAGCAGCAAGCCACCAAGTGCCAGCGCACTAACTGATATCAGCCTCCAACTTCTGTTATTCATGATGTCGCCCTTTCTTTAGTAGTTGAAAATGCTTGATCTTTCCCTGAATCGGATATCACCAACCCGCAATTTTACCGCGACCCGCCACTCACCGCTGCGTGCGGTTCCACCACCGCCTGCCTGCGATTGCTCTTCGGCTGCAGCGCCGCTTTCGCGTGTGGCATAGACGACGCGACCCTCCGCTGTTCTTCCGGCGTTAACTGGAAGATATAGTCGGTCAGCAGCTTGCGATGATCTCCCGCATATCCCTGGAATGAAGGAGGCGTGGGCCCCGAAAACACCCACTGGTTGTTCTGCTGCTTAAACAGACCCGACGGCATCGACGTTCCAGGGCTAACCGCCTGCGGATCAGTAATCCAGCGCTCCACCCAGTCGGGCTTCAGCCGTTCTTTGGCAAGCAAGAAGTTTGGCGCCGTGGCGATTTTGTCGTGCGCGGGATCGCCCGTGGCGTGGCATTTCAGGCAAGGTGCTGCGGTACTCGAGAACAAACTCCGTGCCATGTCCGTTTCCTTGGTCGTAAGCACCGGCACCTGCTCCGGAATGTAGGGCAGTGGCTGCTGCGATAACGCCTGAAAAAAGCGCACCAGCTTGCGCAGCTCGTTATCAGAGAACGAGAACGTTGGCATGCGCACCTGCAGGTAAGGCCGCACGCCGTTGCGGTTCGTGTCCGTAGTGCTCAACGATGGATTCGACAGGAACTTCCTCAGCCACTCCGGATCGACGCGCGCACCCTCCGTCAACAGCTTCGGCGGCAACTGCTCCTGCACATCCTGATACTGCTTCAATCC
>Ga0209007_1000368_pt1 | contig 19518 bp, 16 predicted proteins | sample JacPinW_OM1H0_O2_FD_187961 | JGI IMG/M metagenome (GOLD analysis project Ga0209007, IMG submission 187961) | Forest soil microbial communities from Algoma, Ontario, Canada - Jack Pine, Ontario site 1_JW_OM1H0_O2 (SPAdes) (version 2) | ecosystem: Environmental > Terrestrial > Soil > Boreal... | reverse complement strand
CGGATTTGTCGACCTATCGCCAGGCCGCGATCGGACCGCCGGAGGAAATGCAGATGATTCCCGATGTGCCGATGCCGTCGGAACGGGTGGGCAATCCCTATGTGGGTCCGCCGGTTTTATTTGGCCACTATTGGTTTACCGGAACGCCGACAGTGATTTCACCGAGGTTTGCGTGTCTGGATTACAGTGCGGCGAGACAAGGCCCGCTCGTCGCGTATCGTTGGGATGGAGAGACGGAGCTCAAGTCGGAGAACTTGGCCTGGGTGTAACCGTTTGATCATCACCGCCAGCGCAAGTCCGGGGGGATCACCTGTTGACTGCGCAACGCCTCGACGTCGGCGCGCTCGCGAAGCGCATTCGCATGGCGCTCTGCAATGACGCGTTGGAATCGTACGTCACCACGTAATCCATCGAACGCGGTATCCGCATCGAGCAGCCAGGCATCCGGCGCCCAGCCTGAGCGCGAGAATGCCCCGAGCTCGCCGAGGGCCTCATCGGTTCTCCCCAGAAGAACCAGGGCTCGCGCGCGCTGCAAGGTGAACCACAGAGTGCCGCGCTGGTATTTGACCGCCGCGATGTCCGACGCCGACAGCGCCATCTCGAGCACGCGGCGCGCCCGCTCAGTATCGCCGGCACGCATCATGAGATCGCCCAGCCCGACCTCGAGGGCCATGTCTCCGGCGATCGGGACTCTGGTGGTCGGCATGCCGTTCTGCCAGTCGATTCCCGCCTCCTTCGCAAAAAAATCCAGCGCGCGGCGTCTGGAAGTTGGGTCAGTGGCGCTCATCAGTACCGCGAAATGTCCGTAACGCGCGTCCGGCGGGATCGGGATGTTGGCTCGCGCCGCATCGTTGTACATGATGGCAGCCGCCTTCTGCCACTCGTGCCGGTACGCGTGTACCGCGACCCACGCGCTTTGATTTTGATCGTTGGCGAGAAGTTGTTCGGCCGCGGGCAGATCCCCGACGTCCAAGTACATGTGGATGAGAACGCCGCGCACGGCGGTGGACATGGGATCGAGCCGCAGTGCCTGCTCGGCGAGTCGGATGCCGTCCGCGATGCGGTTCTGGCAGCAAAAGCGCAAGACCCCGAGGCCGTACAACGCCGGAAAGTAGTTCGGATCAATCTCGAGCGCGCGCGTGAACAAAGGCTCGGCCTTGTCGATCTGCGTCGCGCGCTGAAACAGATAGATTTGCGCCAGAGCGGTGGGAAAATGCGGCTCCAGAGGATCCAAGCGCATCGCACCTTGCATGAGGCGGATGACTTCGTCGATCCTCGCAGGCGCCGATCGGTAGGCTTGGGACAGGACGGCTTGCGAGAGAGCGAATTGGGCACGAGCTGAGTTCGGTTCGATGGCGACGGCGCGCCGGTCGTACGCCTCCGCACGATCTGGATCGCCTTCGATCGCCGCGAGCACCTGCCATGCCTCGGCGTTTCGATTATCGAGCGCCAAGGCTTTCTCCAATTCCTGGCGAACCTCGATTTGTGTATCGGACCAGTCCTTGTCAGTCGAATTGCTGGCGCGAAACGCGAGCATCTGGTATCGGGCCGACGCAAGCCCACTCAAGGCTGCCGAAAGCGACGGGTCGATCTCGAGCGCCCGCGCGAAGTGGCCCACGGCCCGCTGCAGGTCCGCCAAGCGATTGGACGCGGCGATCTCGCGGCCCTGCAGGTACTCAAGATAGGCATCCGGGTTGGAAGTGGTCGCGGTCTTGCGCCGTTCGTCAGCACTCGCGTTGAGTGTCAGCGCGAGAATCCGCGCCAGTCGGGCCGCGATCTCATCCTGCGCGGCGGGCAGATCGGCCCACGGGCGGTCGAAATTCAGGGACCAAATGTTTTGTGCGCTCATCGCATCCACCAGAGCGCTGCGCACGCGCATTTGCGGCCCGATCCGCTCCAGGCTGCCCTCCAGAAGATAACGGGCGTTGAGGTGCCGGCCGATTTCGCGCACATCGCTGTTTTCGCCTTTGAGGGCGAAGGCTGAGCGGCGCGCAATGACCGCGATCTGTGGATTGTCGGCCAGAGTATGCAGCACACGGTCGGCCAGTCCCAGCGCAAGATACTCATCCGTCTGCGCGCTGGGGCCAAGACTCTCGAACGGCAGAACGGCGATCGTGTGAGCCGGAAGCTCAGGCGGCACAGCGGGCGCCGCATTTTCTTTCGCGCGCCCCGCGTCCCGGTTAGCCAAGCCGTGCAAGACAAACCCACCCACGATCGCCAGAACGAGTGACGCGATCACCCACCACGGCACGTTACGGCGCCTTGGCGCAGCCGGTGCAGCCGCGTGCGACGGCGTCTGGGGACCCCGCGCGGTCACGGTTGCGACGATTCGATACCCCCGGCCGCGAACTCCAGCCACATAACGCGGGCTCTTGACGTCATCGCCGAGCGCGGACCTCAGGAGTTTCACGCGTTGGCTGATCGTCTCGGGATTGACGACCGCCTCCGGCCATACCACATCCATCAGCCGGCGCACCGTTACGAGATTGGGTGCGGCCCGCAGCAGCACCACAAGCAAATCGAACGAGAGCCCAGGCAGCTTGAGGTCGACACCCGCGCGCATCACGCACCGCCGGCCGAGGTCGACGAGGAGATCATCGACCTGGAACAGGGTCGTCTCGCCGGCGGCGAGCGCGGAGTCCACGGCGGTCACTTCATCCATGTTCACACCGTCTGTCGCTCGGCTTGCCACACAGGTGTCGAGGGGCAGCCGGGGCTTTATTGAATCGGGAACGCCGATCGGGTGATACCACCGAGAGTGTAACGCCTTTGGAGACGGGCTGCGCACCGAGCGCTTTCACGATTCTTCACGAGTTCTTACGGCTCGCTTCATGCACCAGACGCGCCGTCGGGCGAGTGTGCGGCCCGCGCTTCGCCCGTGCTGACTGGCTAAGACCCTCCTGTACGTAAGCGGCGCCCGGTTGCGCGGACGGTGCCACGCAGAAAACCTAAATATCGAACGGAAGGAGTCATTTGATGAAAAAAATTCTTATGGGAGCCATGACACTCGGAGCGCTCACGCTCGGATTGACCGCACATGCAGCGTGCATGGATCCAAGCGTCGCAGGTCACCAGGGCACGTCTCAACAGATGGATCCCTTGGCGTTGGAGCAGCGGCCGTTCATAAGCCATTTTGAGGGTAAAGGTGCCGGCGAGAGAATCGTGGGAACCTGGCATGTGGTCTACACGGCCGGAGGCTCTCCGTTCGCGCAGGCCTTCATTCAATGGAACAGCGACGGCAATGAATGGGAGAACATCACTCAACCGACCCTGGGCGGAAACATCTGCATGGGTGCCTGGAAAACGATCGATCAACTACATGTGTTCCGCAATCATGTCGGCTGGATCTTCACCAACGGAATCGTTTCGGGATACTTCAATGAAACCGAGACCGATGAGGTGGCGTGGGACGGGAAGTCCTATAGCGGAACCAACGATACAAAAATCTTTGATCTTCTGGGTAACCTACAGGTAGAAATACCAGGCACGGCAACCGCGACGCGGATCGCGCCGTAGTTTTCTTTCAGTCGCCCGCGTGTTCCCGGCATTCGAAATCCTCCAATGCCGGGAGCATCCTCATCAGGTTGTCATGATTGTCCGCTACACTCGCGACTTCTTCTTGGGGGGCGTTCGTGAAAAGGCGAATACTCATATGTGCGCTGGCGGTGGGGGCGATTGCTCTAACGCTCGCGTTATCCTCAGGGCACGACGATCTGCGCCGCTCCGACGCAGCGCCTTCCGCACGCGTTGTGGCTCAGGCTCAGCCCCCTGAGGTCATAGCGAGGCCGACTGGCGAGGCTGCGCCGGCCGTCGCCGCACTGAGTCCACCCCCCGCCGTGTCACCAACTCCCGAGCCCGAGCAAACCGAGCCGCAAAGCGAGCCGAACTCCACTCCCGATGCCGATAGGGACCGAGGCACCGAGCGCAGCGCCAGAGCGCGGTAGCGCGAGCGGATCTCCTAATTGTCCTACGCTTCGCTTCGCGTTTTCCTACTCCTCGGTCATCGCGCTTTCGTTCACGCCCACTAGTTTCCGCCCACGTGTGCTCACGTTCACATAACTATCAACTGCCTGAAATATGCCGTTTCTAAAATCCATCCAGTTTGTAGGGTGGCCGAACACATCAGGGGGAGTTGTATGAAGAACACGGGATTTTTGTCGCTTGCACTGCACGGCGTGCGCACGGCGGCGACATCGCTAGCCGTCCTACAAATGTCAGCAGGTCAGGTACTGGCTGCAGCCCCAGTTGCGGTAACGGCGCCCGCATTTGGCGGCCTCTGGAATTCCGGCGCCGACAAAAGCGGTTCGACGGCCACGCCGATCAAGCACGTCATTGTCATCATCGGTGAGAACCGCAGCTTCGACCACGTGTTCGCCACCTATGTGCCCAAGCGCGGCCAGACAGTCCACAACCTGCTGAGCGAGGGCATCATCAAACTGGATGCCAACAAGAACGCCATCCCGGGACCGAACTTCCACAAGGCCCAGCAGCTTTCGGCTTCGGACCTCGGCGGTCAGGACGCCTTTCTGCTGAGCCCGCCGAAGCAGGAATTCCCCAGCAACCAGCTGCCGGCGCCGTTGGTTGGCGGCGCCGAGTTTGCGCAAGGCAATTTCACGACTAGCGCCTGCAAAAGCGCGACCGGATCGGCTGCAGCCACTTGCGCCACGAACGCAGTGGCGCTGGCACAGGTAACGGAGAATGGACTGCCCAACGCCACGGATGCCAATGGCCTGAGCTATTACCAGTCATTGGCGGGCGGCGGTACCGGGCAGGAAAGCGACACGCCGGATTTCCGCATCGTCAACTTCAACAATTTGCCGGCCGGCCCGTTCCAGCTGACCAACGGCACCAATTCACCGGCGTCTGGCCACAGTCTGACGTACACAGACTACGCTCAAAGCCCCGTCCATCGCTTCTACGAGATGTGGCAGCAGTTGGACTGCAGTCTCGAGCACGCCTCGTTCGAAAACCCATCCGGCTGCGACGGCAAGCTATTCGCCTGGGTGGAGAACACCATGGGTGCTGGGAACAACGGCCTGACGCAAACGAAGTACGGGCAAGAGTTCTTCGCCACCTCCTTCAACGAATTTTTTATTTACCCGGCCGGGTTTTCAGCGGCCAACCCGCCGACGGCCGCCCAGTGGACAGCGCACGACTTCGCGCTGCTTGATTCAGTCCCGGCTACCACGGGTGAGGGCTCCACGGCCTTAGGCTTCTACAATGTCCAGCAGGGCGATGTGCCGTACTTCAAGAGTCTGGCGGACACCTACGCCATGAGCGACAACTTCCACCAGTCCGTCAACGGCGGCACCGGCGCCAACCACATCATGCTGGGTCACGCCGATATGATCTGGTTCAGCGACGGCAACGGCCATCCCGAGACTCCGCCCCATAACGTCGCGGTGACCACCAATCCCGCCGGTTTCGGCGGCCCGGGATTGATCGACACGATCGAGAATCCGAACCCGCAGCCTGGCACCAACAATTGGTACACGCAGGACGGCTACGGCTCAGACTTCAATGCTGGATTCCCGATGAGCGAGTGGGACTTGACCCAAAGCAACGGGCTGCCCATCATTTTCGGCGGCGGCTCCTACAGCGACTGCTCCGATCCCGGCCAGCCCGGCGTGGGACCCATCGTCGACTATCTGCGCAAGCTGCACATCGATCCGAACTGCGAGCGTGGCCACTACTACCTTCTGAACAACTACAACCCGGGCTGGTTCGGCAACGGCAAGAACGCCTTCATCGACCAGAGTCCTTCCAACACGCCGTTCACCATTCCGCCTTCCTCGACGCCCAGCATTGGCGATGATCTCAACAATGCGAAAGTCTCCTGGAAATACTACGGCGACCAATGGAACAACTACGTCAATGACCCGTATCAACTGAACTTTGGCACCAATGGCGCCAATGCAGACGAGTACTGCAACATCTGCAACCCGTTCCAGTTCGACACCTCCATCATGTCGAACCCGGCGCAGGTCGCGGCGCATATTCAGGATTCGGTGAACCTGTACACGGATATCGCCAACGGCACGCTGCCCGCGGTTTCCTTCGTCAAGCCGAGCGGCTATGTCGACGGCCATCCGTCCTCCTCGAAGCTCGACCTGTTCGAGGGCTTCGTGAAGAAGATCGTCGACCAGGTTGAGGCCTCGCCGACGTACACCAAGGACACCGTGATCCTCATCACCGAGGATGAGGGCGGCGGCTACTACGACTCAGGCTATGTGCAGCCGCTCGATTTCTTCGGCGACGGCACGCGCATCCCGCTGATCGTGGTGGCGAATCCGCAGTACCTGCCGCTGCGCGCCGAGGGATACATCTCCCACAAGTACGCTGACCATGTCTCGATCGTCAAGTTCATCGAGCGCAACTGGCACCTGCCGACGATCACGCACCGCAGCCGGGATAACTTCCCGAACCCGGTGCAGTTCGAGGGCTCGTATGCGCCGGTAAACGCCCCGGCACTGGATGACCTGTTCGACTTCTTCGACCTCCCGCCCTCGCACGGCCGCTTCTAGCCGCGCAACAGGTACTTCCTCGAAAGGGCCGCCGGGTGGCGGCCCTTTCCGTATATGGAGCCCTAACTGCAATCGGCCGAACGCCCGCGCATCTCGCATCGGCTGATCGTCGCGGCATGGGTTGTCGTTGCGCTCGCGGCCTGTCCGTTCGCCGCCAAGGTGAACGATGCACTCGATCCCGCGGCGCGGCTGCAGGGCAGCGAATCGGCGCGAGTCGAGGCGGCGCTCGAGCAGCAATTCAAATCGCCGTTCTCAAAAATCGCATTGCTGCGGATTGCGGCGACGCCGGATATCCGCACGGCGGAAGGCGAAGCGCTGCTCAAACAAGTCACCGATGCGATTGCACGCACGCCCGGCGTGCAGGGAGTCCTTTCCTATTTGGACCGCGCAGACAGCTTGTTCCTGGGTCAAGACGGCAGTCCCATCATCATCGTCGGATTGAGCGCGCTGAAAGGAACCGAGGATGCCTTGATGATCACGCTGCGCGAGACAACGGATGCGCTTTGCGCGCAGCTCGAGGAGAAATATCCGGGACTGGCGTTTGGCTGGACCGGCGAGGCGGCCGTCAATGGCGACCTGCGGCGCGTGAGCGCCGCTCAAACACGCGGCGCTGAACTGCGAGTGCTTCCGCTCACCCTGATACTGCTGCTAATCGCATTTCGCAGTCTCGTTGCCGCGATTCTCCCTCTGGTCTGCGGCGCACTGACCATTTTGGTGTCGCTTGCAGCGGTTGCCGCCGTGAACTCATTTTGGCCCGTATCCATTATTGTCGTCAGCATCATCAGTATGGTCGGGCTCGGCTTGAGCATCGACTACGCGCTGCTTATCGTCAGCCGCTATCGGGACGGGCTCGATCAGGGGTTATCGCGCGGCGAGGCGCTGACACAGGCGGCCAAACGCGGCGGCCGCACCGTAATCCTCTCAGGTCTCACGGTCGCCATAGGATTCGCGGCGATGCTGTTGGTGCGGGTCAGCGAAGTGAGATCCATCGGGATCGGGGGACTCCTGGTGACGACCGTCGCGGTGCTGATCGCCCGAACGCTGCTGCCGATTGTTCTCGCTTGGATGGGACCGTGGATCGATGCGGGGCCGCGGGGATTTGCTCTAGGCCCGAAAACCGGCCGCAATTGGCGGCGTTGGGGCAACTGGGTTACGCGCCATCCGCTGAGCGTGCTCGCAGTCGCGGGGATTCCGCTGCTGTTTCTCGCCGCTCAGGCAGCGAATCTTCGCATCGACCTGCCGCGCGGTCGTTGGCTGCCGGAGAGCGCGCCATCGGTACGAGTGCTGCACCAAATAGATTCCGTGGCGCGCGGCAATTTCGGTCAAATCATCCAGGTTGTGCTCTATTTCCCTCCGCAAGTCACCATTCAAGACGAGACGGGCTGGCGCGCCGAATCGCGGCTCGTTAGATTTTTCGCGCGCGACGCGCGGGTTCAGCATGTGTGGGCGGTGACCACACTGAGCGCCATGCCGCTCGGCGGACCTGAAACTCTGCGAAGAGTCCCCGACTCGACGCGTCGCAGTCTGGTCAGCGCCGATGGCAGGGCAGTGCTCGTGGAGCTGCTGCCGCGACAGGGCTTGGCTGCGACCGATGCGGCGAATCTGGTGCGAGATATTCGACTGGCGAATCCGCAGACCCTCACCGGACTTGCCGGCGCGCGCCTCGAGGTGGGGGGCGTGCCGGGTTTCAACGTCGATTACCAAAGTGCCATCAGCAGCACGATGGGAGTCTTGGTCATGAGCGTCATCTGCGTCACGCTGATCGTCTTGTCGCTGGCATTTCGCAGCGTGCTCATTCCAATAAAAGCCATCGGGCTGAATTTGCTGTCCGTTGCAGCGGCGTTCGGCGCCGTTGCCTTGGTTTTTCAAGGGCCTGGCTCTTGGATGGTTGGTCTTGATCGCCCAATGGACGGTGGGTTTCCGATATTGCCCGTCCTTGTATTTTGTATCGTATTTGGCTTGAGCATGGATTATGAGGTGTTCATCGTCGCTCGGATTGCGGAGGGCCGGCGATCGGGGCTTACCGACAACGAGGCGCTGGTGCAGGGCCTGGCCGGTACCGGTAGGGTCATCAGTTTTGCCGCCGCGATCATGGTGATGATTTTCGGCGGATTTGTTTTTGGCGACTTTGTGCTGATTAAAATTCTAGGATTCGCCCTGGGGGTCGCCGTCTTTTTGGACGCAACCGTGATCCGTCTAGCCGTGGGGCCGGCACTCGTACGGTTGGCGGGACGCTGGAATTGGTGGCCGGGTCGATAGAGTCCCGAGCGCGGTCGGGTCGCCAACAAACGGCGGCGGTGGCAATGCCCACCGAAACCCAGCCAGGTCAGCGCGATATCAATGCATCCATGTCTTCCTGCATTCGCTGCTTGTATTCATCTGACCACGCCGCGCCAGACTTTTGGCTCAATTTGCTTTGTGGCTTGGGAGGCGGCACCGATTTGCTCTCGCGCGGAGATTTTCTGATGCCGGGTTTAAGTTTGAGGGTCGACCTTGGGGTAACGGGATTGGATGGATGCATATGAAGGAAAGACGGCTCCTTAGGCTGAGTAGACGACGGCAATTCTATCCGAATGACGTGAAGTTCCAATTACAAAATGGCTGATCAAATGTCAGTAAATCGCTGACAAGAAACAATCGAGGCGAGTTCAATTTAAGTGCCGTGGTGCAAGTCCGGTTTACTGTAGTAACCGGGGAAGCGCAGGTCAAGAGGGTCGGTCAGTGATTCGAGGCCAATGCCATTGGAGATCCTGAGCATTGCAACTGCGCTTCGATCCAATCGCGCGGCAATTCCGTTGTTGCGTCCGCGCTGGCCAATAGAAGCGTGTGACGCGGTACGTCGCGAAAATGCTCCATGACCGATCTTGAGCCGATCTGATGTGCGGCTTGGCGGGAACGGGTGGAGACTTCCAGCACTTGACCGAACGCCCCCAGCGCTGCTCTGGCTACCTTGGCGGTGTCATCCGTACACGCATCGGCGACGACGACAATCCATAGCGAGTTGCGCCAGCCGGAATGGCTGTTGGACGCAAATAGGCTATGGATGCACTTTGCGATCGTTTCGGACTGATTGCGCGCCGGTATGATGATCCCGACTGCCTGGATTTTGGAGGATGAGGGGGTTGGCGGGTAAGCGGGGGCGCTTGCTGCGGCTAGGTTGTGCGACACGCCGCTAGAATCGCAAATCCGACGTAAAAATTCTGCAAACGATGCGTGGAATGTGAGGTCCGTAACGTTCCTGAAATTTACGTCATTTTTATCGATGCCGCCCTATTATGTCGTCATCAAGCGGTGGCAGGCACCGCAGGAGGCCTTGATGGCGATCCAAGATTACGTGCGGTCGATAGCAGCGAGCGAGACGGTTTCAAAAGCGCAAGTTTTTCGATTCCTGGAGATGCAGTTCGCCCGCGCTGATAGAAATCATGACGGCGAGTTGGATGCCGACGAATTGGCAGCCTTCGTGCAGTCGGTAGCGCGGCCGGAAGCCGATCAGCGATGACTAATCGGCGGCGCAACGTCAACCAAGCCAACGGCCTAGGAATCTGAAAGTCCGATCCCAGGCTTGTTCCGACCAGACTGCATCGTATTGAGTCTGCGGGATGCGGTGCGGCCCAACCGCCGTCTCGTTGGCAAACGCGTGATGCGCGAGATAGCGATGGAAGTCATATCCGACATGCGCCGCGCGTAGCTTCTCCTCAAGCTGATCAATGGTGGCGATCTTGAAAAACTCGTCCTGCGTGGCCCAATGGCCCTGCAGCGGCGCCTTGATTTTGGTGGCGTCGATGTACTCGAGCGGTGGACAGCCATACCATACGACGCTGGCATCGATTTCCGGCCCATTGCTGAGCGCAAGCAACGTCAGCGCGCCTCCCATGCAAAAACCGGTGACGCCGACTTTGGCGCTGTTCTTTTTCAAGAATTGGACCGCGCCGCGGATATCTTGAGACGCCGCATCGGCAAAATTCAAACCGCTCATCAAATGGTGCGCTTCCTCCGCCTCGACCGTGGACTTGCCGCGGTACAGATCCGGCACGAGAGCACGGTAGCCGGCAGTGGCAAATCGCTCCGCCACGCCGCGGATCTGATCATTCACTCCCCACCATTCCTGGATGACCACAATTCCAGGAGCGTTGGCGGCGTCTTTAGGTTCGGCTAGATAGCCGTCAACTTTTTTCCCATCAGGGCGAAGATAAGAGACCGTCATTCCCATAAGCAATTAACCTCGGAGTCGTCTGGATCATCATGGAGTGAACCCAAGCCTAACTGTGCCGGTTCGCGCAAACAACTAGGGAGTGTCGGGAGGTCCGCGCAGTGCACTCATCCGGCTGCAATGGCTCAAATTGACCTATCGGGCCCTGCCTTTGCGCGCCCTGGTTGGTTGAGCGCCGACGGACTGTCGCGGTCATCGCATGCCTTGTTGGAAGCGATGCGGTCCTGAGGTCATACTAGGGGCGCTGCTCAAGATGGGATGCGGGTAAACGGCAATGAAAAACGTGTTGGGATTCGCTGTCCTGCCGGCGCTGATATTGATGACAAGCCACGCCTCAGCGCAAAGCACTCAGTGGGATGGGCTCTATCTTGGCGCCAGTCTCGGTGGCGAGAACTCCAAAGTCTGCAGCACAGCCACCCTAAAGGGTTTGAACATCGACCCGACGACAACGACTTTTAGCGGCTGCAGCAGCGGTGGCGTCGTGGGCGGTTTGCAATTTGGTGACAACTTTCAGATCAAACGATTGGTGCTGGGACTGGGCGCGGATTTGGTCTTTTCGGAAGCGAAGAATAATGCTTCGACATTATCCTTCGTGGGAGCGTCGCCGCCGCCCGGCACGTATTCTCTTGCGGGCAAAACGAGCCCAAGAGATTTCGCGATCATTAGCGGGCGGATCGGTTACGGAGGTAACCTCATATTCCCATACCTCAGGGCGGGCGCCGTCCTTACGACGGGATCACAGAGCAGTACCCTCGCCTATATTCCGGCAGGAACAACCGCACCCGATGCGTCCTTTGGCGGCGGCAAGAATTTCAATTCCACCGGGTGGGCTGCGGGCGCCGGCGCAGAGATCGGATTGAACGGGGCGTGGTCCATTTCGGCCGAATACTTACGTATAAATCTCGGCAAGGGCTCGGCCGCCACGACGACGTGCGCGGGCGCTGCCGTCGCGTGCTCGCCCTTCGCCGGCGTGTCTCTCGATACTACCCACAATAGCTTCACCGCCAATGTCATTCGGCTCGGAATCAACTATTGGTTTAATTATTGGGACACGCCCTAGATCGCGAACACAACCAGCGCGGCGGTCAGCAAGGCCATGGCCAAAAGTAGGGTGTTGTGGCTCCAACGGGCAACTGTGGCAAACATGTCAAAAATCTCCTGCGGTACGCACCTGAATATGGGGGCGCATCCTTGCATTTCCAGCTCCAAAAAGAGCGCACCAGCTCGCAAAACGCGCATTTTCTGCCGGAAATAGCCGCCCCGGGCTGAAATCGCACGGGACCTTGTGGGAGCACTCCAAAGCTGAACGAGCCATCAAAAGCCATGGCTATTTGGCCGATTCCGTGGCCGCCTCGATTGGCGCGCGCGTTTGCGGTACGCTTACCCCATGAGTGCAACCCCGGGTGGGATGGGCGAGCTACAGGCGTTCTTGAACGCGCATCCTCGGCGTCTGTATCGGCAAGGCGCCGGCTCCATGCCGATCAAGGCGATTCGCGCCAGTCTGAAGCCGGCGCGCAGCGAGTCCCGGCCGGAGCTGCTCGAGGAACTCGTCGCCTCGATCAAGGCCACCGGCCTCATTCAACCCCTCATCGTGCGACCGGTGCCCGGCTTCCCGCATCAGTTCGAAGTGGTGGCGGGCGAACGCCGTTTGAAGGCGGCGCAACTCGCGGGACTGAGCGAGGTCCCGGCGATCATCCGCGATTTCAACGATCAGGAAGCGCTCGCCATTTCGTTGATCGAGAACATACAGCGCGAGGATTTGAGCCCCGCGGACGAGGCGCGGGCCCTCCATCGGCTGATCGAGGAGTTCGCTCTCACGCATGAGCAGATCGCGCACGCGATCGGCCGCTCGCGCGCGGCGGTGACCAACTTGTTGCGGCTGCTCGACCTGCCCGCCGAGGTCACGACGATGCTGGAGACTCGTGCGATCAGCATGGGACACGCGCGTGCCTTGCTGGGTCTTTCGGATGATGCGCAGCGTGTGCAGGTCGCGCAATTGATTGCTACACGTCAGTGGAGCGTGCGCGACACCGAGTCGCACGTGCGCAAGGCGATCGCGCACAGCGGGCGTGCCGGCGCGACGCCTCCCTTGCTCGCCGTCATCAGCCAAGTGATGCGCGTTCCCGGTCTGCGCGTCGAACTGCATCAGCGCACCGACGGCACCGGCAAAATCGTGATCGAGTTCGACGATGCGCCGACGCGCGATGCGGCGCTGGATCGGCTTCGAACGCTCGATCAATAATCCGACCGCGCCGCGCGGCCTGATTCGCGGCGCCTTCCTGCCGATGACCGCAATCCGCCGACGATACAAATTGCTGCAGTCTTGATGTGTTATAGAAGGACAGAACGCCTTCTGGAGTATTGGTTATGACGAAAGTTTCCCATGGAGTCGGTCCCAGTCATCCCCAGGTGGTGACTCTCATGGGTGCGACCGGTGATCTGTCGCACCGCAAGCTGTTGCCGGGACTATTTCATTTGGTCAGCGCGGGATTTATCCCCGCGTGCAGGATCATTGGCGTGTCGCTCGAGAATTTGGATTCCGACGGGTTTCGCGAGCAGGCGCGACGAGCGGTGGCCGAATTCTCGACTCGAAAGGTCAACGAGGCGGACTGGAATGCATTTTCTCAAAACTTGAGCTATGTGCCGCTGACAGCGGGCCCGGCGGCTCTGAAGGCGGCCGTCGCGGAAGCGGAGCGATCCTTAGGTCAAGAGAGCCGCCGACTGCACTACTTGAGCATTCCGCCAAACGCAGCGCTCGCGGCGGTTCGGCTGCTCAGCGAGGCCGACATTGTCGCTCGATCGCGCGTCATCATGGAAAAACCCTTCGGCACGGACTTGAGCAGCGCCGTGCAGCTCAACGCCAAGCTGCATGAAGTGTTCAGCGAGGATCAAATTTTTCGGATCGATCATTTTCTCGGCAAAGAACCCGCGCAGAACATTCTCGCCTTTCGGTTTGCCAACGGCTTATTCGAGCCGATCTGGAATCGGAATTTCGTCTCGCACGTGCAAATCGACGTTCCCGAAACCTTGGGCTTAGGCAAGCGTTCCGGGTTCTACGAGGCTACGGGTGCCTATCGGGACATGGTGGTCACGCACCTATTCCAGATCCTCGGCTTCATGGCCATGGAGCCGCCGACGGCGTTGGAGCCCGCGCCCATCAGTGAAGAAAAAAACAAAGTGTTTCGCAGCATGCTGCCGATCAAGCCGGAAGACGTGGTGCGCGGCCAGTACATCGGCTACCGGTCGGAAGAGGGGGTCGCCGCGGACTCGGATACCGAGACCTTTATTGCACTGAAATGCACCATCGACAACTGGCGCTGGGCCGGTGTGCCCTTTTTTCTGCGCACCGGCAAACGCCTCGCCGAGGGGCAGCGAATCATTTCGATTGCCTTTCGCGAACCGCCGAAGAGCATGTTTCCCGCGGGCTCCGGTATCGGAGAGCAGGGACCGGATCATTTGACCTTCGATCTGGCCGATGCGGCAAAACTGTCGCTGTCGTTCTATGGCAAGCGTCCCGGTCCCGGCATGCGGCTCGATAAACTCAGCCTGCAGTTCGCGATGCACGACACCAGCCATATCGGCGATGTGCTGGAAGCCTACGAGCGCTTGATTTTGGACGCCATGCGCGGCGATCGAACCCTCTTCACCACAGCCGATGGCATCGAGCGGCTCTGGGAAGTCTCCACGGCATTGCTGGAAGCGCCGCCACCCGTGCGTAGTTATGGCCCGGGATCGTGGGGACCGAATGCGATTCATCAGCTCATCGCCCCGTTCGCCTGGCGGCTGCCCTTCGAGCGTGCTTGGCGCGATCCCGACGCAACGGCCAGTTAATCGGCGGCGCGTCCTAAAAGTCGGCGATCTTTTTCTCGCATTCTTAAGCACCTCTTAAGGCGTTGCGCCTACCATGGTTGCCCTTACCGCTTTCGCAGTACGGAGAGTTTATGATTGATTTTGCTTCACGGCGCTCGCCCGCTACAGTGATTCTGGCCCTGGCGGCCTTGGCCGGTACTGCAGCCTTCGCGGCCGCACCTAAAACTCCCGCCCCCGCGCCTAAACCTGCGGCAGCCGCGCAACAGGTCCGCAGCATCGAGGGCGTCACCGAATACCGGTTGGCGAACGGCCTGCAGGTCCTGCTCTATCCCGATCAATCGAGCAGCACGGTCTCCATCAATGTGACTTACAAAGTCGGATCGCGCCATGAAAGCTATGGTGAGACCGGGATGGCGCACCTGTTGGAGCACATGAATTTCAAGGGCACGCCGACGCACCCGAAGATCATGGACGAATTGAGCAGCCGCGGCGCCAATGCCAATGCAACCACGGCCTACGATCGGACCAACTATTTCGAAACGCTTCCCGCGACCCCCGGGAATCTTGAATGGGCCTTGGGGTTTGAAGCGGATCGCATGACCCATTCCTTGATCGCCAAGAAAGATCTCGACACCGAAATGACGGTGGTGCGCAACGAGTTCGAAATGGGCGAGAACAATCCCGCGCACGTATTGAGCGAGCGCGTGCTGGAAACGGCCTACCTGTGGCACAACTACGGCCATCCGACCATCGGCGCGCGCGCGGACATCGAGGGCGTGCCCATTGAGCGCCTCCAAAAGTTCTACCACACCTATTATCAGCCGGATAACGCTGCGTTGATCGTCACTGGCAAGTTCGACCCCAAGGCGACGCTCGCGTACATCGAAAAAGTCTTTGGCCTCATTCCGAAGCCGACGCGCATTCTGCCGAATCTATACACGGCGGAGCCGCCCCAGGATGGCATGCGAGAAGTCACGCTGCGCCGCTCGGGCAGTCAGCAAGTGCTTGACGAGGCTTTTCACGTGCCGGCGGACGCGCATTCGGACTCTGTATCCTTGAGCCTGTTGACCTCACTCTTGAATGAAAGGCCGGCAGGGCTGCTTTACAAGCGCTTGGTGGAAACCAAGCTCGCCGTCTCGGCATCGGTCGACTTGGAAGCCATGTACGATCCGGGATTCCTGATGATCTCGGTGAGCCTGCCGAAGGGCGGCGATCTGGGGGCGGTTCGCCGGGAACTCGACGCCATCCTGCAAACGGTTCGCAGCGAAGATTTCTCCCAAGATGAGCTCGAACGGGTTCGCAACGATCAAATCAACGGTTACGAGCGGCTCTTGAATTCATCGCCCGAGATGGCGAGTAATTTGAGCGAGAATGTCGCGGTCGGCGACTGGCGTCTGCTGTTCTGGGATCGCGATCTCTTGAAGAAAGTGACCGTTGCCGACGTCAAGCGGGTCGCCAACACCTATCTCGTCGATTCGAACCTCACCGTCGGCACCTTCATTCCGGACGACAAGCCGCTGCGCGCGGTCATCACCCCGGCGCCCAAAGTGGATGCGTTGCTGGCGGGCTATACGGGTCAGGCCACGGTCGCCGAAGGGGAGCACTTTGACGCCACGCCTAAAAATATCGAGGCGCGCACCCAGCGCGGCATGGCAGGTTCGATCAAAACCGCCTACCTCGTGAAGAAGACCAAGGGCGATCGTGTCAGCGGCGTCATCAACCTGCACTTCGGCAGTGTCGAATCGCTCAAGAACAAAGCGGAAATCGGCCAATACACCGCGGCGCTGCTGATGCGCGGAACCCAACTTCACACCCGGCAACAGATCCAGGACGAACTCACCCGGCTGAAGACGACCTTGAGAATCAACGGCGGCCCGGCCGGAGTGTCAGCTTCCTTCGAAACCCCTGAAGCCAATCTCAACCAGACCTTGAATCTCATCGCGGAGGTGCTGCAGAAACCGGCGTTTCCTGCGGCAGATCTGGATGAGCTGAAGCGCGGAACGTTGTCGCGCATCGAGGCGGCGCGCACCGATCCGCAGGCCATTGCCAATCTCGCCCTGCGCCGCTCGCTCTCGCCCTACCTCCCGGGAGACTTCCGGTATGTACCGACACTCGACGAGAGTGTCGCGGCGATCAACGCGGTCTCAATCGGCGATATCCAGTCTTTCTATAAGCAGTTCTACGGCGCAAGCAACGCCGAGGCCGCACTCGTCGGCAATTTCGACGCCGCGGGCGCGACCAAGCAACTCGCCGAACTCGGCGGCTGGAAAAGTCCGAGCCCGTTCGAGCGGGCAGTGGCACTCTTTAAACCCACCTCGAGCGACTCGAAAGTATTTGCAACCCCCGACAAAGCCAATGCCATTTATATTCTTGCCGGTCTTTTGAAAATGCGCGACGACGATCCGCAGTACCCCGCGTTGCAGGTGGGCAATGAAATCCTCGGCGGCGGAATTATGAATTCGCGGCTCGCGACCCGCATCCGCCAGAAAGATGGTTTGAGCTACGGCGTCGGTTCGCAGCTGCACGCGGATGCTCTGGATGCGGTCGGAACCTTCTCGATCTTCGCCATCAGCGCCCCGCAAAACACCGCCAAGGTCGAGACCGATACCCAGGAAGTAATGGCCAAGGTCCTCGCCGAGGGTTTCACGGCCGAGGAAGTCACCGCAGCCAAGTCCGGCATTCTGTCCGCGATGACGCTCGATCGATCGAGCGATGCGGCGCTCGCAGGGGAACTGGTCGAGCATTTGTTCTTGAACCGCGACTTTACCTGGGATGCCAGCTTCGAGAAGGCCATCGGCTCCGCCACGCCCGACGCCATTCACAAGGCCATGCAAGAATACGTCGTGCCCGGCCACTTGTTGACGGTCAAGGCCGGCGATTTCAAATAGCACGCGCCTAAAGCACTGAATCTCCAGATGCCTTGACAATTGTTGCCCAGGCATCTATATTGCTTCGGCGGAGAGCCATGATGATTGACATCTACGATCCGAAGTTACTGGACGTCCAGACCAGCTTAGGGCCCTTGGTGGGCAAGGTGCGCATGGTCGTTCTCAAAGGCGTCGAACAAGAGTTTTTGCTCGACAAAGACTTGGCGGCCCTCGAAATCACCGGGGCGCAATTCGTCATCCTGGCGAATCTTGTCAAAGGAGAGGCTAAGTCGGCCTGCGAGTTGTGCCGAGCCCTGGAATACGATCGCGGCGCCATGAGCCGCATGATCGATCGCCTCGAGAAGAAGAAGTTACTGCGCCGCGTCGCGCTCGCCCATACGCGGCGCGAACAGTCGCTCGAGGTGACGGCGGCGGGCAAGGCGGCGTTTCCGAAGATGCTGGCCTGTCTGGCAAAGGTGCTGAATCGGTTATTGAAAGGCGTCACCAAGGCTCAGGTGCGCGCAGTGGAGCGAACCTTGAATCAGATGCTGGCGAATAGTTAGCGTTTTTTTTGGATTGATAGTTGCCCAGGCATATGTTGCTGAGGCAGCTGAAGCGAGAGGAAAAGGCACATGAAAGCAAGAATATTGGAATCCGTAGCCGCGAGGGCGGTCAATGGCTGGCAGCGCGCCGGCTCAAAGTTCGACTTCGAAGTATTTGCGATGCCGGGCGGCAGCGTGATGGCGCCGGCGCTCTGGGTTTATTCAATGATGAGCAGCGCACTGAAACGTTCGCGGACGGATACGCAATCGGCCAATACGCAATCGGCGCCTGATGCGCCCGACGCCGCGCGTGCGCTCAGCGCTGCGCGTGCGCCTAGCGAGGAGCCGAAGGATTCGCCGGCAGCCCTGAGCTGTCCCTGGCCGGCGTGCCACTGCACATGAATATCATCGATTCGATCATGTTCTTGGTGATTCTCGCCGGCTTCGGGTTGGGGCTTGCGTACTTTGGCGTGGGCTTTCGCGCCATCCGTGAGACGAAGCGCCCGCGCTGATTAGAGGAGCTAGGCGCTCCGGCGTCATGAGTGCGACCGATTGATACGTACCCGAATGTCCTTATGCAATTTCGGTATGACTCGGCGTAACCGAGGGATGCTCATTATTCAATCAACTATCTGATTTTACTGGTGATTATGGCAGATTGACAACGCCGTCGTCGGGCGCATAATAGCTGCCTAAGCAGTAATTGCCGAGGCATTAAATGTCCAAGCAGCATTATCAGGTCTCCACCTACAAGGCGCAGACCAGCGTCGGGTATCTGGTGAAACGCGCGCATTCCCTGTTCCTCGACATCATGGAACCGATGATCGAGCAGCGCGGCTTCAGCTGGATCCAGTACGTCGTGCTGGCGGCGCTGCGCGATGGCATCGCGGTCAATCCGAAAGCCATCTGCGCGCAATATCGCCACGACAGCGGCGCGCTCACCCGCATCATCGACCAGCTCGCCGAACGCGGCTTGTTGGAACGCGTCCGCCGCGACAAGGATCGGCGCAAGGTGGAATTGCAGCTCACCCCGGCCGGGCGCGACGCGATTGAATCGCTCATTCCCTTGATCGTCGGCAAGCTCAATGAAGTCCTGAGCGACTTGAGCCAAGCCGAGGTTCAGGAATTGCTGCGTCTCTTGGTCAAACTGAATACCACGCTCCAGGCCCATGTCGATTCGAGCGTCGAGGCTGCCGAGGCGTAAGAGCCATGTCATTCAAAAACACCGTACTGTTCTTCAGCGTCCTCTTAGCGGGATGCGTACTGCCGCCGAAGGAATCGCCGCACCCTGCGGCGCTGGCCAATACGCGCGTCGGCTTAACCGGCGCGGCAGTGGAACCCGTCCCCGACGCGTGGTGGCAATCCTTCGGCGATCCGCAGCTCGACCGCTTGATCCGCGCCGGCCTTCAAGACAGCCCGACTCTGGCACAGGCGCAGGCGCGCGTGGCAGACGCGCTGGCCCATTCGCAGATCGCGCAATCCAAGTTGCTGCCCTCGGCGAATCTGGATGCGAGCGCACTGTATCAACGTGGGCCAGAGAACTACCTCTTTCCGCCTGCGCAAGC
>Ga0209007_1000367_pt1 | contig 19621 bp, 21 predicted proteins | sample JacPinW_OM1H0_O2_FD_187961 | JGI IMG/M metagenome (GOLD analysis project Ga0209007, IMG submission 187961) | Forest soil microbial communities from Algoma, Ontario, Canada - Jack Pine, Ontario site 1_JW_OM1H0_O2 (SPAdes) (version 2) | ecosystem: Environmental > Terrestrial > Soil > Boreal... | reverse complement strand
GGCATTTTGTTTTGTGGTCATGATGTTCAATGTTCCGTTGCCCGGTGGAACCACCGGTCATGCGGTTGGGGTTGGCATCGCAACGATTGTGCTCGGCCCCTGGGGTTCGATTCTTGCGGTTTCAATCGCGATCGCGATTCAGGCGCTGTTCTTCGGCGATGGGGGAATCACCACGCTGGGAGCGAATTGCTTCAACATGGCGATCGTTGGATCGTTCGCAGCTTACGCGGTGTACCAGTTGGCGGCTGCGAAATCGGATCTAAGCTCTCGCCGGAGAGTACTAGCCGCGGCGGTTGCCGGTTACGTTGCCATCAACGCCTCAGCCCTGATTACAGCTGTTGAGCTTGGCATTCAGCCCATGTTTTTTCATGACGCCAGCGGCACTCCGCTCTATGCGCCATATTCGTTGCGCGTGGCGATTCCGGCAATGATGATTGGCCATCTGACTTTTGCCGGACTGGCCGAAGCAGTGATATCGGCTGGAATGGTTTCTTATCTTCAGCGAGCTGACATAGGTCTGCTGCGAGGCGTCAGTAGCTTGACCCAGACGCCAGCACGAATTATCGCTGGCGCAAGCACACAACGTTCCCCCGGACGATTATGGTGGGCGGTAGCTCTCCTTATGTTCTTCACGCCTCTTGGCATTCTGGCGGCAGGCACGGCCTGGGGTGAATGGTCATCTGCTGACTTGATGAATCCGAAAACGCGAGAGCAGATCGGAGCCGCATCGGGATACCATGCGCTTCCCTCTTCCGTTCCTGCCGGAATCCAAAAATTGTCGAGCTTATGGACCGCACCCTTCCCCGGATATGCACCGAGGTTCGTTAAGAGTCCGGTACTCGGCTATTTGCTGTCGGCAATGTTCGGAGTGGGCATCCTCGTGTTAGCTTCGCTTCTTACAAGAATGATTGCCAGAAAATCGCCCGCTCGGACGCTGCGATCATGAGCCGGCATTCTTTTCTCGACTCGACGCTTCGCGGTTTCGCCCGAGCGCTGTCGAGAGCTTTGCAATCAGAACATGCCGCAACCCAACCGGGATTATTGCAGGGGCTCGATCCGCGCGTTCGCGTCGTTGGAATATTTGCTCTAGTTATCTCCGTGATCCTGTGCCGGCGGCTTGCGGCGATTGCAGCTATCTTCCTGGTTGCAATTGCACTAGCGCTCGCATCGAGAGTAAGCCTCAGGTCACTCGCAAAACGAGTCTGGCTGGTGGTTCTGGGCTTCTCGGGCGTGATCGCGCTGCCCGCTTTATTCCTTACTCCCGGAGAAGCGCTCTTCGCCGCACCGGCGTTACACGTTGTCATTACTATGCAAGGCGCGCGCACGACCGCCTTGTTGGTATTGCGGGCTGAGACGGCCGCTACGCTCACAACCGTGCTGGTGCTCTCAACCTCTTGGACTCACATCTTGCAGGCACTGCGTTCGCTCCGCCTCCCAGCCGAGATCGTGACCATGTTGGCCATGACGCACCGCTATGTTTTCCTGCTGATCGAAACCGCCAACCAGATGTTCGAATCCAGGCAGAGCCGGACGGTCGGTATATTGAGCGGTTCAGATCGACGCAAAATAACGGCGCGAACCGCTGGAGTACTGTTGAGCAAGAGCGTCGAACTCAGCCACGAGGTATACCTAGCCATGTTGTCCCGCGGCTTCCGCGGAGAAGTTCGCCTTCTGACCGATTTCCGGCTGAGGCTACGGGATTACGCGGTACTAGCCGGGTTCGTTGCTACGAGTTGTCTCGCCGCATGGATGGGGAGGTAAGCAAGATTTGCCCGCGACTTTCGAAGTGCGAGACGTTAGTTTCTCCTATGAATCGATCCCGGCGATTCGCGGACTCACATTGTGCATCGAAGAAGGCGATCGAATTGCGCTGCTGGGCGCCAATGGCTCCGGCAAGTCCACGCTGTTGCGAATTTTGGATGCGCTCTATTTTCCATCGGCAGGATCTGTTGCGTTCAAGGGAGACAATCTTACTCAAGAACGCCTCCAGCAAGACGAGTTCTTTCTAAATTTTCGCCGGCGCGTCGCGCTGGTTTTTCAGAATCCGGACGCGCAACTCTTCAATCCCACTGTATTCGACGAAGTCGCCTATGGTCCCTTGCAAATGCAATGGAGCAAGGAAGAAGTGTTGAGACGCGTGGATGAGATGCTCAACTTCATGTCGATTTCACATTTGAAAGACCGTCCGCCCTACCGGCTCTCAGGCGGCGAGAAAAAACGAGTCGCCTTGGCGTCAGTGCTGGTCCTCGATCCCGAAGTTTTACTGCTCGATGAACCCACAGCAACGCTCGATCCGAAGAGCCAGAGTCAGGTTGTCGACCTCATTCAACAGTGGAAAGGCACGGCAAGAACCGTCATCACCGCTACTCATCAGCTGGAGATTGTCGAAGACATTGCAGATCGCGTTTTGGTGCTCGAAGCAGGCTCCGTGATTGCTGAAGGAACACCGTCGGACATTCTGTCAAACTCCGACTTACTGTTCAGGGCCAATCTGATTCACGCCCATCGTCACTCTCACGGTGACGTTGTGCATTGGCATCCTCACGTTCACGGGCATTTTCACCGGGAACACGAACACTGAACACAACTAGCTCGCATCTGCTCCGTCGAGGCTTTTCCTTTCCTTAGCCGGCGGCTAGATGGCCGTGACAGATGTTACTTTTAATTTGTCTCCGTTGGACGTTCCCACAACTCTGACGCGCTGCCCCGCTACACGCTTCAATAACATCTGGTCCCCCTCGAGTCGGTAGATAATGTCGCCATCAACGAGAGCAAATTCCGCACCGCCATGCACGCAAGCTCGCGTACAATCAGCCGCTGTTTTGCCGATCGCGGCAGAATGCTTGGCCCCGCAGTGCGTGTCGGTGACCACACCTTCGTATGTCTGCTGGGGAGGATCTGATTGCTCGGCGATAGCAACAGCTCCCAAAGTTGCAATCACCACCGCTAAGACGCAAGCTATCGCGGCGGGTGCTTTGCCCACTCGTTGATTGAGCATTTAAGAGACCGGCTCGATGCTGAGGATGTGAAGGTTTTCGCCGTTCGCATCCAGAACTCCGCTAATTCTCACCTGTTTACCTTCGTACGGCTTCGCCTTCAGTTGCTCAGCGAGTGGATAAGCGGTGCTGGTCGATATCTTCAGAATGTAAGTGCCGCCATCTCTAATGATCATACCAGTGAATGTTTGCGTAGTCGGTTCGCTTTGAGTGGCTGCCTGTTGCACTGGCTGCGGTGACTGGAGTTGCGACCATGCGATCAATTGCGGCCCGAGAATGTCGGAAGGAAGTTCGGGATCGGTTTGACTTTGCTTATTCTGAGCGCACAGTGGAGCGATCGCTGACAAAAACGCCAGAGCAACGCCTAACGCCAAAACCAAAAGACCGGTCTCTCGTTTCATAACGTGCCTCCGAAAGACAAAGCGGCTAACAAGCACTTGTGCCTTCCCTTTCTATTTTTATCTTCTGGGGTGTCTGCCGTCCATACGTCGTTTCCTGTAACAGCCAGAAGCTTTAATAGCGGCGGTAATAAAACATCTCAGCTCGGCCGGAAGTTGGAAACAAGAGCAAAGTACTGTTTTCGCAAAAATACAAGCTTTACTGTATGGGTGCCTGTATGTATTTTTCGTTAATCTGAGGCCCTACTCGACAGCCCCCCATCGAGCAGGTGCCCGATTCTTCAGGGAGAACAGGCACCTGCTCCCTTTCTCCAATAATTCTCCGCTTCTGTACAGTTTCCGAAATCACAAAATACATATTGAATGGGATTTGCCGAAGCACCCTTCGCGGATATTGTCGGCACTGGCACAATCAAGCCGTAAGGAGGGCAAATGCTTTACTGGACGTTAATGTTCCTTGTGATAGCTCTGATCGCCGGAGTGTTGGGATTTACTGGAGTAGCGGTTGCTGCCGCAGGCATTGCCAAGTTGCTGTTTGTGGTTTTTCTCGTGCTCTTTTTGATTTCACTTGTTACCCATCTCTCGCGGCGGAGTAGCCATATCTAGCAGCGGAAATGAAAGGACTTGGGCCGAGTTGGTGCATATCCAGCCGTAAAAGGAGACACAAAATTATGAAACTTACAGGATTGATCAGGACGTCACTTCTGGTTTCGCTTCTGGGTACGACCGCGATGATTTATGCGCAGGACCAGCACGACGACGCCAAACCACAAGACCCTCGCCCGGAAGCAACCAAGCCCGCTCAGGACGATGCCAAACCCGCCCAGGAAGGCGCAAAGCCCCAAGATGCCAAGCCTTCGAAACCGGAAGACATTAAGCCTTCCCAAAACGAAGCGAAACCTGAGAATAAAATGGATGCTAAACCCTCCACCCAGGCTGATCATCAAGAAAAGCCGTCCGAGCATGTGCAGCAAGCCGGCGGCCAGCGCGGCGGTCACATTCCCGATGACAAATTCCGGGCGAACTTCGGGCGCCAGCATACGGTCGTCATCAACCAGCCGGTCATCGTTGAAGGCCAGCCCCGCTTTCAGTACGGCGGCTATTCGTTCAATATCGTGGATGCCTGGCCAGTAGGTTGGGCTTACACCGACCAGTGCTATATCGATTATGTAGATGGCGAGTACTTTCTTTTCGACTTGCTTCACCCCGGCGTTCGTGTCGCGATTGTTGTCGTGATGTAACTTGCCGGTATGATGGCAGAAGGGCCCTCCTTTCCTCGGATAGGATCCGCAGGGCGGAAGGCCACTCTGCCATCGCCATCGTTCGAGGCCTGCTCCGCGCCCTCCTTCAAACCCCCTACTCTTGTCTTGATCGAATGCAAAAATCTGTCCCAACCTTGCATTCTTCTGCGGCAACTAATTTGTTAGGTTGCGATTAAATTTTCAAAAAGCGCGGTAAGTTTGTGCTTTTTTTAGGAGAAATACTTTATGGCAAACGACATGGAGAAGAAGGATCAGGACCAGGCTAACCAATTCGGACAGGGCCAGAAGAGCGGTCAAACCCAACAGGGCGGCCAACCTGGACAGCACGGACAGAGCCAGCAGGGTCAGCCTAACCAAAACCAACCGAAGAAGGGTGGTCAAGGTCAGAACGAGAACGAGGAAGACGATCAGAACCGCGACCGGCAGCGTCGCGCTTCGTAATATCGCTTTCCCACGTACTGGTTATAATGAAGTCCCGGCCTTAACCCGCCGGGACTTCATTTTTCGAGGCACGGGGCAACCGCCCCGGAAGCATCAGAGCCCCTCTCACGGAGAAACCAAATGGCCATAAAGAAAGCACTCACAAAGCAGGAACCTCTTCTAAGCACCGTCGCGCGAAAACTCGGCCAAGCTGCCGGGACCCTCACCAAAGTGACGCAGGAGTTTACCGAGAATCTGTCCGACCTGCCTAATGCAGTTACGACCAAAATGCAAGAGATTGCAAATGCGGCCACTTTTGCGGAGCATTCGCGAACTCGCCCGCGTCGTGCCAAGAAAAGGATTCGTCGTACTGCGCCAGCAGCAGCGGTTAAGAAAAATCCCGTTAGGGGCAGCAAAGGGAAACCGCGCCGGAGCAAATTGACTCGAAGCAATCGGAAATCCAGTAGACGGCGCCGGCCTGCTTAAACACCTACGGTATCCACCGTATAGCGCCGCAGGACAGCATGGATTATTTTTATGGAAACTGTAGATCCCACGCTGGGTGATTTATGACCAACCAAACCCATCCTGCATTCCCAAAGCAGAACTGGAGAGAGCTCTACAATACCGCTCTCTTCGAGAGCGATGTGAACAAGGTTTCGGAGCGAATTGCTGTCGCCAGACAGGCAATCATCGTTCGCGCGCGTGAACTTTTTTCGGCTGGGGCTGACACGATCGAAGAAGATCAGGCCTTGGATGATGCCCTTTATGCTTTGCAGGCCCTCCAGGGTTGTCTGAAATTCCGCGCCGCAGCCTAGCCCGCCAGGCTTTTGCTTGAATCAGAACTCTTATACCTTCCACAACTGGGCGAGCGCTCGAGCTGCATCCGTAAGTGCACGCTTTTCCGCCCCAGCTTGAGAAAGCCCTAAAATCCTTGCGCGTGAAACGATGGGAGTCTGGTGCTGTAGCCGCTTCTTGGCGGCTAGATCAGCCTGATGAATTTCACACACAGCTGTTTCGAATACGCGCCTTAGATTTTCTGGCGAGGGCGCGGGCTGCACTTCCATACTGTGTCCTACAATCCGGTATGCCATGGGAAAAGATCTCAACTTTCAACTCTGCACACACTCTAAGATCACATGTGTTTGCCGGCAATACTGTGTAGCCCCTGCTGGCCGCCCATAGTTTCCTGATCTTATGGGACGATCAGCATGTAAGGTTTCCTGAGCCTTTAAAGGATTGCGCCTCATTGCTGCCTTCCCTTTCCCACACTTAATACAATGTCAATTGGAAACTCATAAGAAGAAAACACGGCATGGTCAAAATACTTTGGGGGTGCGCTAATCCCACAGCGAACCCCCAATAGAACGAAAGCTAGCTCACCTTGCGGCGGGAGCGAGAATCGTGCTCATCTTCCGTTTCAATCGACTCGTCTGATACATCAGCAGGCGCATTCTTCTTCTGGGCGTTGTCGGCTGCCTTCTTTCCAGCTTCTTTTACGTCGCCCCAGGCATTCTGCACCTTTCCTTCTACCTGCTTCGCCGTACCGTGGACTTGTTTTTCTGAGTCTCCGGTCCACTCGCCAACTTGGCGCTCAACACGTCCAGCAACATCTTTGACTTTGCCTTGCACTTGATCTTTATTCATAAATGCGTCCTCCTGAATTTATCTCTTGAACTTTTTCAAGAGTGATTTTGAACATCACGTTGCCGTGGCCAGAAAATTGTTAACTCAGAGAACTGGGCTTCGGCCTTGAATCAGGCGGATTAAAATTGCAACCACCGCCAACACCAGCAGGATGTGAATAAATCCACCCAGCGTGTACGAACTGACCATGCCCAACAGCCAGAGGATCAAGAGCAAAACGGCTATAGTCCACAGCATCGGGAACTCCTTTCCCGGAAGCGACATGTTCCAGCTGCAACTAAACCAGAGTCTATGCGGGCTATCTTGCGGCAGGTATCCTGTAAAGCCCTTATTTGACGGCCAATCGCGCTTTAGTTCCGTTGGAGCAAGGAACGACAATTCCCGAACGCGCGTTTCAAGGCGCTGCTCAATAAACGTGGACGATTCCGTTCCGCACGGCATAGAGGGTGAGATCGGCAACCGAATGCAGATCCAGTTTGCGCATGAGGTTGGTGCGGTGAGTTTCCGCCGTCTTCACGCTGAGGCTCAGAGCTGTGGCGATCTCCTTGGTGGTCTTCCCCTCGGCAACGAGCTGGATCACTTCTCTTTCCCGCGGAGTGAGAACGCCGGGACTGGTAGCTTCCGTATCGCTATGCGGACGCAGGTAACCATCGAGCATCATCTGCGCTACTTTTGAGGTGAAAAAAGTCCGGCGGTTTTGTAGAGCTTCTACTGCGGCCACCAGATCCCTGCCTGCGTCCGACTTAAGCAGGAAGCCGCTTGCTCCAGCCGCCAGAACTTCGCGCACTACCTGTTCCGAATCGTGGATGGTCAGGATCAGGATGCGCGCTTCCGGCGACGTTGCAAGGATTTGCCGGGTTGCATCTAGCCCATTCAAGTTCGGCATGCCGATATCCAGGAGGAAAACGTCTGGCTTTAACGTGCCGGCATATCCGACCGCTTCACGCCCGTCGCATGCCTCTCCACAAACTTCCCATCCGGCATGACCTTCAAGCAAAGAGCGAATACCTTTCCTTGCCACTTCGTGGTCGTCCGCGATCAGAATTCGAAGGACGCTCAAGCTTCACCTCTCAGAAGAGGACAAGGAAAGACGGCCACCATGAATTTTTGGCCGAGGACAAACTCCATGCCTGAGAATAGTTGCACACACGACCAGCACAGGTTGCCAAGAAAAGCAACGCCAGGCACTTGATCGCGCTCAACGTTACAGTGAACCCTGAATCAACAAGCACGGATGCTGCCAAATCTGCAGTTGATTGAATTTCAATGTCTTACTAAGAGGGGATCAGGCAATCAATGTAAGTTTTTCGCAAGTGAGCAATCACTCGCTGTCGGAATTACGTCGGATTTATGACGCGATCGACAATCTTCTTGGCGGTAAGATTTTCGGGGCTAACCTAAGAGTGGGTTTGACGAGAGCAGGGTTACCGGCGCTCACGTAGGCAGCAAACAGCGTCGGAGCGCGAAAGAGGAAACACCCAGTGCCATCCACCCCGACAAACGAATCTCAGCTTCGGATTTCAGGCTATCGTATTTTCTGTCGTATTGCGGAACTGCGGCGGCATCTGTACCTGAATAATATTGTTCTTGATCGCGTACACCACCAGATCGCGAATCGAGTGCAGGCTTAGCTTCCGCATAATGTTGCTGCGGTGCGTTTCCACGGTCTTGGTGCTGAGGTTCAACAGTGAAGCCACTTCCTTTGAGCTCTTTCCTTCTGCCAGTAGCTGAGTGACTTCGCGTTCCCTGACAGTCAGTGTCGGCAAATTTGGAGGCTCGTTCCGGGATATGGCATGGCCCTTCTCCAGGAAGCCCGCCAACACCAGATCATTCACTCGCGGCGTAAAGAACATTCTCTTACTCTGCAAGGCTTCGACAGCGGCCACCAAGTCGCGAGCTGCATCCGACTTGAGCACAAACCCCCGCGCCCCCGCATCAAGAGCTTCGCGGATTACCTGATCGGAATCGGTGATTGTAAGGACGATGACTTTAAATTGGGGGTCATGCTGCAGCAATTGTCGCGTCGTATCCAAGCCATTGAGGTTAGGCATGCCTATGTCTACAATCACGACATCCGGCTTCAACTGCTTGGCCATTTCGACCGCCTCGCGGCCATCGGACGCCTCCCCGCACACCTCCCACCCCTCGTGCTTCTGCAGCAGCGCACATAATCCGCGGCGCACGATTTCGTGGTCATCGGCTAACAAGATACGGAGTTTCATGGCATCCTCCAGGTACAACCCAAGACATAGACAAACTTGAATCGGAGACTCAACATGAAGCCTGCGGACTTCGCGCCAAAGCTGTAAAAATGCGGTGCTGACTCACCGCCTCTACGGCCTCCAACAAATCCCTGGCGGCATTCGACTTCACGACGTATCCTCGGGCGCCAGCATCCAGCGCCTCACGCATCATCTGCGGAGAATCATGTTGAGTAACGAACAAAACCTCAAGACCCGAAGTTTTCTGTTTCTGTTTCTGTATTAATCGGCACGCTTCCAGACCATTCATTCGAGGCATGGTGACATCAAGCACCACAATGTCGGGTCGCAAACTGTCAACCTTGTCCAATGCTTCCAGTCCATCCGCAGCCTCGCCCACCACTTCCCACCCGGACCGGCCTTCCAGAAGAGTCCGCAGGCCTTGTCTTACGATGGGATGATCATCCACCAGCAGTATTCGGACCGCCATAGTTTTTTGCTCTCTGAGGCAGCCCTCATGTATCACTCAATCCCCCCGGCAGGCTCTGGCTTCGCGTGTATGCCGCTCCTGCCGCAGGAGTCTACGCGTACCAAGGGAAACGCAACTCCCAAGTGGATCACCTAGCAAATTATCATTGTAATACCGGGCTCCGAATACAGGGAATCCTGTATTTTTGCGTTTCGGGACGGACTTAGTTACTTATAGAATTCACGCTGGCGGGAAAGTATGTCTTATGGTGCAATAGTGCATCTACAGCCTCAACAATCGATCCAACATCCGATTTCGCGCAGGCTCCACGAATACCGGCCTTGCGGGCCTCCTCAGCCAGTTGTTTAGATAGATGGATGGTGACCATTAGGATGGGAATGGCAGGAAAAAGCTTGGCCACCTGCCGGGCGACGTCCAACCCATTCAAATCCGGCATCTGGAAGTCCAGCAGGATCATGTCAGGCGGATTCTTTTCGATGCGCTGGAGCGCTTCTTTCCCAGTTCGAGCCTCGTCGCACACTTGCCACATACTCTGTTGCTCGAGCAGGCTCCGCAGATAATGCCGAACCGAAGGGTTGTCATCTACCACAAGAATTCGGACCAAGCGCTTATTCCTCCTTCGCTCGGTCACCGTATCGCCCCGAACGCTCCGCACTCCCTTGACGTATCCCTACTACTGCTGCTGTTCCTGGCGCTCACACCGCGAAGATTTCTTCCTTCGCGCGATGCGCGCCCTCAACAATTTCAACTTTACTTTTTCCCAAGCATAGAAACTTAAGTTCTGAGTTCGCAATACCGTGTATCCCTGAGCCGCCCATTTTCTTTCAATGGCGTGCTGTGGGTGTCTATCATCTGGCGCTAAACCGCGAGCGCTAGCCGCGTTCGCTCGTCGTTTCGTTCCGGCACGGGCAAATCCGCCATGGAGTTGGCAGCTGCGGTTCGCCGGGCAATCCGCCGCTTCGGAAACAACAGGTCGCGCATCTTCATTTTGGCCTTGTGCAGTTGCGACTTCGAATTGCCCACCGAGCAATCCAGCATTTTGGCAATCTCGTGATGCTGATATCCCTCGACCTCGTGGAGAGCGAAAATTTGCCGGCAGCCCTCCGGAAGTTCCTGCATGGCGCGGCGCAACGCCAGACGGTCGATGGCACCACTGAGCTGCGGATCCGCTCCTCCCACATCGCGACGCAAGGAAGGCGACTCTTGCGATACCGGCTCATCCAGCGACAATAGCTGCGGAGCCTTCTTGCGGCGACGGAGCTTCATCAGCACGGTATTCACCGCAACCCGATATAGCCAGGTGGAAAAAGCTGAGTCGCCACGGAACGAACCCACGCTGCGAAATACCTGTAAGAAAGCTTCCTGGGTCAGGTCCTCCGCCTCGGCCACATCTTTTGTCATCAATAGGCAAACCGAGTAAACGCGCTTCTTGTGGGCCTGGAAGAGAACGCCAAAAGCCTGCTGATCGCCCGCCTGCGCGCGCTGCACAAGGCTGCGTTCGGAATCATCTCGGTTCGCTTCCTGCATAGCAGGAATCACATTGGTTGCTGTCGCGGAAATTACGCAAGTCGCCACGGTAGTCTCCTTCTTTCGAACTAGGGTGCTTGTCGATTTGCTCTTTAATTACTTCCTGAGCATTTAGCTTGCAAAATGAGACTAGCGATTATGCGAACCACAGCCCATCAGGGTGCTCCTGTAATTGATAGTTGGACTTGCTGTACGGCACTCCTGAGTAAAATGCTGAGAAGTAATATTTTTAATGTGGGACGGAACTTCTTCGGGCATAGTGGGTTAAGCGCGCGAAGGGCGGTCGACGAATCACGTCGACTCACCCTTCGGGGAAAAAACTAGGATGTTAGAAGTTCCGCACGCAGTTGCTGCATTTCCATTGATCTTCAGCAAATCGATGTTCGCATCGCATCAATAGAGGCGGAATCCGACTTGGACGCTGATTTGAACGCTCACTGGCCGGCCATCTTTCATGGCAGGCTGGAAGACCCACTGCTTTACGGCTTCGATCGCCTTCGCGTCCAATCCAAATCCCAGGCCGCGAACCACGCGAAGATCACGTGGATGTCCCTGCTCATCAATGATCATCGAGAGGACGCATGTCCCTTGAGTCTTCGCATTTCGTGCCTCTTCGGTATATTCCGGATCCGGCGTCGAAACAGGTTGCGGAGCTGAAATCCCTCCACCAACCTTAAATACGCCTCCGCCGATACCGCCACCGCTCCCCGCGCCCACACCCGGCCCATGACCCACACCTACGCCACCACCTGATCCAGAACCAATCCCGCCACCGGAACCAGTTCCATTCGATGGAGGAGCAGAAGGCATGAGCGCGGCTGATGGATTACCCAGGGTCGGTATATGATTTTCAGCCAACCGCACCTGCGGAGGAATTACCACCGTCGGAGCAACTGCAAGCTTGGGATGATCGTTGTGAAGAATAATCTGCGGCGGAGTGATCTGTTGCATGGCCGTTTGCGGCAGTCTCCCTTTCGGAGCCTGCAGATGATCGTGATCGCCACCACCACCGCCTCCGCTTACAACTTTTTTCGCCACCGGCAGCGCATACGTATCTGGCGAAGGTGCAATCAAAGTTACAGTCTCGTGCTGCTGCACTTTCTGCACCACCTGATGTCCGAATAAAGCACTAGCCAAAAGCAGTCCCAGAATTACGACGTGTGCAATAGCCGATCCGACAAGACCATTAGACCGATAATTGTTGAACTGTCCCCAAATCGCTTCCGGAGCGAGATTCTGCGGCGCTCGCCGCAAAGTCACATTCTCCGGCCGCGGGCTTCGTTGACGGCCTGCATAAAGATTGTCAAGAACTGCAGACGAAGAAACTGGATACATTGTGTCAGCGGCGAGACGGGGACTTTGATGGTTCGACATTGGCGCTCCTAATAGAACTGCAGCACACCTTGCAGCCGCATTTCCCGAATCAAATTCCAGGGTCAAGATGATGTGGGAACCTTCCCAACATCCGCAAATTTGCGAAGGCCCCGGCGAGAGCCCGAGGCCTCATTTCTTTAAAGCCGCCCGGCCAGAAGCAGCACCAGTAGGACCACAACCACCAGACCCAAACCTCCGCTCGGGTAATAGCCCCATCCTCTGCTGTATGGCCATGCGGGTAAAGCTCCGAGCAACAGCACCACTAGCACGACAAGTAGAATCAGCGACATGACATCCTCCCGATCATTTAGTTGTAAAGCACTGAGATTAAGAATGCGGTCCGGTTTGCGAACAAACCGGACCGCCTAATAACTGCTTACCGGCTGGCAGTGGTCGTAACCGTGCCCGCTGAAGGCTTAAGTTGACCGTGCTCTGCTGCCTGACCCGAATATTTCCTTACCGCGGTGAGGAATGTTGCGCTTGACTCCCGAGGGCGAACTTTTCCGTTCAGAATGTCGGAGAATGGGATCATGTCCCCATAGAGGATTCGCGTTTCATCCTTGTCTTGCGTAATGGCAGAGCCGTTTAAGTCGATTCCCGCAAAAATGCCGCGGGCACGCGAGTAGGTCAGCACTTCAGCTCTCATCTTCACGTCTGTATCGGCGGCGGCATCGCGTCCCACCGGTCCCGCAGCCGCTGAAGCATCCGCGCCGAGCTTGAATTTGCTCGACAATAAGTGCTGCATGCCGTTTTCATTAGTCACAACCATTACAATGTCGACCGCCTGACCACCGAGCTGCAATCCCCAGCTTCCGCCCGTGATTGTGATCGGTGCTGGCGCGCTCCACTTGCCATTTTCCGTACGGCAGGTGGCGACGCCTTTGCCGTGGCTGCCGCCGAAGCCAACAGCAATTTTTACCATGGAGGGAATCACCGCGATGCATTTCGCATCGCTCATCACCTTGTCTGGGATTGCTTTGTCCGGTGTAGCCATAATTTCGTTTAGAACCTTCGCTGACGCGTCAAGGCGTTTGTCGATATCCGATGCGTCCTTATCATCTGCAGACCATGCCATTCCAGCGAGAAGTAGAAAACCAGTACCGAGCACCAGGAGGCGTCTCGGCAGCTTAGAACTAATCTTTGTCATAAATTGAACCTCTTCTGTGCTCAAGGAGAGCAACTGTTGAATTCTTCCCTGCGACGTTAAGGTAGCTCCTCTGTGGCACTCATTCCATCCGGTCCAAGCTGTAAACTCCACCAAATGCAGCCGGAGTATCACGGTGATATAAGCAGTGATTTGACGAGGCATAAGGGGAATAATTGCCCCAACTAAGGTTTTGGCCGTATTGATTGTTGAAAATAAAAACGCTTGAAGACAATTTTCAAGGGTGTTTCAACTGAAAAGTTTTTAGTTAGATAAATTGTGTGGAGAATAACTCAGTCGACGACTGGCAAATCCTATTGGGAAAAATCTTTAAAGGAGAAACAATTACGAGGGAAAGAGTGCTGTGCTGGATGGACAATAAATGTGACGCTGAAATAGTACTTTAATTTAGACCACAGTCGGTTCTCTCAACACTGAATTACTGGGGATCATGAGTTCAACAAGAGTGCCTGGTTGAGCGTTCGTCAGCCGCAATTCTCCGCCAAATTCTTTGGCGCGCTGCCTCATTCCTCCAATACCCACTCCAACGCTATCCGGCCGCAACTCAGCGATGCTCTTGCCGATTCCCTTGCCGTCATCGCGTACCGCAACCACGATCATCCCATCCTTTTGAGTCAAAGTAATCCAAACTTTGGTTGCCTCCGAATGCCGGAAGACATTGGTCAATGCCTCCTGCACGATTCGAAACACTGCCGTTTCTACATCCGATGCCAGCCGGGGAAATTCAGTGGGCCTGACCTCGAGAGTTGTTTCGATGCCGCTGCGCTTGGTAAGGCCATCCACGTACCAGGAAAGCGCCGAGAGTAACCCCACTTCATCAAGCAACGGTGGATGCAAAAGATGAGATATTGTGCGGACTTGCTGAATAGCGCGATCTACAATGCTGCTGGCCTGGGTCCAGGCATCCTCCGGAGGCTGCATGGTTTTATGCAGGATCATTTTATCCAGCACCATCTTGGCCACGGCAAGCTCTTGCCCCAATCCGTCGTGAAGATCGCGTGCCAGGCGGCGACGTTCTTGATCCTGCATGGTCATCAGGCGAATCGAAAGACGCCGCAATTCGTCCGTTCTCCGATCGACCATTTTCTCCAGTTGGGCGGCGCTATCGCGAATCGATTGCTCCAGTAGTTTGCTGTCGTGAATGTCGGAGCAGGTTCCGTACCATTTCACAATGGACCCATCCGCTCGAATCGGGACTGCGCGGGCCCGGAACCAGCGAAAATCCCCGTCTTTGGACCGGATGCGATACTCCGCTTCATAATTTGCGCCGGATTGAACGCAGAGCATCCAATCCGCCATCGCTTTGTCTTTATCGTCCAGATGCACATAATCCAACCATCCGAACCCCTGCGCCGAACCTGCAGGAGCGCCGGTGAAGTCATAAAATCGATCGCTGATGTAGTCCCGCGAGCCATCCGCCTTGCGACTGAAAATGATATCTGGCGCGGTGTGAATAATGGCATCGAGTTCCTGATTCTTGCCAACCAGCTCGGTGTTGAGTTGCAGCAGCAACTCCGCTTTGAGGGCCAACTCCTCCGTGCGCTCCAGTACGCGCTGCTCCAGTTCGCGATTCAAGGTTTCGAGCTGCCGCGTCTTGCGGTGCAACTCGGCGAATACTCTCACTTTCGCGCGCAACAGTTCTGGCACAACAGGAACGGAGATGTAATCCACCGCTCCGTGTTCGTATCCTTTTAGCTGATCGAGATCGGTGAGGTGCACAGCCGAGACAAAAATAATTGCCGTTCTCTGAAATCGTGGATGCTGGCGAATCATGGCCGCCAATTGAAAACCGTCTAGTTCCGGCATGCTTACATCCATCAGCACAACCGCAACGTCGGTCTTCAATAGAATTTCCAGAGCCTGCTTCGCTGAAGGAGCTTTAATCAGGTTTTCGCCCAGTCCGCCGAGCATGACCTCATAGCTGAGCAGCTTGGCCGGCTGGTCGTCCACCATGAGGATATTTACTTTGTCGTTTGTGCCCATCGATCCTGCCAGTCTCTCCGCTCAAATCTTGGAGGTAAAACGTGTGCCGCTGCCAGCTTCTATCGGTGAAGCCACATACGTAGCGACGAGAGCAATTGCTCGGTATTCACGGGTTTGGCCAGGTATTCGGACGCTCCCGCTTCAAGACATTTCTCGCGGTCTCCCTTCATCGCTTTTGCGGTGAGGGCGATGATCGGCAAACGCCGGAACAAAGCGTTCTGGCGGATCACCTGCATCGTCTCATATCCGTCCATCTCAGGCATCATGATATCCATCAATACGATTGCAATATCCGGCGTCGATTCCAGTTTGGCGATCGCTTCCCTGCCGGTTCCGGCTGTGATTACAGTCATGCCCCTGCGTTCAATAACACTGCTGAGGGCAAAGATGTTGCGCACGTCATCGTCAACGACCAACACTTTTTTACCCACGAGTGCATCATCAGAGTGGTGCAACCGATCCAGCAGCCGTTGTTTTTCCACCGGCAGATCGGCGACCACGCGATGCAGGAACAACGCCGTCTCATCCAGAAGCCGTTCAGGAGATTCCACTCCCTTCACCACTACGCTGCGTGCCAGCGAATGCAGGCGCGCATCCTCTTCCGGGGAAAGCTCCTTCCCGGTAAAGACTATGACAGGCAGGTCGCCCAGTGCCGGCGTGTCACGGAAGCGCTCCAACACATCGAAGCCCGATATGTCAGGAAGGCGCAGGTCGAGCACCGCACAATCGAAGGTTTGGTGATTAACCGCCTCGATTGCTTCCGCCCCAGTTGCGACGACGGTGACGTCAATGTCATCGTAGCCCAGCAATTCCTTGATGCTGAGCTGCTCAGCCGGGTTATCTTCCACCACCAGCAGGCGCTTCCGCCGGGGAGCGGAATATTCCTTGATGCGAGCCAGCGCTGACTCCAGACCCTCCGGCGTGGTCGGCTTCGTAACAAATGCAAATGCGCCGCGCGCCAAGCCGTGGTGTCGGTCTTCATCCAGCGTCAGCATCTGGACAGGAATGTGGCGTGTTGCTGGATCCTGCTTCAGGTGGTTCAGGACGGTCCAACCCAGCATGTCGGGCAGAAATACGTCCAGGCTCACCGCCGTTGGATGATACTCATGCGCCAGCCCGAGCGCTTCCGCACCCCGCGTGGCGACAAGAACTTTGAAGCCCTTGTCCCGTGCGAGATCAAGCAGAACACGGGCATAATGCACATCATCCTCGACGATCAGCAAGATGGCGTCATCGGGCTGCAGATTGTCCCGATCGTCGGCAATCTTCTCCACAGGATGCTCCGAGACGACAGACAACTGTACCGGCGAAATGGATGCACGGGATCTTGCCTCGGCACCCGCAGCGATCGAAGTTGAAGGCCCCACGTAGGTTTGCGGCAAGTAGAGAGTGAATGTGCTGCCCTTGCCCGGAGCGCTGCGCAACTGGATTTCTCCGCCGAGCAGGCTGGCCAGCTCACGGCTGATTGCCAGCCCTAATCCTGTTCCGCCGTACTTGCGGCTGGTGCCGGCGTCTGCCTGCTGGAAGGCCTCAAAGATAATCCTCTGTTTTTCGAACGGAATACCGATACCTGTATCGGCAACTTCAAAGGCCACCACAGATGCCGCATTCGACAGGATCGGGTGACCTTCAGTCCACCCGCTTCTAGCCAGAGAAACGGAGAGTCGAACCCCTCCGAGTTCGGTGAACTTAAAGGCATTGGAGAGCAGGTTTTTCAATACCTGCTGCAATCGCTTCGAGTCGGTAACCACGCTGCGTGCGAGGTGCGGATCGGTCTGCACCTCGAAAGTGAGGTGCCGATTTTCCGCTTCGTGGCGGAACGGACGTTCCACCGCGTCCAGCATGCTGGCAAAGAAGACTTCTTCCGCCTCTACTGAAACCGTTCCGGATTCGATCTTCGAAAGATCGAGAATGTCGGTGATCAGGTTCAGCAAGTCGGTTCCAGCGCCGTGAATCGTGCGGGAGAACTCAACCTGTTTCGGCGTCAGGTTGCCGTCAGGATTGTCGCTGAGTTGCTGGCCGAGCACCAGGATGCTGTTGAGCGGTGTCCGCAACTCATGCGACATGTTAGCCAGGAATTCCGACTTGTATTTCGAAGTCAGTGCCAACTCCTTAGCCTTTTCTTCCAAGGCGCGGCGGGCTTGCTCGATTTCCTGGTTCTTGCGTTCGACCTCGACGTTCTGTTCGGCCAGCTGTTGCGCCTTTTGCGCGAGCTGCTCGTTCGTCTGCTGCAACTCTTTTTGCTGCATCTGGAGTTCGGTGGCCAACTGCTGCGACTGTTTCAACAGTCCCTCGGTCTGCATCGTGGCTTCAATACTGTTAAGCACGATGCCGATGCTGGCCGTCAGCTGTTCAAGGAATGCCAGTTGGGAAGTAGTGAAGTTGCTTAGCGAGGCGAGTTCGATCACGGCTTTGACCCGGTCTTCAAATAGCACCGGCAGCACGATGACATTGCGCGGAACCGCTTCAAACAAACCCGACCGGATGGAAATCGTGTTCGGCGGCAATTCGGAGATGAGCATCCGGCGCTTCTCTGAGGCGCATTGTCCTACCAACCCCTCGCCGATTTTCAACCGCCGTAGATGTCCATCCTCTCCATCGCCGGCAAATGCTGAAAGCAGTACCATCTCCGCCGATTCCTCGGAACCCATCTGGTAGATCACACCTTGTTGTGCGTTCACCAGCGGCGTCAACTCCGAGAGAAGCATGCGTCCGACCGTCGTCAGGTCACGCTGCCCCTGCAACATGCCGGTGAAGCGCGCGAGATTCGTTTTGAGCCAGTCCTGCTCAGTATTCCGGTCGGTGGTGAGCCGGAGGTTGTCGATCATCGTATTGAGATTGTCTTTCAGGTCAGCGACTTCACCGCTGGCTTCCACCTGAATGGAGCGCGTGAGGTCGCCCTTGGTGACGGCGGTCGCAACCTCGGCAATGGCGCGCACCTGGTTGGTCAAATTGTCGGCCAGCAGGTTGACGTTGCCCGTGAGATCCTTCCAGGTTCCCGCGGCGCCGGGCACGTTGGCCTGGCCTCCGAGCCGGCCTTCCACGCCCACTTCGCGAGCGACCGTCGTAACCTGGTCGGCAAATGTCGCTAGGGTGTCCGTCATGTTATTAATAGTTTCGGCCAGCGCCGCAACTTCGCCCTTCGCGTTTACGGTAAGCTTCTGAGTGAGTTCGCCATTCGCGACGGCCGTCACCACTTTAACGATGCCGCGCACCTGTTCCGTCAGGTTAGCGGCCATCACGTTTACGTTGTCCGTAAGATCCTTCCACGTTCCTGCTACGCCCGGCACCTGCGCCTGCCCGCCCAGCTTGCCTTCCGTACCTACTTCACGAGCCACGCGCGTTACTTCAGCGGCGAATGCGTTGAGCTGATCCACCATCGTGTTGATGGTGTTCTTAAGTTCGAGAATTTCACCTTTCACATCGACCGTGATCTTGCGCGACAAATCACCGCGGGCCACAGCGGTAGTAACCTCAGCAATGTTACGTACCTGACCGGTGAGGTTCCCGGCCATGGCGTTCACGGAATCGGTAAGATCCTTCCACGTTCCCGCCACACCGGACACGTTAGCCTGTCCGCCAAGCCGGCCTTCGCTGCCGACTTCGCGGGCTACGCGCGTTACTTCTGCGGCAAAAGAGCGCAGCTGTTCTACCATCGTGTTCAGCGTCTCTTTCAGCTGCAAGATTTCGCCGCGCACGTCCACCGTGATTTTCTTCGAGAGATCGCCGTTCGCAATGGCCGTCGCGACTTCCGCGATATTTCGCACCTGGCCCGTAAGGTTGCTGGCCATGAAGTTGACGTTGTCCGTGAGATCCTTCCACGTTCCGGCCACGCCCGGCACCTGCGCCTGTCCGCCCAGTTTTCCGTCGGTTCCCACTTCGCGCGCCACGCGCGTCACTTCGCCGGCGAACGCATTGAGCTGGTCCACCATCGTATTGATGGTGTTCTTGAGCTCAAGAATTTCACCTTTCACATCGACCGTGATCTTGCGTGACAAGTCGCCGCGGGCCACAGCCGTGGTCACCTCGGCAATGTTGCGCACCTGGCCGGTGAGGTTTCCGGCCATCGAGTTAACAGAGTCAGTCAGATCTTTCCATGTGCCGGCGACGCCAGGTACGTTCGCTTGTCCTCCCAAACGGCCTTCAGTACCGACTTTA
>Ga0209007_1000366_pt1 | contig 19790 bp, 20 predicted proteins | sample JacPinW_OM1H0_O2_FD_187961 | JGI IMG/M metagenome (GOLD analysis project Ga0209007, IMG submission 187961) | Forest soil microbial communities from Algoma, Ontario, Canada - Jack Pine, Ontario site 1_JW_OM1H0_O2 (SPAdes) (version 2) | ecosystem: Environmental > Terrestrial > Soil > Boreal... | reverse complement strand
TTTCCTCATATCGATTCTCCCTTTTCGGATTGAGCGGGCCGGCTGAGCGAGAGAAATTTCGCGGAGGGCTCGCACGATCACCTTTCGGTAGATTGAATGCTACGCGTCGATGAATTCATCCCTGCGCTACCCGGCGCGGGTGGGCTGGAACTCAACGTATACTCCAAAGCCCCGGCTTGCGCCAGCGAAATGCAGAACGACGCGACGCCCACCCTTTCAAACCGAGGGCGGGACACCGGGAAAAGCGAAGAGAGATCCTTCGACTCTGCGACCGGACATCCCGCACGAGCGGGACGAAATGCAGAAGCATCCGGTCGCTCCGCTCAGATGACGAGCCTTTTCTTGATGCGACGACGTACCGAATAGCTCAAGCGGCGCCAAACATGTTTCACCGGGCGTAGCGGTGCTACGCCCCTACCCAGAAACTGCCGCTATGCGTGGCCGATTAGGACCATGGGGCCTGTGGGTTGCGGCATGCCGCCTTGGGGCTCGAGCGTTACGGCGAACATTCTTGGTTCGACGCCCGGTGGCATTTTCATCATCCAGTGGTCGGCGCGGCCGGTGACGGGATTGAAAACGCCGGCGTTGATGGGCTTGCCGTCCGTGGGAATGACCCAGAGCTCATAGCTTTTCGCGGCGGGGGCTGGAGCGATTTCGCCGTCGTACATGAGCATGCCCATTTTCGTGTTGTACATGACGTGGGCTGAGCCTTGCGGCTGGCCGGGTTGTTGCGCGAGTGCGACGGTGACGGTGTCGCTCGAGCCGATCAGGTCAGCGACATGGCGCGCATCATCGAGCTGCTGCTGTTGTTGCGCCGCGGTGGCGCGCAGGGCGGCGAGCTGGCGATCGAGATTGCGGTTTTGCTGCCACAGGATGGCCGTGGCAATCGCTAGAGCCGCGAACGCGGGAACTAGAACAGCGGCGCGCCAACGACCGAGGAATCCAGGGAAGGGATTCGCCCTTGGATTCTTATGCGGCCCCGTGCTGGCGGGATGTAAATCGTACTTCTGCGCCAGATCCAGCAGTGCCTCATGGTCGATTCCCAGCATCGCCGCAGCATCTTCGAAAGATCCGTTAGCTTTTTGCAGCGCATCACTTATCGCGTTGCGTCTTGCGTTGTCGGCGATGTTGCGCACTGATCTTGTAATGCTTTCCGTGCGGACTTGCGCCATGAGGCGCTGCTTGACCGCTGGCGAAGGTTCGACGCGGGGAGCGGCGAGCGAGAGCATCGCGATGCGTCCACGAGCTTCGGCGAGCTTGCGGGCGCACTGCCGACATTCGGCGAGGTGGGATTCGAACGCGAGCTTTTCGTCGCCATCGAGTGCGCCGAGAGCGTAGAGATCGAAATCTTCTTCGCCAGTTGGGTGAGCGTTCATGAGGTCGATGCCGCCTGCGCGTGCAAAGTTCGCTTGAGTGACTCGACGGCGGAGCGCAGCCGGGTCTTCACCGTGCCGAGCGGATCGCCGGTGCGCTGCGCGATTTCGCTGTGGCTCATGCCTTCGAAATAGGCGAGCTCGATGGCCGCGCGTTGCTCGGCGGGAAGATTTTCGAGCGCGCCTTTCACGCGGCCGATCAACTGCTGCTGTGCCACGGCGGTTTCGATATTGATTGTGGAGACGGCGGCGGCTTCCGAGAGTTCGTCTCCGGCAGCTGGATTGTGGCGGCGCAGGCGCGAGATGGCGCGATTGCGCGCGATGACCATGAGCCAGCCGGGCAGCGAGCCGCGGGCCGGGTCGAATGGCGATGGATTACGCCAGAGCTGGAAGAAAATATCCTGCAAAATCTCCTCCGCGGCCTGCGTGTCGCGCAGAATGCGGTTCAGAACGGACGAGAGCATGCCTGCATAGCGGTCATAGAGCGCGGCAAGCGCGGCTTGGTCCCGCTGAACGATCCTCTCGATGAGCGCCGCGTCCGAGGCTCTCAGCTCCGTTCCCGATTCTGAACTCACCAGCTTGTGGCGGCTCCCTTCTTACTTATGATTACGCGTGACAGCGCTGAGTGGATTGCACGAAATTCCGCGGCTTCAATCACTTAGTTGCGATGTCAGCGCCGCACAGTATATGCCTGAAGGGTTGTGGTTCTGGAGATGGTAGAAATTCGGTGTTGGGGTATGCCGATTCTGCCGGAGTTGTGCAGGCGTCAGTCGAGTGCCGCATGGTTATGGGATGGCTATACCTCGCGGTGCCCGAGCGACCCAAAGCGCTCTGCGCGTGGACATAGTATGCTAAGCCTATCCATTACTTTAACTTACAGAGTGCAAACCGAAGTTCGAAAGGGCGCGAAATGTTACTTCTTTGCCTCAAATGCGTGCGTTTGGTACTGGTTTCCATTGACATCCTTTATGGGTTGGCTAAACTTCGATTCTCGCGAGACTTACGAGCGTCCAGCCCCTCGAAAGGCTAAGCACGCGGTTCGAAGCATCGCGCTTTCCACCTCAGGAGGAAGGCAAAATGGCGACGGTTGCCAAGGCGGCTCCCCAACCCATACCCCGAATAGCGCCTCGTGAGGATCTCAACCCTTTTCGCATCGCTCAGATTCAATTCGATCTTGCGGCCGAGTACCTGAAGCTGGATGCGGGTCTGCGGCAAATCCTGCGCACGCCGAAGCGCGTGTTGGAAGTTTCCATCCCCACGAAGATGGACAACGGGCAAGTGAAGGTTTTTACCGGATATCGCGTGCAGCACAACGTGTCGCGCGGGCCGGCCAAGGGCGGGCTTCGCTACCATCCCGGCGTGACGCCGGATGAAGTGAAGGCGCTGGCGATGTGGATGACGTGGAAGACGGCGACGGCGAATATTCCGTTTGGCGGCGGCAAGGGCGGCGTGATCTGCGATCCGAAGAGGATGAGCAAGCCTGAGCTGGAACGGATGACGCGACGCTACACGTCGGAGATTTTGCCGCTGATCGGGCCGGAGCGGGATATTCCGGCGCCGGACGTCTATACGGATTCGCAGACGATGGCGTGGATGATGGACACCTACTCGATGACCAAGGGATTTTCGGCGCTGGGCGTGGTCACGGGCAAGCCGGTGTCGATCGGCGGCAGCGAAGGTCGCAAGGATGCCACCGCGCGGGGATGCCTGGTGGTGGTTGAGGAAGCGTGCAAGGTGAAAAAGATGTCGCTGCGCGGTGCGAGCGTGGCGATTCAGGGATTCGGGAATACCGGCTCACAGATCGCGCGGTTATTTGCGGAGAAAAAGGCGCGCGTGGTGGCCATCAGCGATTCGCGCGGCGGAGTTTTCAATTCGCGCGGGATCGATCCCCTGAAGGCGATGCGGTACAAGGAACGCTCGGGAACCGTAGTGGGCATGCCCGGCACTTCGCGGATTTCGAACGACGATTTGATGACGATGAAGTGTGACATTCTGATTCCGGCAGCGCTCGAAAACGTGATCACGCTGAATAACGCGGATCAGATCAAGGCGAAAATCGTTTGCGAGGCGGCGAACGGGCCGACGACCCCTCATGCGGACGAAGTGCTGGCGCGCAAGGGGATTTTGCTGATACCGGACATCCTGGCGAACGCGGGCGGCGTCACGGTGAGCTATTTCGAGTGGGTGCAGGATTTGCAGAGTTTCTTCTGGCCGGTCTCCGAAGTGAACACGCGGCTCGAGAGCGTGATGCGCCAGGCGTTCACGGACGTGCATGAATCGATGCGCAAGCATCGGGCGCACATGCGGACGGGCGCTTACGTGCTGGCGGTTGGGCGCGTGGCGGATGCGACGCTTGTCCGCGGCCTTTTCCCCTGATTTTTCCGGCAGGATCTTCGAAGCTCATTCCCAGGGCTAAAGCACCTCTCTATTTGGCCAATTTTTCACGGGGCTGAAACCCCGCGCTTCCACCTGACAAAGTCGCCGTGAGAAAACGTTACGATTTGTTGAGGCGACCGTAACGTTTTTCTCCTGTTCAATCCCTCCGATTTTATTCGGAGGCAGGGTCCCGCGGGCACGTGTCAATTCCCGACGAACACATCGCTGAGCGGAAGCATGCTTATCAGGTGTTAGGCGTGCCGCTGCCGGCTGCGTCTGCGTCGATCAAGCGGAGCTGTGAATTCTCCGTCGCATACAATTGCGACGGCTTCTCAGGACACGCATGAGATTACAACCTCTACGTTCCGTCCTGAAGACCTTATCCGAGGCCTCCAGTTCATCGGGCTTACAGGCACCGAGTGCGTTGCCTATGAGGTCGACAAGAAAATAACACACGCTCGGCTTACCTGCCCGCTAGAGCAGGCCGTCCGCGCCGTTGGATTCATCGGCGTCTGGTGAAGCGCTGGCATCCAGATCTCTTTAAGAGCGGTACGGACGAGCACGCCGAAGCGACGCTGATGACGAAAGCAATCAACGAATCGTATTCGTCAATCGTGAATGCGCCCTTGCGTTATTTCGCTGATGCGTTTCGCCCGAGCTATGCCGCAGCGACGGTTCGACCGGTTACGCGGCCGATGCCGGAACCCGCTTCGCCCAATGTTGCGAGCGGGCGCGCGCAAAAGGTTGGCGAATATCCGAGGGTCGAGTCGATCCAGAAATACACATGGGCGGAGTTTTGGATTCGATTCGTATGCGGGGGAATATTTGGCGCGATGTGCGGTTTCCGGACCGGCGTTCGCTATTACATATCCTCGCTTTGTCGCGGGAATACTTGCTGGGTGGATCATCGTAGCGTTGGCGGTAGTCGTTGCGGGAGATGGATTTTGGCAATGGTTCCTGGGCCGATGGTGGATCTGGCGGTGACATCACGCGCGAGAGGATCCGCGCATCGAATTGATTCGAGAGTTCCTCATACTTTTCTATCCGATTGCTCTTCTCGGAAAAATATTTGTTGCGTGGGGCGGCGCAACACCGTACATTTTGTTTTGCCGGCACGCCCAGCGTAAAGGGTGTCGCCGGCATACGTGTCTCGGGCGAGAGCCAAGCGGTATTGAGCAGCCATTATCACCACATGGGCAACGGTCACAACACACCTCCGATACTTCTAACCATCGCAGGATTCGATCCCACATGCGGCGCGGGCGTCGCCGCCGATCTGAAAACTTTCGCGGCGCACAACTGCTACGGCATCGCGGCCGTGACGGCGCTGACGGTGCAATCGACACAGGGTGTGCGCGCCGTGCAGGCGACACCTGCAGCAACGCTGCGCGCGCAGCTCGAGGCGCTGGCCGAAGACGCGACGATCGCGGGCGTGAAGATCGGGATGCTGGCGAACCGCGCGAACGCGTCCGTGGTGGCGGAATTTCTGGACAAATATAAATTCACGCACGTGGTGCTCGATCCCGTGTCGCGGCCGACGGCGGGCGATGCGGAGCTGCTCGATGCGGCAGGATTGAAATTCGTGCGCGACGAGCTGGTGAAACGCGCGAGCGTAATCACTCCGAATATCTCCGAGGCGGAATTTTTGACCGGAATGGAAGTGAAAGACGTAGCCGGGATGAAAGCCGCCGGACAAAAGCTGCTGGAAATGGGCGCGCGGGCGGTGATCGTGACGGGCGGGCATCTGGACAAGCCGATCGATGTCCTCTGCGAAGGAATCGAAATCGAAACGTTCGGCGGAGAGCATGTGCGCAGCCCGAACACGCACGGTACCGGGTGCACCTATTCGTCCGCGATCGCGGCGCAGCTGGCGAGCGGGCAGCAAGTGCGCGAGGCGGCCATTCTGGCAAAAGCCTACGTGACGAAGGCGATCGAAAAATCCTACCAGACCGGGAAAGGCGCCGGGCCGCTGAACCAGCTGTTCCGGTTTCATCAGGAGCCGCCGGCGCGAGGAGTCCACGAAGTGCCGCAGCATGGGATGCATCCGGCTGCGGAGCCTGCTGCGCATTAGGACTGGCCACAGAGGCGCGGAGACACGGAGAAATTCTGACGGGTTCGGCCGGGCTAAAGCCCGGCTTTTTTTGTGGACCTACCGAGTCTACGACGCCGCGGCGGTTGCGAGGGCCGCTACTGCGGCGATGTTCGCGAGCAGTTCCTGTGGCAGGTGGTGGCGGTCGCCCAGATACGCGGGCGAATTGTAAGAAACGAAGGTGCCGCCGGCGTCTTCGGCTACCAGGATCTTTAGCGGGAGATCGATGGCCATCGAGGGCGAGGCGAGCATCAGCGGCGTGCCTGCTTTCGGATTGCCGAAGATCAGTAGCTTGGTGGGCGGCATCGGCAGGCCGACCTTTGCCGCTTCGCCGCTGTGATCGACTAGGGCGAATAGCATGACGCCCTTGGCCTGCAGGATGCCGCGCAGTTTTTCGACGGTTTCATCTACTGTGTGTTTGCTGGCGATGCGTACGATCCCGCTTTCTGATGTGGATGCCATCGAAACCCCCGATTCTCTAGCCCATTGACGCTTCTTCTGCGATGCTGCAGTCGAAGAGAGATTCTTCGACTGCGTGATCCTTCGTCCGGCAAGAGCGGGACGAAGGGCAAAACCTTCCGGTCACTCCGCTCAGAATGCCGGGTCGGGGCCTGCCGGCGCAAAACGGGCGGGGGCTCAAAATACCATCAGATAGATGACCATGGCGATGCCGACGAGCGCCAGAAACCCGGCCAGGACGACCGCGCCGCGCGAGGGGCGCGTGAACTGCGTCTCGCCGCGATTGAGCTGATGAACCATGCGCACGTGGTGCCACGCCGCGAAAATATCCATGACGACGCCGGCGGCGATCAGCGCGTTGCCGAACCAGATCGAAAGGCCGTGGCGGGGCGCGGGAACATTGGGTGCGACGACGTGAATTTCCTGCAGGAAAAGTCCGAAACGCGCGACGACGAAACCGAAGCCCATGAGTGCGAGACCCGTGCGAATCCAGGCGAGAAACGTGCGTTCGGCGGCGAGGTAATCGCTGGGGCCGAAGCTGCGGGGCGGCTGCGCTGGCGTCGACATGGGCGAAACTCCCGAGCCCTACCTACGATACACGATTCGCCCGGCGACCACGGTGGCCATGGGCGCGCCACGAAACGAGCGGCCGTCGAACGGAGAATTGCGCGATTTGCTGGGTGAATCGGCGGTGCGATAGGTCCAAGTGTGCTCCGTCGAGAAAATCGTGAGATCGGCGGGCTCGCCGGCGGCGATTTTGCGCTCGAGGCCGAGCACGCGCGCGGGGCCCGTGGTGAATAGCTCGACGAGGCGCGTGAGCGAAAGCTTTCCGGAATCGACCAGTTCGGTAAGACCGAGCGCGAGGGCGGTTTCGAAGCCGAGCACGCCGAACGGAGCGCGATCGAATTCGACGTCTTTACTCGCCGGGTGATGCGGAGCATGGTCGGTAGCGATGGCGTCAATGCTGCCATCGGCAAGGCCGGCAATCAGCGCGTCGCGATCGGCCCGCGAGGGGAGCGGCGGATTCATTTTGTAGTTCGTGTCGTAGCGCACGTCTTCGTCGGTGAGCGTGAAATGGTGTGGCGTGACTTCGCAGGTGACGCGCAGCTTGTTTCGTTTGGCGGCGCGGACGTATGCGAGAGAGCCGGAGGTGGACATGTGCGCGATGTGCAGGCGCGCGCCGGTGAGTAGCGCCATTTCGATATCGCGGCCGACGCAAATCGATTCCGACGCCGCGGGAATTCCCGGCAGGCCGAGCTTGAGCGAGTTCGGGCCCTCGCGCATGACGCCTCCGGCAAAAAGCGACGGGTCCTCGCAATGGTCGATGACGGGCAGGCCGAGCGGCGTGCAATAGTCCATTACCTGGCGCATCAGGCGGGCGGTGGCGACGGGTTTGCCATCGTCGCTGACGGCGACGATGCCGGCGGCTTTCATGGCGGAAATTTCGGCGAGTGCTTCTCCTTTGCTGCCCATCGACGCGGCGCCGATCGGCCAGACGCGCACGGCACCGGCAGCAGCGGAGCGCTCGACGATCGAACGCGTGACGGAAGCATTGTCGTTCACCGGCTGCGTATTCGGCATGCAGCAGACGGCGGTGAATCCCCCGCGCGCGGCGGATTTTGTACCGGTTTCGATGGTTTCCGACATCTCACCGCCGGGCTCGCGCAGGTGGCCGTGCAGGTCGATGAAGCCAGGGGCCACAATGAGTCCCCGGGCGTCGAAAAATTCGGTGTCGCGCGCGTCGAGCTCGGGGCCGACGCGCGAAATGCGGTCGCCCTCGATCAGGATATCGAGCGTCGCGTCGGTTTTCGTCGCCGGGTCGAGGACGCGGCCGTTTCTAATCAGAAGCATTCGTACGATCCTTTGCGGGATGGGGCGCGTCCGCGGCAGCGCCGCCGATGAGATGGTAGAGCAGGGCCATGCGGATCGCGAGGCCGTTGGTAACTTGCTCGAGCACACCGGACTGCGGACCGTCGGCGACGGCAGAATCGATTTCGAGTCCGCGGACGATCGGGCCGGGATGGAGCACGAGCGCTTCCGGCTGCGCGAGCTTCAGGCGCGCGGGCGTGAGTTGAAACTGCGAAATGTATTCGTCGGGTGCGAGCGCGGGCTCATGGATGCGCTCGGTTTGCACGCGCAGCACCATGACAACGTCGGCGCCGCGCAGGCCTTCCTCGATGCAGTGGACCACGCGGATGCCGGGCGCGAGCTTTTCCAGCTCGCGCGGGACCCACATGGCGGGTCCGCAGAGCGTGATCTTCACGCCGAATTTGCTGAGCACGTGAATATTCGAGCGGGCCACGCGGCTGTGGAGAATGTCACCGAGGATGGTGACGTTCCAGCCCTCGAGCTTGCCTTTGCGGTCGCGGATGGTGAGGGCGTCGAGCAGGGCCTGCGTGGGATGCTCGTGCGTGCCATCGCCGGCGTTGAGCACGGGAATCTCCAGGCGCTGGGCGACGAATTCGGGCGCACCGGACGATGCGTGGCGAATCACGATTCCATCGGGGCGCATGGCTTCGAGCGTGCGGACCGTGTCGATGAGCGATTCGCCCTTTTTGAGGCTGGAGGATTCGGCTTGCAGGGCCATGGTGTCCGCGCCGAGACGAGAGGCCGCGGTGGTGAAGCTGATGCGTGTGCGCGTGGAGGATTCAAAAAACGCGATGGCGACAGTTTTGCCACGCAGCGTGGCTAATTTTTTCAGCGGATGGCGCTGGAATTCCTGGAATGGCTTGGCTTGATCTAAAATAAATGCAATTTGTTCGCGGGTGAGATTTTCCGTACCGAGCAAGTGTGACAGGCGCTGAAGCACTTTTTCCCTTTAGGCACTGCCTCCGGACCGTTTCCGAGCGAGGTCAGGAAACGCGGTCCACCAGCATGACGCGTTCCTCGCCATCGATTTCCCGTAGGCGAACTTCGACGATTTCGCTGTCGCTGGTTTGAATCTGCCTGCCAATGAAGGACGCCTCGACCGGAAGTTCGCGATGGCCGCGGTCGATCAGCACGCACAGCTGAATGCGGCGCGGGCGGCCGAGATCGAACAGGCCGTTCATGGCGGCGCGGATCGTTCGGCCCGTGTAGAGCACGTCGTCGACGATCACCAGGTCGCGATTGTCCACCGGAAAGTCGATCTGTGTGGATTGCACCACAGGATGCGAGCCGACGGTCGAGAGATCGTCACGATAGAGGGTGATATCGAGCGTGCCGACCGGAACTTCAACATTCGCGAAGCCTCGGATCTGGGACGCCAGGCGCTCCGACAGCGGCACACCACGCCGGCGCACACCGACGAGCGCGAGGTCTTTCGCTCCGCCGCTATTTTCGACGATTTCGTGGGCCAAACGGCTGAGGGTGCGGCCAATTTCTTCGGCGGAGAGGAGTTGTCTTTTTTCTACGACCGGCATCGCAGGCCACATCCTAGCATAGAGTCCGGCGAGTTCGAGCGATGGATTGGCGCGGGCGAAAACGGTCGAATTGCGGAGGATAAGGGCGCTTCCACGTTATAATTCCGCGCTCATGGCACTTGTTTCCGGGACAAAACTTGGACCGTACGAGATTGTGGCCCCGCTGGGAGCGGGCGGTATGGGCGAAGTGTATCGCGCCCGCGACGCGCGGCTGGGCCGCGAAGTGGCCATCAAGATCCTGCCGCAACATCTTTCCTCGAACCCACAGTTGAGAGAGCGATTCGACCGCGAGGCGCGCGCGATTTCTTCGCTGAATCATCCGCGTATCTGCACGCTGTATGACGTGGGCCACCAGGAGGGCGTCGATTTTCTGGTGATGGAGTATCTCGAGGGCGAATCGTTGGCCGACCGGCTGCGGCGCAGTCCGATTTCGCTGAAGGAGACCGTGCGGATCGGCATGGAAGTGTGCGAGGCGCTCGATACCGCGCATCGGGCGCGGATCATTCATCGCGATTTGAAGCCGGGCAACATCATGCTGACGAAAGGCGGCGCGAAGCTGATGGATTTCGGCCTGGCGAAGGCTGCGCTGGCCGGAATGGCGGCCGATGGCGCCGCGGCTCCCTTGCTTTCCGCGGCGAAGACGATCAGCGGAATCAGTCCGATCTCGCCGCTTACGACCGCGGGCGAGGTACTGGGCACGATTCAATACATGTCGCCCGAGCAACTGGAAGGCAAGGAAGCGGATGCGCGGTCGGATATTTTTGCGCTGGGCGCGGTGCTCTATGAAACGGTCACGGGCAGGCGGCCGTTTGACGGGAAAAGCCAGATCAGCGTGGCCAGCGCGATTCTGGAAAAAGATCCGGAGCCGATTTCGACGATTCAGCCGCTCACACCGCCATCTCTCGAGCGCGTAGTGAAAACGTGCCTGGAGAAAAACCCCGACGACCGTTTTCAGTCCGCGCGGGACGTTCGGCTGGAGCTGAAATGGATCGGTGAAGGAGCGCCACAAGGTGCGCCGCCGTCTGCCGAGGCTGTTCCTCTGACCTCCGCCGCATGGAAAACATTGCCGTGGCCGATTTCCACCGTGCTGGCCGTCGCACTGGGCGCGGGGTTCCTTCTCCCAAGAACCAAGCCTGTGGATGTTAACTACTCGATGGTGACGTTTCGCGAAGGAGAAGTGGGCGCGGCCCGATTTTCCCGCGACGGGAACACCGTGGTTTATAGCGGCTCGTGGGAAGGGGGGCCGCAAGAAATCGACACATTTCGCGTGGGGAGTTTCGAGTCGCGGGATTTGGGAGTGGGTTCGGCAACCATCGCCAGCGCATCGGCGACGGATGAACTGGCGGTCCTGCGCAATTGCGAGCGTATTTTCCTTCTCGAGTGCGGCGGTACGCTGGCGACTGTCGACCTAGCCGGGGGATCTCCGCGCGATATCGCCAGCCATGTTGCGTACGCCGACTGGAGTCCGGACGGAACCCAGCTGATGGTATCGAGGATCTCGGATGCGGGAACGCAGCTGGAGTATCCGCTGGGGCATGTGATCTACCAACAGAAGGCGGGCTGGTTTGGACGACCCAGGCTCTCTCCTGACGGGACCCTCATTGCCTTCGAGAACCATGCCAACATTGAGGAAGACGAAGGAGACATTGACGTAATCGATCTGCATGGGAAAGAAACCACTCTGGCGACCGGCTTCCTCAGCCTCGAAGGACTTGCCTGGAGCGCCGGTGGCAAGGAAGATCGGCTGCTTTCCAGGCGACAACGACATCCATCCGTATTCATGGCTGGATAACACCGAACCAACAGCGATAACTTCCGATGGACGGACCGTGAGCTTTATTGAGGAAGGCGAAGTGTGGGCGATCGCCAGCGAGGGACAATGCTACATCCGCGCTACGAATGGCTCGGCTGCCATCAGCTATGGCGCGGGCGAAACCACGATTTCGCCTGACGGGAAATCGGTCATCGTATTGAAACAGCAGGAGTCCAAGATGGAGCTGCAACCGGTGGGTGCCGGAGAGTCGCGCGACTTATCGACTCCCGGTATCACTCAATACGACCATGTCTCGTGGTCAGACGACGGACGCTTCATCGCCTATGAAGGGGAAACAACGCAACAGGATTGGAATGTTTACCTGCAGGAGGTTGCCGGCGGCGCTCCGCGGCTGGTTCAGGGCGGCTCCCGGAATAGCTTTCCCAAACTCTCTTCGGACGGCCGAATGCTGGCGTTGCGGTTGGAGCGGAAAGGGGTCTTGTTGAACAAGCTGGATGGAAGTCAGCTCGTCCCACTATCTACCGGCCACGAAAAGGAGTACCCCGTTCGGTTCACAGGTGATGGTAAATCCGTCCTGCTGGCAGAGCCAACCGGGCACGAGTTCATTGTGAACATCGTAAACCTTGCCGACGGCCGGCGCACGCTCTGGAAGCAACTCAAATCGGAAAGCGCGGATGCTTCCCGATTTGTGGTCACCCCGGACCTGAAATACTACGCGTTCGGGGTTCCGCGCTATTCTTCGGTCCTCAATATCGTAAGCGGCCTCCACTGAGCGAGTGCAGTGGACCCAAATCCTTGACCGGCGTGCTAAACTCTACGTTTCGTGAGCTCGCCAGAGCGGGTACGGATCCCCGGGACCTCGTCGGGGGTTGACCTCCGAGTCAGCATCGGCAGTATCCATCTCAAAAATCCAATCATTGCCGCCAGCGGCACCTTTGGTTATGGAGTCGAATTCGCGGACCTGGTCGATCTCGACCGCCTGGGCGGCATCGTCGTCAAAGGACTTTCCGCACAACCGATCGCCGGCAACCCAAGCCCCCGGATGTACGACACCCCGAGCGGCATCCTGAACTCGATCGGGCTACAAAATGTGGGCGTGCGGGCGTTCGTCGCCGAAAAGCTGCCCCGGTTAAGGCGCTTCGACACGGCCATCATCGCCAACGTCTTCGGGTACAGCATCACGGACTACGTTGAAGTGATTCGTGTCCTGGAAGACACAGAAGGGCTGGCGGCTTACGAGCTCAACATCTCCTGCCCAAATACGAAACGAGGTGGGGTCGAGTATGGTACTGACCCCGTCTTGGCCGCCGAGGTCATCCGTGCAGCCAGGGCGGCGTCGAAACGCCCCCTCTGGGTCAAGCTTTCACCCGTTATTGGATCTATTGGACTTATGGCAGGTGTTGCGGAAAAGGAGGGCGCGGACGCTGTCACGATAGCGAACACATACCCGGCATTGTGTCTGGATCCCCACACTCGGAAGTCCCGACTCGGTAGTACGACGGGTGGGTTGTCGGGCGCGGGCATAAAACCTATAACCGTGAGGTTGGTTTACGAGGCGGCTAGGGTAATAAAGTTACCGATCATAGGGCTTGGCGGTATAGAGAGCCCGGCTGATGTTGCGGAATATATGATCGTGGGCGCCTCGGCGGTAGAGGTAGGCACCGCACACTTCGTGGATCCGAAGGCTTCGGAAAGGCTGGTAGGCGACCTCGAACAGTGGTGCCGGGACGAAAATTTACTTGAAATCAATAGCTTACGGGGATCGCTGAAGGCCTAGCGCGGTTGCTTCAGGGACCCTCGAAATGCTAGAATTAATTGATTTCAGGGAGGTTAGTTCCATATGAGAGCGAAGCTATTCATAGTTCTCGAGTCGGTGTTTTTAGGACTGGGTTTGCTTATCCTTACTCCGTCGGCCAATCCTACGGCCCTGGGTAAGGCCGGCAGCCCTTCCCAAACAGCATCTTCCCCCCAACCCTCAACTGAAACGACTTCAAAAACCCAGCAGAAACCGCTGGCTACCTGGGAGTGCACTACAAGCTGGTACGGTCACGATTTCGACGGCCAGCAGACGGCAAACGGCGAAACCTATGATATGTACGCCGAGACGGCAGCCCACCCGACGCTGCCCCTTGGATCCGTTGTCCGGGTCGTGAACACCCGGAACCACCGAAGTGACGTGGTTCGGATCAACGATCGTGGCCCTTACGTGGAAGGCCGCGAGCTCGACGTCTCTTACGCTGTTGCCAAGAAGCTTGGAATTGACCATCGCGGAACCGCCAAGGTCCGCCTGGAACTGCTCGAGGTGCCCACACGCCCGGCCTCGGAACGTCACGACTAATCATAGCGCTCGATGTCGACCGCCTGGGGCCGGCTACGGCCCTGGCGCGACGTCTGCGTGGTTCAGCCGGCCTCTTTAAAGTTGGTTTGCAGCTCTTCTCGGCCGAAGGTCCGCGGGCGGTTACCACGCTTGCGGGCCTCGGTTTCGAGATCTTCCTCGATCTGAAATTCCACGATATTCCGAACACCGTTGCCGGCGCTGTCGCGGCCGTCGCCGCACTGCCTAAAGTGCGTCTAATCAACGTACATGCACTGGGTGGGCTGGAGATGATGCGCGCGGCGCGCGACGCCGTGAGCGGCCGGCGCAAGGGGCCGGCGCTGCTGGCCGTGACGATTTTGACGAGCATGGATGCGCCGGAGCTGCGGCGCGTAGGGATATCGGGCACACCTGCCAAGCGCGCGGTTGAGCTTGCGAAACTGGCGAAATCGGCTGGGCTGGATGGCGTGGTCGCTTCCGGCAACGAGGCGCTGGCGATTCGGCGGGAGTGCGGACCGAAATTCCTGATCGTGGTGCCGGGGGTGCGGCCAGCGAGCGTGGAACCGGATGATCAAGCGCGCGTGACGACGCCGTCGCAAGCGATTCAGGCTGGAGCCGACTATCTGGTCGTTGGACGGCCGATCACTGGCGCGAGGGATCCACGTGCGGCGGCGCTGGCGATTGCCAAGGAAATCGCCCGTACGCCTCGGGCTCCCGCTGTACGCATCTGAGGCCTTTCGGAGCGGCCCTCAGACCTGAAACGGGGCGGGTGCCGTTTGAACGGCCCCGGCCCGCTGGTCCGATGCGGGCGTGTTATACTGAGGCTGGTTTACGCGTGATTCCGGGGATTTCGCCAATTGGCAGCCCGGGTGTGAAAGGCAGGTGTCCGATGTGGGACAGTCCGATGCATTTGTTGATTATCGCGATCGTCATCCTGGTGCTTTTTGGCGGGCGCAAGATTCCGGAAGTGATGAAGGGACTCGGACAGGGAGTCCGCGAGTTCAAGGAAGGCATGCGGGGCGATCAGCCGCCCGCGCAAGCGAGCCAGCCGGTGAACCCTCCGGCGACAGCCGCACCTCCATCAGCGCCGGTTGAAGAGAAGAAGTAGCGCGATATTTAGAAACGAAGATTGAATTTTAGACGGCGGCCCGCGGGCCGCCGTTTCCATTTGCGCGCGAGTTAGACCGCAGGCGATTCCCTCCAGCCGAATTCACACAGCAGCGTCCAAAGCCGCGCCAGCGGCAATCCCATCACGTTGAAATAGCAGCCTTCAATGCGCGTAACCCAGCGCCCGCCGACGCCCTGGATTCCATAAGCCCCGGCTTTATCAAACGGCTCACCGGTCGCAACGTAGGCGTCGATTTCGTCGTCTGAAAGAGGCGCGAAAGTGACGCTGGTAACTTCGTCGATGACAGCTTCCGTGGCGCCCGGGCGGCGGGCAAGTGCAAGACCGGTGTGAACTTCATGCGTCAGGCCGCTCAGCAGCCGAAGCATCCGGCGCGCGTCGTCCTGCGATTCGGGCTTGCCGAGAACTTCGTCACCGGCGACGACCACCGTGTCCGCGCCGATGAACAGGCAATCGCCCGGTTCGCGCTGCACGCCGGCGGCGGCCCGGGCCTTTGCGAGCGCGAGGCGGCGAACATAGTCCGCGCGCAGCTCGCCGGGGCGGCGCGATTCGTCGATAACCTCGGCCATCGTCTCAAAGGGAATCGCCGCGTTGCGCAGGATTTCCGCGCGGCGGGGCGACGCCGACGCCAGGATAATTTTCATCCCCGTTTTTTGCCTTTCGGATCTTCCTTGGCGGCTTCCGCAGCGCCGATTGCGGCGGCCGTTTCATCTTTCGACCAACCGAACAGTCGCGACAATTGTACCGGAGGAGCAGCGGGTCGCCACTGCCGATACTTCGCGGCGAGTTCCGCGCGAGCAGTCGCGGGCTCGATCGCGCGCGCCGCCATGGTCTCGGTCGGGAACGCGCGACACGTCAGTTCGAATCGACTCGATTCCCACGCACCGGTTTCTTGCTCCTTACCGAAGTGGCCGACGACGAGCAGGGACTGAAGATCCAGCATGGCGCGTTTGAAGCGAACGTTGCCGCCTTTTGTTTCCAGGTGGCAGAGATGGCGGAGTTCAAGCGTGGCGAGCGGGCCGTGCTCCGCCAGGGCCTCCCAGATGACCCGCGCGTCTTCGCGGATGCGGCCTTCGACATACAAGCGTGCGTGATCGGTTGGGTCGACTGCGGTCTCTCGCATGGCCAGGAAATACGGCAAATATTCGAGCGAGATGAACGTGCCGCGGGTGCGAAAGTACTTGGCGTAGATCGCGTAACGGCGGCGCGGCAGCTCGTCTTTCCAGCGCCAGATTTGTTCAAAGTATTGGTCGAAGACGAATTCGTCATCAGGGCCGCGGCGGCTGACGGGCCAATAGAGCGACGGAAGCGCGACATTTTTGACCGGGAACAGCACGCAGAAACCGAGGGTATCGATATACTTGCGGGCCTCCGCGAGCGTGGCGATGCGCTTGGGCCAGCGGATTTCGTTGGGGGGCGTGCGTGTCATTTAGCGGGAGGGGTCAAATGACCACTGATTCGCGGTATTCACCGAAGGCGCGGCGCAGGGCGTCGGAAATTTCGCCGACCGTGGCGTAGGCTTCGACGGCCGTGAGAATCGCGGGCATTAGATTCTCCGCGCCTCGCGCGCGACCCTCTACTTCTTCCAGTGCGGCGCGGGATTTCGCGGCGTCGCGCCGGGCGCGCAGGGCGTTGAGGCGCGCGATCTGCGAGCGCTCGATTTCGGGGTCGATGCGCATTGTGGGGATCGTTTGTTCTTCCTCGGCCTGAAACCGATTGACGCCGACCACAACCTGTTCGCCGCGCTCAACCTCTTGCTGATACTCGTACGCTGACTTCTGAATTTCCATTTGCGGATAGCCGGCTTCGATGGCGCGCAGCATGCCGCCGAGCGCGTCGATTCTGGAGATGTAGTTCCGGGCTCCTAATTCGATTTCGTTGGTCAGCTTTTCGATCACGTAGGAGCCGGCGACCGGATCGACCGTGTTCGCAACGCCGGTTTCCTGCGCGATGATCTGCTGCGTGCGCAGGGCGAGCAGCGCGGCGCCCTCCGTGGGCAGCGCCAACGCTTCGTCGAGGCCGTTGGAATGCAGCGACTGGCAGCCGCCGAGAACGGCCGCGAGGCTTTGCAGCGCGACGCGCACCAGATTATTTTCCGGCTGTTGCGCAGTAAGCGACGAGCCAGCGGTCTGCGCGTGGAAACGCAGCATCAGCGAGCGCGGGTCTTTGGCGCCGAAGCGATCGCGCATCGTGCGCGCCCACAGACGACGAGCAGCGCGGAATTTTGCGATTTGCATCAGGAATTCGTTGTGCGAGTTGAAGAAGAACGAAAGTTGCGGCGCGAATTCGTCCACGAGCAATCCCGAAGCGACGGCGGATTCGACATAGGCGATCGCATTGGCCAGGGTAAACGCCACTTCCTGCACTTCGGTCGAGCCGGCTTCGCGGATGTGATAGCCGGAAATCGAAATCGCGTTCCAATTCGGCAGCTCGCGGCGGCACCAGCCGAAAATGTCCGTGACGACGCGCATCGCCGGGCGCAGTGGGTAGATGTAGGTTCCGCGCGCGATGTATTCCTTCAGGATGTCGTTCTGCACCGTTCCTGCGAGCCGCGCGAGGTTCACACCCTGCCGCTTCGCCACTGCAACGTAGAGCGCAAGCAGTATCGCCGCCGTCGAATTGATGGTCATCGAGGTCGAGATGCGTTCGAGCGGAATGCCGTCGAGCAGCGTCTGCATGTCCTCTAGCGAGTCGATCGCCACGCCGACTTTGCCGACTTCGCCGATGGCGAGCGGATGATCGGAATCCATTCCGATCTGCGTGGGCAGGTCGAAAGCGACCGAGAGCCCCGTCTGCCCCCGCGAGAGCAGGTAGCGATAGCGGCGATTGGATTCGACGGCGCTGCCGAAACCCGCGTATTGCCGCATGGTCCAGAGCCGGCCGCGATACATGGTGGGATAAACGCCGCGGGTGAACGGGAACTGCCCGGGAAAGCCGAGGTCGCGCTCAGGGTCCCAGCCTTCGAGATCGCCTGGGCCGATGACCGGTTCCATGGGCAGGCCCGCGGGCGTAGCCGATTTCTTCTGCTGGAGGGGTGGGCGGTCTTTTGCGTCGGATGTCATTTGTCAGCAATCATCGGACGCGCCGCGCGCGGCGAAAAGCAGTGAACCCGAAAGCCGCCATCATCAGCGCGTAGATCACGACGAAGCCGATGACCCAGGGCGCGGGGCGATGCTTCCATTCGCGCCAGACGACGAACGCTCCGTAGGCGGCGAAGACCAGAAACAGTGCACCGGTGAATTCGTGGAACAGCTGGCGGAGGACGCGCCACCAGACGCGCAGCGTCACCACGAGCGAACGCCAGAGCGCCGGAAGCAGGCTAGCGGGCATGGGTCAATTCTAGGAGTTATGGCGCAAATGGCAAGCGTGGGGAGTTTGCCATGCCTGGATTCCCGAAGCGGACTCCGTAATTTCCACGTACTTTCCACGTCCTGGCGGGCGACATTCCCGTGAACTATACTTTCCCGATGATCTCGAAGACGGAGCTGTTCGGTGCGCTGCGCCGTTATTGGGGATACGAATCGTTTCGCCCCAGGCAGGAGAAGATCGTGCGCAGTCTCGTAGGCGGACGCGACGCCTGCGTGGTGATGCCTACGGGCGGCGGCAAGTCGCTGTGCTATCAGCTGCCGGCGGCGATGACGAACGGGAAAACGGTGGTGGTGATTTCGCCGCTGATCGCGCTGATGCAGGATCAGGCCGCACAACTTGCCGAGATGGGGATTGCGGCAGCCGTGCTGAATAGTTCGCTGGACTCGGCGGAGCAGTCGAAGGTGATCCGCGACGCGTGCGCCGGGAAATTCCGGCTGCTCTATGTCTCACCCGAACGGCTGGCGCGCGAAGACACGGTGGACTGGCTGAAGCGGGTGCCGATTTCATTCTTCGCCATCGACGAGGCGCACTGCATTTCGGAGTGGGGGCACGAATTCCGCCCGGAGTACCGGCAATTGAGCCGGCTGCGCCAGCATTTTCCGGATTGCCCGATTGCGGCGTTCACGGCCAGCGCCACCCGGCAAGTGCGCCACGACATCGTGGAGCAGCTGAAGCTTCGCGATCCGGACAAATACATCGCGAGCTTCCACAGGCCGAATCTTACCTACGCGGTGAAAGAGTGCGACTCGAAAACGCAGCCGGATCTTTTGCTCGCCGCGCTGCGAAAACACTCAGGCAGCAGCGCCATCGTTTATTCGCCGACGATTGCGCGAGTGGAACAGACCGTGGACTTTCTGAGGGAGCACGGCATGGCCGCAATCGGCTACCACGGGAAGATGGATCCGGCGACGCGGAGGACGAACCAGGAAAAATGGATGTCGAATGAAGTGCGCGTGCTCGTGGGTACCGTCGCATTCGGACTGGGGATCAACAAAGCGGCCGTGCGCGCGGTGATCCATCTTTCTCTGCCGAAATCGATTGAGCAGTATTACCAGGAAGCGGGCCGCGCAGGTCGCGATGGCGATCCGGCGGATTGCCTGCTGCTGTGGCAGAAGCGCGACACGGCGTTGCTGGTTCATTTCATCAAGCAGATCGGCGATGCGGACGAACAGCAGCGCGCGTGGAAACGGTACGACGAGATAAAAGCCTTCGTGGGGCCAGGAAAATGCCGGCATCACCAGATATGCGTCCATTTCGGCGAAATCCCGAAGTGGAAATCGTGCCAGGCTTGCGATACGTGCAGCGGCGAGCCGGCGTGGTTGCGCAAAGACGCCGTGGCTTCGCCGGCGCCATCCCCACGGCGCGCCGAACCACCCGCGCGACGCGCAGCCCAAAAGTCCGCCGCGGACGGGAAACGCAGGGAGAGACCGATCCCGCGAGACGTGGACCCGGAGCTTCGCGAACATTTGCGCGAATGGCGGCGCCTGGCGGCGAAAGAGCGCCGAGTGG
>Ga0209007_1000365_pt1 | contig 19886 bp, 16 predicted proteins | sample JacPinW_OM1H0_O2_FD_187961 | JGI IMG/M metagenome (GOLD analysis project Ga0209007, IMG submission 187961) | Forest soil microbial communities from Algoma, Ontario, Canada - Jack Pine, Ontario site 1_JW_OM1H0_O2 (SPAdes) (version 2) | ecosystem: Environmental > Terrestrial > Soil > Boreal... | reverse complement strand
TGGGCCGGCTACGCAAGGAAGCCAATGTCTACGTCTGGGCGCCGGTGATATTTACCGATCAATGGGCCGCGAGATAGGACCTGACCTCACCATGCATATCTTCTTACTGTTATCCAGTTCTGCCCTATTCGCTTTCGCACAAGCGCCTCTTGCATACGGCCAGCAGGCATTCGCGATTACGGTAGTTACACCCGCCGGCGATCAGTTCTGGGCTAACTCCGTCATCATCGAGGGCCGCCACGAGGTGATATTGGTTGACGCACAGCTGACAAAAACGAATGCTGAAAAGGTATTGCAAGCAGTCAAGGCAACCCATAAACCGCTGTCGATCATCTACATCACTCATGAGCACGCGGATCATTTTCTCGGTCTGGAGGTGTTCAAGGAAGCGTATCCGGGAGTGCGGATACTGGCGAATCCCAACGTCGTGGATCGAATCAACAAGGTCTATCAAGAGAAAATAGACAAATGGAAAGGCCTTTTGGGCCCGGAAGCAGCATCTCATGTGGTTGCTATCGACAAATACGACGATGACTCTATTCAGTTTGAGAATTCAAAAATAGAGATCCTCAAGGATCTCCAGGGCGATACCAACGCAAACACCATGCTTTGGCTCCCTGGGCAGAGGACACTTATCGCCGGCGACATTGTCTTTAACGACATGCATGTTTACACCGCCGAGACGGACGCGGCAGCGAGAAAACGCTGGTCGAACTCACTCAAAACAATCAGAGACCTGAAACCTGCCGCGGTTATTCCCGGACACAGCAAGGTTGGAGCCAAAATCGACGCCACTTCGGCCGTCGACTTTACGGAAAAGTATTTGTTGATTTTTGAGGAGGAGCTCAGCAAGGCCAAGACGCCCGATGATCTCGTCGAGGCGATGAAGGAACGCTTTCCGTCCGCGGAACTACTTCTCGCAATCGAAAGAGGCGCGAAGGCCAATGTTAAGCAATAGGGACCGCTTCGGTGCCTGAGCCGGCGAAAGACCCGGTGCGCGTACAACTCAACGACGCGCGACTCGTCACGATCCGCCCGATCCTGCCATCCGATTTGGATGCCCTGAGGAGATTCTTTGCGGCGCTGTCGCGTGCGACCCTTCGGTTTCGATTTCACAGCTCAATCAGCGAGCTCCCGGAGCATCTGTTGCGCGATTTCATAGCCGGCCATCCCGCCCATAGCGCATTCGTGGCCGAGATCAACGATGGCCCCGTGGAGCAACCCATTCTGGTTGCGGAGGCTCGCTTTATTCCCAAGGCCGATTCCGAATCCGCCGAATTCGCTCTGGTAGTCGCCGACAATTGGCGCAGGATCGGTCTCGGAACGACGCTTACCCGTATCTTGGCTCAGCGCGCGCGATTTTCCGGCGTGCGTCGCCTATGGGGCGATGTTCTCGAGGACAACAAGGCGATGCGGGGTTTGGCGCATTCGCTCGGCGCGCGGTTGTCGCGAGGAATGGGCTGCGTTCGACTCTCGTTAGAGGTTTGAAATCAGCCAACCTCGCCCGGTTCACGCGACGGCGTCAACCCTGGCGTCGCATCGTCGCGGCGCTCGAGGCACTTGCCGGTCGAGCAATCCCTGGGCGACATCGCGCGAACATTTCTCAAGATCCCCGATCACGCGGCGCCGATCCGCGCGGCGCCTCACAAGAGCAGTGGCCACAGGAGGAAGGTTGATGTCGATCCAGCGAATTCCCGGATTCGAAAAGTATCGCTCCATGCGTTCCGGAAAGATGACGACGGCCTCGCCGGACTCGACGACGGCGAGGCATTCACGCGGGGTCGTCACCACAGGCCCTCGCGCGATCGGAACGCCCGCCGGCGTATGGTCGGGAAAATGGACCGCCGCCCAGGCCCCTATTTGATGATCGTCGGGCAGTGTTGGAATTACTTCGTGCGCGAGCTCCTCCGGATCGATCAAGGTCTCGTCCGCCAATCTGTGATCGACCGGCACGACCAGTTTCCGGCAGTCCTCGAAGAGGATTACGCTCTGCACCAGACCATCGTGGGACAGAGGAAGGCGGCAAAAGGCCGCGTCGACTTTGCCCAACGCCACCGCCTCGAATTGCTCCACAGGCGTGAGCTCGACCCAATCCACGTCGAGATTGAACTTGCTCTTGAGTTGCCGCACAAATGGCAGCGTTAACTCGTAAAGGCCGCCGCCGATGAATCCCAGCTTCAGTCGGTTCGATTTGCCCAGAGCGGTTTTCTTGCAATCATCCAACGTAGCGCGAAGCACCAGGGCCGCCGGTTCCACACCGAGGCGCAGTTTCGCACCCAGGTCTGTCAGCTGAACTCGCCTGCTGGTCCGAATGAACAGCCTGCCGCCGACCTCGTGCTCCAGCGAGCGAATCGCCTCGGACACAGAGGACTGTGCAAGGTGAAGTCTCTCAGCTGCCTTACCGAAATGCAGCTCCGTGGCGACTGCCAGAAAACAATCGATTTGGCGCAGATCCACGCTACGTTCCCTAAACCCCATCGATCGGTTGGCCCGATTGAGTACGAGCCTACGCCGGGCCTCCGCCCGGTGCAACGTCGATAGCCATGCGACCTAAGCAAATTAGCGTTTGCTATAAGCAACGCAAGCCAACCACGCAGTGCCTTGCGCGAATCGCGCGCGCTCATCAGCAGCGGCAATCAATCGGATAACCCGAATGATCATGCGTGATCGGCTGCTTGATCGGAGCCGCCGATGAGACGCACCATCGCCTCCGGACGAACACTCGCACATTTTTCAAACTGAGCGATCGCGGAGCGGCGACATGAGCAAGTTGAAGGGCAAAGTCGCGGTCATCACCGGTGGCACCACCGGAATCGGATTGGCCACAGCACATCTTTTCGTCAGAGAAGGCGCACACGTCTTCATCACGGGCCGGCGTCAAAAGGTGCTCGATCAAGCAGTGAAGGCCATCGGCAGCAATGTGACTGGTGTTCAAGGCGATGTCGCGAACCTAGCCGATCTCGACCGTCTTTACGAAACGGTCAAGGCCACGGGCCGGCGAATTGACGTTGTCTTCGCGAATGCCGGCATCGGCGAGTTCCTCGCCTTGGGAAAGATCACGGAGGAGCACTTCGACAAGCTATTCGACACCAACGTGAAGGGAACACTCTTCACGGTGCAAAAGGCGCTTCCGCTATTGAATGAAGGCGCCTCGATCATTCTCACCGGTTCCGTCGGCAGCGTTAAAGGGACTCCTGGCTTCTGGGTTTACGGCGCGACCAAGGCAGCGATCCGCAATTTCGTACGAGCATGGACGGTGGAATTGAAGGACCGTCGAATCCGCTCAAACGTTTTGAGCCCAGGTCCAACAGACACTCCGCTGGCGAACGGCGCTCCACAGGATGTCATCGCGCGGATCGTGTCCACGATCCCAATGGGACGAATGGGAACATCCGATGAAATTGCCAAGGCGGCGCTGTTTCTCGCCTCCGATGACTCCAGCTTTGTCACCGGCATCGAGCTGTTCGTCGATGGCGGCAGAGCACAGATTTAATTCACCGAGGACGGGTCATGTGGATTGTCAAAATAGCCCTGCAGCGATCCTATACCTTCATAGTGCTCGCGATCATCATAGTCTTGCTCGGTGGCTACGCCATCGCCAAGACCCCAACGGACATATTCCCCAACATCAAGATTCCGGTGGCCGCCGTTATATGGCGCTACACCGGCCTGCTACCCGAGGAGATGGCCAATCGCATCGTGCTGTTCTCGGAGCGCATAGCCCAAACCACCGTTAACGATGTTGAACATACCGAGTCCCAGTCCGTCAACAGCACCGCGGTGGTCAAATACTTCTTCCAACCCGACGTCGACCCAGATTTGTCCTTCGCGCAGATTACCGCGGTCTCGCAAACTCAGTTATTTTACTCGCCGCCCGGTACCGCACCGCCGTTCGTGCTGGCCTACAACGCCTCGAGCGTTCCAATTCTTCAGCTCGCCTTGTCGAGCGACAGCTTGCCGGAAGCCAAGCTCTACGATCTTGGCAACACGATTCTTCGCACTCAACTGGCGACGATTGCGGGCGCATCGATTCCGTTCCCCTACGGCGGGAAGCAGCGTCAGGTGCAGGTGGATCTCGATCCGCAGCAACTGCGCGCGAATGGCCTGTCGGGGAATGATGTCGTCAAGGCCATTGGCGATCAAAACCTGATATTGCCCGCCGGAACCCAAAAAATCGACTCGCTCGAGTATTTCATCAAACTCAACGCGAGTCCGACGCAAATCGACGATCTCAACGATTTGCCCGTGCGCGCTCAGAACGGGACCGTGACGTACGTGCGCGACCTCGCGCACGTACGCGACGGCTATGCACCGCAAACCAACATGGTGCGGGTCGACGGCCGGCGTTCCGTACTGATGAACGTGTTGAAAACCGGGAATGCCTCGACCATAGACATCATAGACGGCATCAAGCAAAAGCTGCCGCAGATTCAAGGTACGCTGCCGCCGGAACTGAAGATTGCCGCGACCAGCGATCAGTCGGTATTCGTACGCTCAGCCATCAGTGGCGTAATCCGCGAAGCCGTGATCGCTGCGGCGCTGACCGGGTTGCTCATCTTGTTGTTTTTGGGCAGCTGGCGCAGCACCTCGATCATCACGATCTCGATTCCGTTGTCGATTCTCGCGTCCATCGCGTGTTTGTCCGCCATCGGTCAAACGATCAACATCATGACCCTCGGCGGCTTGGCGCTTGCCGTCGGCATTCTGGTGGACGATGCGACGGTGACGATCGAGAACATCAACTACCATCTCGAGAACGGCAAGGACGTGGAAACGGCGATTCTCGACGGCGCGCAGCAAATCGCGCTGCCGGCTTTGGTATCGACGCTGTGCATCTGCATCGTGTTCATTCCGATGTTTTTGCTCGCAGGCATCGCGAAGTTCCTATTCATACCGCTGGCTGAAGCGGTCGTCTTCGCCATGCTCGCCTCGTATCTGCTGTCGCGCACCTTGGTGCCCACGCTCTCCAAGTTCTGGCTCAAAGCCCATGACAAAGAAGCACGCAAACGCCCCGGCAACATTTTCTCACGCTGGCAGAGCAGCTTCGAACGGCACTTCGACGCGGCCCGCGATCGATACAAGAAACTGCTTGAAACCGCATTGAAAGCCGGCCCGGGCTTCGCCATCGCTTTCTTGGCATGCATGGCGGCCACTGCTCTTCTCGCCTTCCCGCTGGGTCCCTTACCAGGACTCGGGCAGGATTTCTTTCCGAGCGTCGATGGCGGCCAGATCAAGCTCCATATGCGGGCACGCACCGGCACCCGGATCGAGGAAACGGCGGCGCTATGCGATGCGGTGGAGGCGACAATCCGCGAGACGATCCCGGCTTCCGAGATCGTCAACGTCGTGGACAATATCGGGCTGCCATACAGCGGCATCAATCTTGCGTACAGCACCTCCGCGCCAACGGGTCCTGCCGATGCCGACATCTATGTGAACCTGTTGCCGCGCCACAAACCGACCGCCAGGTATGTACAGGCGCTGCGCACCAAACTGGCGGCCGCCTACCCGTCCTCGACCTTCGCGTTCTTGCCGGCGGACATGATCGGTCAAATATTGAATTTCGGGCTGCCCTCCCCGATTGATGTGCAAATCGTCGGGTTCAACACCCAAGGCAATCGCGAGTTCGCGAATCAGCTGCTGCAGAAGTTGCGCACCGTGCCCGGCGCCGTGGATCTGCATATTCACCAAGCCGGCGACTACCCGCAGTTCAATGTGGATGTCGATCGCAGCAAGGCGGAGCTGGTCGGTGTTACGGAGCAGGCGGTGGCGAGTAACGTGCTCGTGTCCTTGTCAGGGAGCTTTCAAACTTCCCCCTCCTTCTGGGTGGAACCCAAGGGCGGCACACAGTACCAAGTCGTCGCGCAGACTCCCCAGTACCAATTACAGAATCTCAACGATCTTGGCAACACGCCGTTGAACGGCGTCCGCAATTCATCCCAGATCCTGTCCAACCTCATCAGTATTCACCGCAGCGTCGCTCCGGCGGTCGTGACCCATTACAACGCGACCCCCTCCATCGATATCTACGGCTCGGTGCAAGGTGCGGACTTGGGGTTCGTGTCCGCGCAGATCGAGAAGGTCGTGGCGCAGGCCCGAAAGGACCTGCCTCGCGGCTCCAACATTGTCGTACGCGGTCAGGTGCAGACAATGAAGGCGTCCTTCAACGGCCTGCTCATCGGGCTCATCGGGGCCATTGTGCTCGTCTACCTCTTGATCGTGGTCAATTTTCAATCGTGGCTCGACCCATTCATCATCATTACGGCATTGCCCGCGGCGCTCGCCGGGATCGTCTGGATGCTGTTTCTCACAGACACCACGGTCAGCGTGCCGGCGCTGATGGGTGCGATCATGTGCATGGGCGTTGCCACCGCGAACAGCGTGCTCGTCATCAGCTTCGCGCGCGAGCGCATGAACGCGGGGGAAACCGCCCTGCAGGCGGCCCTGCAGGCAGGCTTCGCGCGCCTGCGGCCGGTCGTGATGACGGCGACCGCGATGATCATCGGCATGATTCCGATGGCGCTGAGCCTCGGTGAAGGCGGCGAGCAGAACGCGCCCCTCGGGCGCGCCGTGATCGGGGGACTGATCTTCGCGACCGTGGCGACGCTGTTTTTTGTGCCGACAGTCTTCTCAATTATTCACGGCCGCAAATCAATGCACCCCGCACATCCAGTTGAGGTTTCACATGGCTAAATCCTTACCAAACACTCCGCCACTACCGGCGCCGCGCAAGGGGTATCGTCATCTTTGGGGTTTACTGGTTGTCGTCCTCATTCTTGCGACCTGGGGGGAGGTCCATCGGGTGATGGCGCGCAGTACGCTGCGCCAAAAAACCGCCGACGAGGCCACACTGATCGTTGCGACGGTAACGCCGACCCGCTCCGACGCGGGCGAAGAATTAGTGCTGCCGGGCGCGGTGCAGGCTTACAGCGAGGCGCGCATCTATGCCCGCACCAATGGGTATCTGCAGTCGTGGTCGGTAGACATTGGCAGCATCGTCAAGAAGGGGCAGCTGCTCGCCGAGATTGATACTCCCGAAGTCGATCAGCAACTCGCCCAGGCGATCGCGGATCTTGCCACTGCTCGCGCAAACGAGGCGCTCTCAAATACGACCAACACGCGCTGGAAAGAACTCCTCAGGACCGAATCGGTATCGAAGCAAGACGCGGATGAAAAGGACGGCGACGCGGCAGCAAAAAAGGCCACCACGGAGTCAGCCGCGGCCAACGTGTCGAGGCTGCGCCAGTTGGAATCATTCAAGCATGTTGTTGCGCCGTTTGACGGCGTGATCACCGCGCGCAATACCGACATCGGGGCCCTGATCAACGCGGGCGAAAGCGCGGGCACAGAATTGTTCCGTCTTGCGGATACGCACAAGCTGCGTATCTATGTCCAAGTCCCTGAACCCTATGCGGCGGCCGCGAAGCCCGGAGTGGCGGCCGAACTTAAGTTCAGCGAGCAAGCAGGCAAAGGATACGAGGCCACGACCGTGCGCACCGCAAACGCGCTGGATCCGATCTTGCGCACCTTGCAAGTCGAACTGGAACTCGATAATGCGCAGCGCGAACTATTTCCGGGCGCCTACGCAGAAGTCCACTTCAAACTGGCCGGAAACGCATCGTCCGTGCGCCTGCCGGCCAACACCGTTTTGTTTCGCGCACCCGGACCACAGGTTGCCACGGTCGACGCCCAGCACAAGATTCAGCTGAAGAGCATTGTCCAGGGCCGAGATTTCGGCGGCACCATCGAAGTGCTATCGGGTCTGCGTGCCGACGATGCGGTCGTGTTGAATCCGCCGGACTCCATCATCGACGGCGTGACCGTGCGCGTGGCGGCTCCGCCGTCCAAACAGGCGACGCCGTCCAAACAAGCATCGACGAGTCCAGCGAAATCGACTTGAGAGATCCGACATGCAAACGACATTGCGAACGGCGGCCTTTGCAATCCTCAGCATCCTCGGCGGATGTTCTTTCGCGCCGACCTACAAGACCCCGAACAGCGCGCCACCCGCAGAGGTGTACGCGGAGGCCGGCGATTGGCGCATGGCAGATCCCGTGGATAATCGAGCACGTGGCGCGTGGTGGACGCTCTTTCAAGACCCGGAGCTTGATGCCCTCGAAGCCAAGGTCGGCGGCGCCAATCAGAACATCAAGGCCGCATTCGCGCGCCTACAGGAGGCGCGAGCGGCAACGCGCATCGCGCGCGCCGACCTTTTTCCGTCCCTGACTGTGGGATCTTCTGCGACACGACAACGCATCTCTCAGAACTCGCCGAGTTACCTGCCGGGCATCAATCCGACGTTCAACAATTTTGATATCGAGGCGGATCTGTCCTATGAGGTGGATCTGTGGGGACGAGTGCGCAATACGGTGAATGCGGCGAAGGCGAATCAGCAAGCGAGCGCCGCCGATCTCGCCTCGTTGGACCTGGAGCAACACGCTGAATTAGCCACCGACTATTACACCTTACGGAGCGAGGATGCCGAACAAGTGTTGCTCGACAATACGGTCGATGACTATGCGAGATCGCTCGAACTGACCGAACATCTCTACCAGGGCGGTGCGGCTGCAGTGGCCGACGTAGACCAGGCGCGAGCCCAACTCGAGGGCGCTCGCACCCAGGCGGCCGACGTGGCATTGCAGCGCTCGCAGACCGAACACGCGATCGCCGTGCTGGTCGGCGAGAATCCCTCCCGTTTTCACCTCGCTCCGAAGCCTCTACCTCAAGACAGCGCGCCGCCTCAGATCGATCTCGGATTGCCGTCGACCCTACTCGAGCGCCGACCCGATGTGGCGGCGGCGGAGCGAAGAGTCGCCGCCGCCAATGCGCAGATCGGGGTTGCGCGAGCTGCGTACTTTCCCGTCTTCAGTCTCGCCGCGGCCACCGGGTTTGACAGCACGCGGACCTCGACGTTGTTGAATGCGCCGAGTCGGGTCTGGTCGGCCGGTCCGGCCGGATTGCTTACCGTTTTCGATGCCGGGCGGCACCGCGCGCAATCTGCGCAGGCTCACGCGCAGTACGATGAGCAGGTGGCCGATTACCGCGCCACCGTGCTCATTGCCTACCAAGAAGTAGAGGACAACTTGGCTGCGTTGCGTCGCCTCGAGCAAGAGAGCCTCAGCGAGGCCGCTGCCGTCATGGCCACCGGCAAGGCGCTCGAGCAAGCACGGTATCGATACAAGGCGGGACTGGTCACGTATCTCGAGGTGGCGACCACCGAGACCATCGCGCTGCAGGCTCAACAATCCCGCGTCAACATTCTCAATCGACGCATGGATGCCAGCGTGCTATTGGTCAAAGCGTTGGGCGGCGGATGGCGCATCGATGATTCAGTCGGTATACGCCGCGATCAACGCACGCGCCGCTTTAGCGGCGCCTTGCACCGGTCCATCGGCGCCCATGGTGACGCGGCTGAGATAAGCGCCTTCCCATAACAACATCAACGAGTCGCCCAGCGCATTGGGTTCGCGCGCGCCCATCTCGAGCGCGAGCTGTCGAAAGCGCCGGCGCATGTCGGCCTTGTGCTTCTCGATCACGGGACGCGCCGGATGGTCGGCTTCAGTGATTTCCACCGCGGCATTGGCGAGCGCGCAACCCCGCGAGTCCTCTTCGCAATTGCTTTTCACCAGCACATCGAACAGCGACTCAACTTGCAGACGCGGATTTCCGGTGTGCGCCGCCAAGGTTTCATCCCACCAGAGCTGGCCCTCACGCTCCTCGCTACGCAAGTACTCCGCGACGAGTTCGTCCTTGGAGGCGAAGTTGCGGTAGAAGCTCATTTTGTTGGTTCCGGCTTCGTTGGCAATGGTATCGACGCCCACGGCATGAATGCCGTGGCGATAAAACAGGTCGCTCGCCGTTTTCATGATGCGATCGCGCACCCGGGACTTCGGCGCGGAAGAAATAATCTCTTCCTCTACAGCCACTTGCGTCGTCTTAGCTCGATTCATATAGGACTCCACTTGACATGTGACTGACCGGTCATTAACGTATTGACACGCGTTACTGACCGGTAACACACGGTACATAGCATCGTGGTGTTGCAGCCGTAAGTCAAGTTCCCCAGTGGGGGGCCTGGCGGCCCGGGTCAGACCGCAAGACGCCCCGGTTTATCCGGGAAATCAAATTTAGGATCGGAGTCGTAAGTGCCTCTCAACCGCGCCTTTCACAAAAGCTCTTTACCCGTTCTGATTGGTCTCGCCGCCATCGGAATCTTTCTGCTCTATTCCAACGTCGGACATTCCCACGCCAAGCCGGTGGCGGCGCAGGCCGCTCTGCCAGAAGTGCAGGTGGCTGAAGTGATCCACCGGCCGCTGCGTGAATGGCAGGAATTTAGCGGCCGTCTGCAAGCCCCGAACACGGTGGAATTGCGTCCGCGAGTCAGCGGCTACGTCGACCGCGTTGCCTTCACGGATGGCGCACGCGTGAAGAAAGGCCAGCTGTTGTTCCAGATCGATCCGCGCCCCTTCCAAGCCGAAGTCGAACGACTGGTCGCGGAGCGTACACGCAGCGTGTCTGACCTCGAACTCGCCAAGGCCAACCGCGCTCGCGCCGAGCGCCTGATCAGTGCCCACGCCATCTCGCGTGAGGAATACGAGCGACAGGTGGCTGCCGAAGCCTCGGCGCAGGGAGCCTTGGGCTCGATCGATGCGTCGTTGCAGGAAGCGCGCCTGAACCGGGAGTTCACCGAAGTGCGCGCGCCGATCGACGGTCACGTCTCACGCGCGATCATTACCGCGGGAAACCTCGTGACCAGCGCCAGCCTGTTGACCACGCTCGTGTCCGATGACCCGGTCTACGTTTACTTCGACACCGATGAGCAGACCTATTTGCGCTATGCGAAGGCGAAACAGACCCAAGCCCACGCGAGTAACGGCGGCTCCGACATCTATATTGGACTCGTCGACGAGGATGGCTATCCGCACCCGGCGCAGCTTGACTTCATCGACAACCAGGTCGATGCCACCACCGGCACGATTCGCGCTCGAGCCGCGCTGGCAAATCCTGACGGCCGCTACACGCCGGGCCTGTTTGCACGTGTGCGGCTCGTCGGCGGGGAGGATCGCGACAGCGTCCTCATCGAGGATCGCGCCGTCGGTACGGATCTTTCCAAGAAATTCGTGCTGACGCTGAGCAAGGACAACCGCATCGAGTATCGCCTCGTGGAACTCGGTCCCGAAATCAACGGCCTGCGCGTCGTGACGCAAGGATTGGCTCCGAACGAACTCATCGTCGTCAACGGTTTGCAGCATGTGAGGCCCGGGCAGAGTGTCGCTGCCACGCGCGTTGCCATGAGCGATGCCGCGGGCGGCCTCAGCCAGGTAGCCGCCCAACCGAGCGTGCAACCGGCGAACGCGGCACCGCCCGCACGCCCGGCCGATGCGGTCTCGCGTGTTGCCCAGACGACCGTTGCCCTTCACGTGGTGCATTGAGATCATGAAACTCTCGCAGTTCTTCATCAGCCGCCCGATCTTCGCGGGCGTGCTCTCGGCCCTGATCTTCCTCGCGGGTCTGATTGCGTTGCCGCAGCTGCCGATCAGCGAGTACCCGGAGGTTGTCCCGCCGACCGTGATCGTGAAGGCGAACTATCCGGGCGCAAACCCCAAAGTCATCGCGGAGACCGTCGCCAGTCCACTCGAGCAGGCGATCAATGGTGTGGAGGGCATGCTCTACCAATCTTCGCAGGCGACCGCCGATGGCGTGATGACCCTCACCATCACGTTTGCCTTGAGCACCGATGTCGACAAAGCGCAGGTGCAAGTACAGAACCGCGTGTCGCAGGCGCTGCCGAAACTGCCCGACGTCGTACAGCGTCTCGGCGTGGTCACCAACAAAGCCTCACCCGATCTGACCATGGTCGTGCACTTGGTCTCTCCGGACAATCGCTACGACACGCTGTACCTGTCGAACTATGCGCTGCTGCGTGTCAAGGACGAACTCGCTCGCCTGGATGGTGTGGGGGACGTGCAAGTGTTCGGCGCCGGCCAGTTCTCCATGCGCATCTGGCTCGATCCTGAGAAGGTCGCCAGTCGCGGCCTCACCGCGGATGATGTTGTCAGGGCTATCCGCGAGCAGAACATACAGGTCGCCGCGGGTCAGCTGGGAGCCCCGCCGCTGCCGAGTGCGGCAGAGTTCCAGGTGGCGATCAACGCCAAAGGCCGCCTGACTACCGAGGATGATTTTCGCAGCATCATCATCAAGACCGGCGCCGCCGGTCAGGTCACGCGCTTGAAAGACGTCGCACGCGTCGAGCTCGGCGCCGACACCTATGCGTTGCGCGCGCTTCTCGACAACAAGGCGGCGGCGGCCATTCCGATTTTTCAGCGGCCCGGCAGCAATGCGATCGCGATCTCGGAGCTCGTGCGCGCGAAAATGCAGGAGCTGAAACACGATTTTCCGCAAGGCGTCGACTACCAGATCGTCTATGACCCCACGGTCTTCGTGCGCGGTTCTATCCACGCCGTGGTGCACACGCTGCTCGAGGCCATTCTGCTGGTGGTGTTGGTCGTCATTGTCTTTTTGCAGACCTGGCGTGCCTCTGTCATTCCCCTGATCGCCGTACCCGTGTCGCTCGTCGGCACCTTCGCGGTCATGCACCTCTTTGGCTTCAGCTTGAACGCGCTGTCGCTCTTCGGCTTGGTGCTTGCCATCGGCATTGTCGTCGACGATGCCATCGTGGTCGTCGAGAACGTCGAACGCAATATCACCAACGGCTTGAAGCCCATCGAGGCGACCCGCCAGGCGATGCGCGAGGTGACCGGTCCCATCATCGCGACAGCGCTGGTGCTCTGTGCCGTGTTCGTGCCCACCGCTTTCATCAGCGGACTCACCGGCCAGTTCTATAAGCAGTTCGCCTTGACCATCGCGATTAGCACGGTGATCTCGGCGTTCAACTCCCTCACGCTCTCGCCGGCGCTGTCCGCCCTGCTCCTCAAGGAGCACGGTGCCCCGCCCGATCGCCTGACCCGCGTCCTCAATCGGTTGCTCGGCGGTTTCTTCCGCCCGTTCAACCGATTCTTCACGCGCTTCTCCGAGCGCTATGTCGGCGGGGTGGGCCGCGTCGTGCGCGCCGGCGGCATCGCACTCTTTGTATACGGCGGACTGATCGCGCTGACTTACGTGGGCTTCGCACGCACGCCGACGGGTTTCATTCCCTCCCAGGACAAGCAGTACCTGGTGAGTTTCGCGCAGCTGCCTGATGCGGCGACCCTCGATCGCACGGAGGCTGTGATCCGCCGCATGGGTGAGATCGCCATGAAGCAGCCGGGCGTCGATCACGCGGTGGCTTTCCCCGGCCTCAGCATCAACGGATTCACCAACAGTCCCAACTCCGGCATCGTATTCGTGACGTTGAAGCCCTTCGAGGAGCGCAAATCCAAGGCGCTCTCGGCCGGCGCCATCACGGCTGCGCTCAATCAGCAATACGGCGCAATCCAAGAAGCCTTCATCGCGGTGTTCCCGCCACCGCCGGTCAACGGCTTGGGCACCATCGGCGGATTTCGCATGCAGATCGAGGATCGGGGCGGCTTGGGGTTCGAAGAGCTCTACAAGCAGACGCAGAACCTCCTGGCAAAGGGCAATCAAAATCCCGCGCTACAAGGCCTTTTCTCCGGCTACCAGGTGAACGTTCCGCAAATCGACGCCGAGGTGGATCGCGAAAAGGCGAAATCGCAAGGCGTGTCGGTACAGGAACTCTTTGACACCATGCAGGTGTACCTAGGCTCACTCTACGTCAATGACTTCAACGCCTTCGGGCGCACCTATCCGGTGAATGCCCAGGCCGAACCGGCATTCCGGCTACAGGCCGAAGATGTCGTGAGGCTCAAGACTCGCAACGCCGCGGGCGACATGATCCCGCTCGGATCCTTCGTGACCGTCAAGCACTCCTCGGGACCGGATCGCGTCATGCACTACAACTCCTACCCGACGGCGGAAATCAACGGCGGCCCGGCCCCAGGTTTCAGCACCGGTCAGGCGCAGGCGGCGATTGAGCAACTCGCGCGGCAGGAGCTGCCCAATGGCATGCACTTTGAATGGACGGAGCTGACCTACCAGCAGATCATCGCCGGCAATACCGCCGTGCTCATTTTCCCGCTGGTCGTGCTGCTCGCGTTTCTGGTGCTCGCTGCTCAATACGAGAGTTTGAGTCTGCCGCTCGCGGTCATCCTGATCATGCCGATGGTGCTGCTCTCGGCCATCACCGGGGTTCAGCTCACGCACGGCGACAGCAACATCTTCACTCAGATCGGCTTGATCGTGCTGGTGGGGCTCGCGAGTAAAAACGCGATTCTGATCGTGGAGTTCGCCAGGGATCAGGAACTCGAGGGTGTGCCACCGCTGCAAGCGGCGCTCAACGCCGCCCGGCTGCGGCTGCGCCCGATCTTGATGACCTCGCTCGCCTTCATCATGGGTGTGGTTCCGCTGGTCGTTTCAACCGGCGCCGGCGCCGAGATGCGCCATGCCATGGGAATCGCCGTGTTCTCGGGGATGCTGGGCGTGACCCTTTTCGGGCTGATGTTGACCCCGCTGTTCTACGTCCTGGTTCGCAAGCTGTCGGCGCGCGCGCCCACCAAGGACACGGGCACGGCGCCGACCCTTCTTGAGCATCCATCGTTCAGCGATGGAAGCGGTTGATCACACGAGGATATGAAATTCCTGCTATGAAGAACTTTTTTGCGATTTTCTCGGCGACACTATTGGCCTCCTGCGCGGTGGGCCCCAACTACCGCGCGCCGCCGGTCTCCCCGGCGGCCGTTCAGAACGCCCACTCGAGTGCCTTCGTCACGCAATCCCCCGAGGCGCTTTGGTGGCAGGAGTTTGGGGACGCCGAACTCAACAATTTGGTGGGCCGCGCGCTCGCGGCCAATCTCGATCTGCGCTCCGCCTATGACCGAGTCCGCGCGGCCCGGGCGGTATTCGTGGAGCGAAAATTCGACTACGCACCACACGTGCAACTAGACGGCACCTACTCTCACTTTGATGAGCAGGAGCCTGGATTCGGCCCATCGCGATTCAATGCGCAAAGCGACAGCCTGGGGTTTGACGCCACGTGGGAGATCGATCTCTTTGGTCATGTACGCCGCTCGGTCGAGGCGGCGCGCGCTGACTTAGGGGCCGAACAGGCAAACTATCAGGACGCGCAAGTTACCGTCGCCGCCGAGGTGGCGCGCAACTATTTCGAGCTGAGGGGCGCGCAGCGGCGCCTCATCGTGGCGCGAGAAAACTTGAGCACCCAGCATCAAACGCTCGACCTCACGCAACTGCTGGATGAGACCGGCCGTGGCTCAGAACTCGATGTACAGCGCAGTCGCGCGCGCCTGAAGGCCACCGAGGCCACGATTCCACCGCTCGAAGCGGCCGAGAAGCAGGCAGGTTATCGCTTGGCAGTTCTCTTAGGCGAGCGGCCGGGCGCGCTGGATCAGGAGCTTCAACCCGCCGCCGTCCCGACCTACGCCAAGGCACTGCCGATCGGCGACACCGCCGAGCTTCTGCGCCGACGGCCCGATGTGCGTGCTGCCGAACGCCAGCTTGCGGCGGCAACGGCGCGCGTGGGCGTGGCAACCGCCGACTTGTTCCCGCGCGTCAATGTTGCGGGTTTCGTCGGCTTTCTCTCGGGGGACGTCGGCCGACTGTTCGGCACCGGTGCCGACAATAATGCTCGGGCCTGGTCAGTCACCCCCACGGTGAGTTGGGCGGCTTTCGACATGGGCTCGGTGCGTGCGCGGCTGCGCGCCAGCGAGGCGCAATCCGACGGAGCAGCGGCCAACTACGAGAAAGTCGTGCTGACGGCGCTCGAGGATACCGAAAATAGTTTTTTCGCCTACAGCGCACAGCAAACGCAGCTGAAAAGTCTGACCGAACAGGCGCAAGCCTCGCGCCGCGCCGCGGAGCTCGCCGACACGCAATACCGGGAGGGCGTCGCGGATTTTCTGGTCTTGCTGGATGCGCAGCGCACGCAACTCGATGCCGAGGACTCTGTGGCGCAAGCGGAGACGGCCGTCAATGTATCCGTGGTCGCGATCTATAAAGCGCTCGGCGGCGTTGGACAGCCGCTGAACGATACCGCCCCGATAAAAGTGGCGCGAATTCCATGAGGGGGCGAATTCCATGAGGGCGCGAATCGATATGGCTTTAGGCCAATACTTGGGCGGCATCGCCTATGCCATTGATGTCATCGCCCTGATCAGCGCGCTGGGTGCAATCGGAAGCCTGCCGGCGCTTCTTAATGCCCTCACCCGATATGCGAAGGTCGCCATCAGGTGGTCGCAGGGCCTGCGCTCGCGTTCCGGTGCGTCAGCTGTGAGCCGCCCTGTGCAATAAGGTGTGAACCATGCAACTGAGATTCCCGACTGCCTTCCTGCTTAGCGCGAGTCTGCTCGCTCTACAAGGGTGCGCGCACACCGCGATACGCGAGCCCACCTCATCCCAAGCGGATGAGCCCAACGCGATCCGCACGCTTGGACCCGATCAGCGCTTCTCGACCCTGCCCTCGGAAAGTGTCGCACGGCGCGTTCGTGCACAGCGCGCGGGTCAGCCGGTCACGATCCTGGCACTTTCGGGGGGCGGTGCGGATGGCGCGTTTGGAGCAGGTGCACTGGTCGGTCTGACGCGATCAGCCTTGCGGCCCCAATTCTCGGTCGTCACCGGTGTCAGCACCGGTGCTTTGATCGCCCCCTACGCTTTCTTGGGTCCCGACTGGGATGACAAACTCGTTGAGGTCTACACTTCCGGCAGCGCGGAACACCTGCTGCATTCCCGCGGATTAGCCGCGTTCTTTGGTTCCAGTGTCTATAGCGGCACGCCGCTCAAACAGCTGGTTGACCGGTACGCCACCGATGCCTTGATCCAAGCGGTCGCGCGCGAGGCGTCGACCGGACGACTGTTGCTCGTGGCGACGACGGATGTCAGCACCGGAGAGCCGGTGATATGGGACTTGGGATCGATCGCGATGAACGGCGGCGCTAACGCAAAAGCGCTGTTTCGCGATGTCTTGGTGGCCTCCGCCAGCGTTCCGGGCCTGTTTCCGCCGGTGGTCATCCGCGTGCAAGAGCAACAGGCGCTTTACGATGAGGTCCACGTTGACGGTACGGTTTCTGTGCCGTTTTTCGTTCCGCTGGCTTTCGTCGAGCCGACCCGAGGCGCAAGCGACCCGTCGCATGGCGCGGTCGTTTACGTCATTGTCGATGGGCGCTTGAGCGAACAACCCGCTCCGCTCCGATTGCGAGCCAGATCGATTCTAACGCGCAGCGTTTCCGCGGGACTCAATCACATGTTGAGGACGACTCTCGAGCTGACCGCCACCGATGCGGAACTTGAAGGCGCCCAGTTTCAGTTCGCAGCCATTCCCCTCGCCTACCCCGAACTCCACTCGTTTGACTTCCGCACGCAGAGCATGCGATCGCTGTTTCAATACGGCTACCGGTGCGCCCAAGCAGGTCGACTTTGGACCTCGTCACGAAGCGCCGGACATGGCGACGCAAACCGGGATGAAACCGGCACCGGGCGGCCCAACCAATGCCCAGCCGATGATGAATTCATCGGACGCTTAGCCGTGCGCTAGATGTTCACGTATCGTTCTGTTGGAGTTTTCTATGACCGAAAAACGAAATCACCCGTTTAAGCCGCTGCCTGTTGCGAACTATCGAGCGGCGCTTGCCCGAGCTCTCGAGTGGATGGGGGATCGCTATCTGCTCGCGAAGCCCATCAATTCTGCCCAACGCTTAGGTGTCGATCGTTACCATCGATGAGGCGGGGTAGCGCGCTCCAGTCACCGGCCGTTCGCGCAGAATTCCGTACAGCCGCTCGAGTTGCGCATCGCCGAGGCGCACCATGACGGACAGTGCATTTTCCTTGAGGCGCTTTATGTTGCGCGTCCCCGGAATCGGCACGATGTACGGTGCGCAGTCGAGCAGCCAGGCCAGGGCGACCTGTGCCGGTGTGTAGCCTTCCTCGCGTGCAATCTGTGATACGACCTCGACCAGCTGCAGATTGCCGGCGAAATTCTCACTCGAGAATCGCGGACTGCTGCGCCTGAAGTCGCCGGCCTCGAAGTCCTCTGGGTTCTTGAACGCGCCTGTCAGAAAGCCGCGACCGAGTGGACTGTAGGCGACCACGCCGATGTCGAGTTCCTCGCACGTGGGCAGGATCGTGTCTTCGAGGTCGCGCGACCATAATGAGTATTCGCTCTGCAACGCGGTGATGGGGTGCACCTGCGCGGCGCGTCGAATAGTGCCGGCCGAGGCTTCGGACAGGCCCAGGTGCCGCACCTTGCCCGCCTTAACCAGCTCCGCCATGGCTCCTACCGTTTCCTCAATCGCGACCTTTGGGTCGACGCGATGCTGATAGTACAAATCGATATGGTCGACGCCGAGCCGCTTAAGACTGGCATCGCAGGCCGCGTGCACGTATTCCGGCGTTCCGTTGATACCCAGCAACGCACCTTCGGGAGCGCGCACGTAACCGAACTTGGTTGCCAGCACAATTTCCCCGCGGCGTGTTTTCAAGACCTTTGCCAGCAGGCGTTCGTTGGCACCCACGCCGTACCCATCAGCCGTATCGAGGAAGTTGATGCCGATATCGAGCGCGGCGTTGAGCACGCGCAGATTAGCGGCTTCATCGGACGGTCCGTAGAACTCAGACATACCCATGCAGCCCAGGCCAACGGCCGAGACTTCAAGGCCCTGAGGCCCTAGTTTGCGACGCGGAATTAACATGATGTCTCCCAAGGGGTGTGTGTAGCGTTCATGCTAGACACCGGCACCATCGGGACGTTAGATCATTCCTGCCGAGTTCTTGCCTAATCCTGCAAACGGCGTGATCTTAGGTTTCGTGCCGCGAATCGGTCGATTACTATGCACCGACCCCTCGAGCAATGAGAAACACTCATGTTTGACAGCAGTTTGCAGAGAATTCGCGGAATCACCGGGATCCCTACACGGCAGCAGGAGCTGTCGGCGCGTGTTGCCCGATTGGCGCCTTTCGACGGGACCCACCAATCGGTGATGCCATCCCTTGCGCTGATACGCAGCAGCGTGCCAACGGTGTGCATGCCGACGATTTTTCAGCCTTGCCTGGCCATCGTCGTGCAGGGGCGCAAAAGTGCTTTATTGAACGATGAAGTATTCCACTACGATCCGCTGAACTATCTGGTCGTGTCGGTGACATTATCGGGGATGGGCCAAGTACTCGAGGCCACTCCCGAGCATCCGTACTTGTCTCTACGGCTGAACCTGGATCTGGAGGAAATCGCGCGCTTGGTGCTGGAATTGGGCGATCGGGGAGCCTCGCCGGCCGCCGCCGATCGCGGTCTATTCGTCGCACGCTTGGACGAGCCTTTGCTGGACGCGGTTTTGCGGATGGTCAAGCTGCTCGACACGCCGGAGGATATCGGCGTGCTCGCCCCCGTGGTACGGCGCGAAATCTACTATCGCTTGTTGCGCGGCGAGCTAGGATCTCGCCTGGTCGATCTTGCGCAATGCGAGGGCGGCAATCATCGCGTCGTTCGAGCAATCGAGTGGCTCAAGCAGCATTATGCCGTGACCCTGCGCATCGAGGAACTGGCGGAGGCCGTGCATATGAGCCCGTCCGCACTGCATCACCGCTTCAAAGCCGTCACCGCAATGTCGCCGCTGCAGTATCAAAAGCACTTGAGGCTGCACGAAGCGCGACGGCTGATGTTCGCCGACGGCATCGAATGCGCTACCGTGGGTCATCGGGTGGGCTACGAAAGTGCTTCGCAGTTCAGCCGTGAGTACCGTCGCCTGTTCGGCGCCCCGCCGCGCACTGAGATCTCGCGCCTGCGCGCAACAGGGATCTCGGCGTAGAGACCTCGGTCAGGCGGCGCTCGTCGCGTCGAGACCGTGCACTCCGACCGTCCCGGTTCGTGA
>Ga0209007_1000364_pt1 | contig 19945 bp, 19 predicted proteins | sample JacPinW_OM1H0_O2_FD_187961 | JGI IMG/M metagenome (GOLD analysis project Ga0209007, IMG submission 187961) | Forest soil microbial communities from Algoma, Ontario, Canada - Jack Pine, Ontario site 1_JW_OM1H0_O2 (SPAdes) (version 2) | ecosystem: Environmental > Terrestrial > Soil > Boreal... | reverse complement strand
CAACCTGGGATGAAAGCCTGCGATCGCTCAAAAGCGGCGGTCAGCTGGTAACGTGCGGTGCGACGACGGGAAACAACGTGACTCTCGATCTGCGCCATCTCTTCGCGCGCCAGTTGACGCTGCGCGGCTCCTACATGGGCACCATGAGTGAGTTGCAGGAAGTGCTGGGTCACATTTTCGCAGGCCGGATGAGGCCGGTCGTGGATCGTACCTTTCCCTTGAGCGAAATCCGCGCGGCTCACGAGTACCTGGAAAAAAGCCAGATGTTCGGCAAGATCGTATTGAATCCTTAGAGATCCAGCTATCTCGTCTTCTTAGCCAGCATCGGCCTGGGGCGTCTTTCCCGAACTTCTCTGATCCCCGCCCCGTTGCGGTGGTGACCGTATCCCTCGCCAGATTGACGGTCAAAACTGTCCGCCAACTTTGCGACCGGTGTGCTGTTCGGCCGCTGCTAAGAAGTAACCTCAAATTAGTTTAAAATAGATTCATGTCCCGCGAACTGAACTTCGGACCTTACATTGACGTCGAGCACGGCAAGAAAACGGTCAAGGATCTTACCTACGGCAATCCCACGCCAGAAGGGGTGGTGCTGGGCAGGCTCGACTCCGTGGTGAACTGGATGCGCAAGGGTTCGATCTGGCCCATGACATTTGGTTTGGCTTGCTGCGCCATTGAGATGATGTCGATGGGGGCGGCGCGATTTGATATTGCCCGCTTTGGCGCCGAGGTATTTCGCCCATCGCCGCGGCAGAGCGATTTGATCATCATTGCCGGCCGTGTCTCGAACAAGATGGCTCCGGTCATCCGGCAGTTGTGGGAGCAGATGCCCGAGCCGAAGTGGGTGATTTCCATGGGCGCTTGCGCCACCTCAGGGGGCGTGTTTCAGAACTATGCGCTGGTGCAAAGCGTAAACCAGGTTATTCCCGTGGATATCTACGTCCCCGGTTGCCCACCGCGGCCGGAACAGCTCATCTACGCCATTACGCTGCTGCAGGAGAAAATCCAGAAAGAGCGCGGCACCATCAAGAAGGCACTGAACCTGGTGTAGCGCTGTGGGAACCTGGAGTGGCGCTGCGGTTGAGTTTTGCACTACAGCGTCCGCCCTAAGGTAGTTGCCATCCCTTGCTTCTCGCATATATTCGATTTCGTGCGTTTCCCGGTGGCGCGCCGCGTTATAATGTGCCGAAGTCGCCCTGGGGTGTTTTATGGAACGTCTTCGCTTCGCGTCCCTCCTGGTTCCCGCCGTCCTTTTCCCTGCCATTCTGGTAAACGGACAAAGTAACAGTTCGGCGTCCCCAGATCAGCTCTCAGCGCCGGCGTCGAGCACGCAATCGAATTCTCCAACACCGGCGCCGCCTATTCCTGCCGATGCTCCGCGCATGTCACGGCAGACGCGCCTGGAAATCATCCGTGACTTCGAGATGCAGATTCTCTATGCGCGCACGGCTTTTCCGATGGGGACCAAAGGACTGAAGCTGAAAAATGGCTTGACCTCGCCAACAGGTCCGGATCTGCAACAGGCTCTCGCCCTCTATGGACCAGCCATTAAGCCGGGGGATCCGGCTCACATCTCCTTCGTTCTGATTAAGGACGACCACATTCATTTCGACCTCAACGGTGGTCCCATTCACCGTAAGAAATGGTACGAGCATATCCAGGTTTCCGGTGCCAACGGGGCGCCCGTGCAAATGGGTCCCAATGAGTCGCAGCCCAATCCCCACGGAACCTATCTGGATGTTTATTTCAACAAATATGTTCCGGAAATGACGGCGCGACAGTTGCGCGAGGTGCTTCATCCGGTGCTCGATTTCAATGCGCGAAACAAAGAGGAGGCGTATCTGGATACCGTGCCTCCGAAGGTGAAACAGGCCATTCAGGCGCACCGTGTGCTGGTTGGAATGAATACGGAAATGGTGTTGCACGCCAAGGGCAAGGCGCCGAAAAAAGTGCGGGAGAGAGATGGCGAAACCGAATATGAAGAATGGATCTATGGCGATCCGCCGCAGGATGTGGACTTTGTCCGTATCGTGGCCGACGAGGTGGTGCGTGTGGAGACCATGAAGGTCGGTGGCCAAAAGATTGTGCGCACCGAAAAGGAAGTGATCCTTGAAAAGCCAGACAAGGATACCGAGGCCAAGCAGGAAGACCGGCCGGCGAATGCCCCCAGCCTGCGCCGTCCGGGAGAGGACTCTGAAGACGTCCCGAAACCGGCCGATGGCGCCTCCCCAATGCCACCCGTAGCCCCGCCGGATCTTCCGCAACCGTCGGGAAGTCCAGGGCCTGGCGCCCTTGTGGCGGACCTCAAATGAAGGTCGCAGCCGGAGTAAGAATCTTCGCCCGCGAACGTGGTCCAGTTGACCAACCTTGAGCATTCCACGGCGGAGTCGAATCAGTTCTGTTGACCGCCTGGATTCGGGCATTCTCAGGAACCCCGAACGGCATCCTAATAGCTGTGGACTCGGAGAATCCGGGGGAGGAGTACGGGATGAGCACCAAGCCGTCGGAACAGATGATGGATCTATTGAAAGAGCTGGCCATGCTCAAGGCGTTGGATGAAAGGCACGAGACAGAGTCGGAATCGGGAGCCGATACTGCCGCCGAGCTTGATTCCAGGAAAAACCGGCGGCGGGAAATCGGAGAGCAAATAAGGGCTCTCGGTGGGCTGCTAGGTTAATCGACCGTTTCGGGTTGCCGAGAGCACGATCAAAGCAGCCAGGGCCGCAGCTTTGTGATCCCTGGTCCAAGGCGCGCCGATCAAACCTCCGGCAGTTGTGATTCTGCGCTGTAGTCCGCTTGCCGACTTTCCGAAGGCAGCTTTTGCTCGCTCCTCCAGTTCCCGCTCGCGAAATCCCTCGACAGAAATTTTCCACCGTTCACATGCGCGCCTGACGCTGTTGCGAAAGAATTCGCCTTCCGCGGTGTGAATCAGCGGATGGGACGAGAGAATTCTCGCCAGAGAAGGCAGAGGTCGAGCGGAAGCCAGCAACACGGCAGCACCTACGATTCGAACCTCGCGCGCCTCCAATTCCCCCACCACCCGCTCGATGGCCGCCGAAGCTAATTGAGCCGAGGCGACGGCACAGGTGGCGATGTGGTTTTCTGATTCCTGAACTCTCAGGCGGGCAGCCTGGTGATAAGGCTGGTTTGCCCCGGATGTCGAATCCGCGACCACGATGCGTTTTCGGTCGACCACCTCTACCCAGTCGGCATCCCCGCTGACGGCTACCAGTACTCCCCACCCGGAATGCATTCGAAAGCCGAGGGCGGCAGGCTTCATGCTGAATTCTCACCAAGAGTGTACCAACCCGGGCCAAACTCATTTCACGGCGACTGTCGGTCCTACATCTGCGAATGAAAATGCCAGCGAAACGTTCGGATACTCCTCCCCCTCGACTTCCACATAAGGATAGACAAAATAATTCAGCGGCTTGCCGGCCTGCGCCGGATTCAACCGCAGGTCGCGGCCCATGCTGAATTGCACGCGGTTCACATCGTGCGATCCAAAGAAGTAGTCATGCTTCTCAGGATGCTTCCAGGCTTCGGAGATGTCGACGGGGATCCATCCTTTGCCCTCAATATAGAAATCGGACCAGCAGTGATAGCCGGCGATCTCGGCGGAGTGTTGGTCGGGCGGCAAGGGGAATCCGATCTCGAAGCGGGCTGGAATGCCCAGCGATCTCGCCATGGCGATGAACAGCGAGTGGAAGTCAGTGCAGTTACCCTTCTTGGCGTCGCAGGCATAGAGCACGTCGCCATGTCCCCAGCCAGTTCCACTCTTGTCATACTTCATGGTGGTAAAGACGTAGTCATAAATGGCGCGAGCTTTGTCGAGCGGCTGCGTCTTGCCCTCGGTCACTTTGGCCGCAAGGTCCGCAGGCAGGCCGGTGGTGGGGACGAGCGCATCGGGTTGGAGGTCCTGCTGCCGCTCTTTATTGGGCAGAGAATTTTTCGGAGTCGAGGAGACCATGTGGGGAGCAAGGGTGAGTGCCACGCGTTCGTGGCGCAAAACATCGTATTCCACGTCAAAGTGCAGTTCAGCCTGAGTTGAGCTGCTGCTCTCGGCGACGTAAATCTCATTGCCGTATCTCGACTCACGGGTTCTCTTCAACGGCAGGTCACCCTTGGCGGAAATGACTTTCACTTCCTGATAGGCATCCGAGTGGGAAGCAGGAATCCAGATGCGAACCTTCTTGCCAGCAGGCAGATTCTTCACCGTAAAGGCATAGTGAAAAGTGAAGTGGCGGGAATCTTGGGCGGGAGCTGGGAGGCCCAAAACGAACAGAGACAGCAACGCGCAAAGTTTGCGTAGCATAAGCGGCGTCCTTATTATGTTCTCAGCTGAAAACTGAGAACCGAGAAATGCGAACTGCTGGGAAACGACACACGGGCGTCTTAGACGGAACGCCGTCAAGTGAAGCCGCGCCGTGGGATGGGCAGGGGCATGAATATGCCGGGAGGGTTCCGGCGATGCCGTATTTTACGCCCTCGACGGCATAAGGGGTAACCGGCCGTCTAGGCTAAAATGCCTGCGTGCCCCTAGCCATCCAATGCCGGGATCTGCGCAAGACTTATGACGGAAAGGTCGAAGCCGTGCGTGGGCTGAACCTCGAGATCCAGACCGGCGAGTGTTTTGGCCTGCTAGGGCCGAACGGGGCGGGAAAGACCACGACGATCGAAATCCTGGAGGGTCTGCTGGCGCCGACCTCCGGAGAAGTGTCGATCCTTGGGCATCGCTGGCGCGACCATGAACGCGAGATGCGCGAGTGGCTGGGCATCTCGCTGCAGGAGACGCGTCTGTCGGAAAAGCTTACCGTACGCGAGACCATTGAACTGTTCGCCAGCTTTTACCGCCAGCCACGCTCTTGCGAAGAGGTTCTCGAACAACTGCAACTCACCGAGAAGGCCGACTCCTGGGTGGGCAAGCTTTCGGGTGGTCAGCGCCAGCGGTTGGCCGTTGCGACCGCACTGGTGTGCAATCCGAAGATTCTATTTCTGGACGAGCCGACGACCGGACTTGATCCTCAGAGTCGCCGGCAGCTGTGGGACATTATTCGCCAATTTCAGCGCGACGGCGGTACTGTGCTGCTGACCACGCATTACATGGATGAAGCGGAGCGCCTGTGTGATCGACTGGCAGTTGTGGATCACGGGCAGATCATCGCCGAGGGCTCGCCGGCCGACTTGATCGACCGGCTGGGCGGACATCATGTAGTGGAATTTTCGGTGAGCGGCCATTCGGACGGTGCGACATTACAAGCTTGGAACGGACTGCCCAGCGTCGAATCCGTTCGCGAGGACGACGGCATGATCGCTCTGAATGTAAAGCAACCGCACTTGACGATCCCCGCGCTGCTCGATGCGATTGACAAGCAGGGAAGTCAATTGCAGCATCTGACCACCCGGCAGGCGAGCCTGGAAGATGTGTTTGTGCGGTTGACGGGACGGCATCTGCGGGAAGAGTGAGTCGACTATTTATGAGCGTTGCCCAGGAAATTCTGGTCCCAACCCGAGAGGCGCGGCCGGGCCCTCCGCCACGGAACGGCCGCTGGTCCGGTTACCGGCATCTGCTGCTGGCACGCCTGCTGGAGTTAAAGCGCGAGCCCGAGGTCGTCTTTTGGGTTTTCGTGTTTCCTCTGCTGCTCGCTCTCGGCCTGGGCATTGCTTTCCGCAATAAGCCCGCAGACTCGGTCCGAGTGGCCATCGTCGCCGGGGCCGGCTCGCAAGATGCGCAAGCGCTTCTGGTTCGATCTTCGCAACATGAACTTTTCAAAATTCAGACGTTAAATGCCGACCAAGCGAAGACGGGATTCCGCCTCGGCAAGTTCGATCTGTTGATCGAAGCGGATGGCAAGGGAGGGTTGGAGTACGGTTACGATCCCGCGCGTCCCGAGAGCGTCCTGGCAAAAGCGGAAGTGAACGATGCCCTGCAATCCGCCGCCGGTCGCAAAGACGTGGTGGCGACCGAGGCGGTGACTTCCTCCGAGCCGGGCTCCCGTTACATTGATTTTCTGATCCCAGGATTATTGGGAATGAACCTGATGAACTCCGGCATGTGGGGCATCGGTTTCGCCCTGGTGGATATGCGCCAGCGCAAACTGCTCAAGCGTTTCGTGGGCACGCCCATGCGCCGCGGAGATTTCCTGCTGGCGATCATGACCAGCCGCTTGTTGCTGATGGTCATCGAGATCGGCCTGTTGCTGGCGTTCGGCGTCCTGTTCTTCCACGTGCGCGTTCTCGGATCGGTATTTTCGATTGCGCTCCTCGGAGGCCTGGGATCGCTCACCTTCGGCGGCGTCGGCCTGCTGACCGCGAGCCGCGCGCAGAAGATCGAGAGCATCAGCGGTCTCATCAACCTGGTGATGATGCCGATGTGGATCTTTTCCGGCGTATTCTTTTCTTACGAACGATTTCCCGCGGTGATTCATCCACTGATCAAAGCGTTGCCTTTGACCGCGCTCAACGACGCGCTGCGCGCCAGCATTCTGGAGGGGACGCCGCTGCTCGAGCAGTGGCCACGCCTGTTAGTGCTCGGCCTGTGGGGCGGGATTTCGTTTGTGCTGGCGCTGAAGTGGTTCCGCTGGACTTAGGTGGTGAACTCCGGGCTGCGCGGCGACACAAGCCCCGCTCAAGCCCCGTCCGCAAATCTTAGGGAGAAGTCACGAACGAGGCCATCTGCGGTGTTTGCGACAGAGTTGTTATGACTTGACTAGCTTGGCCGCCTGTTTCCGCACTTTGGCCCAGCGTAGCCTTTGCGCTTCGGCAATCCGCCGGCGGGCGTCCTTGCTCAAGGTACGTCCCGTCCTCTTGAGCGACTTTCCGCCAGCATGGCCTAATGCGTCCAACGCCTTCCTTACTCTTCCCATCTCATTTTCGAGACGGGAGTACTCGTTCCGCAGGGAAACGACTACATTGTTCAGGTTCATTTACTACCCCCTCATGGCTCAAGGCTAACATGAAGAAGTAAAAAGCAGGAGAAGATTAGAAGCACTCCAACTGGCTGGTGCGCAGTCTTGGGTTTATCCGACGCTGCTCAGAAAGCGCGGCGCCTGCCGCGCTTTGGTGACTTGTTCAAACGAGTGCGCCAACTTGATTAAGGTGGGCTCACTCCAGGCGCGGCCAAAGAATGAGATACCTACCGGCAAGCCGGAAAGAAAACCAGCGGTGACATTGATGTTGGGGTAGCCCGCGACTGCGGCTGCGTTGGAACTGCCTCCGGCCGAGTGGTCCCCGTTGATCAAATCGGTGAGCCATGCCGGACCGCCCGTAGGAGCCACAATCGCATCAAGGTGGTACTTATCCATGAGCGCGTCGATGCCTTCGGTGCGTGCCAATTGATGATTTTTCGCCAAAGCATCGACATATTCTTTCTCCGTAAGCGGGCCTTTGGCTTGCGCTTTCAGGAACAAGTCCTGCCCGAAGTAGGGCATCTCTTTTTGCCGGTTATGTTCATTGAAGTCAATAATGTCTTGTAACGTGCGCACCGGCGCCCCCGCGCCGAGTCTGGCCAGATAGGTGTTGAGGTCGGCCTTGAGTTCGTACATGAAGACGAGCAGTTCGCTCTCATCGAACTTCCCCAGAGTTGCGATGTCGGCGGGATCGACCAGGATCGCTCCCTGCTGCTTCATCACGCCCAGCGCTTGTTCTATAAGCGCGTCCACGGCATCGTTGAAGCCGAAGTATTTTCGTGCTACGCCGATGCGGGCGCCTTTGAGACCATTGGGATCGCAGTACTGCGCATAGTCGGTTTGCGAGTTGCCGGCACTTGCTGCGGTCGCAGCGTCGTCGGGATCAACGCCGATAAGAGCACCCAGAAGAATCGCAGCGTCGCGCACCGTACGGCACATGGGTCCGGCTCCGTCTTGGCTATGCGAAATCGGGATGATGCCAGCGCGGCTGACCAGGCCCACCGTGGGCTTGATCCCGGCCAGCCCGTTCGACGATGACGGGCACACGATCGATCCGTCGGTTTCGGTGCCAATGCCCGCGGCGGCCAGGTTCGCAGAGATGCCGGCCCCCGTGCCGGAACTCGACCCGCAAGGATTGCGGTCGAGCGCATAGGGATTTTTCGTCAGGCCTCCGCGCCCACTCCATCCGCTGGTTGAGTGGCTGGAACGGATGTTTGCCCACTCGCTGAGATTGGTCTTGCCCAGGATGACTGCACCTGCCGCGCGCAGCCTTCGGGCCACGAAAGAATCCTTGGGCGGTTTCGAGCCGACCAGCGCCAGCGATCCGGCCGTGGTCATCATGCGATCCGCGGTGTCGATGTTGTCTTTGATCAGCACCGGGATGCCATGCAGTGGCCCACGCAAGCCCCTGGCCTTACGCTCCTGATCGAGAGTGGCGGCGATGGAGAGTGCATCCGGATTGAGCTCGATGATCGCGTTCACCGCCGGCCCGCGCTTGTCGATCTCATCAATGCGCGCAAGATATTTCTCGGCCAGCGACCGGGCGGTGAGTCTTCCGGACTTCATCGCATCCTGCAGTTCCGGAATCGTGATCTCCTCCAGTTCGAACCGCTTGATATCGGCAGGCTGTGGAAGCGGCGACGAAACGATTTCCCTCGCTGCGCCAAGTGCCGGATAGAGCAGTGTGGCCACGCCGCTGGTTAGAGCGGCTCTAAGAAACGAACGCCGATCGCCGGCAGAGGCGAAGGATGAAAGTGTTTTGGACATGTTCTTGAGCGTTCTTGAACGCGACGAACATACTAAAGCAGGCGGTGAGAAAATGCGCGGCGAAGCTGTTCTGACAGCGTCCGCTTGCTCGACATTCGCGAGTGATGAGAGGTCTCGACGGCGTCGTCGGCAAGCTTGCTGAGACAGCGGCAGCTTCCAGCGTCTGCTGGGCAGCCAGGGCTTGGATACGGTATGAAGCTCAGAGTTGTTGAAGCCCTCAGCGCGGACCAGGGCTGTTTGACGCCCGGCCAGAGGCATTTCTTCGCCAAGCCATCGAGTCCGGCCGGTTTCACCGTGCCGAGGACGCGCGTTCTATCAGAAGGTTTCCTGGTCGGCGAGTGGCCCTCAAAGGCAGCGTCGGCGTATGATCTTTTGGCCGTCTGTTCGCGGCGGGAGTAGCTCAATGGTAGAGCATCGGCTTCCCAAGCCGGTGGTTGCGGGTTCGATCCCCGTCTCCCGCTCCAATTTTTCTTCGGTCTTCCTGATGCGCCATCGCACGCTCCACTTTCCGCGCTTCTTAATCTGATTTCGACGCGAAGACGGTCCGGCATTTGTAGAAATCACCCAGGCGACGGGCTTTGGTTTATGAGAACTTTCGACCATACTGCTGGTCTGCAAAATTATGGCACACGATGCGGGTGGAACGACATTAACACTTCGTCTATCATGAAATTATGAATGCAAGAGCTGACGTGGATGTCGCAGTCCCCACCATTGCGGCGGCGATCGGCGAACCCGCGCGGGCTCGCATCCTTTATTGCTTAGTGGATGGCCGCGCACGAACCAGCACCGAGCTTTCGGTGGTTGCTGAAGTGAGCCCCTCCACCACGAGCGTACACCTGGATCGGCTGAAGAAGGCTCACCTCGTCAACGTGCTGGTGCAGGGGAAACATCGCTTCTACAGTTTGGCCGGGCCCGACGTCGCCCGTGCGCTTGAAGGACTTAGCGTCCTCGCTGGAGGCTCTCGCGTCAAGTTCGTATCGAGCGCGCCAAGCCGGCTCCGTGTCGCACGGACTTGCTATGATCACCTGGCAGGCATACTGGGGGTTTTGCTGCACGACCGGTTTAGGACATTGGGATGGGTGTCGGTCGGTTCGAAGGGCAAGAAGAAGGATGAGGGGTATGACCTCACCTTAGAGGGAACGAAGGCGCTTGAGAGTCTGGGGATTCAGGTCGAAGCGACGCGGGCGCTGCGCCGCAGGTTCGCGTGCGCATGTGTGGATTGGAGTGAGCGCCGACCACATCTCGGCGGTGCCCTCGGCGCTGCCTTGTTGAACGTTGCCTTGAAAAGGCAATGGGTGATTCAGGATCTCGATAGTAGAGCTTTGGATGTCACCCGGGTTGGACGGCGCGAGCTGCTGAGTCGATTCGGCCTTCAAGTCTTTTAAGGGGCTAGATTCGCAGCTTACTCACTGGGTAACGAAGTGCTCCAAAGTGCGGCCCACGATGTCACGCGGATTAGTGGTCAGTCCTGGAATGTTTCCTCGTAGCTCAGCTTGCCTGACGGCTATCCTGCGCCGGCAGTAGCCGCGCCGATAGCCGTGGTTGCACATTGCGCGGTCTTCTCTTCGCCAGTTGGAAATACAAAAAAGTGCGCTTCATTGTTGGAACGGCGCCTCTGCATTTCTGGCTCGACTTCTCTGTGGACCTCGATCTGGCACTGTGATCATTGGCTCTCCTTCACGACGCGTCCGTTGAGCGGCTGAAGCGGCCGGACATCGTGGGGATAGAGCTTCGCGAACGCATCGATCTGAGCAGCCGAGATGTCCAGCGGGGTCTTTAGCACAAACCAGGTAACGCTCTCCGTGCAGGGCGGAGCCGTTAACGAGCCCATGTACGTGTAATATGCGGTAGCATCGGGCAGCAGGCCCGCGGGATTCATCTCCACTCTGGCAACCTCCTCCTCGCCCTCGCTCTTCGGCATATGTTGCCAGATCTTTTCGATGGTCGGGTTGGCGGAACCGGCCTGCAGAAGAACGGCAACTCCGGCAACTTTCCCGTCGCTCATCCGGTACATCAGGTGGACCACCATATCGTAGGGCTTTCCCTGGATGTACTCCTCGCTGGGATGATGGAAGTGGAATTGTGTGAGCTGATACCGTTTGTCTCCCACGATCAGAAAATTTCCGCTTCCTGGGGCGTCGTGGTAGTTCACCCGGATCGTGTGGCCATTGTTAATTACAAATTTGAGCAGACCACTCTTGGATTCGAATTTTAGCGCGGGCAGATCAGCTCTTTGCGTATTTCGAATGTCGATCGGAGACTGCTCCGAGCCCTTGCAGGCGGCGTACTCGGGATCCAAGTCACTCCAATGTTTGGCATCTTCGTAGGTCCATGGTGTCCTCCAGGGGGACACATAGTGCTCGCCTGCGGCTTCCTGAGCCCGTAGACCCACCGCACTCACGACCGCCGTGACCACCAGGAATGCAGCCGACATCCAACCTCTACTCACCGTGCACCTCCCCACAGCCAGAAATGTACAGTTTGACGGTTGGTAACAATACGTTCAACATCGAAATATGGATGTATGGATGTTGACACGTAGGGAGACAGACGATGCGGCTCAAAATCCGCCGACCTTCGGGTCTTGGGGGTTCGACTGCCCCTCCCGGCACCAGTACAAATCAATGAAAAGCAATGGTTGACTCGCCTTGATGACTGGATGGCTTGAGGCGGTGTAAACGTCGGGGATTTTTCGATTGACGTTTTTTGTCAAAAGCTGCAGAATCTGGCAGTTTGGTGACAGAAGCGAAGTATCCGCGCCGGCGGCGCACCCTTGAGGCCAAACGAATCGCGATGGGGAGAAGCGCTATCGTCACTTAATTGGTGAAACTTCCTACAAGCCAGCTTCTGGCTCACGTCTCTTTGACATCCATGGTCTCGCCATGACTTCGGGCTCGCCCGTCATCCGGGCACAATCGTCAGTCACGGCCCTTCGGCGGCATGGCGCATGGTCCCCGCCCACTAACGTGGGTTGCAAGCTATGGCAGATTTCATGCGGACGCACTCTGACTGCGGCGGCAGCGAAAGGGGGGCCGCTATCTTGAAAGATCTGCGAGATCTGCTGTCGCTTTGCGGGCAATCAATCGAAAGTTCTCAGAACTCGCTTCGGACTTGACCGCAGTCAATTCGGAGCGAGCGGCAGAGAACTCGCCCAACTTGAACGCTATCTCTCCTTGGAGCAGACGAGCCTCCAACCCATAGCCCGCAGATCCAAACTTAGCGGCCTGCGCTGAGATCGCGGCCAATTCTTTGCGGGTGTCGGACAACTTTCCGGCGGCTTCATCCGCGCGAACGGCTGCCAGTTCAGACTCAAAATGTATCCAGACGTCTCCACTTGCGGGCGAGAGCTTTAGGGCTCGGTTCGCCGACGCTTCTGCCTCCTGGGTCTTCCCCTCAACCAGAAGCACATGAGCTAGAACGGCGTAAGAAAGAGAAGCGTCGCTGGAATCGTTCTGTTTCTCAAAAACCTCCGCGGTCGAACGAGCCAGGGGTTCTGCTTCGGCAGGTTTGCCTTGCTCCAAGAGGATCTGGGCCAACCGGATTCGGCTCTCTGCGAGTTGCACCTCTCCGTGGATCTCTTTGCGGATTTCGATCGAGTGTTCCACGGCAGTTCGCGCATCATCCAGCCGGTCTTGGGCAAGCAGAACGCCGGCTATATCCGACAGGCAATATGCGACGCCGCGTTTGTCGCCGAGCTGCTGGGCCCCTGCCATGGCCTCGTCATACTTTGCGCGAGCGTCGGCGAGTCGGCCTTGCGCAAACAGAACCTCTCCCATATTCAAGGTGGTAACCCACTCGCCAAACTTGTTGTCGATGCGACGGAATATTTCGAGAGACTGCTCCTTCACTCGCAGTGCGCCCGCCACGTCCCCCATACCGAGCATGACGTTCCCAATATCGTCGAGGTCGGCGGCTACCCCCCGTTCATTCTTCATCTCGCGCTGAAGGGAGAGCGCTTCTTCGAGGTGCTTTCTCGCCTGTGGTAAATCTCCTTGCTGTGTTAGGAGCACTCCAAAATTGTGGGAACAGGAGGCCAGATTTCCCATGTCTCCGATCTTGCGGAATTCTAAAAGGGCTTCGTCGAAGGCTTTGCGAGCAGCCAGGAAATCGCCCTTGTCCCCCTGCAGATTGGCGATTCCAGCCAGAGCAGCAGCAGCGCTCCGCTGATTGCCGCCTGCAATCCAGAGCTCACGAGCTTTCGAGTATGCTGCGAATGCCCGATCTGGATCTCCCAGACGCGTAGAAGCCCATGCCTCTCTTGACTTGGCTGCAGCCAATAACAGGTGGCTGCCTTGGGCCTCCGCTCGCGCCGCGGCCGCGACCGCAGCCTGTTGGCTCCGCCTGAAGTCACTCAAAGTCTCGGCCGCAGAAGCCTCGGCTATGTCGATGCGTGCATCTTGGTTTGCAGTTTCGGGAAGACTGCGCATCAGAGCCACGGTTTGCAACGCACTTTTTCCCTGGCCGGAGCGTGATTGCGCACTGGCCAATCGAAGGGCATAGCCCAGATCGTCTGGAAAGAACGTTCTCAAAGTGCGGTAGATCTCGATTGCCGCGGGAAGGTCGTTGGATAAATCTCGATACCGGCCTTCGATGGAAAGCTGCTCGTCGCGCGACAGGTTGTGGGAGAGGCGAAAGGCTTTCGCCGCCTCTTCTCGCGCCTTGGCATCGTAGCCCATCTGAGCCCACGCTTCGGCGAGCGCAGAGTGGGAGAGTGCATGCTTGGAATCGATAGCGATCGCCGCTTCTAACAGATCTCGGGCGGCGAGCGCATCGAAATTCTCAAGCTTGGCCAGACCCTCGGCATACAAGCGCGCAGCTTTTGGGCTGGAGGGCAAAGACGACCGCACTTGAGCTGCCTGCTCACTTGATATGTTGCCAACCGCCAGGCGTTCTCGCATCCTGGACCCGGCTTCAGAGATCAGATCAAACAGGTCAACCTCATTTCCGGTGACCGCATCTTCTGCCACGGTTTCTCCCGCACTCGCGTCTTGCAGCCGAAGATCCAGGCGGATCAACCTTTTGTTTCCCTGATCCAGAATAGTGTACGAACCCAGGGCGACGTAATCGGTTCCCAAGTTCGATCGCAGGCGCAGCAGAGAGTCTTTGGCAAGGGTGTCAGCTTCGCCCCAGGGAACGTCACGGCTGGCACGAGCGATCTGCTCACCCGAGATAATCCGCAGGTGTTCTCCCGCTGCCAGTTCGGTATTCAACATCTCCGCCAGAGCCACGGAAAGCCACTTTGTATCCTGACGTCCACTGAGATTTCTAAAACCAAGGACCGCGACCGAGGGCCGCATCTTCACGGCGGGAAGACTGACCAAAGGTCCAGTTCGCTGCTGCGATCGCCCAATCCGAGATCGATAGACCAAAGCGGTGACCGCTATGAGAGCTACCACTGCAACCGCTATTCCAGTTCGTATTCCAAGCGGGCCCTGTCGTGGAACAACGCGTTCAACCACGACCCGCTCCAGAGAGCGGCTCTCCAACCGAAGAGTCTCTTCCACTTCCTGCGTTGTTCCGAGTTGCGCTTCCTCGACCTTGCGAACGGTCTCGGTAAACTGATAGCCCCGCCCAGGTACATTGACGATGTAGCGCCTTTCTTGAGATGAGTCGCCCAACGCTTTCCTGAGCACGAAGACGTTTTGACTCAGATTGGACTCTTCTACGAAGCTGTCGGGCCACAACATCTTCATCAAGTAATCTTTGGAAACTACTCGATCGCGATTCTCAACGAGGACTACCAGCGTCTCGATCACCTTTGGAGTCAGCGGGACGGGTTCCGTGCCGCGCGATAAGAGCCTTCTGTGAGGATCCAGTCGAAAAGGTCCGAACTCGTACAAGTGGTTGATCTGGCTAGACTTAGTCGCCATTAAAAAACCTTTGAGAATTTTTGAGCGGCATTTTGAAGACTCCTCTGCCGCCCTGATGCATTCTGCACCGCGTTCGACGAGGGATGAAGCGGCGCAATACCCCAAGTGGCAAGCAATCTACCACTGATTTTCCCGCCGAGCAACGAGGAATCAGTGAGCCGACGCGAGGTGGTCATGGAAATCACGATCGAGACCAATCAGGTTCTGGTGATCCAGAGAAGGCAAGTCACCCGATCCAGGTGCAGTGAATGTGCGAGTGAGGCGGAGTTAATGCGGTTCGATAAGGTGAATGTCCTTGTCTATGAAACAGGGAATCAGCAGGGCCTTCGCTTTACCGACGCCGGGGACGGCTCCGACACCCTTTATCTGCGGTCCTTGCGCGGCGCAATGACGCTTGCAAAACGATTCCTCAACTGTCTCAGACGCGGTACAAAGCGGCAAACCAGGCCCGAGAGTGAAAAACCAGAAATCCAAAAGCGTTGACAGGGCGTGACTTTGTCATCGGCCCGTGGGCGAATCACAAATCGATGAAGGAGAGTTAAATATGTCAGAGAAGTTTCGTGCTGTTTCTTTCTTGCGAAGAGTGCGTCAGCACCTTCGTGCTTCTGTTGAAGGCAGACTGCGCATCGTGACCTGTATCGTTAGCTTAGTCGTCCTCGCCGCGGGCACCGCAATCGCCGACGTTTACCTGCATAACCTTTTTCCGTTTCTCGACTTCACCGGTTTTTCCGGGACCTACAGCACCACGGGAAGCGTCGATCTGAGTGGCCCATTCTTTCAGAGTCTGGGCACGAACGGCAGGACCTGCGGAACTTGCCACCAACCCAGCAACGCATTCGGATTGAGTGCCGTCGACGCCCAACTCCGGTACTTCATAAGCCGCGGAAAAGATCCGCTGTTTGCGCAGATCGATGGTTCGACTTGCCCCACCGGTCCCATCGACAATAGTCTGGTTCTGAACAACGGATTGATTCGGATCGGACTGGCCGTTCCACCGAATAGCACCGACGCATCCGCGCCGCAATACACGATCACGGCCGTGCAGGATCCGTATGGTTGCGCTCTCACCACCGATTCCCAGGGGGTGCAGACAGTTTCCGTTTATCGCCGGCCGTTACCAACGACCAATCTGGGGTTCCTGAGTGCGGTCATGTTCGATGGGCGGGAATCGCTCACTCTCCCTCTGAACAACGGGCAAACCTTTCCCGCCAACCTCAATACGGACCTGACGCAGCAGGCGATTGACGCAACCCTGATCCATGCTCAGGCCGGGCAGGCTCCTACGGCCGGCCAACTCAGCGATATCGTGAACTTCGAACTCGCTCTCAACTCTGCGCAGTTGTTTGACTTCGCTGCCGGCGACCTCTCGAAAAAAGCACAGGGGGGAGCGCAGTTTCTATCCACACAGAGCTATTACCCGGGAATCAACGATTCCTTGGGCGCCGATCCTCAGGGAAAGCAGTTCACTCCCAATGTATTTACGATCTACTCATCCTTCCAGAATTCGCGGAATTCGCAGCAAGCTTCGATTGCCCGCGGCGAGCAAATCTTCAACACGCAACTTCTGACCATCAGCAATGTCCCGGGGCTAACCACCGGCACTCAGCAGATTGCCGGAACCTGCACCACCTGCCACGATACGTTCAACGTGGGAAATCATTCCTTCCCCTTGCCCCTGGATATTGGAACGAGCCGCTCGCCACTGTATGAAACCGACCCGAACATCCTGGCTGGGCTCAAGGAAATGCAAAGGCCGGTCTTGCCGGTATTCGAGTTGGTTTGCACCCAAGGGCCGCTCGCAGGCAATACGTACTACACTTCCGATCCCGGCAAAGCGCTGATCACCGGACAATGCAGCGACATTGGCCGAGGGAAAGGTCTCATTCTGCGAGGTTTGGCCGCGCGCGCGCCTTACTTCCATGACGGAGTGGCAGCCAATCTGCAACAAGTCGTGAATTTCTATGACCAACGCTTCCAGATAGGCCTCACGCCGCAGCAGATGCAGGACTTGGTCAACTTCCTGCAAACGCTTTAACCTCTGCCACTGGCGCGAACTGGCGCCGACTCCGGCGACCGGCGCCTGGCGCCAGTTCCGAATTTCCTCAAAGGGCCGAAGTTGCTCTATTTCAGGTTGGCCGGCAAAACCTAAAACCATCCTGAAACGCTGTATCGGATGCGCCCCATTAGAAGAGCGCAGGTAGCTTCGGGACGTGGTGCGGGGCGCGTCCGATCCAGCCGTTTGAAGGAAGCCGCCCGTGGGGCAGTTATGCATATTGAATGGTGTTGAGGTTCAGAGAAAGGCTCTGAGAGGTAGTGGAGCGAAGAATGAGGACAAGGAGAATGGGTTTGGTTGTATTTTGCGTTGGGTCGGGGCGAGAGTTTGAGGCGAGGTTGGAAGCAAGTAGCTGATTTGGGCGCAAGAAGGGCGCACCACGCCGGTAGGTGGTGAGAGGCCCCGAGTGAGCGCGATCGGAATTGTCGTATCATGCGGCGGTTCCGGCGAGATAGGGTGGGTAGAGGAAGGAGGACTCTCTGTGACCAATTTACGGCAGCTTATACTCGAAGACATAGGAGTGCTTTCCAGCGGCATCGATCTTGATAGTCAACTCGCCGGTCAACCCCGCCAGCTCTTCCGTCCCCGAACCCTTCACCACTACAATGTTCATCTCACCAGAAGCCGCATCGCCCTTCGTCATTGTTGCCCGGTGCGCCAGGTAGAAGCTCCCGCTCTTCCCGCCGAGCTTGCCGGTCATCTGCTCCATCGCCACATATGCCATCGAGCCCGTACTTTCCGTGTAGCTGCTCAGCATCTCGCCCTTCGACATTCCTGCAAAATCACCGACCCACGTCTTATCGATCTGATGCCGTCCCACCGCCATCTCCTTTTCGAACGCGGTCGCCTGCGCCGGGGTGATCTTCACCTGAAACGCTCCCCTCGCCTCCATGTGCTTTCCTCCTGTGTTCGCATGACCGCTGATCTGCACCATCAACCCAACGGCGGCGAGTAATATGAAGAATAGGTACATGTTCATGCCTCCCGCCAACCACACTACGACGATGCACGGTGGCATGATTGAAAAAACGCGACGCGAGCCCACGTACTTCCCGCCAACCGTCGCGCCGCCGCGCGGTGTGCTACGGGCCACCGAAGTCCGCGGCGGCACCTTCTTTCACCAGCGCCTCGCCCCAACGCCCGAACTCGTACCCTTCATCCAACACCTCTGGTATGTCCACTGGGACCTCCGCGGCGCCGCCCCTAGCACCGCCGAAACCCTTCCCCATCCGAATTGCTATCTCGTATTTGAGCACGACCTAGAGCGGCCCATCGACGACCCCTGCGTGCACAGACGCGCCGAGGTCTCCGGTGTAACCACCGGTAAATTCTCACGCACCATGGAAGGGCACGGTCGCGTTTTCGGCCTCAAGTTTCAGCCTGGAGGACTGCGCCCTTTCTTACAGGTCTCTGTCTCCACGTTCACCGATCGCGTCGTCCCAGCTGCGCAGATCTTCGGCCCAGACATCCTTACCCTCGCTACGCGTCTCCGCGCACTCGACACCCCCGAAACCATGGCCGCGACTGCAGCTGCCTACTTCGCCCTACACCTGCCCATACCTGACCCCAACACAGCACTCGCCACAACGCTTGTCGACACCATCCTCCGCGACACCACCATCCTCAGCGTAGAGGCCCTCTCCAGCCGTAGCGGGCTCAGCATCCGCGCATTGCAGCGGCTCTTCAAAGCTTATGTAGGCGCGTCGCCCAAGTGGGTCATCCGCCGTTTCCGACTGCATGAGCTATTGGAACGGTTTCACTCGGGCGAATCGCTGGACGGTGCCCAGCTCGCCCTCGACCTCGGCTACTCCGACCAAGCCCACCTCATCAACGATTTTCGGAAGCTGGCAGGTCTCACCCCCACTGAGTATCTCCGTCGTGCCGCTCGGTTGAAATAGCTACCAGTTGTGGCTCCATCGCCGACAGCACGAGGCACACTCTCGAATGTTCAGAGAAGTTTCTCTCATCGTGCCGGCGGCGTGTCGTCACCGCGGATTTCACTTTGCGCCGAGCAGCCTATGCAGCTTGCGAACGGCGGGGGAGATGTCGACTACCGCGGTGCTGCCAAAACCCAAGATGAAGCCAGGGCGTGAGACCTTGCCCAAGTAAGAGGGAGAAAGCGGCCAGATCCAAAGGTTCTGGCGGGCCGCTTTTTTGGCAATTTCCACATCGCGGCTCCCGTTCGGCAGGGCTACGGTCAGATGCATGCCAGCCTCGCCCCCGAGCACCTCGACCCCAGATCCGAGTTCGTTATTGATGCAATCTGCAAGGACGCTCCTCCGTTCGCGGTAGAGAACCCGCATCCTTCGAACGTGGCGCGCAAAATGCCCCTCGCTAATAAAGTCTGCAAGCACATCCTGAAAGAAGGTGGGTGGGCCAATATCCATGGCACGTCGAATCGATAGAAAGCGATCGACAAGGTCCAACGGAACGACGACATAGCCGAGGCGCAAAGAAGGGAACAAAACTTTGCTGAAGGTTCCGATATATATGACTCGAGCGCTCGCGTCGAGCCCTTGCAGGGATGGGATCGGCAAGCTTTCGTACCTATATTCGCTATCGTAATCATCTTCGATGATCCAAGATCCCGTGTTTTGGGCCCAATCCAGCAGTTGGAAACGTCGCGAAGCGCTCATGGTTACGCCAAGTGGAAATTGATGGGATGGCGTGACAAACGCGGCCCGTGCCTTGCGATGACGCTTGATTCCTGCGGCAACATCCAGACCTTCGTTGTCAACAGGCACGGGTATGAGATGGCAGCCGGTCAGCGCGAAGACATCTCGCGCCAAAGAGTAGCCCGGCTCTTCCATCCACACAGCACTCCCGGGGTCGAGGAGTAGACGAGCTGAAATCTCGAGCGCCTGCTGAGAACCGCTGACGATCGCGACTTGCTCCGCCTCGCAGTGGAGCGCTCGCGCGGTTCTCAGATAACTCGCGATTGTTTCCCGGAGAACCATGGAGCCTGTCGATTCGCCGTAGTGAAATGACTTGGCATCCATATTTCGGGAACGGCGTGCGACCAGATTGGACCAGATCTGCAGTGGAAATTGATCGAAAGCCACTTGCCCGACACCGAATGCTCCCCAACCCTGCAGCCATGTGGCCCGCTCGAAAGGGGGAAGGATTGAAGAGCGGCGCGAAACCGGCCGAGGGCCAGAGAGGGCTGACGCCCGTTTTGCACCGGTCACAGCGCTCGCGATGGGTTGGTCCGGAAGAGACCTGGAAACGATAGTTCCTGCGCCGACGCGACTCTCGAAATAGCCTTCCGCCAAAAGCTGGTTGTAGGCATTCAGGACCGGGAAGCGAGAAATACTCAGCTCGGATGCGAGGATCCGGCTTGAGGGGAG
>Ga0209007_1000363_pt1 | contig 19988 bp, 16 predicted proteins | sample JacPinW_OM1H0_O2_FD_187961 | JGI IMG/M metagenome (GOLD analysis project Ga0209007, IMG submission 187961) | Forest soil microbial communities from Algoma, Ontario, Canada - Jack Pine, Ontario site 1_JW_OM1H0_O2 (SPAdes) (version 2) | ecosystem: Environmental > Terrestrial > Soil > Boreal... | reverse complement strand
CCCGATCCCGCCACAACGAAAGTGCCCACTAAGAACGATAAGGATAAAGATAAGGGCACCGAAACGGATACTCTGGTCACGACCCAAGGCAACGAGATTGCCCACCGCGCACTTGCCTGGGACCACATGCAACGCGGCGAGTTCGATGAAGCCGTGGAAGAACTGGGCGACGCTGCGGCGCTCGACCGGCGCGATATGTGGATCCGTTACTACCTTTCCGAGCTGAAGTACCGCATGGCGCTGGCGAAGCATGCCGATATTCAGGGCCTGCCCAACATGATGCAGGATCTGCGTGCCGTGCTCGAGTGGTATCCCGAATTCGCCAACGCTGATGACCTGATGGCCATGGCGCGCCTCGAAGGCGGCGGTCCGATCGCGGCCATGCAGGCCGAACATGCGGCCATGCAGCTCAGTCCGCGCAATCAGCAGTACGTCTACCATCTGGCGGAAATCTACGTCGCCGACAAAAAGTGGGATGCGGCGAAGGGCGTGCTGGAACGCTTGAAGAGCAGTAGCGACACGGAAGTCGCGGCTCTGGCGCGCGCGGAGCTGGAGCGGATTCCTACCGAGCAGAAGTACGGCCTTTCCTCCGCTTCGGCAACGGCAGCGCAAAAACTTTCCGCCCAACCTTCTCCCTTCGACGTGCTGGAGCAGGATGCCGCCAAGCGTGCCGCGCAACAGCAAAGCACCGTGGCGGACAAGCGGCCGGCCAAGTTCGTCCAGGGCTGGCTGGTGGGCGTGGACTGCTCTCAATCCCCGTCGGCGGTTCTTACTGTAGCCGCTGGCGGAGTCGTTCTGAAACTGCGCACCACCGATTACAAATCTCTGCTGCTCATCGGCGCCGACAGCTTCTCGTGCGAATGGAATAACCGCGCCGTCTCGGTAAACTACCGCCCCGGCGGAGTGTCGGATGGAGACTTGGTGTCAGTCGAGGTGCGGTAAGGTCACGGCTTTGCTAAACCGCTGTCATCCCCAGCGTGACAACCGGTTGGTAGTAGAATTGGCAACCGGTCAGCGTCGAATGGGTTGAGACGACTCACGCCCTTGGTAAATCCGCAATTAGGAGACGTTCGCGATGCGATCTATCGCTTTAATCTGTGTGCTGCTTACTTCGCTTTCCGGATTCTCTGCGAACAACGACACCAAGGCGGAAGACATCATTGCAAGGCACCTCGATGCGATCGGCACGGCGGAGGCGCGTGCGGCCGTCAAGTCCCGCGGCATACAAGGCACGCTGCACTTCAAGGAGCTGGTCGGCGGGATGGGAGCGGAGACCGGGAATTGGGGCTATGTATCCCAGAAGCGGGAGTCAAATTTCGTAATGAAGTTCGGTGGCGGCCCGTGGCACGGGGAACGATTTGTATTCGACGGAGATAAAACTTCCTTTGCGGTTTTTACTTCCTCGCACCGGCCGAGCCCGTTCGGCGATTTTGTGCGCATGCAGGACTTTATTCTCAAAGAAGGCTGGCTGGGTGGAGAACTTTCCACGGGCTGGGCCCTTGAGAACCTTGAGCCTAGCCGGGGCAAGCTCAACTATGTTGGCCTCAAGAAAGTCGATGATCACGATCTGCAATGCATCGAGTATTCCCCGAAGGCCAACACCGACATGGTCATCAAACTGTATTTCGATCCCGACACCCATCGTCATGTGATGACAATCTATTCGATGGTGTGGGAGCCGGGCGTTGGCCGTGATGCAAGAAGCGGCCCGAATCAGCGGCAGATCCGCTATACCATCGAGGAGCGCTTCAGCGATTTCCAGACCGACAGCGGAATAACACTCCCCCGGCATTACGATCTTCGCTATACCCAGGAACCGCAGAACAGCCCGACCCGCGCTTATGACTGGGATATGACCGCAGACAAGGTCTTCACCAACATTGGCCTTGATCCCGCGAATTTTCAGATCAAGTAATCAGGTAGTTTGCCCGGTAACGAAAAACCCTCCCGCTGGGAACGGGAGGGTTAGGAATCAACGATAATCGCGGCTAGGCACGGACGACATTGCCCGCCTGAAAGCCTTTGGGGCCTTTCAGCAGATCGAACTCCACAGTCTCACCCTCGTTGAGTGAGCGGTAGCCGTTCTCCTGAATGGCGGAGAAATGTACGAAAACGTCTTCCCCCGTGGAGCGCTGGATAAATCCATATCCCTTCGCCCCGTTGAACCACTTTACTGTTCCCTTCTCTCTCACGGAAAAACTCCTTTCGACTGATCGCGAAGAATTAGGTTCCCCGAATGTCCTGTATCGTTGTCCCGGCGAACCGGGACGCCCCCTCAGGAAAACCAGTGGAACTCGGTTGCGCCTCTCAGCGTCGAAGAAATTGCTCCAAAGCAAAAGACTCCTCGGTGCGCCACCGCATGAAGAAAATGCGGCGCGAACTTTCGGAGCCCTGGACCTTCGACGCTGATTTCTACGGCGGTACTCAAGACGTCAACCTGCCTTACGAACTCATTGCCCAGCATGCGCCGGGAATGAGCAACGAATAATAAGCAGTATTAAATCGATTCGCAAGTGAAATTAGATGAAACGAATCGAAATGTAACCGCAGGTCATGTGGAATCCTTTAACAGGGTATAAGAAACGGTGGTGTATAGGCGTTGAACTTTCGTTCCCAGAAGAAGTCCGAACCAGCCGCAAGCCTTTGATAGGATTAGGCAAACCACCGTGCCTGAGCCAACCATAGCTGCCGTTCCACTCCAGCCGAAAGACCCGGCGACGCGCCCGCGACGGCGGTACCGGGCGCGGTCCTCGGGAATGGCCATTTCCACTGTGCGATATTTGCTGCGCACCGACGTGCACACTTTTGCATTTTCCGTGGCGGCCAATGCGATTCTCTCGTTCTTCCCTTTCGTAGTGCTGCTGATGACGCTGATCCGGCGCGTTTTTCATTCGCGCGTGATGTATGACGTGGTAGTGGAGCTGCTGCGCGACTACCTTCCCGCCGGCCAGGATTTTGTGATTCGCAATCTGACCGCGATGGTGAATGCGCGGCAGCGCGTGCAGGTGGTTTCGCTGGCGATTCTGCTGGTGACTTCTTCCGGAATATTCATGCCGCTGGAAGTGGCGCTGAATCGCATCTGGAGATTTCCCAACAACCGCTCGTACTTCGGCAATCAGCTGATCTCGCTGGGGCTGGCTTTTGGTTGCGGCGTGCTGGCGCTGCTTTCGGTGGCGCTGACGGCGCTGACTGCGGGCAATGTGTCGCTGATGGGATCGCTGCTGCGCGGCCACGGCCCCGGATTTATTACCCTGGTGGGATTTCTGGTGATGAAGGTGTCGGCTCTCGCCGCCAGCATCGCTATCTTCTTTCTGATTTACTGGGTGCTGCCGAACGGCAAAGTTCCGGCACGGGCTGTGTTGCCTACTGCGATCATTATGGGATTGCTTTCCGAAGCGCTGAAGTACGGATATATTCTGGCGTTGCCGTGGCTGAACTTCGCCGAAGTTTACGGGCCCTTCGCGCTTTCGGTGAGCATGATGTTCTGGGCGTTTCTCTCCGGATTGCTGCTGCTGGCCGGGGCGAACCTCAGCGCTGAAGAGCATCAGAGAGAAGAGCATCAGCAGCAAATCGATTAGCCGGATCGGGGTTCGACGATCGGCAAGTCGTGGAAGTCTAGTCCGAGAAATCCACAGGAGCTTGGTGACATCCGTCACTGCGCTGTTTCCGGCAGCCGACTAGGATTGCCTCGGTTTCCCGTATTCCTCTGAGCAGACAATCGATCTCAGGTGATTGGCTATGGCCAGAAGTTGCTGGCGTCTGCTCGCCGTTTTTTTGTTGATGTTCGGATGGACGTTCGTCGCGCCAGGATTTCTGCTGGGGCAGGATGCTGCCGCGGATCGTTTCCCGGCAGATCGTCTCTCTGCAGATCGACCCGCCACAGATCATTTCCCTGCGGATCGTTCTCCGGTCGTTGCGCCGGTGCTTGCCCCGATATCCGGGCCGCTGCGCGGCCCCGTCTCAACCCCGATCTGGATTCCGCCTCCCAGCCTGCCTCTGCATTATCCAGTTGCGTCCCCCGTTTTCCAGCAACTTGTCCGTGCGGCGGGAATTATTTTCTCCGGCCGGGTCACCTTTGTCGGAAGCGCGGTCCCGGCATCCGGACAATATCCCGCGTCCAGTACCGTTACGTTCCGGGTGGACCAAGCCATGCGCGGCGCTTCACCCGGCCAGAGTTTGACGATCCGCGAGTGGGCCGGTCTTCGCAGCGGCGGAGAGCGTTATTACGTGGGCGAGCGCGTGTTTCTGTTTCTGTATTCTCCCGGCAAGTTGGGGCTCACCAGTCCGGTGGCCGGCGGCATGGGCCGTTTCGCGATGAATTCCCAGGGCAGCGTCGTGATGAGCCCGCAGCATGTCGTTAATTTTGCGAAGGATACTATTCTCGGTGGAAAAACCGTTGTCTCTTCAGCCGAGTTTACCCAAGCTGTGCTTCGCTCAAGCCAGGAAGAATGAGCCAGCCATGAGAACAGCAAAGAACAAGACCGCGCGCTCATTCTTCCTACGGCTGGCCACAGCCCTGGCCGTCATTCTTTTCTTTGTCATCATTGCCCGCGCGGGCGGTCCGGAATATGTAGCGGGCCCAAGCTACTTTAATTCCTCCACCATGGGCCAGCCTGTCACCTGGTCGTTGGGACAGGTGAACTACTACACGGATCAGGGCGACCTGAGCCCGATTCTGGCTAACTCTGCCGCGAATTCTTTCGTGGCTAACGCCTTCAGCCAGTGGACTGCCGTTTCCACGGCAGCCCTAACGGTAAACGCCGCGGGCCAACTCGCCGAGGACGTCAACGGCAGCAATATTGAGGTCAACTCGAGTGGAATCGTCACCGCCCCTGCCGATATCACGCCTTCGGCTACGCAAACGCCCGTCGGCATCGTCTACGACTATGACGGCACGGTAACCGATGCTTTGCTCGGCTCCGGGGCGGGCGATTCGTCGCAATGTTTCTGGAATGCCGTCTATGGCGGCACGGACAACTTCGGCGCCACTGCAAATTTTCTCCACGCTCTCGTGGTCATCAATGGCCAGTGCGCGCTGCAATCCTCGCAACTCACGGATGTGGAATACCGGCTGGTGCGTGTGCTGGGCAGCGTGCTTGGCATGGGCTGGTCGCAGATGAATCTGAACGTGATCACCGGCAATCCTCCACCCACACCCGCTGACTTCGCCGGCTTTCCCGTCATGCATTACATGGACCCGGTGACGTGCGTGCCAATCACCCTCTGCTATGCCAACCCATACCAACTCGCGCCAGACGACATAGCGGCGCTCTCCCGTCTGTATCCGTTGGCAACACCCAGCTCGACCACCGCCCGCGTCTACGGCTCGGTCTACTTTGCGAACCATACCGGCGCCGAAGCTCAGCCCATGCAGGGCGTGAACGTGGTCGCGCGCTGGATCGATCCTTCCACCAACCTACCCTCAGATGAGTACGCGGCCTCCTCAGTCTCCGGTTTTCTCTTCACCGGCAACGCGGGTAATCCCATCACGGGCTTAACTGATCCGTTGGGGAATCCCTACAGCCAGTTTGGATCGACCGATCAGGCTGTGGAGGGATTCTTCGATCTGGGTGGACTGCCCATCCCGAACGGTGCAAGCACGGCGCAATATCAGCTAACAGTAGAGGCTCTGGATCCGGTTTGGTCGGAGGGTGTGAGTCCCTACGACGATTTTCAGGTTGCGCCCTCTGGAGTTTCGCAGCCCATCGTGGTAACCGTAAACGCCGGCGGAGAGTTTGAGCAGGACCTACTGATGGCGGGCAGCGCCCAGCCCGTCCCCCAATGGGCTGCGTCCGAGACCTGGAGCGCTCCCGCAATAGTTCTTTCTCCGGGTGATTGGGTGGGCTCGTTGAGCGGCTACGGCGATTCAGCTTACTTCCTGATGAATGCTCAGGCGAACCGTACCCTATCAATTGCGGTGACCGCGCTCGATGAAACGGGCGCGGCGAGTGAGTCCAAGCTCCAGCCGCTGGTTGGCATCTGGACTCTCGGCGATCCGCAAGGCACCCCTCCGCCTTCTTTTACGCCGGCTCCGTTCAATTCAGGCACATTCGCCATGAGCCTGCTCGATGCGCAAATTCTGAACTCAAACAGCTTCATCCTCGGCATCGCTGATGTGCGCGGAGACGGCCGCCCCGATTACCACTATCACGCTCATGTGCTCTATGGAGACTCGGTGAACCCGCCGCGGTTGCCGGTCACCGGCGGCGCAATCACCTTGCAGGGCACCGGCTTCGCGCCGGGACTCACCGTGGCAGTAGGCAGCGCCAGCGTGCCCCTGCTGGCGACCAATGCCGGGCAGATGCTGGTAACTGCTCCCGGGCAAGGCGATGGGCCGCAAACCATCACCGTCACCGACCCAGTCAGCGGAGCATCCTCCGTTATGACCAATGCGCTCACCTTCGGTGCCGCTTCCACCGACAAGCTCCTCGTGTTGCAGGGAGCCAATCCTCCGACGCCGGTCGGGGCGCAGGCCACAAACCCGGTGAGTGTGCGGGTGGTTGCTTCCGATGGCGTCACTCCGGTGGCGGGGGCAACCGTGGGATGGACCACGACAAACGGCGCCACACTCTCGATCTGCGGTGGCGTTTCCAGTTGTTCCGTGACCAGTGACGAAAGCGGCATGGCTTCCACGTGGGTTACACCTGGGGCTTCAGGAGTCGCATCCATAACCGCGACGCTCGCACCCGGTGTGTATAACCCCGCGCAGTCAGTTGCCGCAACGCTGCTCGCGACGTCTACGCCCACCGCCATCGGCGTAACCACGCCCTATCTTTGGGTCGCCCAGGGAGCGACAGTCAGCGTGCCGATTACGGTGCGGGTGTTGAGCACAGGCGCACCCGATAGCAGCAAAACTGTGGACTTCACAATCGCGCAGGGAACAGGCTCGCTCAGTGCCGGAAGCGCGGTAACCAACAGCAATGGGTATGCCTCGGTCACGCTTACGTTGACGAACTTCACCGCTAACGTGCAACTCACCGCTTGCGTTGCCGGAGGCAGTCCTTGCGCGACCGTCTACGGGAACGCAGTGGCCCCGGCGCAACTGAACTTACAGGCTGTATCTGGAGCGGGTCAGGTTGTCACCGGAAGTCCGTTTCAACCGCTGGTGGCGCGCGTTACGGATTCCTCTACGCCGCCAAATCCCGTCCTCGCGGCAAGCGTGTTGTTTCAATCCACCGTGTTGCGCACGGCCGGGGACAATCCGGTGCTCACGCCAGCCGACCCTACGGTTACCCAAACGGGCATGCTCGTCATCCTCAGCCAGAGTCAGAGCGCCGTGCTAAGTAACGTTAACGGCTTGGCCAGCTTCGTCCCATCAGCTGGATCGTTTACCGGCCCGTTGGAAATTGAGATCCAGGTTTCGGCGGGAACCGCGGCCATGCTGCAGGACGCCATGGAGAGCATCCCGTCCGCCAGCAGCAACGGAAATACACCACCACCCACGAGTGGCCCGAGCCGCGAAAGGTTTCCCACGTTTACCAGACCGCTGCAAATGCTTCGAGAGGACAACCCTTGAAACTAAGGTCCCGAAGGGACCATCGAAGATAGCCCGCCAGTTTACTGGTCGGATCAGCCCTCTAACGCGGCACCCGTGCCGGAGGCACGGCTGGACCATCAGCGATGGTTTCAGAAGTCCCTAGCGGGACTTGCTCCCGAAGGTGCTGTCTACCCGGCGTTAAAACGCCGGGCTATGTTCACTCGTCCCTAACGGGACGAGATCACCGTTTCGTCCATTGATCCACCCAGTCGTTCACAGTCTTGTACCAAAGCTGAGAATTCTGCGGCTTGAGCACCCAGTGGCCTTCGTCGGGGAAATAGAGCATCTTTGAGGGCACGCCTTCCATTTGCAGCGTGGTGAAAAGTTGCAAGCCTTCGCTCACGTCGAGGCGATAATCGCGCTGGCCGTGGATGACCAGCATCGGCGTCTTGATGTTGGCCGCCGCGTTGCGGGGAGACCACTTGTTGTAGATGTCGTGGGCAGTGTAGGGAGTGCCGCCGAACTCCCAGTCGTTGAACCACAACTCTTCGGTCGTACCCCAGGCCGAAAACGGATTGAACATGCCGTCATGCGAGACCAGGCACTTGAAACGGTCGGTGTGTCCGGCGATCCAGTTGATCATGTATCCGCCGTAACTCGCGCCCAGCGCGCATTCGCGGTCTTTATCGATGAACGGGTAAGTCTTCTCGGCATAGTCGAGGCCCTTCATCAGGTCTTCAAAGGGAGCGCCACCCCAGTCCTGATTGATGGCGTCGATAAATTTCTGACCGTAGCCGGTCGAGCCGTGGAAGTTGATCATGATGACGACGTATCCGCTGCTCGTCGATGAAGTTGGTGACGCGAAGAGTTCGGGATTCCAGCGGTAGCTCCAGTCGTCTCCCCATGCCCCCTGCGGCCCGCCGTGGATGAGGAACTTCACGGGATATTTCTTGCTGGAGTCGAAGTTGGGGGGCTTGACCAGAAAGCCTTCGACTTTGTCGTTGTGGGCACCTTTAAACCAGAAGGAGTCAAGCGGCGACATGAGGACAGTCGAGAGGACGGCGTCGTTAACGTGGGTCAGGCGTTCAGCGGGATGAGCAAGCTGTTCGGTCACGCTTCTCTCGGAATCCGTTTCGTAGATCTCGATCGGGGACGAGATCGACATTCGAGTGAAGATGGCGGTTTTCCCGTCTGGAGTCAAAGTTAGGTCGTCGTTATAGCCATCACGAACGACGACGGCAGCGTTATATCCGGCGGTTTCCTTAGCGTCGCCGTCCACGGTGATTGTTTGATCAAAGGGCCGATCAATCGCGAACGAAACGACCGGCGACTCATCTTGCCACTGGTGCGCGAAGAAGATGCGTTTTGAATCCGGGGACCATACAAACGTGCCGACCCATGAATCCAGGGTTTCAGTCATCGGCTTGGCTTTGCCCGTCTTGCGGTCGTACAGCATCAGCCGGAAGCGGTCGCTCTCGTAGCCCGGACGCTGCTGGGCGCGGTAGGCGATGTAGCGGCCATCGGGCGAATAGAGCGGCGTCGAGTCGCTGGCGGGATTATCGGCGGTAATGTTCTTGGTTTTGGCTAAAACCTGAGCGGGCGAGTCGCCCGCTCCCACACCGACTGGGACGATCCAGAGATCGTTGTTGGTAGAAGCGGCAGGATTCTTGTCGTGATTCGAGGCGTAGCAAATCTCTTGCCCATCGGGCGAGAAAGCATAGTCGTCCTGGCCTCCGAGTGAGAAGACGGGGGAGTCGTAGTCGCCGGGAGTCAGGTCGCGGGGAATCGCCGTGCCAAAATCCTTCGCATTTGCGGGAATCTCGGTTGCGGCGTCGGTCGCAAAAATATGTGTCCGCCTGCCTGCCTTGTAGGAGTTCCAGTGTCGATACAGCAATCGGTCGAAGATCAGGGCTTTAACCTTTGACGCCTCCGCTTCGGAGACCTTTTTTGCGTTGCAGAGTGCTTCAGCGCCATCACACTCTGGGTAAACATCGGAGGTGAACAAAATGGTCTTCCCATCAGGCGACCAGAGTTCGCCACCGGCCTCAGTAGCAATTGCGGTCAAACGATAAACGCCAGTGACTGTACCGCTCGCGCTGTCGAAGCGCGCGGTCCAGACTTGCGATCCTTGCTCCTTCGTCGAGATAAACGCAAACCGCTTTCCATCCGGCGCCCAGCGCGGGCGATCGGCATCCCGATCGGCGATGATCTCGCGCTCTTTCTCGTTCGACCCGCCTCCGGCCGTGGGCACGATCCAGATGTGCGGCGTCTTGGTGTTGGCTTCGAGGCTCACATCGACCACGCTGAAGAGCACCCACTTGCCGTCGGGCGAGACTTGCGGATCGCCGACGCGCTTGAGATTCATCATGTCTTCGAAGGTGAAGGGATGCTTGGCCTGGGCGAATGAGAAGTCAAATGTCAGAAAGCAGAATGCAAGCACGGCGAAAAAAAGACGGCGCATGATGTGTCTCCTAAGCAAACCAAACCGATGAGTGTAGCAAAACTCGAGCGATTAAAGCTGCCAGGGATTAATCAGGGTCAAGCCGCAGCCTTCGAAATCGCGCGTGTCGCGAGTTGCAAGGGTCGCGTCGCGGGCTTTCGCGATAGCGGCGATCTGCGCGTCGAAGAGGCTGATCGGCCTTCCGCGCTTTCGCCGGTCGATCGCGATTGGGGCAAAGGCACGCGCCGCACCTTCGTCGAAGGAAAGAATGCGTCCCGGGAAAAGTGCGGTAAACATCGATTCCGCAGCGCTCAGCAATCCAGTGCGCCGTTTCCCGACAGGCAGCAGTTCGATCCCTTGAAAAATCTCGGCCATACTGATGGTTGTGGTGTAAAGCAGTTCGTTCGGTTGTTGCGACGTCCATTGATAGACAGAAGGATGGGTTGACGCCGACATAATTTCCGACAAGATGTTGGTGTCCAGCACAATCACCGGAATAACTTCCGAATTCTGTCTTCAGGGATCGGCTCGCGCTTCGGAATCTGAAGCTCAACCCCGCCTAAGGGTGCGAATATTTTGCGAATCGCCACTGCCAGATTTTCCGGCTGGGATTCCGGCTGGTGAAGGGCAAAATCGAGGATCTCGCGCGCTTCCTGCTCCATCGATCGTCCATTGCGGGCGGCGCGCAAACGCAGGCGGCGCTTGGTATTCTCGGGCAGTTTGCGGATGGTAATGCTTGCCATGCAAACAATGATAGCATTGATTGCAATGATTGCATAGGCCCCGTATAGCCTTTCCGGCCTCGGGCCTTGGGCTGTCATTTACTTTTGGGACGACCAGAAGTCGCCAAATCGGCTCTCAAAATTCGTCGCGAAGATCAAAAATGGAAAGACTTAAGCCGATAGCCGAAGCCCGAAGCCCTTTTCCCACGGCAACCTCTTTCTCAATCCGGTCCTCCAAGTGAGTGGCAGAACTGCAGCGCCCTGCCCCCGGCCTCACTGAGCGGAGAGGGGTCGGGGGAGGGTCGCTGCGGTGTTCTCTGTCTTCATACTTTGACGGCAAAAGTAGGTAACTAACCCATCCTCTCGCAGTATTCGATAAAATAGGGTTATGAAACGGTCGCCCCGCATCATTCTGTTTCTCGTGACCCTGGCCGCCTGCGCGTTCATAGCTTCACCTGCCGCGGCGCAGGAAGGCCCACTCGACAACGCGCTGCCAACAGGCATCAAGCCTGAGGAAATCATCCCCAAGTTCGCCGCCCAGGAAAAATTGTTTAAGGAAGCGCGCGAACAGTACACCTACCGGCAGGACATTAAGGTGCAGACCCGCGACGGCGACACGGTTACCGGGGAGTACCACGAAGTCTTCGACGTGCTTTACGACGATAAGGGGCATCGCATCGAGAACGTCGTGTTTGCACCCCAGTCGAGTCTGGAACAAGGCGGGCTGTCGCTCGACGAAGGCGACGTCCAGGATTTCCGCAACCGTTTGCCCTTCGTGCTCACTACCGATGAAATTCCGGAATACAACATCCTCTATGTCGGGCAGCAGCAGGAAGACGCGTTGCACTGTTACGTCTTCGATATTGCTCCGAAACAGATTGTGGGCAAGAAGCGGTATTTCCAGGGACGCATCTGGGTGGATGACCACGATTTCCAGATTGTGAAAACTTACGGCAAAGCGGTTCCAGAAATTCGCGACACGAAGAAGAAGGGTAAGGAAGAGCATCTCTATCCGAAGTTCACCACCTGGCGGCAGCAGGTCGATAATAAATACTGGTTCCCTACCTACACCCGCGCCGACGACACGCTGACCTTCAATACCGGCGACATTCACATTCGCGAGATCGTGAAGTATGAAGACTACAAACGGTTTGGATCGAATGTGAGGATTCTGTACCAAGGCAAGGAAGTTGAGAAGGCGCCCAACGATCAGAAGACGCCGCAGGATCAGAAACCTGACCAGCCCACGCCAGGCACAACTCCGCAGCCGCAGAAGTAAAGGCAGCGCCGTTCGCTCTGAATCGGTGCGCTCTGAATTATGAAGGCAGCGGCGATTGTGGAATTGTTGCCTCCGCATAGACCTTCTGCTTAAATACACGGGTCTCCTAACATCCTGAAAACTGGACGGGCGCATGCGCTGGTACTTTGGCTTCTTTTTTGTCTCGGGGTTCTGCAGCGTTCTTTATGAACTGGTGTGGCTGCGCCTGGCAATGGCGCAGTTCGCCGTAACGACAGCGCTGATCTCCATTGTCCTGTCTGCATTCATGATTGGGCTCGGCTTCGGCTCCTGGGGAGCAGGACGTTATGTTCGGTTCCGGCGCGAACGGGCTAATTTGCCCAGCCTGCGTCTTTACGCTCTGTGCGAGTTTCTGATCGGCATATCGGCGATTGCGGTTTCCTGGGAACTGGCGCGGGGCAGGGCATTTCTGGAATGGCTGAACGCCGGCCATGCCATTTCGCACTCGATGTATTACTTTCTGGCGGCATTGTGGATTGGAATGACCGTAATCCCCTGGTGCGCGTGCATGGGAGCGACCTTCCCGTTCGCCATGGCCGCGATTCGAGAAAGATTCTCCGAGTCGAGCCGGTCTTTCAGTTATTTGTACCTGGCTAATGTGCTGGGCGCGGTGATGGGCGCGGGGCTGCCGCTGCTGCTGATTGAAGGATTCGGGTTTCGCGCAACACTGCGAGTAGGGTCGGTGCTGAATTTGTTGCTGGCGGCATCGGCGCTTTGGCTGTCGTTTCGTCCTGGAGAAAGCGCAGCAGCAGCGATTCAGCCGGAACCGGAGCGCCTTCCCGCAACAACGAACCGGTGGGCGTATTTTGTGCTGTTCGGCACCGGTTTCACAAGCCTGGCGGCGGAGGTGGTCTGGATACGGCTATTTACTCCGGCACTGGGTACGGTCGTATATGCCTTCGCTTTGATCCTTGGCCTTTATCTGGGAGCCACCTATCTCGGCTCAAGATACTACCGGCGCTCAGCGAATCGGGCGGCGCCAGACAATTCCTTGTTTGCATGGCTGGCGCTATCGGTGGTGTTTCCGCTGCTGATCTGCGATCCGCGGCTACCGATCATTTACACGTTTCGCGTGGCCAGCATTCTCCCGTTCTCTTTCCTTGTGGGATGGATCACTCCGATGGTTTTGGACCGCATGGCGCAGGGAGATCCAGATCGCGCGGGCCGAGGGTACGCCATCAATATCGCGGGATGCGTCGCGGGACCGCTGGTATCGGGGTTTCTGCTGCTTCCGTTTCTGGGCGAGCGCTATGCACTACTGGCGTGCGCTCTGCCCTGGATTGCCGCAAGCTTCTGCGGAAGCCCTGCGCTTTTTCCCTCGACCAGTAAGCCGAAATCGCAACCGTGGAGAGCAGTAATCATCTCGGCCGTTGCACTGCTTCTGGTGGCGACGACCAACAATTTTGAAAGCATGTACTGGCCCCGGGAAGTTTTGCACGACAGCACCGCAACGGTTACGGCGGCGGGGGCATCCAGAGAACAAAAAGAGTTGCTGGTGAATGGAATCGGCATGACCGCCATGACGCCGATTACCAAAATGATTGCGCACCTGCCCCTGGCGTTTCTTTCCCACGAACCGCAGAGCGCTTTGGTGATTTGTTTTGGCATGGGAACCACTCACCGCTCGATGCTCTCGTGGGGAATTTCCTCGACCGCGGTGGAACTGGTGCCGAGCGTGGTTTCTGTCTTTCCATTTTTTCACGCAAACGCGGCGCAACTGTTGCGTTCGCCCCTGTCGCACGTGGTGGTGGATGATGGCCGCTTCTTTTTGGAACGGTCGGAGCAACAATATGATGTGATCGTGCTGGATCCGCCGCCTCCGGTGGAAGCGGCAGCATCGAGCCTGCTCTATTCGAAAGAGTTCTATGCCATCGCAAAACAGCACCTGAGAACCGGGGGGATTTTGCAGCAATGGCTTCCGGCGGGGAATGGTGATCCGGCGACGATCGCTGCGGTGGCTAAGGCGATTCAGCAGTCATTCCGTTATGTCCGGGTATTCCGCTCCATCGAAGGATGGGGCTATCACTTTCTGGCAAGCGATTCGCCCATTCCGTCGTATTCTGCTGAAAATCTGGCCAGCCATCTACCGGCGGCGGCGGTTGCGGATCTGCTGGAATGGGGTCCGGCGGCGGACGCGAGCGATCAATTCGCCAGGGTGCTGAATCAGGAGCTTTCTTTGGATGGATTGATCCGGCAGGATCCCGATGCGCCCACGCTGGTAGACGATCGTCCGGTCAATGAGTATTTCTTTTTACGCAGGCTGCGAAATCCGAAATACATCGATGCAACGTGGAAGCGGTTCTTAAAGCATTTGAGACTGGCTTTCGTAGGCTGGGCCGGTCAGCGAGTTGGGAAGTGAGACGGGCGCAGTTTTGATTCGAGATTATATATGCAAGGCAAGGCTGATTTTCCGACGCTCAGGACAAAGCTTTAATAGAACAAATACTTCCTCCACTTATCGTCCGACCGGCCCATCAATCGCATGATGTGGCGGCTGGTGTGGAGATTGAAGGCGCGAGGTTCACGCATCAGTTTCATCCCTGCCTCAAGCGGAAACTGGTTGCCCTTGCGGCGATTGCAGGTGTGGCAGCAGGCCACGAGATTCTCCCAGGTAGACGAACCTCCGCGCGAGCGCGGAATTACGTGATCGAGCGTCAACTCGCTGGAAGGCAATACGGTCGCGCAATACTGGCAGGTATTGCGGTCGCGCAGCAGAATATTTTTTCGCGATAGAGCGCGGCTCTGGTGCGGGATGCGTCGGTACTCCAGCAGGCGAATCACCGAGGGCACGCGCATGGCGATGCGCGCCGCGTGCAGGAAGTGTCCATTCTCTTCTTCCGTCATGGCCACGCCTTTGAGCACCAGCACCAGGGCGCGGCGGGCAGCGCAAACATTGATGGGCTCGTACGACGCGTTCAAGACGAGCACCGGCGCGTGCAGGGCATTGCCGTTGCTATCGCGATGCATGGCCGCCGCTGCGAACAGACCGGCGGCATGGTGTCCCGGTGGTCCCGTCTCAGCTTCGATTCTGGCTGACATGGTGCTTGCTCGTCTCCTCGAACCGCGTTTCCACTCTAGCTCACAGGTCTTTATCTACTCCTAAATACAACTTGCTTCCAGGCTTAACGCCCACCGCCCGCGCCAGCGGAAATTCCTCTGCAACAGAAATTTCATCAACTTCTGCTTCGTCGGAAAGTCGAATCTCAACCTGCCCTGAAGCCTTCATCGTGCGGGCAACGGTCGCGACCCAAACTTTAGTCGCCCCCGCACGACGTAGAACCCGCGCACACTCGGAAACGGTCGCTCCAGTGGTGTAAACGTCATCCACCACGAGCACTGGACGGCCTTTGATAATTTCGGGCTGCGCTACTGCGAATGCGCCTCGCACGTTCTCGCGGCGCTGGTGGCGAGTCAGCCCGGTCTGCGATGCTGTCTCGCGCTTTCTTTCGAGAATGCCAGGGCACAAACGCAGTCCTCTCGACGCAGGAATAAATTTCATCGCGGCCCGCGCAATTGTTTCCGCCTGGTTGAACTCACGGTCGCGAAGCCTGGCGCGGTACAAAGGCACGGGGATTACGGCGATCGACTCGGCGAGGGAGTTGAATTCAAGTTCCGCAATCGCCTCCACAAGCATGCGCCCTAAAACATTTGCGGCGGGACGCACGCCTCCATATTTCAGCAGGTGAATCAGTTCGCGCAGACCGCCTTCGTAACTGCCATAAGCCACAGCGCGCGTAAAGCTCGGCACAATGCGGCGGCATAACCCGCAGCGGGGTTCGCTCTCAACGGCGGATAAAACGTAGGAAGAAAACAGCCGCTCGCCGCAAACCGCGCAGAGCCCTCCACTGATCGGGCGCATAGCATCGAGGCACTCCTGGCAAACCGGCAAACGGGAAATCTTCACCAGGGCTGTACCGCAGATGCGGCAATCGGAAGGAAACAAAACCGCGAAGAGGCTCTTGGCAATCTGGCGGGAAGCTCGGCTCACCCAAGGTTGGCTCTTCTGCCGGGCAATAGAAGGCCTTGCCACTGCAGTGTTGGCCTGGGCAGCCCGAATTGCGTCCCCGCTACTGCTGAAGACGGCCTCCCCTGATGCCCGCAAGAAACTTTTGGGCGGGCGATTCTGCCTGCTTAAAAGCAGTATAACGGTGGCCGGGCTCGCTAGGCAACGTTACGAGTGTCGCCGGGTCGAATCGCGGAAACCGGCGGTTTACTCATCACGTCCGACAGCCGCTCGCGCACCGGCATAAAAACTAATCGATAGCTTCTCCGAAAGCATTCCGAGCAACGCACTGGCTGAAGAAGAAAAACCGGAAGCAGATAGCGCTCGGAAAACGTCCGGCGGCGCGAACGGAAAGCCGTTTCACTGCTGCAATCATCACAGTGAAATTCAAAATATTTCTGGAACCAGATCTGGTCGGGAGAGTTCTTTACCACGGTGCACCTCGAAATACGAACCTACGAAGGGGCAAGAAACAGATTGTCACTATTCTAATCCCTCGCCGGAGAACAAGCCACCAAGAAGACAATCAGCCCGTAACACTTGTAATGCAGACCACTCGCGTGCTAACGTGCGCCGTTTAGTCTTTTCAATAAGTTCACGACATTGCTTTCATTTCACGCCCTACGAGGATTCCACTTATGAGCAGTCCAGTCCCGGATGCTGGAACTGGTGTCAAGAAACACGTTCCCTTCGTTCCCGAGAACATGGAGATGAAGGAGTTCACTCTGCGCGCGGTGCTGTTGGGACTTTTTCTAACGGTTGTGCTGGGCGCGGCCAACGCCTACCTCGGTTTGCGCGCCGGGATCACGATCGCGGCAACCTATCCCGCCGCAGTAATTGCGATGGCAGCGATGCGGGCATGGAAAGGCTCGTTGCTCGAGGAAAACATTGCACGCACCGCAGGCACAATCGGAGAAGGCCTGGCCGCCGGCGCAATTTTTACTATTCCCGCTTTTGTCATCGCCAAAGCTTGGCCTTCCTTCCGCCCAGCCGACGCATACTGGAAATCGACTGCACTCATGATGGTCGGCAGCATTCTGGGAGTGCTCTTCATTTCATTGGTGCGCCGGGTGATGGTGGAAGATCCGGAATTGCCCTTCCCAGAGTCGGTTGCAGCGGCAGAAATTCACAAGGCCGGTCGGCGAGGCGCGGACGCCGCGAAATATCTTTTCTGGAACATAGGCGTTGGTGGAGTGGTGTACCTCCTGGGGCGCTTTGGACTTTTCGCCGCAGATAAAGACATTCATTTTGCCGTAGGCAGTCTCGGCCGCAGTCAGGTGCGTTTGGGCACAACCGACAGCGCAACGATTGTGGCTGCGGGAGGGACCAGCACTTTCGCCGCGCCCAGCGTGAGTCCGGCTTATCTGGGAGTCGGCTACATCATCGGACTGCGGCTGGCATCGATCCAGTTTGCCGGAGGCGTGCTGGCCTGGGGATTGATGGTTCCGCTTCTGATTTTTTTTCTTGGTCCGAATCTCAAACATTATCTTCCCGCGGATACTCCGGATAATTGGGCGGCAATGGCGATCGCCGTATGGCGATTTATCGTGCGTCCCATCGCCGTGGGCGGGATGCTGGTCGGCGCTGCCTACACTCTTTTCAAGATGGGCAAGAGTCTCACGGCAGGCATTGGCAGGGCATTTTCGGATCTGCGCCAGACCGCTGCCCAGCGAGCTAAACTCTCTCGCACCGAACAATACATGAGCTCGAAAGCCGTCTTCGGTTTGATCGCCTTGATGTTCCTGCTCATGTGCGTTCTCTACATCCGCATCTCCGGTTTAATTTGGCCGGCGATATTGGCTGCCGTAGTCATGCTGGTTGTCGGCTTCTTCATGGCAACCGTGTCCGGCAGTCTGGTCGGATTTATCGGTTCTTCCAACAATCCAGTTTCCGGTTTGACGCTCTCAACTTTGCTGATTGCGGCGCTTCTGATGGTTTCCCTGGGCGCCTCTGGAATTAAAGGCGTGGCGGTGGTGTTGGGCGTGGCCGCGGTAGTTTGTGTTTCATCGTCAGTAGCCGGCGAACTGCTGCAGGACTTCAAAGTCGGTTACATCCTGGGTGGTACGCCGCGCAAGATTCAGATGGCAGAACTCATCGCCGTAGTCGTCGCAAGCCTGGCCATGTACTGGCCTCTTTACCTGCTGGATACGGCATTCGGTTTCGGCAGCCGTCAGCTTTCGGCGCCGCAAGCGGGCTTGATGGCCACGCTGGCCATCGGCATTGTAGGTGGCGATATGCCCTGGCCGCTGGTGGTAGTAGGAATTTTCATGGGGATCGCGATGATCATGATGCAGGTGAAGAGCCCCATGCTGGTGGCGGTTGGCATGTATTTGCCCTTTGAGACCACGTTCGCCATTTTCCTCGGCGGTGTTTTCCGCGCCGTCGGCGATTGGATGGCCAAGCGCCGCGGATTTAACGAAGCACAGCGGGCGCGGGTGGAGAATGCCGGCGTACTCACCGCTTCGGGCTTGATCGCCGGCGAATCAGTGTTTGGACTTCTGTGGGCGGGCTTCATCGCATTGTCGTTTGCGCACCAGTCATGGCTGTCGTCGGCCGCCACTTGGGCCGCACGGATCACGTCGGCGCAAATCTTTGAACACCCCTTGTATCTAGTCGGAATTGTAGTGATGGCTCTGCTCGCCGCTCTGATGATCTGGTTACCGCTTTCAAGTGCGGGCGATCCGAACGAACCGGCGCCGCCGACTGCCATCATGTAGTTCTATGTCGATCTCTGAAAATATTGCGGAGGTGCGCGAGCGGATTGCTAGCGCCGCGCGCCGCGCCGCGCGCACTCTCGACGACATTGCCTTGATGGCCGTCAGTAAGACGCATCCACCCGAGCGCATTCGCGAAGCTTGCGACGCGGGGCAGCGACTATTCGGCGAGAATCGGGTGCAGGAGTTTTCTGGAAAATCTGAAGCGCTCGCCGATTTGCGCGGCGCCGAATGGCACTTGATCGGACACCTGCAGACAAACAAGGCTGCTAAAGCTGTGGAACTATTTCACGCTGTAGATTCGGTCGATTCATTGAGGCTGGCGGAGAAACTGGACTCGGCAGCTCGCGCACTCGGCAAGAAACTGGACGTACTGATAGAAGTCAACGTCGGCGGCGAAGCCGCGAAGAGCGGCGTTGCCATGGGCTCGCCCGCACTCGATGAACTGCTGATCGCCTCGCCCCGGCTGGAGGCGCTGGCTTTCCGCGGACTGATGACTGTGCCTCCGTTTACTGACGATCCTCAAGATGCGCGGCCGTACTTCCGCAAGCTGCGCGAATTGCGTGATAGCATCGCCGCGCGGAAATTGCCTGCCGTTGCCATGGATCACCTTTCCATGGGCATGTCGCACGATTTCGAAATAGCAATCGAAGAGGGATCAACTTGCGTGCGCGTAGGCACGGCGATCTTCGGGGAAAGACCCAAAGCTTAACCACAGGGGACACAGAGGAACACATAGGCTATGAAGCTTCTCGACCGGCTATGTGCGGGAGCCCTTTTTATGCTGGCAATCGCGCACTGCCTGCTTGTATCGAGAACCTACACCGGCAGAATCTGGATCTTCGGGACCGGACTGGCTTTGCTGTTCACCGCCATGTTGAATGTACTGCGGCTTCGCAACAGCTACGGTGTGCGAGGTCTGAAACTGTTTTGTATCACCGCCAACGTGACCGTGCTGGTTTTTGCGGTCTCTCTGATGGTAAGCATCGGAAAATCGCGCACGCTACAGCATCCTCAAATAGCACTAGTGGGAACGCTGCTATTAGTCGAGACAGCCTTCTCGTTAGGAAAAACCCTTGATCCCGATTCAAGAATCGGGCGTGGGCGTGACTTTTGCCGTTAAAGTTCATCCCCGTGCTAGGAAAAATGCCATCACCGGCGAACTTGGCGACGCTCTCAAAGTTTCCCTCACGGCACCGCCCATCGATGGCCGCGCCAATAAAGTCTGCATCGAATTCTTCGCAAATCTTTTGAAGGTGCCCCGATCTTCCGTTACCATTGCCTCCGGCCAGAGTAGCCGCAGCAAAGTAATTCGCGTGGCTGGACTTTCGGCGG